>OJNP01000170.1_pt1 | contig 56124 bp, 47 predicted proteins | sample 1597921 | NCBI WGS metagenome assembly OJNP01 (sample SAMN01915213, study PRJEB22387) | human gut metagenome | isolation source: stool | host: Homo sapiens | place: USA | reverse complement strand
CACTATGGATTTTTATTTTTTGATTAACTGTTCAAGTTCATTTTACAACTGACCACATTTACTTAAAGCCGAAATCGATCAAAAAGTAAAAAAAGCATTGGAACTTATGCAGTTGCAAGGGATGGAAAACCGGTATCCTAATCAAATGTCCGGTGGGCAGCAGCAGCGGGTTGCTGTTGCGAGAGCTCTTGTCATGGATCCGGAAATCCTGTTGTTGGACGAACCGCTGTCGAACCTCGATGCCAAACTGCGCGAAAGCGTACGTGTCGAATTGCGCGATATCCAGCGCCGGATGGGCTTGTCCACAATCTATGTCACCCATGACCAGTCAGAGGCTTTGTCTATGTCCGACTGCATTGTCGTGTTGAAGGACGGAGTGGTGCACCAGGCAGGGACACCTCAGGAAGTCTACTTTGAGCCGGAGACGGCTTTTGTCGCTGACTTTATCGGGACAACGAACCTGTTGAAAGTGAACGGAACTGGCAGCCACGAGGTGGAATACCGGAATGTCACTATCCGGACTGATAAAGATGTCCGGCCCGGTGAAACTTATTTCATCAGTATCCGGCCGGAATGCACCGGATTATCTGAAACGCCGGTACAGGGAAAGGTCAATGTAAAGGCAACCATCTTCAATAAAATGTTCCTTGGGGAGAAGGTGCGCTACTTTGTCCACGACGGCGCGGACAAGGAATGGATTGTCGATGTGTTCGATCCCGGCAGGAAACTGGTGCAGGGCGAGGTTTATGTCAATTTCCCGGATGAAAAGGCCTGGCTGATTAAAGGATAAGGGGAGTGCGGTAGGTCATGGGTTTCCTGTCTGAAGAGAATTCCGAAATCCGCTGCCTGGAAAGGGTGGCCAACCACATCCGCCAAGTCGTCCTCGACATGGTCTACAATGCCAAGAGCGGCCATATTGGAGGCGATTTCAGCGAAATGGAGTTGCTGATAGCTCTCTACTTTAAATTTTTGCGTTTTTCATCCTCTGACACAGATGCCCCGGACCGCGACCGGTTCGTGCTTAGCAAAGGCCATTGCGTGGAACCCCTGTATGCCATTCTTGCGGAAAAGGGATGTTTTCCAGAACGGGAGCTTGCGGGTTATGGGAGCACAGGGTCACCCTTTATCGGCCATCCCAACAGGAAGATTCCCGGCATAGAAATGAACACCGGTTCCCTGGGTCACGGGTTGTCTCTTGGGTGCGGGATGGCCCTGGCTGCCCGGATGGATCATCGTCCTTACCATACGTATGTCTTACTGGGTGATGGAGAATTGAATGAAGGGTCTGTTTGGGAAGCCGCCATGTTCGCCGCCCATAACAGACTGGACAAATTAATGGCCATCGTTGATTGCAACGGATTGCAGATAAGCGGCCCGACGGAAAAAGTGTTGTCTCCCGGCAATCTGCCCATACGATGGAAAGCCATCGGTTGGCATGTGGTGGAGCTGGCTGACGGGAATGACATGCGTGCTGTTTGCGGCGTCTACGAAAAGGCTCTTGCAGGCAGCGGAAAGCCAACGGTTATCCTGGCCCATACGGTGAAGGGGGCCGGCTGTCCTTCCATTGAGGGAAAGGTAGAGTGGCATCATCGTGTTCCCTCGCAGCCGGAATATGAACGGATGAAGGCGGAGTTGGAAGAAGGTGCGTTACTGCTATGATTTCAAACAAACAGGTGATTGGCGACGTGCTTCTTCAGGCGGCATCCGAGGATAAAGATATTGTGGTGCTGTGCAGTGACTCCCGCGGCAGCGGTTCCATGACGGAGTTTGCAGAACGCTTTCCCGGACAATTCGTGGAAACGGGAATCGCCGAACAGGATTTAGTGGGAATCAGTGCAGGTCTGGCAAGTTGTGGCAAGAAGGTTTTTGCCGTGTCGCCGGCCAGTTTCCTCACGACGCGCAGCATGGAACAAATCAAGGTCGACGTCGCCTATTCCCATGTGAATGTCAAACTGATAGGAGTGTCTGGCGGCATCAGTTACGGTGCGCTCGGCATGACGCATCATTCCGTCAATGATATCTCGGTCATTGGTTCCATCCCGGGAATGCGCGTTTTCCTGCCCAGTGATCCGGTACAGACCCGATGTCTGATGGAGGCACTGCTCCAAGATGAAGAGCCGGCCTATATCCGTGTCGGGCGCAATCCTGTCCCGGCCCTTTACGGGGAAGAAAGCGTTCCGTTCGCATTCAACAAGGCGGCCGTCCTGCAAGAGGGGAATGATTTGGCTGTCATTGCCTGCGGGGAACTTGTGAAGGTGGCCCAGCTTGCGGGAAAAAAGTTGAAAGAAGAAGGCGTGTCCACCCGCGTGCTGGACATGTATTGTGTGAAACCCATTGACGAAGAGGCAATAGGGAAGGCCGCAAGCGAATGTCGGGCCATCCTCACCTTGGAGGAACATGTCGGCTGGGGTGGACTTGGTTCTTGCGTGGCGAGGATTGTATGCGCAAGCTGTCCCTGTCCTGTTCACAGTCTTCATCTTCCTGACAGGCCGGTTGTTTCTGGTTCGCAGAGTCAGGTTTTTGACTATTACGGCCTGAATGTGGAAGGCGTCTTGAAGGGCGCCCGCATGTTGTTGGAAAAGGTCCGGTGATATCCTTGTTGGAAGAATTGAAACGAAAAACATACCAGGCCAATCTGGAGCTGGTGCGCAAAAATCTGGTCATCTATACCTGGGGAAATGCCAGCGGAATAGATCATTCCAAAGGACTTGTCGTCATTAAGCCCTCCGGCGTTGCTTATGATGCCATGACCTGGCAAGATATGGTGGTCGTTGAGGCGGACACCGGCCGGGTTGTTGAAGGGTCCCTGCGGCCTTCGTCAGATACACCGACCCATCTGGAATTGTACAAGGCATATCCGGAGATAGGGGGTGTGGTGCATACACATTCGGTTTACGCAACAGTTTTCGCTCAAGCGGGGAGAGACATCCCGGCCCTGGGAACGACTCACGCCGACTATTTTCATGGCCCCATCCCTTGTACCCGGAGCCTGAAAGAGACCGAAGCAGCAGAGACCTACGAAGGGAATACGGGGAAAGTCATTTTGGAAACAGTGTCCGCCTTGAACCAACCGGTTCTTGCCGTTCCAGGAATCATTGTCAAAAATCACGGACCTTTCACATGGGGAAAGGATCCGGAAGAAGCGGCATGCCATGCTGCGATTCTTGAGAAAGTGGCAGAAATGGCTTTTAAAACGCTGCTCCTTAATCAGGAAAGCTGTCTTCCGCCTTTCATCCTTGAAAAGCACTATCGGAGAAAACACGGAGAACATGCCTATTACGGACAGGAAAAACAATAATCCGTTTTAGTCCTTACGGTCTTATTCGTCCCCCTGAAAACACAGGGGGACGATTTTTTGCTTCGATATTTGTGGTATCTGTTCATATGTTTTTCATAAGTGCTATAATGGAAGTGTATTTCCGGCAGTTTCTGCTGCCTTTACAAGGGGAGACACTATGAACAAGACAAAACCCGGGGCCGACGGCAAGACGGCGGCCCTCAATTACAATGAAGCCATCGTGCGCAAAGTGCGTGTCCACATGCTCGACGAGGCCCGTGTGACCAAGCTGGCGGAATTCTTCAAAGTGCTCGGCGACCCGACGCGTGTGCGGATCATCAACGCACTGGCCTATCAGGAACTGTGTGTCAGCGACCTGGCGGCGGCCCTCGGCATGACCCAGTCCGCCGTTTCCCACCAGCTCAAGCTGCTGCGCATGGCGAACCAGGTCAAGACGCGGCGCGACGGCAAGAGCATCTTCTATTCCCTGGACGACCAGCATGTGCTTGACATCCAGGAAGAAGCCTTGACGCATATCAGCCATAAGATGGCGGACCGCCCGGAATGAGTCCGCGGCCTGCGGCACCGGAAGCACAACCCGGGCATCATGAACCCGGACGAAGTCTGAGACACTGAAATTCTTTAAAGAAAGCTTGTGAAACCATGGCAGCAAATGATAAAAAGGAACAGCTCGCAATCCTGCAGGAGCAAATGGAGCGGTGTACGTCGTGCCCGCTGCGCCAGGGGTGCAAGGCCCCCGTGGGCTGGTTCGGCAATCCCGACAGCCCTATCCTGTTCATCGGCGAAGCCCCGGGCGGCGTCGAGGATGATTACGGCTGTCCCCTGATCGGGCCGTCGGGCCAGTTGCTCGACAAGGCCCTGTGGTCCGTGCAAATGACCCGTGACCGCGTGCTGACTTCGAACATCGTCAAATGCCGCCCCAAAGGAAACCGTACGCCGGACCTGGCGGAAGCGGATTTTTGCGCCAAAATCTGGCTGACCCGCGAAATCGCCATCGTGAAGCCCAAGGTCATTGTGGCTCTGGGCAGCGTCGCCCTGCACTATCTGGGCAATCCGTCCATGCGCATTACACACCAGCGCGGGCAGTGGTTCAAGACCTGTGACGGCATTGACTGCATCGCCACGTTCCACCCGTCCTACCTGCTGCGCCAGTACGGCCACGCCCAGGTCCAGGCCAAGTGGGATGTATTCCACGACCTGCAGGCAGCCCGGGCGAAGGCACAGGAAACCGTGCCGGACTACAATTTCTGCTCTGCTGCCCCGGTGGACCTGTTCCGCCTGTTCCCCAAACGCCAGGAGGCAAAGGAACCCGGAAATGTGCTTTCCGGAATGGGTCCCGATAAAGATTAACCGGCTGATTAAATGCATATTCCGGTTTATTGACACTGTTTCCCAGTGTTGATAAAATTATCTTGAGGTTTTATTCCCTTAACCCGCTTCAAAGTTGTATAGTTTGTTACACGAAAGTCCTCCGGGAAAGGGAGGACAGGTTTCCTATTTTTATTTCTGAAACAGGGACAAAGGAGCGCAAACATGAAAGTAGCAATCATCATGGGCAGTAATTCCGACTGGCCGAAACTGGAGCCGGCCGAAGCGGTACTGAAGGAGTTCGGCATCGAGGTCGAGGTCTGCGTGGCTTCGGCGCACCGCACGCCGGACAAGGTGCATGAATTTGCGGCAGGCGCCCGGGACCGCGGCGTGGAAGCCATCTTGTCCGCTGCCGGCCTGGCGGCCCACCTGGGGGGCGTCGTCGCGTCCTACACGACGCTTCCGGTCATCGGCATCCCTATCGGCGGCGGCCCGCTGAACGGCATTGACGCCCTGCTGAGCACGGTACAGATGCCTTCCGGTGTCCCCGTTGCCACTATGGCCATCGACGGTGCGAAGAACGCGGGAATCTTTGCTGTGGAAATCATGGCAGGCAGGCATCCCGAACTGGTGGCGAAACTGGATGCCTATCGCGCCAGGATGCGCGAAGAGGTGGCTGCCAAGGCGGCGAAACTCGATGCCGTGCGCAGCGGCAGATAAACGGAACGGGAGACGGTTAAAAAATGAGGGAACAGTCCGCCGTCCCGTATTGGGAGCGGGTGAGGACTGGGTAAGGAGAAAAAGGTGTCCAACTCTAACGATCTGTTTGAACTGGATAAGCTGCACGAGGAGTGCGGCGTATTCGGAATTTACTCGCACAAGGAAGACGTACCCCTGAACATCTACTGGGGTCTGTACGCACTGCAGCATCGCGGCCAGGAAAGCTGCGGCATCGCCGTGAGCGACGGGTCCGAAATGCAGATCAAGCTTGGCATGGGCCTGGTGCAGGACGTCTTCAAGGACGGCACGGGGGACATGATGGGCTTTATGGGGATCGGCCATGCGCGCTATTCCACAACGGGTTCCAGCATGGCCTACAACATCCAGCCGCTGAAGGTCTACTACGACGGCGGCAACCTCGCCATGTCCCACAACGGCAATATCGCCAACGCAGCAGAGCTGCGGGCCCGCCTCATGAACATGGGGTCCTTCTTTAAAACGACCGTCGACAGCGAAGTCGTCCTGAGCCTTATCGCCCGTTCCACGCAGGCCGCCCTGGAAGACCGCGTGGCTGACGCCGCCAACCAGTTGAAGGGCGCGTTCTCCTTCCTGTTCATGGACGACCATAAGATGCTCGCCCTGCGCGATCCTTACGGATTCCGGCCCCTGTGCCTCGGCAAGATGGAGCACGGCTGGGTCGTGGCGTCCGAAAGCTGCGCCCTGGACCTGGTCGGCGCGCAGTTCGTGCGCGATGTGGAGCCCGGCGAAATGCTGGTCATCGACGACGATGACAAAGAGCCGGTGAGCATCATGTACGCCAAGGATAAGCCGAAACATTATGCCCACTGCATTTTCGAATATGTCTATTTCGCCCGCACGGACAGCGTCATCGACGGGCAGAGCGTCTACGAGGCCCGTGTGAACATGGGCCGCGAACTGGCGAAGGAAACGAAGGACATCCACGCGGACATCGTCATTTCCGTACCGGACTCCGGCACGGCGGCTTCCATCGGCTACAGCCTGGAATCGGGCATCCCCTTCATGGAAGGCCTGACGAAGAACCGCTACATCGGCCGCACCTTCATCCAGCCGACGCAGAAACAGCGCGTCAACGCCGTACGGCTTAAACTGAACCCGGTTAAATCCGTCGTGGAAGGCAAATCCGTCGTCATGGTGGACGACTCCATCGTCCGCGGCACGACGAGCGGCAAAATCGTCAAGATGCTGCGGGACGCCGGCGCGAGGGAAGTGCACGTGTGCATTTCGTCCCCGGCCGTCACGGATCCCTGCTACTACGGCATCGACACGTCGGTCCGCAAGGAACTCATCGCTTCGACCCATTCGGAGGCGGAAATCTGCGAATACATTGGCGCCGACAGCCTGCACTACATCTCCATGGAAGGCATGAAACGCGCCGTGTCGCACGTGGCTGGCGAGAACCTGTGCTGCGCCTGCTTCAACGCGGAATACCCCGATAATGCGGAACAGGTCATCCGCCAGGGCTCCAAATACATTTTCGAACATAAAAAATAACAGGAGGGCGTCATGGACGAACACAAGAAGGGCTTGACCTACGCCGATGCAGGCGTGGATATCGATGCGGGCAACAAGGCCGTGGAACTGATGAAGGACAGTGTGCGCGCAAGCTACAGGCCCGAAGTCATCGGCGATTTGGGCGGGTTCGGAGGCCTCTTTGCCCTGGACACGAAGAAATACAGGGACCCGGTCCTGGTCTCCGGTACGGACGGCGTGGGCACGAAATTGAAACTGGCCTTCCTCATGAACCGGCACGACACAATCGGGCAGGATGCCGTCGCCATGTGCGTCAATGATATTCTGGTACAGGGCGCTGAACCGCTGTTCTTCCTTGACTACATCGCCGTGGACAAGGTTGACTCCCAGAAGGTGGCCGATATCGTCAAAGGCGTAGCGCGGGCCTGCAAGGAATCGGGCTGTGCCCTTATCGGCGGTGAAACGGCGGAAATGCACGGTTTCTATGCCAGGGATGAATACGACATCGCCGGTTTCTGCGTCGGGGCTGTCGATAGAAGCAAAATGATCACCGGCGGCAAGGTGAAAGCCGGTGATGTGCTGCTGGGCCTGCCGTCCAGCGGCGTCCATTCCAACGGCTTCTCGCTGGTGCGTAAAATCTGCTTCGAACTCATGCATTACACCGTCGACATCTATATCGACGACTTCGGCATGACCCTGGGCGAGAAGCTGCTTACGCCGACGCGCCTCTATCCGAAGACCTGCCTGCCCCTGATTGGGAAGTTCGATCTGCACGGCATGGTGCACATCACGGGCGGCGGTTTCTATGACAACATCCCCCGTATCCTGCCGGACGACTGCGATGCCGAAGTGCACGCCGACGCCTGGGAGGTGCCGGTGGTCTTCAAAAAACTTCAGGAATGGGGCAATGTGCCGGACAAGGAGATGTACCGCACGTTCAACATGGGCGTCGGCATGGTCCTCGTCGTCGACCCGGCGGAGGCGGACGCTGTGCGCGCCCACCTGAAGGCGGCCGGCGAAACGTTCTACGAACTGGGCCGGGTTGTGCCGGGCCATAAGACGACAGTGATGAAAGGCGGCGTTTTCGGTGACTAAGAAAATCGGTGTCGTCGTCAGCGGGCGCGGTTCCAACCTGCAGTCCATCCTCAATCATATCGATGCCGGGGAACTGCCGGTCGAAGTGGCCGTCGTCGTCAGCGACCATCAAGAGGCCTTTGCCCTCCAGCGGGCTGCCAAATACGGCATTCCGTCCGAGGTGGTGGAACGCAAGGACTGCAAGGACAAGGCGGAATTCGAAGACCGGATTGCAGACGCCCTCCTCAGCCATGGGGCGGAGCTCGTCGTCCTGGCCGGCTTCATGCGCATCCTGTCAGGCAACTTCATCAGCAGGTTCCCGCACCGCATCATGAACATCCATCCGGCCCTGCTGCCCAGCTTCACGGGTCTTCACGCCCAAGGGCAGGCCGTGGCGTACGGCGTCAAGGTGGCGGGCTGCACAGTCCACTTCGTTGACGAAGGCACGGACACAGGTCCCATCATCCTGCAGAAAGTCGTCCCTGTCCTGGACGACGACACGGAGGACTCGCTGGCGGACCGCATCCTGGTGGAAGAACACAAGGCCCTGCCCGAAGCCATCAAGCTGTGGGCCGAGGGGCGGCTTACAGTGGAAGGCCGCAAGGTCCGTGTCGCCCGCTGAAAAGCAGCGTGAACAGACGGCCGCAAATCCAGTTGGCGGCCGGACAAGGCAGTACATCTGCCATAAAGCATCCGAGGGGGTAAAAACATGAAGATCCAAAGAGCATTGCTGAGCGTATCCAATAAGACGGGTATCACGAAACTGGCGGCGTTCCTCCATGAGATCGGCGTGGAAATCATTTCCACGGGCGGCACCATGAAGGCCATCAAGGAAGCCGGTATCCCGGTCACCTACGTGAGCGACGTGACGGGCTTTCCGGAAATCATGGACGGCCGCGTCAAGACGCTGAATCCGTTCATCCACGGCGGTATCCTGGCGGTCCGCAGCAATCCGGACCACATGGCCCAGCTGAAGGAACACGGCATCAAGCCCATCGACCTGGTGGTCGTCAACCTGTATCCGTTCAAGGAAACCATCGCCACCCCGAATGTGACGGAGGCGGAAGCCATCGAAAACATCGATATCGGCGGGCCGGCCATGGTCCGCGCGGCGGCGAAGAACTTCCGCGACGTGGTCATCATCACGAACCCGGCCCGTTATTCCAGCCTCATCGCTATGCTGCAGCAGCACGGCGACATCGACCTGACGACGCGCAAGACCCTGGCCAAGGAAGCATTCCGCCATACGTCGGAATACGATGCCATGATTGCCGATTATCTGGAAAAACAGCTGAAGAACAGTTGATGAAAGGACGGAACGTCATGAAACTGCTATTGATCGGCGGCGGCGGGCGCGAACATGCGCTGGCATGGAAACTGTCCCAAAGCAGCCATGTGGAGGAGATCCTCGTCGTACCGGGCAATCCCGGTATCGCCCGGGTACCCAAGTGCAAATGCGTCGACCTGGCGTTGGACGACCTGAACAAGATGGCGGATTACGCGGAGGAAAACAGCATCGACCTGACGGTCGTCGGACCGGAAGCGACGCTTGTCGCGGGCATTGCGGATATTTTCCGTTCCCGCGGGCTGCCCATCTTCGGGCCCAATAAGGCGGCGGCGGAAATCGAAGGATCCAAAGCCTTTTCAAAACGCCTGATGAAGAAATACAACATCCCGACGGCGGACTTCCAAGTCTGTACGGATTTGGAGACGGCCAAAAGCTTCATTGCGGAGCACGGCGCACCCATCGTCGTCAAGGCGGACGGCCTGGCGGCCGGCAAGGGCGTCGTGGTCGCCATGACGGTGAAGGAGGCCCTGGACGCCGTGACGGAAATGATGGCGGACCATAAGTTCGGCGCAGCGGGGGCCAGCGTCGTCCTGGAAGAATTCATGGACGGCGAGGAAGCCTCGCTGCTGGCCTTTACGGATGGCAAGATCGTCATCCCCATGGTCGCGTCCCAGGATCATAAACGCGTCAACGACGGGGACGAAGGCCCTAACACGGGCGGTATGGGCGCGTATGCACCGGCTCCCGTCATGACCGAGGCATTGCGCGTCAAAGCCGTGGAGACCATCCTGAAACCGGTCATCGCGGCCCTCAACAAGGAGGGCCGCAGCTACAGCGGCTGCCTGTATGCGGGCCTCATGATCAAAGGCGACGAAGTGAAGGTCGTCGAGTTCAACTGCCGTTTCGGCGATCCCGAAACACAGGTTGTGCTGCCTCTTCTTGACAGTGACCTGGCGGATATCATGCTTGCCTGCGCGACGGGCACCCTTGACGTCTCCATGGTGCGTTGGAAACAGCAGGCGGCGGTCTGCGTCATCCTGGCCAGCGGCGGGTATCCCGGTCCCTATCCGAAGGGCCTGCCCATCACGGGCCTGGACGAAGCGGACAAGATGGACGATGTCATCGTCTTCCATGCCGGCACCAGGATGCAGGACGGCCGGATTGTCACGAACGGCGGCCGCGTGCTCGGTGTGACGGCCCTGGGCGGCAATATCCGCGCCGCCAAGGACAAGGCCTATGCCGCCGTGGACAAGATCCGCTTCGAGGGGGAACACCACCGCAGCGATATCGCCTGGAGAGCCCTGAAGCGCTGAATTCTTTTTCTCGGCTGATGCCTGTCTGCACCGCTGAAAAAAATGGGGAAGGTACTTGACGAATCTAAGGAAAGCTTGTATTATATATGGAATATCAAAGCGCCTTAAAGTGTAACAAAGTTAACAAAAAGGCGTCATAACGGCATTGCGTACAAAAAATTCAAGCAACACAATCAGTCAAAAAAGGATGGTGCAAGATGGCGTTTTACTACGACGAACCCTCTCATACTTTTAGTGAATACCTGCTGGTGCCCGGCTATTCCTCTTCCGAGTGCATCCCCGACAACGTCTTCCTGAAGACGCCGCTGGTGCGCTTTAAAAAGGGCGAAACCCCGGCACTGTCCCTGAATATCCCGATGGTATCGGCCATCATGCAGTCCGTATCCAATGATACGATGGCTGTCGCACTGTCCCGCGAAGGCGGCTGCTCCTTTATTTACGGCTCCCAGTCCATCGAAGACGAAGCCCGGATGGTCCGCAATGTAAAGGGCTACCGCGCCGGTTTCGTGACGAGCGATTCCAACATCACCCCGGACAGCACCCTGAAAGACATCCTGGCCCTGAAAGCCAGGACCGGCCATTCCACGGTCGCCGTGACCAGCGACGGCACGGTGAACGGCAAACTGGAAGGCATCGTGACGAGCCGCGACTACCGTGTGAGCCGCATGGATCCCGCCACGAAGGTGAAGGAGTTCATGACCCCCATAGCCAACATGATTGTCGGCACCAAAGACACGACGCTGCAGCAGGCCAATGACATCATCTGGGATAACAAGCTGAACACACTGCCCATCATCGATGACGAAGGCCGGCTGCTCTACATGGTCTTCCGCAAAGACTACATTTCCCATAAGGAATATCCGCTGGAGCTGCTGGACGCCAAAAAACGCCATGTGGTCGGCGCCGGCATCAACACCCGCGACTATGCGGAACGCGTCCCAGCGCTGGTGGACGCTGGTGTGGACGTCCTCTGCATCGATTCTTCCGAAGGGTTCTCCGAGTGGCAGAAACGGACCCTGGAATGGATTCACAATCGTTATGGTGACAAAGTGAAAGTGGGCGCCGGCAACGTCGTGGACGCTGACGGGTTCCGCTTCCTGGCCGACTGCGGCGCTGACTTCGTCAAAGTCGGCATCGGCGGCGGCTCCATCTGCATCACCCGCGAGACCAAAGGTATCGGCCGCGGACAGGCTACGGCCCTGATTGATGTGTGCAAGGCCCGCGATGAATATTACAAGGAAACGGGCGTTTACGTTCCGGTCTGCAGCGACGGCGGCATCGTGTACGACTACCACATGGTGCTGGCCCTGGCCATGGGCGCAGACTTCCTGATGCTGGGCCGCTATTTCGCCCGCTTCGACGAAAGCCCGACGAACCGCGTCAATGTCAACGGCAGCTATATGAAGGAATACTGGGGCGAAGGGTCCAACCGTGCCCGCAACTGGCAGCGCTACGACCTGGGTGGTTCCGCGAAGCTGTCCTTCGAAGAAGGCGTCGATTCCTACGTTCCGTATGCCGGCAGCCTGAAGGAAAACGTGAACCTGACCCTGGCAAAGATCCGGTCCACCATGTGCAACTGCGGCGCCCTGAACCTGCAGGAGCTGCGCGACAAGGCAAAACTGACCTTGGTTTCCGCCACCTCCATCGTCGAAGGCGGCGCCCATGATGTCGTCCTCAAGGACAATTCGGCTCCTACGTACGCCAAGTAAGTCCTGAAAAACAGAACATTGGAAAAAATCCGAACGGTGGGGAGTGCGGCTCCCCACCGTTTTTTGTAGGCGGACGGCAGGTCCGGTGGTATAATGAAACACAGAAGGAATCACGTAAGACCCGAGGAGTGAAGAGAGCTATGAAGAAAACCTGGAAAACCTTATTATGGGGCATCCTGGCGGCACTGGCGGTTCCGGCGCTGCCTGTCCTGGCGGCGGAAACACCCGCTCCCGCCCTGGGCAGGGGCACTATCGCCTATGTGCCCCTGGACACCCGTCCTGTATCGTACGATTACGCGGTCCGCACCATGCGCGACGCCGGCTGGGACGTGCAGGTCCCTCCCAAGGAACTGCTGTCGTCGGCCCTCCGGACCGGTAATTCGGACCAGATCTTCGAATGGCTCGAGGATCAGGCCTCCCGTGCCGTGGCTGTCGTTGCCAGTGCCGACACGATGCTGTATGGCGGCCTGGTGGATTCCCGCACGCATCATTACGACGAAGCCGTGCTGGCCTCCCGCGCCGAACGCCTCCTGGACCTGAAGAAACGTAGCGGCAGCCCGAATACCTACGTCTTCGTGACCATCATGCGGTCCCCGAAGATGAGCAGTGCGCCGGCGGAACCGGTCTACTACAAGGAGTGGGGCGGCAAGCTGTTCCGCCAGGGCGTGCTCCGGGACAAGCAGGAACTGCAAGGCCTCGGACGCAGGGAAAAGAAGGAACTGGAAGCCCTGGACCGGGAAATCCCCCAGGATCTGGCACAAGACTATTACGGCCGCCGCGCCCTGAACCTCAAAGCGACGACGTTCCTCCTGCACGGCGTGGAGAACGAGAGCTTCGACTACATGCTCATCGGCCGGGACGATACGGCGCCTCTGTCGCAGGCCCATAACGAGGCCCGCGCTATTGCGACCATCATCGGCAACATGCCCCGCGGGCAGATCCGCTTCTTCTCCGGGGCGGACCAGATGGGCCTTTTGCTCATGACGCAGGCGGTGAACCGCCTGACATACAATTATCCGTTCATCTACACGCATTACGCCCCCGGTGTGGGCCCGGACACGGTGCCTGCCTACGAAGACGACACGGCCCGGGTTTCCGTCCGGGAACATATCTTTTCGGCCGGCGCCTTCCCGACGCGTCATCCGGCCAAAGCGGATTTCCTGCTGGCCGAGAATACGCCTTACAATGGCGTTACGGCGGAAGCCAACTGGCCCGCCAACAACGGTGTCATCGATAAGCACAAAGCCGGATTCCTGGACTACATCGAGCAAAACGTGCAAGCGGGAAAACGGGTCATCGTGGCGGATACGGCCTACGGCAACGGCGCCGACAAGGCACTCGTGCAAGGGCTCTTCCAGCGCGGCCTGGCCTATAAGGTGGCGGCCTACGACGGCTGGAACACACCGGGTAATTCCCTTGGCTACGCCCTCTGCCAGGGAATCCTCTCGCCGTACATGTCCCCGGAAGCCCATAAACGGATGTTGGAGACGCGCTATCTGGATGACTGGGCCTACCAGGCCTACGCCCGGCAGGATGTCGCCCAGAGCGTCATCTGGCCGCAGGGACTGCCTGCCCAGGGACTGGCTGGCAAAGAATTGCAGATGGTCGAACAGGCCGTGGCGGAAAGCATCGTGAAGACCGCAGAACCCGTGATGGGCGGCGCAGTCCATGATTACTCCTTCGTCCTGCCGTGGCAGCGCCTGTTCGAAGTGGAACCGGTCCTGAAAGTGAAATAAGGGAACGCGGTATTCACGCGAAGCAGAACCGTGCAAAGTCTGAAAGAGGAAATCCGGATGCGGCGTACGGAAACAGAAAAGGGAGGATTGTCCGGTGTCGGACAGTCCTCCTTTTGCGTTCCCTGACAGGAAGCGGATCCTTTCCCTTGTCCTTTTCAAACGATCCTGATGTCCAGATCCATGCCGAACGTCTTCCGGAACCAGGGCTTCTTCTCTTCCAGCTGATGAAGTTCGATGACGGCCGGCCCGTCCGTGGACGTGATTTCCAGCACCGCCTTCTTGCCGTCGATAGAGGGGCTCACGCCAGCGATTTTGGCGCCTTCCGTATAGTCCAGGCATTCCGCCAGGCCCACCAGGACGGCCATGCGTCCGACCTGGTCCCACTCTTTGTCCGTCAGCAGGCTGCGGTAGGCATGGTTGCGGAAATAGCTCTTCGACTGGCCGTTATGCCAGGCGGCCACGACGGCGCACATCATCTGCTCCGCATGGGTGAGGCCGAATAGTTTGGCATTGAGGATCATATAGGCTGAATGGCGGGCGTGGCTGTAATAATTGATGGTGATGCCGATATCGTGCAGCAGCGACGTGACCCGCATAAGGCGGCGGTAGCGCCGGTTGATGCCCAGGGGGCTGCACCAGTTGTCGAACATGGTCATGGCCAGGTCTGCCACGTGGACGCAGTGCTCGATGTTGTTGGAATACAGGCGCAGCACATTCCACGTGCTTGTTTCCAGGATATCGTCGGCAATGAGCGGGACGAAACGCTGCCGGGCGTAGTAATCGTAGAACAGGCCTTCGCGCAGGCCGCAGCCCGACGTGATGATCTTCTTGCCGCCCGTCAGGTCAAGCAGGAAGCTGATGATGGCCATACCGCCGAGGATGATGTCTGACCGTTCCGCCGACAGGCCGGGAACCTTTTTCCTGTCCTCCAGGCTGAGACCGCGCAGCCGCTTGAACAGGGAACGTACGGTCGGGGCTGTGACGACGAAGTTATGGATCTTGCTGGCGGGGTAGTGGTGCTCCTTCTGGATGATGCGGGCGACCGTACGGGCCGTGCCGCCGACGCCGATAAGGGGCAGTTTCGTGTTCTTCAGCCAGCTGTACCGGTTGATTTTGGAGGCCAGCAGGTAGTTGACGTCGCTCAAGACGCTGTTCGACATGGTGCCGCGGATGTTGAACATGGCCGTTGTGTTGACGGCGCCCATGGGAATCGACACGGAATCAATCAGCTGGCGGTCACGGAACAGCACAAGTTCCGTCGAGCCGCCGCCCAGGTCGAAAAGGATGCCTTCCTTCACGTTCAGGGTGTTGATGATGCCCAAAAAACTCAGGTAGGCTTCGGCCGTGCCGGGCAGGATATGCAGATGGATGCCCGTCCTTTCCGCGACCTGCTTGACCAGCTCCGGACCGTTCGGCGCATTGCGGATGGCCGCCGTGGCGACGGCGATGATTTTGTCGGCCTTGCTCTGCCGGCACATGAAGGCGAAGGCCTGCATGGTGGACAGGGTCAGTTCGAAGGCCTTGTCGTCCAGCCAGCCTTCTTTCGTCAGGCGCTGTGAAAGGCGCAACGTTTCCTTCTGGTTGAAGACCATGTTATACGCGCCGTTGCTGTAGATTTGGCTGATGACCAGGCGCGCCGAGTTCGAGCCTATGTCGATGATGGCGATTCGCTGCATAACGTTCTCCTCCGGGCCTGCCGCACCGCTTCCGGTGCAGGGCCACACTGCTGTCCCGTTTGACCTTGTATCTCCATTATATACTATTTTACGGAACCGATGGGGAATTTACCCCAATTTTACAAAAATTACGGTATGATTAAGAGGATAAGATGTCCCTTTCCGTCCTGCCGCAAATGTTTTCGTCCGTTTGGCATCTTCCTGCAAGGAATTGCAGGAGCTGCCGTCGAATATTCCAAATAAGGCAGGATATAACTCGAAGAGGTGTGCAACAATGCCAAAACGAAAAACATACACGACCTTGGCGGTCATCCATCTGGGCTCCGAAATGATCCGCATGCAGATTGTGGAATTCCGCAGCCTGCGCCGCCTCAAGGTCATCGAACAATGCGATTATCCCATCCGCCTGGGGGAGGAATCGTTTAAGAACAAGATCATCCCCTTCCCCATGGTGGAGGAAATCTGCCAGGTACTGCAGGGCTTCCGCGAGCTGATGCAGGACTACGGGGTCGAGGTGTACCGGGCGCAGGCCACGACGGCGGTGCGGGAAGCACGGAACCAGGTCTATCTGCTGGACCAGGTCAGGCTCCGTACGGGCCTCACGGTCGAAGTCACGGAAATGCCTATGGAAATCTACACGAAGTTCATCGCCATCCGCCATACCCTGGCGGAGCAGCATATCTCGACAGGGGAAGGCATGATGCTCATCGACATCTCGTCGGGCGGTCTCGGCATCACCGGCATCGAGAGCGACAAAATCACCTTCCAGGAGAACTTCCATATCGGCATCATCCGCATCAAGGAAAGTTTCAACTACTACCAGCGCAGCAGCCAGCACTTCAACCGGGCATTGATGCAGTTCCTGGCCAGTACGACGGGGCCGGTCAAGGCGGCCCTGCGCGGGCGCAGTATGCGCTATCTGGTCATTTCCGGCACGGAGACGGAGCTGCTGCTGAAGATTCTGGGCAAGAAAAGCGCCGGTCCGGGCGGGCTGACCCACCTGACGCGGGACGAATTCATGGCTGTCTTCGATGAAATCCGCAACCTCAACCTGCCCCAGATGATCCAGCTCTTCCATGTGACGGAGGACGAGGCGGAAATCATCCTGCCGATGATCCTGCTCTATGAACAGCTGCTCTCCCTGGTTCCGACAGCGCAGGAGATCATCGTGTCCGACGAAACATTCATTGACGGCATGCGGCTGCGCTACATCGTGCAGCAAAAGGAGCCGGAGTATGCGGCAGGCCTGGAGGAAGAACTCCTGAGCCTGGTGCACCACGTCGGGGAAAACTACCATTACGACTTTAACCATGTCAGCCAGGTGGAAAAGATTTCCCTGGCGATATTCGACAAAATCGGCCGGCGCTACGGCCTGAACGACCATCACCGCCTTCTGCTGCGGGCGGCGTGCGTCCTGCATGACATCGGCAAGTATGTGTCCATGCGCAGCCATTCGCTCTATTCCTATCAGCTGATCATGGGGACGGACATCATCGGGTTTACGGAAGAGGACAAGCAGATCATCGCCCTGGCTTCGTACTACCACGCCCATAACGTGCTGGAAGGGGATTTCGGGGACCATTCCCTCGTCAAACCGCCGGTCCAGGCGGAGATCCCCCTGGTCGCCAAACTGTCCGCCATCGTGCGGCTGGCTGATGCCCTGGACCGCAGCTACCTGCAGAAGATCGACAAGGTGAAGGTGCAGATCCAGAACCGCGAGCTGGTCCTCAAAGTGCACAGCCGGATGGATCTGGACCTGGAAGAGTGGGTGTTTGCCTCAAAAGCGACCATGCTGGAAGAGGTATACGGTATAGAAGTGCGTCTGGAACGGGAGTTGTAAGGAATGACTGATACAAAGGAATCCATTGAATCCATCGTCAAGAGGACGAGCAGGACGGGCCGCGCCCTGCGCAGGAAAGCGGCCGGCAAACCGGCGCAGGAGCCCGTGCAGGCGGAGCCGGTCCGGGACCTGGACCGGCCGGAATATTTCTTCAACCGGGAACTGAGCTGGCTGAAGTTCAACCTGCGTGTCCTGCGCGAAGCCGAAGTGAAGACGACGCCCCTGTTGGAGCGGCTGAAGTTCATCGCCATTTCGGCGTCCAACCTGGACGAGTTCTTCATGGTCCGCGTGGCCGGGCTGTGGGACCAGCTGGAAAGCGGCGTCAAGCGCCGGGATCCGTCGGGCCTGACGGTGCGGGAACAACTGACGGAAATCTCCCTGGCGGCGCATGATATGATGCGCCTCCAGTCCCGGATGCTCGCAGGCCTTTTGAAGGAATTGAAAAAGGCCGGCGGCCCGGAAATCAGGAAATACAGTGCCTGCTCCGAGGCAGGCAGGGAATGGCTGGAAAACTATTACCGGGAAGTGGTGTACCCCGTCCTGACGCCCATGGCCGTCGATGCATCGCGTCCTTTCCCGTTCCTTGGCAACAAGACGCTGAACCTGGCCGTACAGCTGATTACGGCCAAGGGCGAAGAGAGTATGAGCGTCGTCCAGGTCCCTTCCGTGCTGCCGCGCCTTATTGAAGTGGTGCCGGAACGGAACCGGACCTTCCTCTATTTGGAAGACCTGATCACGGAACACTGCGACAGCCTCTTCTCCGGCTGCAAGATCCTCGACGTGGTGCCTTTCCGCATCACCCGCGACAGCGATCTCGATGTGGATGAGGACGATATCGACGACCTGCTGCAGGAAATCGAAAAATCGCTGCGCCAGCGCAAACGCGGCGTCACCCGCCGCATGGAGATCGCCCGGACGATGAACAAGAAGATTGTGACGTTCCTGGAGGAGAATCTGGACCTGACGAAGGAAGAGGTGTACGAAATCAACGGCCCCCTGGATGCCACCTGCTTCTTCGCCTTCATCTCCCTGGACAACATGTGGCCCTGGCTCCATGAGCCCTTCGTACCGCAGAAACCGGCGGAACTGCCTGAATACGGCAACATCTTTGACAAGATCCGCGAAAAGGACATCCTGCTCCATCATCCCTACGAGAGTTTCGACCCCATCGTCAGTTTCGTCAACCAGGCGGCCGACGATCCCCAGGTCCTGGCCATCAAGCAGACCCTGTACCGCGTCAGCGGCAATTCGCCCATCGTAGCGGCCCTGGCCCGCGCCGCTGAAAACGGCAAGCAGGTCACGGTCCTGGTTGAACTGAAGGCCCGGTTCGATGAGGAAAACAATATCATTTGGGCCCGGCGCCTTGAAAAGGCCGGTGCCCATGTGCTGTACGGCCTGGTGGGCCTCAAGACCCATTCCAAGATCATCCTCGTCGTGCGCCAGGAGCCCGACGGCATCAAACGCTACGTACATCTGGGCACAGGCAACTACAACGACAAAACGGCGAAACTGTACGTCGATATGGGCATCATGACGGCCAACGACCAGTTCGGCATGGACGCGTCGGCCTTCTTCAACCTGCTGTCCGGCTATTCCCAGGCTCCGATCTGGAACAAGCTGACCATGGCGCCCCTGGGCCTGCGGGAAAAGATTTACGGACTCATCGATAACGAGATCCGCATTGCCAAGGCAGGCGGGGAAGGCCATATCGTGGCGAAAATGAATTCCCTGCTGGACAAGCCGGTCATTCAGAAGCTCTACGAGGCTTCCATCGCCGGCGTCAAGATCGAGCTCATCGTCCGCGGCATCTGTACGCTGCGCCCGGGCCTGAAAGGCATCAGCGAGAACATTTCCGTCCGCAGCATCGTCGGACGCCAGCTGGAACACAGCCGCATCTTCTGGTTCCATAACGGCGGCGACGACAAGGTGTTCCTGAGCAGTGCCGACTGGATGCCCCGTAATCTGAACGACCGCGTCGAATTGTTCTTCCCCGTCGAGACGGAAGAGCATATCCGGCGCCTGCAGGATATCCTGAACCTGTATTTGGCGGACAATGTGGGCAGCCACATCATGCAGTCCAACGGCAATTACCGCCGCTCCACGCCAGGCCGCGGCAACCCGGTCAGCTCCCAGAGCATCCTCTATGAACAGGCGCAGCTGGCCGCCATGGCGTACAACCGGCAGCAGCGGGAGAAGGACCGCCTCGAAAAAGGGGTCCGGTTGAAAAAAGAAGGGAACGTATAGCTATTGAGAATTTGCCTGATTCCTGTTATAATGAATTCAATTATCGAGGAGGGGCAAAATTATGAGCAAGTACGCCGTGACAATCAATTTTCACGCGCATTACGGATATATCGAATACGACCCGGACACGAAGCGTGCCAGCGTGGTGCTCGATGACGAAGCAGCCGCCGCCAAGACCGCCGTGGAAAAATACCTGTCTGAACCGCATACCTTCCGCATTGCCAGCGGGGAAACCATCCGTGATTTCAAGGAAGTCACCCTGAATCCTTTGGACAGCCTGGAAGCGTTCCAGCAGTGCCTGACCCGCATGTGGGTGGCAACGGACGTCCGCGTCGAATGGAGCATGCCTCCCGGAATGGCGGAAACCTGCCAGGAAGGCCTGTGACAATCCAGTATCGCGCAGAACTGGAGAGTGCCGTTTGAAGCGGCACTCTTTTTTGTTATCATGCGTACCATGAATACCAGCGTGGCATTCCGAAGGCGGAAGCCGCGCTTCGGGGAGGTCTTCCGTTGAACACCAAAGCTGTGAGGAAAGGCTCGGCACTGGCCCTGCTTCCGTTCGTCATCTTCATCGTCATCTATCTGGGTGCGGGCATCTATTTCCAGATGCACGGCGTCAAGATGGCCTTTTACCAGTTCCCGTCCGTGACGGCCATGTTCCTCGCCGTCCTGTCCGCGTTCTGCATGGGACGGGAAACGATCCGCAAAAAGTTCCGCATCTTCACACGCGGGGCGGCCAATGAGAACGTCATGACCATGCTCATGATCTACATCATGGCCGGCGCCTTTTCCGCCGTGACTGCGGCCATGGGCGGACGCGACGCAACGGTCAGCCTGGGCATCAGCCTCATTTCGCCCCAGTACCTGACCGTGGGCATCTTCCTGATTTCCGCCTTCATGGGAACGGCGACAGGCACGTCCGTCGGCACCGTGGCGGCCATTGTCCCCATTGCCGCCGGTATCAGCGCCAAAAGCGGCATCCCCGGCGCCCTTATCGTCGCAGCGTGCGTGTCCGGCGCCATGTTCGGCGACAACCTGTCCATGATTTCCGATACGACCATTGCCGCCACCCGTACCCAGGGCTGCGGCCTCAAGGACAAGTTCAAAGTCAATTTCCTCATCGCCATTCCGGCCGCCATCCTGACGGCGGGCATCTACCTCTTTTTCGGCACGGCGGGCCTCGATGTCACGGCCGTCGCAGAGGACTACCATTTCATCAAGGTCGTGCCGTATCTGGCCGTCCTGTTCCTGGCCCTCATCGGGGTCAACGTCTTCCTGGTGCTCACCATCGGCATCTTTCTGAGCGGTATCATCGGCCTGTCGGGCGGCGACCTGACACTCATCGCCTTCGCCCAGGACATCTGGAAAGGGTTCAACAGCATGAACGAGGCCTTTTTCCTGGCCCTCTTCTGCGGCGGCATTTCCGCCTTGATCAGCCATTACGGCGGCATCCGCTGGCTGATTTGGAAACTCCAGGGCATGGTTTCAGGCAACCGCAGTGCCCAGATCAGCATCGCCGCCCTTGTTTCCCTTATCGACTGCGCCACGGCGAACAACACGGTGGCCATCATCATCGTGGGCGATGTAGCGCGCCAGATCAGTGCCAAATACCGCGTCGATCCGCGGCGGACGGCGTCCCTGCTTGACATCTTCTCCTGCGTCTTCCAGGGCATCCTGCCGTATGCGGCGCAGCTGCTGACCGCAGCGGCCCTGGCCACGCAGAACGGTGTCCTGCTCAATACGCTGGATATCGTGCCCCATATGTGGTACTGCTTCATGCTCGCCCTGTTCGGCATCCTCTCCATCTTCATTCCCTTTGCCGACGGCATCTGCCGGCGCCATCCCTGGGTCTGGAAAAAGGAGGCCCTGTGACCGTCCGGGCGGCGGCCCTGAAATTTCGGACAAACAGGATTTTTTGTGGTATAATGACTTTATTGCGGCCCCGTTGCACAGCTGGATAGTGCGTTCGCCTCCTAAGCGAAAGGTCGCGCGTTCGAATCGCGCCGGGGTCGCCAGAAAAAAACTACGCCGCAGTCGGAGAGACTGCGGCGTTTTTTGTCCCCTTCACTTCAGGTACGTTTGGACAAGATGGATACCGCCCTTCCACAGCAGGAAGAGCACCGTCACAAGGACGAGGATGTAGATGGCCAGGCAGGCCGCCTTCTTCTTTTTGCTGCCTGTGATTTCCTGGTTCGACGGCTGCTTCAGGATTTCTTCGCGCAGGGCCGCCTTGCCCTTCTTCGGGACCGCTGCGGCAGCTGGTGCCGTGGTCTTGCGCAGTTTGTCCTGTTTGGCCGCATTGCCCTTTTTCAACCTGTTTTTACCGTTCTTCATGAAATTGCCTTCTTTCACGCTAATGATACAGTGCCGTTCCGCTTCTTCCGGTCTGCCTGTTCCCGGGAAGGAAGGCAAGGGGGCAGGAAGCGGGAGGATATGTTATCCCTGCCAGAGGATCTTGATGAAGAGCAGGACGAGGACGATGATGATGATCGGCTTGATGATGCGGCTCGCGTCTTTGAGGACCATGCCGGACCCGATGTAGTTGCCGCAGATGTTGGCAATGGCGCCGGCGATGGCCAGGGGAAAGTACACGTTGCCGGTCAGGAGGAAGGTGGCCAGGGCCGCCACGTTCGACGACAGGTTGGAAGCCTTGGTCAGGCCCGCTGCGGTGCGGATGCCCAGCCTGGCCCAGCCGGTCAGCACGAGCAGCAGGAAGGTGCCCGTTCCGGGACCGTAGAACCCGTCGTAACAGCCGATGACGAGGCTTGTGACAGCGCACTTGAAAGGAGCTGTGCGGTCCGGTTCCGGCTCGCCTTCGTTCATCTTCTGGGTCAGCTTCTTGTTGCGCATGACATAGAACGCCACGACGGGGAGGACGACGAGCATCATCTTGGAGATGATGTCCCCGTCTGTCAGCAGAGCCAGACGGGACCCGATGCTGGACCCCGCGATGGCGCCCACGATGCAGATGCCCGCCAGGCGGGGGCGGATGAAGCCGTTCATGGCGAAACGGATGGTCGCGATGGTCGTGCCGCAAGTGGAGCTGAACTTGTTCGTGCCCAGGGCCAGATGGGGCGGCAGTCCGGCCAGGAAATAGGCCGGTAGGGAGATCAGGCCGCCGCCGCCGGCGATGGAGTCGACGAACCCGGCCAGAAAGAGCAGGGGAATGACGATGATGTAGGGGATTAAGACATCCATAAAAAACCTTCTTTGCTTAAAAGTAACCCCATTATACCAAAAAACGGCAGTCCTTGCATGGATTTTCCAAGGTTCCCCTCCGGCAGCGGAAACAGTATGTTATAATGATTACAAACAAGTCCTGAATGAGGTGACGCGTATGGAAGACAACGTAAGGGCCCGCATTGCGGCGGATATCGCCACGGCGGAAGGCGTACGGAAAGCCGACCTGGTCCTGAAAGGGGGACAGGTCTTCAACGTATTCACGCAGTCCTGGGAGACGGCCGATGTCGCCATCCGGGGCAGCCGCATCGTCGGTATCGGGGAGTATGAAGGCGGGCGGGAAATCGATGTGCACGGCAAGTATGTGACGCCGGGCTTCATGGATGCCCACGTACACCTGGAAAGCTCCATGCTGGCGCCGCGCGAACTCGCCAAAATCCTGTTGTTGAACGGGGTCACGACCGTGTTCGCGGATCCCCATGAAATCGCCAATGTCCTCGGTGTTTCGGGGATTGAGTTCTTCCTGGAGGAAACGGAGGACATGCCCCTTTCCGTGTACATCAACGTGCCGAGCTGCGTACCTGCGACCAATCTGGACACATCGGGCGCGATTCTGACGGCATCCGACATGAAGGCGGTCCGGGAACTGAATCCGCGCGTGCGGGGACTGGCGGAAATGATGAACTATGTGGGGGTCGTCACGGGCCAGCTGGAGGTCCTGGACAAGCTGGCGGCGTTCCAGGACGGCGTCATCGACGGTCATGCACCGGGACTCACGGGCCGGGACCTGAACGCCTATATCGCCGCCGGCATCACCAATGACCACGAATGTATCACCGTGGCAGAAGCAAAGGAGAAGGTGGCCCGCGGCATGTACGTGTTCCTGCGGGAAGGCAGTGCCGCCCACAACCTGGTCGACCTGCTGCCCGTCCTCCAGGAAGTGGACAACCGCCGCTGCTGCCTGTGTACCGACGACCGCCATGTGGATGACCTCATCGGGCAGGGCAGTATCAACTACCTGCTGGAAATCGGCGTCACCCAGGGCTATCCGGCGGAACAGCTGCTGCCCCTGGCGACGCTCAATACGGCGGAATGTTTCGGCCTGCGCGGCGTCGGCGCCGTGGCGCCGGGGTATACGGCCGACCTCAACGTGTTCGACGACCTGGAAAGCTTCCAGCCGGTCCATGTCCTCAAGGACGGCTATCCCGTCGTCTATAACGGCCGCCTGAATTGGACCAGCCGGCCTGTGCGGAGCCAGGCCGTGTTCACCATGAACATGCCGCCCTTGGATCCGTCCGCCTTCCGGATCCCTGTGGAAGAAGGGTGCCGCCTGCGTGTCATCGGCCTGTCCCAGAACCAGCTGGTGACGAAGGAACTGCATAAGGCGCCCTCCGTCCTCAACGGCGAAGCCGTCAGTGACACCTCGCGGGACATCCTGAAGATGGCTGTCTGCGAACGGCACCACGGGACCGGAAACATCGGCCTGGGGTTCGTCCGCGGCGTGCAGCTCAAACGGGGCGCCATCGGGACGACGGTGGGGCACGATTCCCATAACCTGACCCTGGTCGGGACCAACGACGAAGACATGGCCGTGGCGGGCAACAAGCTCCGCGAAATCGGCGGCGGCCTCGTCATCGCGGCCGACGGCGAAGTGAAGGCCACCCTGCCCCTGCCCATTGCCGGCCTCCTGTCCGACCGGGCGGCGGACGTCGTGAACGCCCAGCTGAAACAGCTCCTCTTCTGGGTGCATGAACTGGGCGTGCCGGATGATTTCAGCCCCTTCATGGTCCTGTCCTTCCTGTCCCTGCCGGTCATTCCGGAACTGCGCCTGACGGACCGGGGCCTCGTCGATGTGACCCGTTTCTCCCATGTACCGCTGTGGGTCGGCGAAGAGTAACCTGTCCGGCATATCAAAACCCCTTGCCGTATACCGTTGGAACGATAGTACGGCAAGGGGTTCCTGTTTTTCGGCTTTTTACAGCGCATCCTTGTCCCGGTGCAGGTCCACGGTGCTTTCCACAGTTCCCCGGGTGTGGAGCGGTGTCTCGAAATAGAGGCTCTGGCTCGGGAAAGCGCAGCTGATGCCCTTGTCTTCCAGAATCTTCATCAGGGCCAGGTTGAACTGCTGGCGGTACGTCAGATACTGGCTGTAATGGTCGGCCGCAATATAGCAGACGATGCGGACGTTGAGGGAGCTGTCGCCAAACTCATAGAAGCAGGCCGAAATGTCCCGGTTGTCGATGTGCGGGTCCTGCTCGCAGTAATTGCGGATTTCGGTACACAGGGACTCCATCTGGTCCCGTGTCGTCCCGTACGTCACGCCCAGGCTGTACTGGATACGGAAACGCTTGCGGCGCGTGCAGTTCGTGATCGGCGTATTGGACAGCAGGTTGTTCGGCACGTAGACCAGTTCCTGATAGAACGTGCGGATGCGCGTGCTGCGGAACGTGACATCTTCCACCAGGCCTTCGATGTTGTTGACCTGGATCCAGTCGCCGATCTGGAAGGGCCGTTCCATGACGATGACGAGGCTGCCGAACACGTTGGCCAGGGTGTCTTTGGCGGCGAAGGCGAAGGCCATGGCACCAATGCCCAGGGAAGCGATGAAGGCGGAAATGTCGTAGTTCCACTCTTTCGCCACCATGACGGACGCCAGGGCCACGCACAGGATGTGGGCCAGCGTGGAGAGCAGGCCGGCCAGGGCCTGGTGCACTTCAACGTTGGCGCGGCGCATCAGGTGGAGGATGAACCCCTCCCCGGCGTCGCAAAGGTTATAGAGGCCCGCAAAGATGCAGATGACGAGGCAGCTGCGCAGGATCTTGTCGATGGACGGATGCTGCGAAAGGAGTGCGATGGGGCTGAAGATGCAGAAGGAATACAGCGCGAAAATGAGGAAGAAGGACTCGATCGGCTTGTCGAATGCCTTGAGCAGGTCGTCCAGGAAAGCGTATTCCAGCTTGTCCCGCAGGCCCCGCAGCAGACGCAGGATGCAGAGCTTGAACACCAGCAGGACGACGAGGACCATGCCGGCGGCAATGACGGAACTGCGCCACATTTCCCAGAGCAGGGCCGGGTTGCCGAAAGGAAAATACAGCATCAATTGACTCATACAGGTCTCCTATCAGGTTAATCAGATTCAGGGTACGTTTGTGGCAACGTGCCGGTTTGACTTCATTTTACCGCAATTTCACAATGTTTTCAAATCCTGGGGCCGCCCCCTGTGCTATAATGAGGCCGCAGAAACGGAAAGGAGGAAGGATATGGAACAGTTGATGATGTCGGCCGCCGGGCTGTTGTCTGACGGATACATGATGGAAGCCCTGCTGGCGGCCGTCTGCATTGTGGCCGGGCTGCTGCTGGCATTTTTCGGGCTGGGCGGCAACACCCTGCTCGTGCTTACCGGCCTGGGATTCGCTTTTTTTGACAGCGGGCGTTTCTTTGACGCGCGCCTTGTGGCGGCCATCATCCTGGTCTACGCCCTGGGCGAACTGTGGGAATTTTCGGTCTCGTTTTTCGGCATCAAGACCGAACGGGTACCCTGGTGGGGCGTGTTCCTCATCGGCTGCGGCACCCTGACGGGCAGCCTGCTGGGTACGATGGCCCTGCCGGTCTTCGGCAGCCTGCTCGGCGGTGCGGCCGGATCCTTCCTCATGGCATATGCGTACGAATACCATCGCACGCGGAACTGCAAGAACTGCGGCACCCTGGCCTGGGAAGCGGCCAAAATGCAGTTCATGGGCATGCTGGGCAAATGGGTGGCGGCCATCGCGCTGGCCATCCTGGTGGTAAAACTGATTTTTTTCTATGCCTGACCGGCAACCGGTACGGATACCGACACCGCCATCTGCTTTGGCGGTGTTTTTTCGTACCACAGCTTTCGGACAATTCCGACATAGTATATAATTAGAAACACAAAACCGTAAGGAGGAAACCATGGAATTCAAGTTCGCACACAATAATTTCAACGTCCTGGACCTGCAGAAGAGCCTCGCTTTTTACAAGGAGGCCCTGGGCCTGCAGGAAACACGCCGCATCGAACGGCCGGACTTCACCATCGTCTACCTGGGGGACGGCAAGACGCCGCACCTGCTTGAGCTGACCTGGATCAAAGACCGTACGGAGCCCTATGACCTGGGGGAAGACGAATTCCACCTGGCCTTCCGGACGGACGATTTCGAGGCCGCCCATGCCAAACACAAGGCCATGGGCTGCATCTGTTTTGAAAACCCGGCCATGGGCATCTATTTCATCACGGATCCGGACAACTACTGGCTGGAAATCCTGCCGCCGGTAAAATGAAGGAACGTTCCCGCATGTTGCGCAAAGGAGGATACAGAGCATGGATCTGACGAAGAAGAAGGTCATCTGCAGCGGCAGCATCCGCAAAGCGGCCCTGCCGTATCTGGAAGGCAAAGTGGATTTGAAGCTGTGGCAGCAGCACGGCCGTATTCCGGCCGAAACCTGGAAGGAATGGCTGCGGGATGCCGACGCCATCTATTCGGCGGGCAACATCCGCGTCAATGAGGAACTGCTTGCCCAGGCGCCGAAGCTGAGGGTCATTGCCCAGGCTTCCGTCGGGTACGACAATTTCGACCTGGCAGCCTGCCGGGCGCACAACGTGCTTGTCGGCAATACGCCGGGCGTCCTCGTCAACGCGGTGGCGGACCTGGCGTACGGGCTGTTGATCGATACGGCCCGGGGCATCGTCCGCGGCCATAAACATGTGGAAGGCGGCCTTTGGGGCGCCCGCAAGGCCCTCGGCCTGGGCACCGACCTGTACGGCAAGACCCTGGGCATCGTTGGCCTAGGCGATATCGGACAGGCCATCGCCCGCCGCGCCGAAGTGAGCGGCATGCAGGTCATCTACCACAACCGGCACCGCAAACTCAACGATACGGCCCTCCATGCCCGTTACGTGGGCTTCGACGAACTGCTGGCAACGGCGGACTTCATCGCCGTGGCTGTCACCTTGAATCCTTCGACGAAAGGTCTGTTTAACCGCGATGCCTTCGCCAAAATGAAGGACGGCGTCCGTTTCGTGAACATCTCCCGCGGCAAGGTCGTCGATACAGATGCCCTGTATGACGCCCTGAAGAGTGGCAAAGTGGCTGCCGCCGGCCTGGATGTGACAGATCCGGAGCCACTGCCGGGGGATCACCCGCTCCTGGCCCTGCCGAACCTCACCGTCACGCCCCATATTGCCTCGGCGACGGCGGAAACGCGTGATGCCATGGCCGTTGTGACGGCACAGAACATTTTGGCTGCTTTGGCCGGAGAGGACATGCCGAGCCGTGTCAAGTAAATGAGGCTTGGAAAAGGGATATGCGGAAGCTTTGTTTGCATGCCGTCCGCCTGGCGGATCCGGAACAGTTCACGGCCCGTATTGCGGCGCTGACAGGGACGCAGGCGGTCAAAGGGCGCATGCAGGAAAAATCCTGCGGGGACGGGCTGAGCGTCCGGTACCGCCGCTACAAGTTGATAGGGTCCCCCGGCGGGGAAACGGGACAACGTTACACCGTCCAGACCCTGGAAGGCGTCATGCTGATCCGCAGTGACCTGATTACGCTGTATGACGTCGTATTCCAGTACGGACCCGGCGGGGAAGCGGCAGTCCGGGACTTGGTGCAGCGCCTGCTGGCCGGGAAGGATGAGTATGTCCTTGCCGAGCCGGACCTGAAACGGCGCCTGGCCGCCATGGCGGGGCGTCCGTACCCGTGTCTGCCCCGCAGCAGCAGCTGGGAAGAGGCCGTGCGCCATTACCTGCCCTGGCAGCTCTATGGCATCAGCTGGTTCTGGTATCTGGTCCTCAGTGACCGGCTCCCCCGGCAGGCCGTGCGCCAGCTGCGGGTCAAGTTACGCCGCCTGCGTTCCTGTTTCGTGTTCTTTAAGGAGGGCCTGCCGACGGACAAAGTGCGAGAGTGGCAGCGCTATTTCCGGAGTGAGGCGGAGACCTTGTCCGGTCTGCGCGAACTGGATGTCGTACTGCAGCAGTGCCAGATGATCCAGGACCGGACCGGTCAGGACATGGGCTGCCTGATCCGCACCTTTACCGGTCTGCGGGAAGAGGCTGCCAGCGCCTTTTACGACGGGAACAACCTCAACGGACACACGTTGCGCCTGGCCGGATTCTATCTGTGGGCCGGCACGGCCCTGGACTGGAACCGGAGCGGGGAAGATGCCGCCCGATATGCCTGGCGGCGACTGGGCAGCTGGGTGGAAAAGCTGGCGGAACTGCAGAAACGGTATCCCGACTTCCATAACATGGAAGATCTGCACAAACTGAGGATTAAGGTGAAGCGTATCCGCTACGTGCTGCAGACTGTCGATGTCCTGCGTCTGCCGTCGTCCCTTGTCCGGCAGTTGAAGCAGGTCCAGGACACACTCGGGTTTCTGCATGACGACTACGTCAACAGCAACTGGATGGATGCCGTGCAGCGCCTTCATCCGGACGATGCCGCCCTGGACCGGCAGATCCAGGTTTTCCGCACCTCGCTGGATGCCCGCGTCGGACAATCCCTGGAGCAGGTCCCCGTCCTTTGGGAAGGATTCCTTGCCTCCCTGCAGGATGTCATGGCCCGCCACCGTGGAAACGGCCTGCGGCGCCGGTCCTGAATTTTTCGATTCCTGTTTGAAATCCTGTCCCCTTTAGGGTACAATAAAACAGATGCAGTCAGACAACCATTATGCTGATAGGAGGAATTTCTATGGCAGTCCTGAAAAAAGGCGAATTATCCAGTATCGTCCACAACAATGAAGTTTCGGACGAAATCGTAAAATGGGGGAATGCCAACGGCTATCCCCTGGAAAAGGCAAAACTGTTCAAAGCATTCGGAACGTATTGCGGCTTCAGCCCCAAATATTTCATCCGTGCCGACCGGCGTCCGCCTATCCCCGGCGGCTGGGACATCACGGTGGAGGACTTTGAGCCGGAAACCCGCATCATTCCGCTGAACGTCGATAAAGAAGGCAACGTCAACCGCTTCGTCTTGAAGATGGTGGAAGAATTCCGCAAAGAAGGCCTTGGTATGGAGCTGGCCGACAAATGGTACGATTCTTACGGCTATATGCTCCGGGACCTGTCCGTTACGGGCCATCCGAAACTGATCAATGATTTTGAGGACATCATTGAAAACATGCGGTAAAACTGCTTTTCAAGGCGGTGCAGCCACACCGGAACCAAACCTTGGACCCAATTTCCCCAGGCACTTGATACGCTTTGCTCCAGGTGTCCGGAAAGGTTCCAAGGTTTTTTTGTGTACTATGAAATACCCTCCTTACCGTGATTCAGTAAGGAGGGCCTGTGTCGTTGCGGAGCTTTTTTTGTTTCAGTCGTCGTAGTCGAGGGTGCTGTCGTAGAGTTTCTTGACTTCTTTGGAAGGTTCCTTCGTCAGGAGGGTCACGATGACGGCGGCAACGAGGCTGCAGAAGAAGCCCGGTGCCAGTTCGTAGATGCCCGTGCTGCTCAGGAACGTGAACCAGGCGATGTCGACGACGGCGCCGACGACGATGCCCGTTACGGCGCCATGGAAGTTGAAGCGGCGCCAGAAGAGGCTCAGCAGGATGGTCGGCCCGAAGGCGGCACCGAAGATGCCCCAGGCGTTCGTGACAAGGGCCATGATGGAACCGGAATCAGGAGCCGACGCAATCAGGACGGAGACGACCGCGATGGCCAGCACGACGAGACGGCCGGCCCACAGCATTTCCTTGTCGCTGGCCTTGTTTTTGCGGAAGACCGGTTTATAGACATCGCTGGCGAACGCGGAAGCGGCGGAGAGCAGCTGGCTGTCCGCGGTGCTCATGGAAGCCGCCAGGACGGCGGAAAGCAGGATGCCGGACATGACGCTCGGGAAGATGATGCGCACCATGTTGACGAAGACCAGGGAATCTTTTGTGACGGTTTCGTCCAGGCCCAGGAAGAGGCGGCCGACGACGCCGACGATGGTGGCGAAGAGCAGGATCAGGAACGTCCAGGTGATGCCGATGGCTGCGGATTTGCGCATGTCATGCTGCGACCTGATGGACATGAAGCGGATGATGATGTGGGGCATGCCGAAGTAGCCCAGGCCCCAGGCCAGGCCGGAAACGATTTCGCGCCAGTCCCGCATGGGGTTCCAGTAGCTGACGGGAATCGAGGCAGCGGCCGATGTATCAATCATGGAGGCTGCGAAAATCGGCGCAATCAGAAGGGCGCCGAGAATCATCATGCCTTGGAAGAAGTCCGTCCAGCAGACAGCGGAAAAACCGCCGAGGAAGGTGTAGCTGACGATGATGCAGGCGCCGAGGTACATGGCCAGGGTGGCGTCCATGCCGATGACTGTGTGGAACAGGGTTCCGCAGGCCTTCATGCTGGAGGCCGAATAAATGGTGTAGGCGATGAGGAAGACGATGGCGCAGATGACCTGCAGCACCTTGGAATTTTCCTTGAAGCGGTTTGTCAGGTACTGGGGAATGGTGATCGAATCATTGGCTACGATGGAGAACCGGCGCAGACGCGGTGCTTCCAGGATCCAGCTGATGGAGTAGCCCAGTGCCAGGCCGACGGAAATCCACACCTGGCCGAGACCCAGCGCGTAAATGGAAGTGGGCAGGCCCATGAGGACCCAGGCGCTCATGTCGGAAGCCCCGGCGGACAGGGCCGCGACCCAAGGGCCCATCTGGCGGCCGCCGAGGAAGTAGGTCTTTTCCCCGCCTCCCTTGCTCTTGAAGAAGAAGTACACGCCGATACCCAGCATGAACAGCAGGTATACGATGAAGACGATGACTTCGGAAAAATCCATGGTTGTATTCATAATGATTGCCCCTCATACCATAGTCTGTTGCAGGATAATATTAAAGATAACAATATAATATAATAAAATCCGGAAATTGGCAACATGGTGTAACGGTTGACGGACAAGGAACCGGTAGAGTATAATATATCAAGTTATTTTTGGAATAGCAGAGCTGATTCCCTTATCGGACGAAGGATGGATCAGCTCTCCTTTGTTTATGGGATGTTCAGGGAAGGTTCGGTCCATCATGGAGGCACGTATCCGCGTATACAGCGAAGTGAAGAACGGGACGTCCGTCAACCGCTCCAATGTCGATACGGTGGGGCTGTTCACGGAACGGAACGGCTCTTTCTATGCCCGCTACGACGAACCGGAAGGGTCGGATCTGGCCGGCTGCACGACGACCGTCAAGTGGGGCGCCGGTACCGTCACGATTCTGCGTACGCGGCCTTATGGGCTGCGGGAGGAGTTCGAACAGGGACGGACTTTCGAGACGACGTACCACACGCCGTACCTGGATATTCCACTGCGCATCCGCACGCGGCGTCTGGCCGTGTTCCGCAAAGGACGGGGCTGGACAATCCGCCTCCGCTACGATTCGGAGTTGGGCGGCGAAGCGGGCCGCATCGAAGTCACGGTGGAGGTGGAGCCTGTATAGCGGCAGGTTCCGGTTGAAGCAGGACCGCGGAAATTAGTATAATGAAATGATTTGAGTTAATCAGTCCAACAGGGAAGGCCTGCCGGCCAGGTCTTCCGGAATTTCAGGAGGAAACCGTGGATATCAAGATGATTCTGGCTGAGGCCATCCAGGCAGCAGCGAAAAAAGCCATAGCGGAAGGGGTCGTGCAAGACGGCGCCCTGCCCGAAGTACAACTCGAGGTACCGCCGAAGAAGGAGTTCGGCGATTTTGCCAGCAACTTCGCCATGCAGTCCGCCCGTACGCTGCACTGCAACCCCCGTATCGTGGCGGCGTACGTTTCGGAGCATCTGGACTGCCCCTACGTGGATAAAGTGGAAATTGCCGGACCGGGTTTCCTGAACTTCTTTCTGAAACCGGACTGGATGTACGACATGTTCGCCCATATCGTGGAAGCGGGCGAAAGCTACGGGAATCTGCCGAAGGCGTCCGGCGAGAAGATCCAGCTGGAGTTCGTCAGCGCCAACCCGACAGGACCGCTGCACGTGGGGCACGGCCGCGGCGCGGCCGTGGGCAGCTCCCTGGCGGCCCTGCTCAAGGCCGCCGGCTACGATGTGGAACGGGAATACTACATCAATGACGCCGGCAACCAGATGAACAACCTGGCCCGTTCGGTCAACGCGCGCTACCTGGAACTGCTGGGCAAACCCTGTGAATTTCCCGAAGACGGCTACCACGGCCACGATATCGTGGAAACGGCGGAACGCATCATCAAAAAGTACGGCGGCAAGTACCTGCAGATGGACGAGGCCGACCGGCTGGAAGAATTCAAGACCCTGGCCTACAAGGAAAAGCTGGAGGCCCTGAAGGAGGACCTGGAACGTTTCAATGTCCACTTCGATGTGTGGTTCAGCGAAAAGACGCTGCATGAAGCAGGCAAGATCAGGGAAGCCTGCGACTTTCTGAAAGCCAAAGGCTGGGCCTACGAAAAAGGCGGCGCCCTGTGGCTGAAATCGACGGAATTCGGCGATGACAAAGACCGTGTCGTCATCCGTGACAACGGCGTGCCGACCTATTTTGCGGCCGATATCGCCTACCATACGGACAAATTCCAGCGTGGCTTCGACCGCGTCATCAACCTGTGGGGGGCCGACCACCACGGCTATATCGCCCGCATGAAGGCCGCCATGCAGTGCATGGGTTACAAGCCGGAGCAGCTGGAAATCCTGATCCTGCAGATGGTCCGCCTGATCCGCGACGGCGAGGAAGTCAAGATGTCCAAACGCACGGGCCAGACCGTGACGCTGAATGAATTGATTGACGAAGTCGGCACCGACGCGGCGCGCTTCTTCTTCGTCATGCGCTCCATTGACAGCCAGCTCGATTTTGACCTCGACCTGGCCAAAAAGAAGTCCAACGATAACCCCGTGTTCTACGTGCAGTACGCCCACGCCCGCATCTGCAGCATCCTGCGGCAGGTGGCGGAAGCCGGCATCTCCGTCGAAGGGAAGGGCAGGTACACGCTGCTCACGCATCCGGCTGAAGTCGACCTCATCAAGAAGCTCGGCGAATATCCGGAACTGATTGCCACGGCGGCCCGCGAGCGGGCCGTGCAGATGGTGGCCCACTACGTATACGAACTGGCCGGCCTGTTCCATACGGCCTACAACCAGTGCCGGATCCTGGGCGTCGAGCCGGACCTGCAACAGGCCCGCCTGGCCCTGGTTCTTGCCGTCGGCCATGTTGTGCGTCATGCCCTGGGCATCCTGGGTGTTTCCGCACCGGAAAAGATGTAACCGTGGATTCCTTCCGCAAAGGCAGGGAAGCAGGGGTGAAATTATCCTTGTGTTTCCCCGGAATTCCTTTATAATTAAGATGAATTATTTTGTTTTCGAGACGTTTCATGACATGCGAGCGGTACCCATTCAGTGAGAGAGGAAAGGACAGTAACGATGGCAACGAAGTACATTTTTGTAACCGGCGGGGTGGTATCTTCCCTGGGTAAAGGCATTACGGCGGCATCCCTGGGCCGTCTGCTCAAGAGCAGGGGCTACAAGGTCACGGTACAGAAATTCGATCCCTATATCAACATCGATCCCGGTACCATGAGTCCCTATCAGCACGGCGAGGTGTTCGTCACGGACGACGGCGCCGAAACCGACCTGGACCTGGGCCATTATGAACGCTTCATCGACATCAACCTGTCCAAGAGCTCGAATGTCACGACCGGCAAAATCTACCAGGCCGTCATCAACAAGGAACGTCATGGCGACTACCTGGGCGGTACCGTGCAGGTCATTCCCCATATCACGAATGAAATCAAGTCCCGCGTGTTCCGCGTGGGCATGAACGACAACGCGGACTTCGTCATCACGGAAATCGGCGGCACGGTCGGCGACATCGAAAGCCTGCCGTTCCTTGAAGCCATCCGCCAGGTCAAGAAGGAAGTCGGCAAGAACGACGTCCTCTACATCCATGTGACCCTGGTGCCGTACATCGGCGCCGCGGGCGAACTGAAGACGAAACCGACGCAGCACAGCGTCAAGGAACTGCGCAGTATCGGCATCACGCCGGACATCCTCGTCTGCCGCAGCGAACGGCCCATGACGAATGACATGATTGCCAAACTGGCCCTCTTCTGCGACGTCGATAAGGAAGCCGTCATCCAGAACCTGACGGCCGAAAGCATCTACCAGGTCCCCATGCTGCTGGAAGAACAGCATATGGACGACATCGTTCTGAAGAAACTCGACATGCCGAACCGGCCGAAGGATATGGCCCCCTGGCATGACATGGTGGCACGCATCCTGAAACACTACGACCGCAAGGTGACCATCGCCGTCGCCGGCAAGTACGTGGAACTGAAGGACGCCTACATCAGTCTGACGGAAGCGTTGAAACACGCCGCCGTCCATAACGAGACTGAAATCGACATCCGCTGGATCAACACGGAAAAACTGGAAGCCGAAGGGACGGACACGGACAAGGTCTTCGCCGGTGTCGACGGCATCCTGGTGCCGGGCGGCTTCGGCAACCGCGGCATCGAAGGCAAAATCGCTTCCGTGCGCTATGCCCGGGAACACAAGATCCCCTTCTTCGGCATCTGTCTGGGCATGCAGTGCGCTGTCATTGAATTTGCGCGCCATCGCTGCGGCATCGTGAATGCCAACAGCTCCGAATTCGATGAGACCGTACCGGCTGTCATCGACCTGATGCCGGACCAGGTCGACGTGGAGGATAAAGGCGGTACGATGCGTCTGGGCCTCTACCCCTGCAAAGTATATCCGGCCACGCTGACCGAAAAGGCCTACGGCGAACCCCTGATTTACGAACGCCATCGCCATCGTTACGAATTCAACAACGAATACCGCGACACGCTGACGAAGAACGGCCTCATCCTGGGCGGTACCTCGCCGGACGGCCGGCTCGTCGAAATCGTCGAACTGCCGCAGAGCGAACATCCCTGGTTCCTGGGCTGCCAGTTCCATCCGGAATTCAAGTCCCGTCCGACCAAGGCGCACCCACTGTTCCGCGACTTCATCGCTGCGTCCGTGCAGTACGGGGCCGCGAAGGGATAAGCGGTGCAAAGCGGACAAATCAACAATGACGGAGCAAAATCTGGAGCAGAAGACCCGAAAGGGTTTCTGCTCTTTCTTTTATTGCGGAAAATACACAAAAGTGAGATAATTAAAGGGAATACAAGGACGTCCGTCCTTCCTTCGGCTTTATGTGAAATGATGGAAATACAAAGAGGAGAAAGGTGGTAAGCGAATGAAAAGGGAACTTTCCATGGAATTTGTCCGTGTAACGGAAGAAGCAGCCATCGCCGCGGCCCGCAGCGTCGGCCGGGGTGACAAGAACGGTACGGACGCGCTGGCCGTGGACGCCATGCGCAGCATGTTCGACACGGTGCATATTTCCGGTACGGTCGTCATCGGTGAAGGCGAACTGGACGAAGCCCCCATGTTGTATATCGGGGAACAAGTCGGTGCCGGCGGGGATGAAGTGGATATAGCCGTCGATCCGGTGGAAGGCACGAACCTGGTTGCCAAGGGGCAGAACGGAGCCATCGCCGTCATCGCCATCGCCCCGAAGGGCTGTCTGCTCCACGCACCGGACATGTATATGGAAAAAATCGCCGTCGGCCCCCGTGCCAAGGGCTGCATCGACATCAACGCACCGGTGGAGGAAAACCTGGCCCGCGTTGCCAAAGCCTTGAAGCGCAATATCAACGACGTCACGGTCGTCGTCCTGGACCGGCCGCGCCATGCCGAACTGATTGAGCGCATCCGCAAGGCCGGCGCCCGCATCCAGCTCATTACGGACGGCGATGTGAGCCCTATCGTCAATGCTGCCATCGAAGGCACGGGTGTGCATATGTACATCGGCAAGGGCGGCGCCCCTGAAGGCGTGCTGGGCGCGGCAGCCCTGAAATGCCTGGGCGGCGACATGCAGGCCCGGCTGTGCCCGGAGAGCGAGGACCAGCTGGCCCGCTGCCACAAGATGGGCATCAAGGACGTGCACCAGGTCCTGACCATTGCCGACATGGTCAAGGGCGACGACTGCATGTTCACGGCTACGGCCATCACGGACAGCCAGCTGTTGCAGGGCGTGCGCTTCTTTGGCGGCGGCGTGCGCACCCACACGGTGTCCATGCGTTACAAGACCGGCACGGTCCGTTTTGTCGATGCCGTACACCGTCTCGATGTGGACAATTTCTCCGTCAAACTGTAACGACAGAAATCTTTTAAGGAAAATGGTGCAACCCTTCCGTAAAACTTTAGCAGAACGCTATGCTGCAACAGAAATTTTTGCTATAATGTAATATGTCATAACCAGAAGAGGTCATGGACTATTCCTGACCTCTTTTTGTGGTTTACATTTTACTGATTTGAGGAATTCCAATTCTATGAGAGACCAAATCCTTGCTCTGGTGGCCGCCGTCCGGGAAACCCGGGAGGCCGCCGCCTTATGCTGCAACCATAAAGGGGTGGTGTTGTCCGGCCTGGATGGCACGGCGAAGCCAGTCTTCCTGGCGGCCCTCCGCTCCCTGGTGGAGACGGCGGGCACGCTGGTTTTCGTTGTGTCCGGACGGGACGCCGTGCGCGAATACCGACAGGCCTTGTCGTGGCTGTATCCCGACCTGCCCATGCAGGAACTGTATCCCGTGAACCTGCCGCGCGTGCAGGCGGAGACGCAGAACCTCGAAGTGCAGGCCGGCCGTGCCGCTGCCCTGCGCCTCATCCACAACGAGGAGGCCGGTATCGTGTTCGTGACGGCCGAGGCCTGGATGCAGCGCCTGCCCAATCCGGAAGGGTTCGCCAAAGGAACCCTGGAGATTGCGAAAGGCAAGGACTTCGACCAGAGCGGGCTGATTGAAAAACTGACGGAAATAGGCTACGAACGGACCGATGAAGTGGACGCCATCGGTCAATTTTGCGTGCGTGGCGGAATCATGGACATCTTTCCCCTGAACAGCGACCGCCCCGTACGCCTGGAATGGTTTGACGAAACCGTGGACGATGTGCGCCCCTACGACCTGGACACGAAACGGTCCGTCGGAACCGTGGAGTCCGTGCGTGTGCTTCCGCTGCGCAAAGTGGGCGGGGACGAGGGGTACGGATCCAATCTGTTTGAATACGGCACCAAAGACACCCTTTTCGTCCTCGACGAACCAGCCCTTTTGCTGGAGACGGTGGAGCACCTGTACAAGGAGGCCGCCGATTTCCGGGGTGATGTATGGAGGCCGGAGGAGCTGGAAAGACAGGCGGAAGCAGCACAGGTCCTTGCCGTTTCGGCTCTGGAAGGGAACAAGTTCCCTTCTTACAGCCACCTCCAGGTGCCCGTGCGCCGGGCGTCCTCGTACAACCGCAGCATCAACCTGCTGGTCGAGGATCTGGGTAATCTTACGGCGGACGGCGTGACGCCCTACATCATGATGACGACGGCCCTGAAAGCCCGCAGTATCGCGGAAAACCTGCGGGAAAACGGCGTGCCGGCCCTGTGCCTGAACGATGAACCCGGAGAGCGGGGCAAAGCGAACTGCGGTGCCGGCGAACTCTTCAACGGGTTCCGGTTCTGGAACGAGGACTGGGTCCTGCTCACGGAAAACGACATTTACGGACTGCAGCGGCGCCACCGCTTCAAATCGAAGCATAAAGGGGCGCAGCTCCAGTATTTTACGGATATCAAGGGCGGCGACTATGTGGTGCACGATGTGCACGGCATCGGACGCTACATCGGTGTGGAAAACGTGGAGGTCGACGGCCTGCACCGCGACTACCTGCTGATCCAGTATGCTGGTACAGACCGGCTCTATGTGCCGGTGGACCAGGTCGGCCTGCTGCACAAATACGTGGGTGCCGAGGGCGTGACGCCGAAGCTGTCCAAGATGGGCGGCGCCGAATGGCGGCGCATGAAGAGCCGGGCTTCCACGGCGATTACGGCCCTGGCGGAGGAACTGCTGCGCCTGTACGCCCAGCGCAGGATCACGAAAGGCTTTGCCTTTTCGCCGGATACGGAATTCCAAAAAAAGTTCGAAGAAAAGTTCCCTTACGAGGAAACGCCGGATCAGCTGAAGGCCATTGCGGAAATCAAGGCCGATATGGAAAAGCCGGTCCCCATGGACCGTCTGCTGTGCGGCGACGTGGGCTACGGCAAGACCGAAGTGGCCCTGCGGGCGGCCTTCAAGGCCGTCATGGACGGCAAGCAGGTCGCCGTGCTGGTGCCGACGACCGTCCTGGCCCAGCAGCACCTGCTCACGTTCCACGAACGGCTCGATCCCTTCGGTCTGCGCGTGGCTATGATCAGCCGTTTCGTGGCGGGCAAGGAAATGGACGATGTCCTGCGCAGACTGGCTGAAGGGAACGTGGACATCATCATCGGTACGCACCGCCTGCTCCAGTCTGACGTGGTGTTCCATGACCTGGGGCTGCTCATCATCGACGAGGAGCAGCGCTTTGGCGTGGCCCAGAAGGAAAAGATCAAGCAGTGGAAACAGGGCATCGATGTGCTGGCCCTTTCGGCTACGCCGATTCCGCGGACGCTGCACATGGCCCTCGTGAACACGCGGGACATGAGCGTCATCGAATCGCCGCCGGAGGACCGCCTGCCCGTGGAGACCTACGTGGCCGAATACAGTGACGGGATGGTCAAGGAAGCCCTGGAGCGGGAATTGCGCCGGGGCGGCCGCATCTACTACGTACACAACCGCATTTCCGGCCTGGCCTCCATCGCGGCGCGCCTGCGCAGGCTGGTGCCTGGCATCAAGATCCGGGTCGGCCATGGCCGCATGAGCGAAGAGGCCTTGGAAGATGCCATGATGGACTTTTACGAGGGACGCTGTGATGTGCTCCTGAGCACAACCATCATCGAAAACGGCCTCGATGTCCCCATGGCGAACACGATCATCATCGAAGGGGCGGAAAACTTCGGCCTTTCGCAGCTGTATCAGATGCGCGGGCGTGTGGGGCGCTCATCCCGCCTGGCCTACGCCTATTTCACCTATAAAAAAGACAAGGTCCTGAGCGAGGTGGCTGCCAAGCGGCTTCAGGCCATCCGCGACTTTACGGAGCTGGGCGCGGGATTCAAGATCGCCATGCGAGACTTGGAAATCCGCGGTGCCGGCAACCTGCTGGGACCGCAGCAGCACGGCTACATTGCCGGTATCGGCTTTGCGGCTTACTGCGACATGTTGGAGCAGACCATCCGCCGGTTGCGCAATCATGGCAGGACGGAAGCCGTGGAGCCGGATCCGGTTCTGGAAATCCCGCTCAACGCCTATATCCCCGATGCCTATATCAGCAACCCCCGGTACAAGCTGGAACTGTACCGCCGCTTCGTGGATTTGCACTGGGGCGATGCGGACAACCTCATGGACGAAATCATCGACCGGTTCGGCACGCCGCCGGAAGAGGTCGAGGAACTGTGGCACCTGGCCCAGGTCCGTGCCCTGTGCCGCCGCATCGGGATCCTCCGTATCAGCGTGCGCAGCGGGATGATCCGCATCATCTTCCTGCCCAAAGCGCGGGCTGACGGGGAGTATCTCATCGGGCTGGTGCAGCTTCACGCCGGGCGCATGCAGATGCATTACGACCCGAAGGGGAACTGGCTGACCTACCGTACGGCGGGCCTGGAGCTGGAACCGCTGACATGGCTGGAAAAGGAGTTGCCGAGGTGGATTGTATGACGACAGTCCCCGGTTGCGGGTGCTTGTGGGCGTTTCCCCTTGTCACATTTGACAATATACTGTCTTCATTTTCGTTGTAAGGAGCGATTCCGTTGGGTAAAGACAAGTTTCTGAAAGGGGCCCTGGTCCTGACCATTGCCGGACTGCTGGTCAAAGTACTGGGTTCCGTCAACCGGATCCTTCTTTCGCGCATGCTGGGTGGCGAGGGCATCGGGCTTTACCAGATGGCCTATCCGGTCTACCTGCTCATGCTGTCCATCTGTTCTGCCGGTGTACCGGTGGCCGTTTCCATCATCGTGGCGGAAAAGGTGGCGAAAGAGGATTATGCCGGGGCGCACCGCATCTTCAAAGTGACGATGCGGCTCATGGGTGCTTTCGGGTTGCTCTTTGCCTTGACACTGTACGGCCTGGCAGGTGTCCTCGTCCAGTCGGGCATCATCCGTGACCCGCGGGTGTATCCTGCGTTGCTGGTCCTGACGCCGGCCGTGTTCTTCTCGAGCATCCTGGCCAGCTTCCGTGGCTATTTCCAAGGATACCAGATGATGGTGCCCCCGGCGGTTTCGCAAATCCTGGAGCAGTTCGTCCGGGTCATGACCATGATCCTTCTGGCCTGGTGGATGCTGCCGTACGGCCTGACCTGGGCGGCGGCCGGTGCCGCATTTGGCACGGTGCCGGGCGGATTGACGGGGCTGGTCGTCCTGACCTTCTTCTACCGCAGGGCGGCCCGGCAATGGCAGGCGCAAATCAACACGCAGGTGCGGCAGATGGTGGAAAGCACACGGCAGATCGCCAGGCGGCTGATCCTGCTGGCAATCCCTTCGTCCTGCGCGAACCTGCTGATTCCTGTGACGAGCGCCATCGACATGGTCCTCGTACCGAATGCCCTGGGTGCGGCAGGGTTCGCCGTGGCGGCGGCGACGACCCTCTTCGGCTACCTGTCCGGCATGGCCCAGCCCCTGATGATGCTGGCATCCATTCCGACGACGTCCCTCACGCTGAGCCTGGTGCCGGCTGTTTCGGAAGCCTTTACGTTGAACCGCCCCGACGAGGTGCGGCGGCAGATTGCCTTTGCCCTGAAAATCTGCCTGTTGATCGTCCTGCCGGCGGCCGTCGGGATGGCGGTCCTGGCGGCTCCCATTTCGGGCAGCCTTTACGGGACACTGAAGGCGGCCCCCGTCATTGCCCACCTGGCGCCGTCCATCGTCTTCCTGGGCATTTATCAGGTGACGACGGGTGCCTTGCAGGGAATCGGGAAAACGGCCGTGCCCATGTGGAACATGTTCGCCGGTTCCCTCGTCAAGGCCATCGCCGTCTGGTATCTGACATCCCAGGCCTGGCTGAACATTCTCGGCGCTGCCTGGGCGTCGAACATCAACTTCTTCGTCGTGGCCTGCCTCAACTTGTTCTTTTTGCGGAGAAACAGCATCGCCTTTCCCTGGAGGGAAGGCGTCCGCATCCTGGCGGCGTCCCTCCTCATGGGCGCCGGCGCCGCAGGGGTCCTGCATCTGCTGGCCGGATCCGGTCTTGTCCTGCGGCTTTGCGCAGGCATGGTGGTTTCGATTATAATATATGTAGTGACTATTGCCCTGATGAGGATTGTGACGGCGGAAGAATGCCGCCGGATCCCCCTTATCGGCCGGCTGCTGCATAAGTGATTTTTCGAGGTGCAATATGAGTAAAGGTTCCATTACGATCATCGGTCTGGGTCCCGGCCCGGCAGGGCTTCTTTCCCTCGAGGCGATGAACCTGCTGAAACAGGGTCCCGTCATTTTGCGGACCCGGGTGCATCCCTGTGTTGCCGGACTGGAGCAGGCCGGTGTGCGCTATACGGCGTGCGATGACCTGTACGAGAAGGGCGGCAGTTTCGAGGAAGTCTACGCGGGTATTACCGAACGCGTGCTGGAGGCTGCGGCGGCCCAGAACGTGGTGTACGCCGTGCCCGGCAGCCCCCTGGTGGCGGAGAAGACGGTGCTGCTTCTGCGCAAAAGCGCGGCGGAGCGGGGCATTCCCCTGATCATCAAGCCGGCCCTGAGCTTCCTGGATCTGGCTTATGTATCCCTCGGCATCGATCCCATCAACGGCTTGCGCATCATCGATGCCCAGGACCGCGAAGCCCTTGCCGACGCGGGACGGTATCCCCTCATGGTCACCCAGGTCTACAGCACCATGGTGGCTTCGGATATGAAGCTGGCTGTCATGGAGGTGCTGCCCGACGACGCGGAGGTCTTCTTCCTGCGCAACCTGGGCCTGCCCGACGAGGAGTGCCGCCCTGTGCCGCTGTTCGAAGTGGACCGGCAGCCCCGAATCGACCACCTGACGAGCGTCTTCATCCCCGCCTGTCCGGAGCTGCGCCCCGGGGAGGCGGAAACAGTGGAAGAGGAAGGCCCGCTGCTCACGGACGACGATCCCTATACGGACGAAGAGGCGCGGGAAGACCTGGAGAACGGCATCGGCGCCGAGTGGGCTTCTTATCCGCGTCTGCGGCGGAAAACGGCTTACGACATCCGGCCCCTGGCCGACATGATGCAGACCCTTCGCGAACCGGGCGGCTGCCCCTGGGACCGGGAACAGGATTTCAAGTCCATCCGCCAGAACATGATTGAGGAATGTTATGAGTTCATCGAGGCCCTGGACCGGGATGACCACGGCGGTATGCAGGAAGAGCTGGGCGACGTGCTCATGCAGGTCGTGTTCCATGCCCGCATGGCGGAAGAAAAAGGCTGGTTCAACCTGCAGGATGTCATCCACGAAGTGACGGAAAAACTGCTGGAACGCCATCCGCACGTGTTCGGCACGGTCCATGTGGACGGCAGTTCCGACGTACTGGTCAACTGGGACAAGATCAAGCAGAAGGAGAAACCGGAACGCAAACGTGTCCTGGACGGCATTTACGAGGGACTGCCCTCGCTGCTGCGGGCGCACAAGATTCAGCGCAAGGCCGCGAAGGTCGGCTTCGACTGGAATGACCTGGCGCCGGTGGAGGAGAAGGTCCATGAGGAATGGCGGGAATTCACGGAAGCCATGGCCCGTAAGGACCCGGCTGCCATGGAGAGCGAACTGGGCGACTTGTTCTTCGCCCTCGTCAATTACGGTCGTCACGCCGGCATCGAGAGCGAAACGGCCCTGAACGGGACGAACAACCGCTTCACGCGGCGCTTCAATTACGTGGAAGACTGCGTGACCCGGAGCGGCAGGGACTGGCAGGACTTCACCCTCGAAGAACTGGATGCCTTCTGGACGGAAGCGAAGAAAGCCGAAGCGGAAGACGGAACTGGTAAATGACAGGCGTATCAGAGCAAGGAGGACCTGCAATGGCTGTACCGGAAAAGAAACAGGACCGGGGCGGTAAAATCTTCCGCTGGGTCCTGGTCATCATCATCGCCATCTCGGTTGTCTACATGGGCCGTCTGGAATACAAGATCTATCAGCTGAAAAAGGAGACCGAGGCAACCCGCGCGCGCGTCGAAGAACTGCAGAAGGTGCAGGCCGACCTGGAAGCCGAGCGGCAGCGCCTCTACGATCCGAAATACATTGAGAAACTGGCCCGCGAAGACCACAACATGGTGGGCAAGAACGAAGTGCCGCTGTTCATCGTGAAGGACAAGAAACAGGCTGACGGCAGGGAAGACACGCAGGCAAAGGAGAAGGAGGACGCGGGGGGACAAGGTTCTTCGCAGGAGGGGAAGCAAGACGGTTCCGGCGCTTCTAAAAATTGACACTTTCCCGTTTTAAGGGTAAAATAAGGACATGACTTTTACCCCGCAGGGGCGGAAATTTATCCGGAGTTTTAAGGAGGATTTTTACTTTTATGGCAATCGAAGTTGGATCTATCGTCGAAGGGGAAGTGACGGGTATCACGAATTTCGGCGCATTTCTTCAACTTCCCGAAGGGAAGGTCGGACTCGTTCATATTTCTGAAGTGTCCAATGTCTACGTCAAGGATGTCCATGATTTTCTGAAGGAACACCAGAAGGTCAAAGTCAAAGTCCTTTCCGTAGATCCGAACGGTAAAATCGGATTATCCATAAAACGCCTGGAACCGGCTCCGGCGCAGGCAAGACGCCCGGAACAGGACGGCTCTTCCAATGAGCGGCGCGGTTCGGGCGACCGCCGGTTCGGAGGCGACCGCCGCTTCAACAACGAACGCCGTGCTGCCAAACAGCAGCCTGCAGGCCCGCTTTCGTTCGAGGACAAGCTGTCCCGCTTCATGAAGGAAAGCGATGACAGACTGCTGGATCTCCGCCGCAATACGGAGTCCAAACGCGGCGGCCGCGGCGCCAGTCGTGCAAGATAAGGGAACGGAAGGCACTTCGGAAGGGGTGCCTTTTTCTTTTTGCAAGGAACGGATGAGGTGGTTGGCATGAAGACAATCCGCGAAACACTGCCGCGCCGCCTGCGGCAGCTGCTGGACCCGTCGAAGACCTATGTGGCGGCGGTCAGCGGTGGCCCCGACTCCCTGGCACTGGCCGAAGGACTGTACCGGGCGGGGTTTCATTTCCATGTCTGCCACGTGGAGCACGGCATCCGCGGCAGGGCGTCCCTGGAGGATGCCCGCTTTGTGGAAACGTACTGCCGGGAGCGGGACATCCCCTTCCGGTGTGTGCACGTGCAGGCACTGGAGAAAGCCAGGGCCGAAGGTCTCTCCCCGGAGGATGCGGCACGCCGGCTGCGGTACGATGCCCTGCGCCGGTACGCCCGCGAAACAGGGGCAGACTATATCCTCACGGCCCATCAGAAGGATGATCAGGCGGAAACGTTCCTGCTGCGCCTGTTGCGCGGGGCCGGTACGCTGGGCCTGGCCGGCATGCGGTTCCGGCGGGATGGCATCCTGCGACCCCTGCTCTCCTGCCGCAGCGCGGAACTGCGGGAATTCTGCCAGGCCTGCGGCCTGACGTGGCGCGAAGACGCCACCAACGAAGACCGCCGTTATGTGCGCAACCGCATCCGCAAGGACCTGCTTCCGTATCTCGGCGGCCATTTCGGCGGCGATATGACGGAAATCCTGAGCCGCACGGCGGAACACCTGCAGCAGGACGCTGATTTTCTGGAGACACTGGCCCGGCAGGCCCTGCCCGGAGTCACGGGAACCCTGCCGCTGGCGGAAGCGGTGCGGTACGCACCGGGCCTGACCCGGGACTCCGTCCCGGCCGGCTGTCTTGGCGGGCAGGTGCCGTACTTGTCGGGTGACGAGTGGCGGCAGCTGGATCCGGCCCTCCGCTTCCGGGTGCTCCGCCTGTTTATCCGCCAGGCAGGGGAACAGGAAGAACTGACGACCGTAAACCTGCGCAACGTAGCCGCTGTGCTGCTGCGCAACCGGACAGGTAAAAAAATCCCGTTGCCGGGGTGTTGGCAATGTACTTATACTTATGGTAAACTATTCTTATTACCGAAATCGATTAACGATGTCCCAGCGACACCGTCGCAGTGGGAGACCTCCCTTTCCTGGGAGGACCTGCTGGCCGCTCCGCGGCAGGTGGTCCTGCCGGACGGCCGGACGCTGCGTTTCGAGGTCCTTCGGGGACCTGTGGCGGGACTGCCGTTCCGATACCGGGACGAAGCGGTGTATCCGCTGGCGCAGGCCTGGCAGATGGCACCGGTCCTGACGGTGCGGTTCCGGCGGGGCGGGGAGGACATCGCACCCTTGAAGGGAATCGGCCGGAAGAGCCTCAAACGGTATCTGATTGATTGCCGGATGCCGGTGGCGGAACGTGCCTCGCAGCCTGTCGTGGCGGCGGGGGACACCGTGCTGTGGCTGCCGGGATTCGCCAATGCGGCCTGGGACGGACGCACCCTGGCGGAAGCCGGACGGCAGGAGGAAGAAATCCTGTGGCTGACAGGAAAGCTGCAATAAGGAAGGGGATACAATGGAAATCAACGAAGACATCAACAAGGTGTTGCTCACGGAAGAACAGATCCACCGGCGGGTGAAGGAACTGGGCGCCCAGATTACAAAGGAATATAAGGGCAGAAAGGTCGTCATGATCTGCCTGCTCAAAGGCGCCGCCTACTTTGCCTGCGACCTGAGCCGCGCCATCGACATGCCGATCCGCATGGAGTTCATGGTGGCTTCTTCCTATGGCAGCGGCACGCATACTTCGGGCAGTGTGGCCGTCCATCTCGACATTAAGGACAATATCGCCGGCAAGGACGTCCTGCTGGTGGATGACATCATCGACAGCGGCCTGACCTTTGCCCGTGTGAAGGCCCTGCTGGAAACGAAGAATCCCGCCTCCATTAAGACCGTGGCCATGTGCGACAAGAAGGCGCGCCGCCAGAATGGTCTGGAAGCGGATTATGTGGGCTTTGAGATTCCCGATGAATTCGTCGTGGGCTATGGCCTGGATTATGCGGGGGATTACCGTAACCTGCCTTACGTGGGTGTCCTCAAATCCTCCGTTTACGGCCGTGCCTGATAACAGAGTAAAGACAGCGGAAGGAGGCACCGCTATTGGGTAAGTTTCTGAAGAATGTGATCTTATGCCTGATCGTCGTGCTGGCCTTGGTCGGAATCATGGATTATTCCGCCACGAAGACCAAGACCAATGACATCTCCTACACGGCGTTCATGAAACACGTGCAGCAGGATGAGGTCCAGAGCGTTTCCATCAAGGACAGCGCCATAACGGGAAAACTGAAAGATGGGCGCACCTTCTCGACCGTCGCCCCCCAGGACGCGTCGCTGATTCCGACACTGCGGGCCCGCGACGTGGAAATCAAGGCGGAACTCCCGCCGGAGCAGCCGTGGTGGCCGACCGTCCTTTCGACGGTGCTGCCCATAATCCTGATCCTGGGACTCTGGTTCCTGATGATGAACCAGAACAGTGGCGGCAGCCGCATGGTGAATTTCGGCAAAAGCAACGCGCGGCGTTATGATGATACGAAGAATCCCGTGAAGTTCAAGGACGTGGCGGGGGCGGAAGAGGCCAAACAGGAGCTGGAGGAAGTCGTGGACTTCCTGAAGCATCCGGACCGCTACAACACGCTGGGTGCGAAGATTCCCAAGGGCGTCCTGCTGTACGGGCCGCCTGGCACCGGCAAGACCCTGCTGGCACGGGCTGTGGCGGGCGAAGCGGGAGTGCCGTTCTTCAGCATTTCCGGTTCCGATTTTGTGGAAATGTTCGTCGGCGTCGGCGCGTCCCGTGTGCGCGACCTGTTCGACCAGGCCAAGAAGAACGCACCCTGCATCGTCTTCATCGATGAAATCGATGCGGTCGGCCGCCAGCGCGGCGCCGGCCTGGGCGGCGGGCATGACGAACGCGAGCAGACCCTGAACCAGCTGCTCGTGGAAATGGATGGGTTCGGCGTCAATGAAGGGATCATCATGATTGCCGCCACGAACCGGCCGGATATCCTGGACCATGCCTTGCTGCGCCCGGGCCGTTTCGACCGGCAGATCGTCGTGGACCGTCCGGATATGCGCGGCCGCGAGGCCATCCTCCAGGTCCATGCGAAGGGCAAACCCATCGATCCCTCCGTGGATATGGGTGTCATCGCCAAGGAAACGACGGGTTTCACAGGTGCCGACCTGGCCAACCTGGTCAACGAGGCGGCCCTCCTGGCTGCCCGCCGCAACGCCCCCATGATCAACATGGAGGACATGAATGAGGCGGCGGAACGCGTCGTCATGGGTCCGGAACGTCGGAGCCATGTCATGAGCGAACAGGAAAAACGCCTGACGGCTTATCATGAGACAGGCCATACGCTGGTGGGCCTGCTCCATAACGACATCAACGTGGTCCATAAGGTCACCATCATCCCGCGCGGCCGTGCCGGCGGCTATACCATGAGCCTGCCGAAGGAGGACCGCAGTTACACGACGAAGTCCGAAATGCTGGATGAACTGCAGATGCTCCTGGGCGGCCGTGTCGCCGAGGCCATCGTGCTGAAGGATATTTCCAGCGGCGCCAGCAGCGATCTGCAGCGCGCCACGGCGTTGGCCCGCAAAATGGTGACGCAGTACGGCATGAGCGACCGTCTGGGTTCCATGACCTTCGGCCATCCCGAAGAGGAAGTCTTCCTGGGCCGCGATATCGCCCGCGAGCGCTACTCCAACGAAGTGGCCGCCGTCATCGATGAAGAAGTGCGCCGCCTGATGGACGAAGCATACAAAGGGGCGGAAAAGCTCCTGCTGGAACACCGCGATAAACTTACCTTGATTGCGGAAACGCTGCTGCAGAAAGAGACCCTCGACGGCAAACAGCTGCAGGAACTCATGCACCAGGGCGGTTTGTCCGAAGACAAGCCCCTGCAGCCGCAGGTTGAGGCGTAAATCAGCACGAACGCGGCCGGACCCCGCCTCTGGACGGCTTTCCGGCCCCTTGTCACAGGAGGCATTTTGCATGCGAGCGGAAATCTTGGAATTGTTACGGTCCCGTACGCCGGAGCCGGTTTCGGGGGAGGAAATCTCCGCCAGGCTCGGCGTATCCCGGACAGCGGTCTGGAAACACATCCAGACGCTGAAAAACCTGGGTTATGAAATCGAATCGGTACCGAAAAAGGGGTATATCCTGCGGAGTGCCCCGGACCTGCTGAGCCCGGAGGAAATCGTGACGCATCTCCATACGGACTGGGTCGGCCACCATATCCACTATATGAAGACAACCAATTCCACAAACGAAGTGGGTAAGAAGCTGGCTTCCGAAGGCTGTGCCGACGGCATGACCGTCGTGGCGGAAGAGCAGACAAGCGGCAAGGGCCGCCTGGCCCGCGGCTGGTTCTCGCCGTATGGCCGCGGTGTCTGGGTCAGTGTCGTCCTGCGGCCGCCCTTCCTGCCGGAAGAGGCACCGAAGTGCACCCTCATGGCGGCCGTCGCCGTCGTGAAAGCAATCAACAAATACAAAGGCGTCAACGCCCATATCAAGTGGCCGAACGACGTGCTGCTGAACGGCAAGAAGATGGTCGGCATCCTGACGGAAATGAGCGCCGAATTCGGCAAAATCAACTATATCGTCATCGGCACGGGCATCAACACGAACGTACCGCGCAGCATGGTTCCCGACGAATTGAAGCCCCTGGCCATCTCCGTGGCCGACGTGGCGAAGGAACCCATTCAGCGCGTGCAGATTCTGGCGGATTATCTGAAAAATCTCGAAGAGCTCTACACGGTAGCCTGCAAGGAAGGATTCAATCCCGTTTTCGATGAGTGGCGTAAATATTCCAACACCATCGGCCAGGCTGTCAAGGTCATCGCGCCGGACAAAACCTACTTCGGCACTGCCGTGGATATCGATGAAAACGGCCTGCTCATTGTGAAGCGGGACGACGGCATTACGGAAAAGGTCATTGCCGGCGACGTGTCCATCCGTCCTGCCAGTGCCAGGGGAAAGCTGTACTCCTGAGACCGGGGGCGAATTTCCAGTTGCACAATTTGCAAAGTCTGCTATACTATGATTGTTTGTTCTTCATAGTTAACAGGGAGGCAACTCATGTTATTGGTAATCGATGTAGGCAATACCAATACGGTAGCCGGTATTTTTGACGGAAAAAAACTGATAGATAACTGGCGCTTTTCTTCGGACCGCTCCAAAACGGCCGATGAATTCGGCATGTTCATGACGAGCATGCTGCGTTTTGCGGGACTGGAACGTTCCGATGTCTCGGACATCATCATTTCGAGCGTCGTTCCGCCGGTGCTGGTGCCGTTGTGCCATATGTGCGAACGGTATTTCAACAACAAGCCCCTGGTTGTCGGCCAGGGCCTCAAAATCGGGCTGAAGCTCCGTTACGAGAACCCGAAGGAGATTGGCGCGGACCGCATCGTCAATGCCGTTGCGGCCTATGAAAAGTACGCGTCCCGCAAGAAACCGATGATCATCATCGATTTCGGCACGGCAACGACGTTCTGTGCCCTGCTGCCCACGGGCGAATACCTGGGCGGCGCCATCTGCCCCGGCATCGGCATTTCGTCCGAAGCCCTGTTCCAGCGCACGGCTAAACTGCCGCGCATCGAACTGCTGAAACCGAAAAAGGCCATCTGCGGCAACACGATCGACGCCATGCGCGCCGGCATCATGTTCGGCTATTACGGACTGATTAAGGAAATCGTGGCCCAGATGAAGAAGGAACTGGACAGCCCCGATGCACTGGTCATTGCGACCGGCGGGTTCGCCAACACCATGACGAGCGGTACGAACTGCATCGACATCGTCGACCCCATGCTGACGCTCGAAGGCCTGCGCCTGATTTTTGAAAAGAACAAGAAGAAATAAGTGACACTTATGATTCCTCGCGGCCCGCTTTCCAGCGGGCCTTTTTTTAGACTGTACGGTTCGTTCGGAACCGATGGGACGACTATCTATGAAGATTGGGAACATTGCCTTGGATGCACCGCTGGCCCTGGCCCCTATGGCGGGCATTTCGGACCTTCCATACCGGGTCCTCTGCCGCCGTTGCGGCGCTGGCCTGACGGTTTCGGAAATGGTCAGTGCCAAAGGCCTGCTCTATAAAAATGAAAAGACATTCGCCATGCTCGCCGTCAATCCGGCGGAACGACCGACGGCCATCCAGCTTTTCGGTTCCGTGCCGGAGGAGATGGCGGAGGCGGCCCGTATCGTGGCAGCGCAGGGTGCCGACATCATCGACGTGAATATGGGATGTCCCGTTCCCAAGGTCGTCAACAACGGAGAAGGGTCCGCCCTCATGAAGACGCCGGAACTGGCCGGCCGGATCCTGTCCGCCATGACGCGGGCCGTGCGCATTCCCGTGACGGTGAAGTTCCGGTCCGGCTGGGACGAGGAACACCGCAACGCCGTTGAATTCGCCAAGGTGGCGGAGGCGGCCGGTGCAGCGGCCATCGCCGTACACGGGCGGACGCGGCAGCAGTTCTATACGGGCAAGGCCGACTGGGGCATCATCCGGCAGGTGCGGGAGGCTGTTTCCATTCCCGTCTGGGGAAACGGGGACATCTTCACCTGGCAGGACGGTCTGCGCATGCAGGAGGAAACGGGCTGCGACGGGCTGATGGTCGCCCGCGGCGCCAACGGCAACCCTTGGATCTTCGCCCAGCTGAAGGCGGCCCTGGCCGGGAAACCGGTGCCGCAGGTCACGGACGGGGAACGCCTGGCCTGCATCAAGGAACACGCAGAGGCGCTGGTGCGTTTCAAGGGCGAACCCATCGCCATCAAGGAAATGCGCAGCCACGCTTCGGCTTATTTAAAAGGCATGCCCCAGGCTGCCGCCTGGCGGGAAAAGTTCCACCAGGCGGACACGCTCGGAGAGTTGGAAGGATTGGTGGATGGGTACGCGGCCTTCCTGAAGGAATACAGAAAGAAATAATGGACTGGGAGAACAGGAAAGACAACGGCAACAGAAAAACGAAACGGGTCATCAGCATCAGCCTCGGATCCTCGGAACGCGATGCGGAGGGGTTCCTGGAACTCGGGGACACGGTCATCCGCCTTGAACGGCGCGGCACGGACGGCGATATGGAAAAGGCGGCCGCCCTGCTGCAGGCGTACGACGGGAAGGTCGACGCCATCGGCCTGGGCGGAACGGACCTGTACCTGGTGGCCGGCAGCCGGCGCTATGTTTTCCGCGAGTCAGCACGGCTCCTGGAGAACGTGAAGCAGACGCCGGTCCTGGACGGCAGCGGCCTGAAAAACACGCTGGAGCGCTTCATCGTGCGGCGTCTCGCAGCAGACGGCACGGTGGATTTCCGGGGCAGGAAGGTGCTCCTGACGTGTGCCGTGGACCGCTTCGGCATGGCCGAAGCCTTGTGCGAAGCCGGAGCCGACATCACGTTCGGCGACATCCTCTACGGCCTGGGCTTCAATATCCCGCTGCACAGCCTGTCCACGTTGGACAGGCTGGCTGCACTCATTGTGCCGGTCGTTACGAAACTGCCGATCCGCTGGTTTTATCCGACGGGAAAGGAGCAGACCCGTAAGGTGTCCCGCTATCCGGAATACTTTTTGCAGAGCGACATCATCGCCGGGGATTTCCTGTTCATCAAGCGCTTCATGCCGGACCGACTGGACGGCAAGGTCATCCTTACGAACACCGTCACGGCGGCGGACCGCGCCATGCTCCGCAAAGCCGGCGTCAGGACGCTCATCACGACGACGCCCCGCGTCAACGGGCGCAGCTTCGGCACGAACGTCATGGAGGCCGCCCTGGTCGCTTCGGTCGGTGCCCGCCACAGTCTGGAACCCGGTGCCTATGACGAACTGATTCGGAAATATCACCTGCATGCGTCCATCGAAACGCTGAACGGGCCGCGGCAGGAAGCATAGGGAAGGAAGGAACACGAATGGAGAAGTTTGCCTTTATGCTGCATCCGCTTTCGCTGGCGGACATGCAGCATGTGTCCCCGCTGATCCGCCTGGTGCCTGACGGGGTGCTCGAATTCGCCCTGCGGCACAAGAAACCCTTCAAGGTATCACACATCACGGGCGTGCGCAGCCCTTACGCTGAGGCGGAAGGCTGGTTCGTAGGCTGCCCTCTGACGGCGAAGCAGATGCTGACCCTGCCGGAAGAGTTCGTCATGGACCGCCTCATCGAGACCGGCAGGATCGCCCAGGGGCTGGGCGCCAAAATCCTGGGCCTCGGGGCCTTTACGAGCATCGTCGGTGACGCGGGCCTCACGGTGGCGGAGAACCTGGACATTGCGGTTACATCGGGGAACAGCTATACCGTGGCGACGGCCCTGGAAGGAACGCGCAAGGCGGCCCGCCTCATGGGCAGGGACCTGCGCACGGCACAAGTCGCCGTCATCGGCGCAACCGGTTCCATCGGCGCTGTCTGTGCCCGTATCCTGGCCCGGGAAGCGGGCCATATCATGCTGGCGGCCCGCCATTCCGGTCCCTTGGAGGACCTGGCCCAGGAACTGGTCCGCACGTCGGACGCGGAGATCCGCGTGATACAGGATACGGCGGCCTGCATCCGCCAGGCGGACATCGTCCTGACCGTGACGAGCGCCGTGGATTTCCAGATTGATCCGGCGGACTTCAAATGCGGTGCCGTGGTCTGCGACGTGGCCCGGCCCCGCAATGTGTCCCGTGCCGTGTCGGCGGCCCGTCCCGATGTCCTTGTCATCGAAGGCGGCGTCATCGACGTACCGGGCGACGTGGACTTCCATTTCCATTTCGGCTTCCCGCCGAAAACGGCCTTCGCCTGCATGGCGGAAACCATGATTCTGGCACTGGAAGGCCGTTACGAGAACTTCACCCTGGGACGGGATTTGCGGCCGGAACAGATCGATACCATCGCCGCGCTGGCTGCGAAACACCAGTTCCGGCTGGCAGGCTTCCGGAATTTCGAACACGCCGTGACGGAAGAGGCCATTGCGGCCGTTCGGGAAACTGCCGGAGCGATGGCGGAAGAGGGGCCCGTTCCTGAAATTTGACAAGGCCCGGGCAAAAATTTATAATGTTAAATAGTATTTCTCGTTAAAGACCCGTAGTTTGCAGGGAGGAATTTTAGATGGATGAGAAAAAGACACTGTTGACCGCCGAAGGATTGGAAAAACTGAAAGCGGAACTGGAAGAACTGCGTACCGTCAAACGCCAGGAAAATGTGGAACACCTGGCCGAAGCAAGATCCCACGGCGACTTGAGCGAAAACTCCGAGTATGATGCTGCCAAGGACGAACAGGCACGCATCGAGGGCCGTATCCAGGAAATCGAGCAGATGCTGAAGACGGCCGAAGTCATCGATAACAGCAAGAAACGCAAGACGAAGGTCGAACTGGGGACCACCGTGACCATTGAGGACATGGCCCCGGAATTCGAAGAGGACAAACTGCAGCAATACACTGTCGTCGGTACGACCGAAGCCGATCCGTTCGAAGGTAAGATTTCGAACGAATCGCCAATCGGTATCGCCATCCTGGGCAAAAAGGTCGGTACGGTCGTCACGGTCCGTACCCCTGCAGGAGACCATCAGTTCAAGATCATCAAGATTAAATAATCAGGGGAGTCAATCAATATGGCAGAAGCAACCCAGGTCGCCAACGACCAGCTTATTGAGAACGAACAGGTACAGAACCGCATCGAGAAGATGCACAAGCTCGAAGAACGCGGTATCCTGCCCTTCGGACACCGGTTCGACTGGACGCACCACAATACAGACGTACATGAACATGCAAAGGAAATGGAAGAAGCGGGGACGGAGGTCAAGGTGGCCGGCCGCGTCATGGCCATCCGCGGCCACGGCAAGACCTGTTTCATGGATCTGCACGACAAGACGGGCCGCATCCAGCTGTACCTGCGCAAGGACGTGCTCGGGGAGGACGCCTATTCCGTTACCAGGCTGATGGATATCGGCGACATCATCGGCGTCACGGGCACGGTCTTCCTGACCCATACGGGCGAACCGTCCATCCGCGTGACGGATCTGCAGTTCCTGTCCAAGGCACTGAAGCCGCTGCCGGAGAAATTCCACGGCCTGAAGGACATGGACCTGCGCTACCGCCAGCGTTACGTCGACCTCATCATGAACCCCGAGGTCAAGGACGTCTTCGTAAAACGCACGCAGATCATCAAGAGCATCCGCCGCATTCTGGATGAAGACGGTTTCCTGGAAGTGGAAACGCCGGTCCTGAACACCATTTCCGGCGGTGCGACGGCACGTCCCTTCATCACGTACCATAATGCCCTGAACATCCAGCTCTACCTGCGCATTGCTACGGAGCTGAACTTGAAGCGCCTCATCGTCGGTGGTATGGAACGGGTCTATGAACTGGGCCGTGTCTTCCGCAACGAAGGCATGGACATCAAGCACAACCCTGAATTCACGACGCTGGAGCTGTATCAGGCTTATGGCGACATGGACACCATGATGGACATCACGGAAAAACTGGTCAGCCAGACGGCACAGAACGTGCTGGGCACCATGAAGATCACCTACGAAGGCCAGGAGATCGACCTGACGCCTCCGTGGCCCCGCATGACCATGATTGACTCCATCAAGGAATTCAGCGGGTACGACTTCAATGGCGTCAAGGACCTGGAACAGGCCCGGGCCATGGCGAAGGAAGCCAAGGTGGAATGTGAGGAATCGTGGGGCGTGGGCAAGATCATCAATGCCTTCTTCGACGCGTTCGTGGAAGAAAAGCTGGTTCAGCCCGTGTTCATCTGCAAATATCCGAAAGAGATTTCCCCACTGGCCAAGAGCAGCGTCGACGATCCGGAGATTACGGACCGTTTCGAAGGCTTCATCTACGGCCGCGAACTGTGCAACGGCTTTACGGAACTGAACGATCCGCTGGACCAGCGCGAACGCTTCGTCAGGCAGATGGAGGAGCGCGCCAACGGCGACCTGGAAGCCGGCATGATGGACGAGGACTTCGTCAATGCCCTGATGCACGGCCTGCCCCCGACGGGCGGCCTGGGTATCGGCATCGACCGACTGGTCATGTTCCTGACGGGCGCCACATCCATCCGCGACGTGCTGCTTTTCCCGACCATGAAGCCGCTGCCGCAGGACAAGGCGGAACTGGACGCCGAAGAGGACGCTGCCGCAAAGTCCGCGGACGGGCAGGAGGAAAAGTGATTCCGTACCGCCGTTAAGCATGTAGGACAACAAACAGACACACAAAAGGCATTTTCCGGATCAACCGGAAAATGCCTTTTTGCATTGTGCGCCCGGCGGCGCACGTTTCTAACCGGTGAAAGTCCGGAATCTGCCCGGCAG
>OJNP01000157.1_pt1 | contig 57969 bp, 54 predicted proteins | sample 1597921 | NCBI WGS metagenome assembly OJNP01 (sample SAMN01915213, study PRJEB22387) | human gut metagenome | isolation source: stool | host: Homo sapiens | place: USA | reverse complement strand
TGCCCTGATTTGCGCTCAGACTCTGGTCGGTGGCCGTGCTGGTCAGGTTGTCCTGTATGCCGCGCCAGGTGTTGGTCGTGGGCGGCGTATAGCCCAGGGCCGCCGTCACGTTGGCTTTGGTGATGCTGATGGTGCCGCCGGAGTTCGTGATGTTGCTGCCGGTCTTCACGCCGCCAAGGACGCTGGCCGTCGCCGTGGGCAGGCTATAGGCGTTTGCGCCGGCGGCAACATTGTCCAGCTTTTTCTTGTCGGCAGCGCTCATCAGGCCGGCTGCACTCTGGGTGGCGGCACCGTAAGTGGTGTTGGTCGTGGGCGGCGTATAGCCCAGCGCTGCCGTCACGTTGGCTTTGGTGATGCTGATGGTGCCGTCGGAGTTCGTGATGTTGCTGCCGGTCTTCACGCCGCCAAGGACGCTGGCCGTTGCTGTCGGCAGCGTGTAACCGCTCACACTGCCGCCGACCGATATGGGACCCCATGCCATAGGTCCATCCCTCCTATTTCACAATGTAATAAACTGCCGTGATGGCAGCTGTCGGCGTCTGCTGCGCTCGCAGCCGCAGTTTTCCTGCAAAGCTTTCGGTCGATGTGAGCCCTGCCGTCAGGGCGGTCTTTGCACAGGTCGGTGCTACCACTACGGCCACACAGTCGTTTGCCGTCAGGCCGGACACCGGGATGTCCAGATAATACGGACATCCCGCAGTGCTGTCGCTCGACCAGCCGCTGGCCGGAATGGTCAAAGACATGATGTTCACCTTATCTGCCTTTGTTTTTCCCATCTCTTCGATGCTCTTGGAGGCCGTCTGAGCCACCAGCGCGATCCTGTCCAGCAGCCGGTCCACGGCTTCCTTCAGATGAGCAAGCGTTATCCCCATCTTGTCCTCCTTTAAGAGCCAAACAGTTCATCCAGCATCGCGTTCACTTCGGTGTCGGTCGCCATGCTGGCGGTGATGCGGGCGTCCATGGTCTTTTCCATGTTGGTCACTTTCTGCTTGTCCGCGCTGGTGTAGTCGTTGGTCGAGAGACCCTTGCCGGCTTCCTTCTGGACATAGCCGCTCAGATCCACTTTCCAGTCGCCCATCTTTTCCAGCACGCCGTCGATGACCATGTACTCGTCGTTCTTGTCGGAGGTACCGGCAGTACCCTTCGGGACCATGTAGATGTACTGTGCAGCGTCTGCCGCCTTCAGGTCGATGTCCCCGGTCGAGGCGACGATCTTGCGCTTCAGGTGGTCTGCCGCAGCGACAGCTTTGTTGATGGCGGCGGAGACTTCCGTCTCCGTCTGATATTTCTTGTCGTTCGTCAGGTCGCTCACCTTGGTGGGAGCATTGGTCTCCAGCGCAGATACGCGCTGGCCGAGACCGTCCGTCACATTCTTCTGGCGGTGGCCCAGCTCCTGCAGGTCGCGCAGCGCGGGGATACGGGTCAAATCATAACTGGCCATGTGTTTTTTCCTCTCTTTCTTTTATCCATTAAAAATTTCGTCAAGCATCCTCTGCACTTCTTCAGCGGAAGCCTGCTGCATCGATGCCGTTCCCTTTGCAAACAGCGTTACAAAGGCACGGATGTTCACCTTCGGGGGGATGGCAGCGTAGAACCGCACACCGCCCTCCACGGTCTGAAGCACAGTCGCAAGGTTTGCTTTTTCGACCTCTCCGGCCGTGTCCAGCGTCAGGGTCCCCATCGGGACGTAAGAGCTGTCGCACCCCTCGATGGCCACGTCGCAGCTGTACCAGTACCGTCCTACGGACTTGGCCATCTCTTTCCAGCCCGCCGCCGGGATGGTCAAGTCATAGCTGCGGTAGTAGCCGCCGGTGTAGTCTCGCAGCGTGTCGGTCACGAGATCCTGTACGCCGTCGTAGTAGCCCTGGATGTCCTGAGCTGTCTTCTTTGCCTCGGCGGCAGAGCTGGCCGCATCCGTTGCCGACTGGGCAGCGCGGGCGGCTGCCCCTGCTGCGGCGTCTTTCACTTCCTTTACCGCGCTGTCCTTTACTTCCTGAATGGCCTTTTCGGTTTTTTCCTTTGCGCCTGCTGCGGCAGCATCTGCAGCCGCAGACGCCGCCGGGCCGGCTGATGCCTCCACATTGTTCAGTGCATCCGTCTCGGCTTTGCGTATCTCCGTTACAGCCGAGTCTTTTGCGCCGATGGTGTTTTCATATGCTTCATTGGCCTTTGCGGCGCTCTGTCTGGCGTCCTCTCCGGCCTGCCACGCCTCGTCCTTTGCCTGCTCCACGAGGGCTACCAGCTGTTGCCATGCAGGCACCGGCGGTTCGGGAATGTCCCCCATCGTGCCGCTGTTCATGGCCACGCTGTACTTGATGTCCGCGCTGGTCAGGGTGCGGGTTCCGTCGCTTCCCTCAAAGACGAGCCTGCCGCACCCGGGTGTAGAGGTCACGATGGCGGGTACTTCTATTTTTCCGTCCTCCACGAGCGACGAAAACAGCATTCCCCGCTCTGTGTGCCAGAGCGCCCGGATGGTCATTCCCTCCCACTCGCCGGTCTGGGTGATGTTCAGCCGGTATATCCCCCGGTTCCTGCTGTAGCCCAGACGCAGCTGGTTGTCACAGCCCGATGTCCGCGCCGAACCCGTCGAGGCGAGGGAGATATTGCGTTCTATCATCAGGAGCTCTCCTTCCAGAGCTTTTTCAGCTCATCCACCGCGGGTTGCATCTCGCTGTTCTTGTTCGCCGCCCGCTGCAATATCTGCACCAGCAGCTTTTTCTCTGCGCCAGTCAGCGACGTTCCCTGCATCTCTCCCTCCGCCATCTTCTGTGCCTGCTGGGCGCTGGCTGCAGCGGAGTCCGCGCTTTCGCGGGTGTTCTTTACGGCTTCCAGTATCCGCGCCGTCAGGGCGTCCAGTGCATTATCCGTGCTCATTCTTCTCTCACCTCCACAATATTTCCCTTTGCGTCGATAACGGTATTTCCCGGCAGTGTAAAACAGGGGTGCGTCCAGCACCTGTAAAGGTCAGGCCAGCTCATGTTTTCCGGTTCGTTCACCTTGTATCCGCCCCAGTCCAGCTTATCCGGTGCCGTCAGCATCTGCGCCCACACCGCTTCAGCGCCCTTGTACAGATACTCTTTCAGTGCACTTCCGGTCAGGCCGCTGCCGTAGTCGTTCAGTACCGGCGTCCGGGTCCAGAGGCAGAAATAATAGGTGTTCGGTACGCTTCCCGACGTTTCGGCATCCGCCGCCAGCAGCGCCAGAGCAAGCTTCTTTGCATCGGCAAAGGTCGAGCCTTCCAGGTGGTAGTATTTCGGGCTGCTGGCCGAAGTGTATCCGTATGACTCGAATCCGAACTCATAGCACGAGGGCAAAAAGACCTTCCGGCTCAGCGTGGTCACCGTGTGGCTTCCTGTATAACTGCTGCCGCTTCCGGAGTAGCCGGGCGTGTAGTAAAATTTCGTCTCCGTCAGAATGTCTTTCAGCGCCTGTGGGGCGTCCTTCAGGTATTCGCTGTTCAGGTAGACGTCAATCAGGCTGTCGGCATACGTACCCCATGTCGTGTTCCATTTTTTTCCGGTGATACCGTGCCGCCGGGCAAGGAGCGTCCGGCCTTCGCCGTTCAGCTCTTTCTCGTAGTCCTGCGCTATGACCACGAATTCTTCCGCCGCTGCCCCGTCCTTTTCCACCAGTTTTGTCACCGCTCCCACCGCCAGTTCCTTCTGCATCGGGAGCTTCGCCTCTGCCGTTATGACGATGTTTCCCGTCACATCGGGGATGGAGACGGTCATCTTTTTCTCGTTCCATGCGGTGGCTGTCACGTCTTCGCCGCCCATCGTCACCTTGATGGATATGAGCCAGTATCCCTCGTTCAGCGTCAGAGCCGCGGTGTACGCCTTGCCGCTCTGGACGACCACGTCCGCCCGACTCGTGCTCAGCCCGTTCAGCCGGTTGGATACCGCATACATCACGATGGCAGGTTCATCCCCGCCGCTCTGTCCATTCTTTTCCACCGTGACGCTGCACACGGCGCTCTTTCCTCCGGCGGCAGCAGTAATGATGCAGCTGCCGTCCTTCAGGGCTGCCAGCGTGTTCACGGTCTTTCCGTTTTCTACGGCGGTCGTCTGGTCTTTAATCACGGCCAGCGCCGCATTGTTCGTTGTCCAGCTCACCGCTGTCACGGTGGACTGGGTCGGCGTCAGAGTCGCGGTCAGAGTCACAGACTCGCCCTGTTTCAGCTTTACGGACGGTTTGTCCAGCGCCAGCTTTTCCAGCGATACAGCTACCGACCGCACTCTGCGCTGCGCCAGTTTTCCGCCTGCGATGGCCGTCAGGAGCGCTGTGCCGCCTTTCACGGCGGTCAGAGTATTTTCCCGGAGCTGCACGATACCTTCCGGTTCGGCCATCCACTCCACGGTCTGAGGTGCGCTTCCGGGCAGCACCGTGGCTTTCAGGGGACAGGACTCTCCCACTTTTATGCTCAGCTCTTTGCTGTCCAGCCGGATACTCTCCACTGCCACCGGCTCTGCCTGCTCCGGTGGGGGGCTGTTCCAGCGCTGCTTCAGCTGCGCTATCATGTCCCATGCGCTGGCGTCGGAGTAACGCATTCCGCTCAGCGCTTCAAGCAGCAGCGCGTGTTCCTTTGCAGCGCATCGGTCGGCCACCCACTGCCGGTACCGGGCGGCTCTTTGTGCTTCCAGCGCTGCCCGGGCTTCCTGCTCAAGCACCAGCTGTAAATATTGATACCGCAGCGGCATCGCCGGTCCGTCTGCGCCAGTTCCCTCGCCGTTTTCCAGCGTCTGGTAGCACACATATTTCCCGGGCATGGTCATCTCGCGCCGGCCTTCGCCGTCCGTGGCCATCAGCATCCAGAGGCCCTGCCGCGCCGTCGTGAAACGCCCGTCCACCGGAGCGTTATTATTTCCATCCAGCAGCATCGGCTGTGGCACAGTCCCGCCCTCCTGCTCGATGTGCAACGTCACGGCCATACCGGCCCATGTCTCCGGCAGCACAAACTCGAGCTTTTCCACGTATACGGCGCCCACGCCGCCCAGGTACAGCGTCTCCGGCTCCGCCCGCCAGCCTGTCCCGCAAAAATGGTCCTTCACTACTCTTACTTTCACTTTGAAGCTCCTTCCTTTGAGAAAGGCTCCCCTCGCTAGGGGAGCTGCTTTGCAGCGCCGCCGTCAGGCGGACTGCAAAGCTGAGAGTTTTCCTTCCGGTCCGCTGCCGCTCTCAGTAGGGCAAGCACTCTATAAAAAGCCTACCACGTCCCCCGCAGCAAAACTACTGCGGACTTATTCAAACAAACAAAAAGAGCAGGCGCCCTGGTTCATTACCAGAGCGTCTGCTCTTATCTTATTTCACCCCCTCCCACCAGTTTTTCTCGTCCTTCGCCTTCTCGGCTTTCTTGTCCGCAGCGCTTACCCACTGTGCAAAGTTCTTTTCCTCATACAGTGCGTTCCCGTCTGCGTCCTCGAGGGCCAGCAGCTTCTTTTCCAGTTTCTCCCGGTCGCTGTCGTTTCCGGCCAGATACTCTTCCTTCACGCTCTCCGTGATTTTGTCCTTGATACTGCTTTTCTTCTTGCCCGCAGTCATCAGCCGGGTGATCTCGGCCTGCACGTCCTTCACCCGGCCATTTTCCACTTCGTCCAGAAGGTCAGCGTACACGCTGGCATCCTTATTCCGGCCCTTTTCGGCCAGCAGCAGTTCGTTGGCCTTCTCGTTCACAGCGCCGGTCACTACGTTGACCAGCTCTGTCCGCCGGGCAGAGTCTTTGCTCCCCACGTCCAGTCCGTCCAGCAGCTTCTTGAAGGCCGCTTGCCGCGCCGTCTCCGCTGCTTTCTCCTTGCCCGCGTTCTGGGCCTTGGCCGCTTCCAGAATGTCCGCGTCGTACTTCTTCAGCCGGGTCTTGAGCTGGCTGTCCACCTTGTCCGTCTTGCCCATCTGTTCCAGCTTCTTCATCGCCGCCGCAGCTTCCTCGCTGTCCCCGCTCTGGATGGCGTTGTACAGCCGGTCGTACTGCCCGGTGGCTGATGCCGGGAGGCCGTTTATTGAGAAAGCTTTTCCGTACTCGCCTTTGGTCGCACCATAAACTATATTCTCGCCCCAGCCCCAAATCGCAGTTGCCAGATTGAATGCGTTCTGTGCAGGCAATCCCACCAATGTTCCAGAGTCTTTTATTACTGTAAGAGCACACTTTTTCAACTTCCCATGATGTTTTTCCAGTTCCTCCTCATCCATTTCGCTCGTGTCCTTAGCCAGCTCATGGCTGAACTTTGCCGCATCTTCTGCCGCATCGTTCGCTCCGGCCAAACTCGAGATGCTGATGACATCGTAATCTGTATCGTGGATGACATTGTCAACGAAGCTGTATATTTCCGAGCCACCCATTGCATATCCTGCTACCGCTTGCACACAAACAACTCCATATCGTTTTAACAGACTCCAACCTGTCACATCACCATTCTCGTCCTGCTCTCTGTCCCATCGCCGCAGAAGAAAATCCGAGATGATCTTCATTGCTGCAAACACAGCCGTCTGCACCGCTTGGCTCGACACCGCACGCTTCAAATCACGCCCCGCCCGGTCTTTCTCAGCTTTGTTTTCCGCGCTCTGGTCGGCATCATACCTCGCCTTCTGGGCCTTGTAGTCGCCCACGGCGTCGGCCAGAATGCCGTAGTTCTGGAAGCGCTGGGTGGTAAACATGGTCAATCCTCGCACAACATCGCTGTCATTGCGCTGGATGCCCGCCCGCTGCATGGCGGTGTAGTTGGGCTGGGTCTCCTCGATGACCCGCTGGTACATCTTGTTCACAGCCTCCCAGTAGGCTTCGCTGCCCTTCTCCGCGGCGCCCTCGCCAAACTCCGCTGCGTGGTGCTCCACATACCGCTTCGCGCCCTCCCACAGCGCGGCCACCGTGATCTCGTCCATGCCGGTGATCCAGCCGGTCAGATGAGGCATTTTACTCATGGTTTCTTTTACGAGCCCCATGTTTGCGCCCACAGAAGAGAGTTCGCCTTGCTTTGTTCCCCGCAGCCGGTATTGCAACAGCGCATCACCGTGCTGGCGTATCTCTGCTTCCAGCGCGGCCCGCTGCTTGCCCGAGAAATTCTTCACGAAAGGCAGCACCGCCGCCATGGTGTCTGCTCCCAGCACAGCACCCGCCGTGGGCAGACTGGCCGCCTGCGCGATGGCCACGCCCGGGTTCAGGGTCAACACAGCCCCCGCATACAAGCCGCGTCCAGCCGTAAGCATAGGTGTCAGAAATGTTTTACGACTTATCTTTTTCACCTGTTGCAAATCGGTCAATAGTTCGTCGATGTAGCTTACTGCATCCGCGCCCCATTTATCTTTGATGATTTTATTCTTCAGCACGCCGATACCCTCTGCCGTTTCCACGGTGCTGTTCAGTACCCGCTGCACATCCCGGATGGGCGCCGCAAGGCCCGCATAGGCTGCCGTGTCCCGCAGGCTCCGCTTCACCACGTTCTGGCACTCTTCCAGCAAAATGGGCTTGTCGCTCTTCACGCGCTCTTTCAGAAAGCCCCGGCCTTCAATGGTGGCGTCCATCTTCACGCCCTCGATCTCCGTCGCCAGCGTGCTCCGGTCTACCGCGATGGGGTAGTAGTTCTTCACGGTAGCCCGGTCATAGCCCAGCAGTTTCATGCTGGTCTCGTTGATGAGGTTCGTAGTGTATCGCCCGAAAAAGTCCTTCATGTCCTCGCACCACGCCCGGTCATAGTCCGTCATGGCGTCCTGTACCGTCTGCAAAATGGTGTCGGCCATGGGGACGCCGTCGGCGCCCACCAGCGTCCCCAGCATCACGGTCTGGCTGCGCTGGTAGGCTCTCTCGATGTTGCCCTTGGCGTACTGGGCGGCGTCCGGCAGGGTCAGACCGCCGGTCATCAGGTGGTGGCGGCTGTCCTCGTTGCGCAGCAGCATATACAGGCTGCACAGCTGCGCGTGGTTCAGCGGCACGGCATTGCCCTTGCTGTCCTTCAATCCGATGTCCACCAGCTCCGCCCCCGGCCCGGCAAAAGCTTCCACCTCTTTCAGGTGTTCCTTGCCGGTCACGTTGGCAAACAGGCTTTCGCCTTCCACGAGGATTTCCGTCTGCCGCCGCTGGCCGTCGTTCAGCATCTGCCCCAGCTTCTCCATCTGGCCGTTTTTGGTGTAGCCGCCCAGGCGCCGGAACATTCTCGTGCCGCCCAGCATGTCCAGCTGGTAGCGATTCATCGCGCCCTTCACCTTTTCAAATTTTTCCCCGAAACCGTTGCCCTCCGAGTTCAGCACCTCGCGGGCGGCCTTCATGGCCATGCCGTCCACTTCTTCCGCCCTCGCAAGGCTCAGGGTCTTGTTCTCGGTCCGGATGATGTGCAGCGTGCTGGCCGTAATGGCCTTCAGCATCCGCAGCTGGTCTACCGTCATGGGCAGATAGGTGCGGTTCTCCGTCTCCCGGATGCGCTGGCGCAGCCGGTCCCGCAGCTGTTCCGATTTGTCGCTGTCGGGTAGAGCTGCAGTCTCCTCTAATTGCTGTTTCAGACGGGCAATTTTCTCGTCCTTGCTGTCCATCAGGCTCGTCCGCAGCGCCGCTATCATATTCGGCACACCGGTTTTCTCCCAGTCGTAGGCAATGCTGCTCGGGTTTTCCTTTGTACCCATCGTTTTGCTGATAGCATTTTCCAACCGCGTCAGGCTCTTCACTGCCGTTTCATTCAGCACTGCCGTGTCTGCCAGCTTCGCCACCTCAGCGGCCTGCACGATGAGGCTCTTCTGTACATATTTCCCGGGCTTCGGCCGCAGCACCATCTGGTTGAGCTGGGCGGCATTGTTCCGGATGCTCCGTTTCAGTTCGTCCGCCTTCCGTCCTTCCCGGGCCTTCTGCACCCGCTTTTCGGCCAGTGCCTTTGCCACGGCTACGTCCTCGTCCCGCTGCTGCCGGGCCGTTTCAATGGCAATGGCATTCCTCTGGGCCTGTTTTTCCTGCCATGCTTCCGCCTTGCGCTGGTTCTCGGCCTCCCACTCCATGATCTCGTTTTCCTGTACCAGCAGCTGATGCTCCGCCCGGTCGGCTCTCCGCTGCTCTCCGGCCACCTGCCGGGAAAGGTCGTTGATCTGGGAGCGCAGCTGTCGGCGCTCCAGCTTTATCTCGTCCAGCATCTCCTGCCGGGCCTGCTTCATCCGGTTCTTTTCGGCCTTCCATTCCCGCTCGTAGGCTTCCCGCAGAGCGGTCATCTTCTCGTCGAGACCCGCTGCTGTGCTCACCTGTGCGCCCAGCGTTTCCAGATTCTCGTTGAGCTGTCGTTCTGCCCGGCTCACGCTCTTGACCTCGGCGCTCTGGCTGCGGCTGTTTTCCCGCATCCGGTCGGCAAAAGCCTTCCGCTGGGTCTGCTGCACGCTCTTCAGCCCCTTCGTCACCTCAGCCGCACGCTCCTCGCTTCCGGCGGCCATTGCGGCCACTTCACGGTTGTGCTTTAAGATGCCCTCGAACACCGCCTCGGCGTCGGTCATCTCCGGGTGGCTCATGATGTCGCCGATCATCCGGCCCGCCAGCTCCACCTTGGCGTCCTCGTATTCGGCCACGTCCGCAAACCGGCTCATCATCTTGGGCTTGATGGTGTCGTGTACGTTCATCAGCACGTCGAGCCATTCCGTGCTCTCCATGCTGGCTGCGCCCGCCACGCCCGCTTCCTGTGCCGCCGAGCGGAAGAGTGCCGCCGCACTCTCCTTCACGCCGCCCACGGCCCGGGTGTCGTTCACGATGGCCTCGTACTGTTCCGCCGGGTTGCCGTCCCGGTATCCCTCTGCCTGCCGCAGCTTCACGCCGTGGCGCCGGGCCTCGGCTACCGCCTCTGTCCAATTTCCGTACCGCTTCACAAGCTCGGCCTTGGCTTTGCCGTTCTTGTCTACCGTGTAGGTCAGGTCATGCAGGTCGGGGTACTGGTTCCACAGCTCCGTGTTCCGGTAGGTTGCCTCGTCCAGTACCTCGCCCGCCAGCGTCTCGGCCAGTCCCTGCGCCTTGGCCATGTCCGCGCCCTCCGAGCGCAGATACTCCACCAGCGCCCGCGTCTCGTTTGCCAGCTTCGTCCGGTCGGCCCTGCTGCCGTTGGTCTTCGTCCATCGGATGGCGAGGCTCTCGAGAGCAGCGTCCGAGAGCCGGGTGTTCTTCGTCAGGCCGAAGAACTGGTTCAGGGTGTCAAAGGCCGCTGCCTTCTCCGCCAGTACCCGGCTGGCCTGCCGCTGCTGGTTCTGCTTTGCCTCCCGGTCGGCCTGCTCGGCCCGCTGGTAGCGGAATCGTGCCAGCTCACTCTCTGCCGGGAGTTCCCCGGTCTTGTAGTATTCCCGGATCTCTCTTACGACCTTGTCGGCATCCACCTTCCCGCTGTACTCCTTGCTGGCGGCCACCCGCCCGTCGGTGGTGGAGATGTCGAGGGTGAAACGCCGTTTCTCGCTGCCCAGCTGCTCCACCATCGCACGGATCTGTCTCAGCTGCTGTTCGGTCGGCGGGGTCTTTGCCGCAATGTCAACGCCCGGGGCCTCAGCCATCACACGCACATTGCCGTCTGCCAGAAACTCGTTCAGGGCCTCTGTGCCGTTGGACACCTCCGCCGGGCCGAACACTCCCAGTATTTCTCTGTGGTCGGTGTCCCGGGTGCTGTCATTCTGTGCAAAATCCAGCATCCGGCCATCAGGCAGGATATACCCTGCCCGTTCAAAACGGTCTGTTGTTCCAAACTGCTCCACGGCCAACTTCCGGCGGTACTCAGGCTTTCCGCCCGCCGCCTTGGCCTTGGTATCATACACCTTCTGCTGCTCCTGCTTCACGGCCTGTCGGGCGTTTTCCACTTCGGCCTGTGCCTGCCGCAGCTTATCGTTCACTTCGCCGATGCGGCTTTCCAGTTCTGCGCCGCGCCGGTTGAACTCCTTGCGCTTTTCCAGATAGCTTTGGTACTCTTCGCTGGCCCTGAATGCCTTGCCCTTTTCCGAGAACAGGCCATAGGCTTTTTTCTTTTCTTCGATAGCCCGCACTTCGTTGCTTTCCTGCCAGTTTGCACGCTCTTCCTTCAGGGCGCGGCGCTGACGTTCCAGCTCCCGGCTTTCTTTCTGAAGCTCACTCTGGTTTCGCCGGGATTCGCTCAGCTGGAACCTCACCGTTTTCTTCACAGGCTCGTCGGTTCTCTTGCTTTCGTCGGAGGTTTGTGCTATACTTTGCTTAGAGGCCTCCGGCAATCTACTCCTTGAATCTTCGGATTCTACGTGGGTACCACCGGAGGTCTCTATTTTTATGGGCTTAATGTCCACAATATCATAGAATATCTCCCGCTGGTCCGTTTTGATGGCCGTCAGCACATCCGCCTCATAGACATTCTGCCCGACTTGGATCTTGATTTTTCCCCGGTTGAACGCTTCCGCATTCTTGTGGTTCGCAGGCTCACGGTATACTTCGTCTGCAGTCCGGATGATCTCGTCCAGATTGGCTGCCATCCGCATCTTGTCTGCATAAGCTTCAGCATTTTCCCACTGAAGCGCTTTGGTCGATTTTGACCAGACAAATTCATTTCGCCCGTCTTTATGGTTCAGAATCGTCCAGCCGTTCCGCTCAAAGCCGTTCGGGAAACGCTCCTTGATGGCCTGCTTGACCGTAGACTTCCACTCTTCCTGTGGAACATCTTTCAAAATATCTTCGTCGATTTTGATATAAGACTCTCCAGTTTTATCCTTCAAAATCGAAAACCGAACCCCCTGCTTTTCCGCCGCGCTCTCGGTCTTGAGGGCTGCGGCGTTTTCTTTTGCCGTCCGCAGGTTGTCCATGGCCTTTTCTGCGTGGGCGAAATACTCGTCCTGTAAGGTGCGCTTTTCGGCCTCGGCCAGGCGCTTCGCTTTCAGGGCGGCGCGGTTGTCCGGGTCGATGGTCAGCACTTCCTTCGCCCGGCTGATGAGCCCATCCAGCATCTGCCGCACCTGCTCCATCACCTTGTGGATGGCGCCGCTCTTGCCTGCATTCTTCTCTGCCTGCCCGCGCTGGAACGTCACCCAGCGCTTGAAGCTCTCCTCGCTGTCAAAGATGCCCCGCCATGCGTCGGCCACCAGCTCTTCCGCTGCCTGCTCGTAGGTCAGACTCTGGGCGCTGTAGTCCTCGAGCTTTGCCCGGACCATCTCGTCGAGGCTTTCGTAGCCGCTGCTCTTCGCCAGATATTCCAGCGCGTGCTCCTGCAAAGTCCTTGCGCCCTCGGCATCCAGCGCGTTGTACCAGTGGTAGTCCTCGTGCAGCACCGTGCCGAAGATGTCCTGCGCGTTGTCTCCGAAGAAGATCCGGGCCGTCTCGGTGTCCACATAGGCCCTGATGCTCCGGTCGTTCTGCAGCACATCCCTCAGCACAGCATCCGTGCCGGTGGCCGCTGCGTTCAGGCTGATGATCTGGCTGGCCGGGTCGCTCTCCTGCCGCATCGTACCCTTGGCGTATACTTCGCCCTTGCCGCTGGTGCTCTCGCTGCCAAGCGCGCCGCCCAGTTCGGTCATCTTTTCGGCGTAGAGCATCCGTTCGCCCTTGCCCTGGGTGTAGGCGATCTCAAGGGCCGTCCGTCCGGCGTCGGTGCTCAGGATGTAGTTGATGTCTGCCGCCGTGCCGCTCATGCTGCCCGCCAGCTCCAGCGCCTGCGCAAAGGTGGCAGCGCCGCTCCGGCCCAGCCGGTACAGCGGCGACGCTGCGGCCGCGTACCGGTCAGCGTCCACCCTGTCCGGCATATTTTTGCTGATGGTCTCGGCTGCCTTGTCCGTCACCCGCCAGCCTTCCAGCGCCCGCTGCACCTCGGCCTCCCGCTGGGTCTTCGGCGCTTCCGGCCGGAGTCCCAGAGTCTCCCGCAGCGGGGCGTTCTCGTAGCTGTCGGTTTCACCTACAGCGGCAGTCGCTTCACGCACGTTGTCCGGCGCAGCCGTTTCCGGCATGGCGTCGGCGGTTTCTGCGGGAGCACTCTGTACTGTCTGCGGCACACTCGCAGCTTCGCTGGGCAGCTCTGCGCTCTGTACGGCAGGCACCGCTTCGCTTTTCGCCTTCTGCTTTGCAGCGATCTCCCGCAGCATCCGGCGGGTCGCGCCCGCAGTGTCGGGCAGCGTCACGCCGTAAGCCTGCTCAAAGGCCACACGGTTTTCCCGGTTCTCGGCATTCGGTGTAAACAGCCCGATGGTCTTACCCGTCAGGCTGTCGCTCGCCGCCACTTCGGCAAACTGCCGCACCGCCGAATTTTCCGATTTTGCGGCAGTTGCTTCCGCCCGCTGCATACTTTCAGTGGAGTTTCCTTTAAGAAAGGCGCTTTGCTCCCGGGTTGCGGCTCCCAGTGTCTGCTGCGCAGGTCCACTGCCGCTTCCCTCTGTCGCAAGGCCCGCCATCTCACGCCCTGCAGCACTTCCAGCGTCCAGCTCAGAGCTGCCCGGCACGCCAGTGGCTCGCCCCTCTGGGGGAGCTGTCGGCGAAGCCGGCTGAGAGGGCTCCGCTGTCCGGGCCTCCCATTCCTTCTGCTGGGCGGCAGCCCGCTTCATCCGGTCCATCTGGTCATAATACTCTGTCTGCCCCAGCAGGCTTGCGTCTCCTCCGTTCAGCTTTGCCAGCCCCGTGCCGACAGCGCCGCCCAGCGCACCGGACGCGCCGCCGGAGAGTCCGCTTTCCAGCGCGGTGAGGAAGGTGTCTTTGCTGAAGAGGTTCTTCGCCGCCTCGCTGTCCCCCAGCGCAGCGTCGATGGCCATGTCCGCATAGGTCTCCGCAAAGGCCTGCATCGAGTTGTCGATGCCGCCCGAGATGGCCGCAGCCACCGCCGGGTAGCGCTTCGCCAGCTCCGAGCTGCCCGCCAGCCCCTGCACCCAGTCTGCGATCTGCCCCGCCAGTGTGTCCTTCGCGTAGTCACTGCCCATGGTCTTTGCAAGGTCGGCTGCGCCCACCGAGTTGATGGCCCATCCTGCGCCGAACTTGGCGAGGCCGCCGCCCAATGCCTTACCCGCGCTCTCGCCCTTCTCTGCGCTCTGGCCCATGGCCTCTGCCGCTCCCTGTGCGCTCAGGACGGGCAGCACTGCCGCCGGGTTCACGCCCGCCACGGCCAGGTTCTCCGCTGCGCTGGTCACGGCCCCCGCCACGGCCCGCTGGGTCGGGCTCAGGCCGCTCTGGGCCGCAGCCGTCAGCTGCTGCCCGCGGTCGTAGAGCTGGTAGCCCACGCTCTGGTTCTTGTCGATGCCGTCGCTCACTTCCAGCCCCGCCAGCTTCTGGCGCATCTCCCGGATCTCCTTGGAGTTGTACCCCATCGAGATCAGCTCCCGGTTCCGGCTCTCCGGCCATGTGGGGTTATAATCCATGTCCACGTCGGTCAAAAGGTCGAAAAGGCTCTGGGCGTGTTCGTCGCCCTTTACCTCCTGCTCCACCTGTTTCCAGTTCTTCAGGGTGGTGTCGATGTTCTTTCCCGCCTGTACGCCGTACTCCGCGCCCAGCACCGGGGCAGCAGCCACCGTGTCTCCGATGCCGCCGATGGCGTTCGCCGCCCGGCGCACGCCCCGCTGCCATGCGGGGATGGCGTCCAGCGCAGCGTTCATCTTCCGGGCCTCGTCGATCTGCGCCTGTGTCCAGCCGCCCTTCTTGATCAGGTCGGCGTCCGTGTACGCGCCGTGGGTGTTGTCCACCCGCCGCACCGCGTCGGCCAGATTCTTGTTGTCCCCGGTGTCCAGCCACTGGTTGATCCGGTCGAACTCGTCCGGTACGCTGTCCTTGGCAAAGCTGGCTCTCAGCTCCTGCGCCGGGCCGGTGCCGTAGGCCATGGCCCCGCTGCCCACGTTCTCCAGCACGTTCCCGCTCTTCGCAGGTACGCCCCACTTCTGCCCCATGTCCAGCGCCCTTTCGGTGGGGTTTCCTTTAAGAAGGGCTCCCCTGATAGGGGAGCTCCGTTCTCGCGCGGCGTCAGCCGACGGGAACGGTGAGAGGTTCTCTCCCCGCCCGCTGTGCGCCTGAGAGGGCTCGTTCCTCGCATCCACCTCCCCCATGTCGCTTATGTGCCGTTCGGTGTACTGCTGTAAGGCTTTGGCCCGGGCGTTCTGTTCCTGTTCTGCCTGACGTTGTGCTTCCTTTTTGTCAAACTCCCGGCTCCACTGGCTCAACTGCTCCTTGGTGACGCTGCTCTTCTTTGTGGTGGTGTTCTGCGCAGTGCTGCCCGCCCCACTCACCTTGTCCGGGTTCTTTGCGGCAAATTCCCTGCTCCACTGTGCGAGCTGCTGTTTGGTTACTGCCATTTGTTTGTCCTTTCTGTCTTACCCTGCCAGCTCAAAGGCTTTCCAGATTTCGTCGTCCGTGTATCCCTGATACTTCAGGCTGTCAAAAATAGTCCGGTCATCCGAGCCGTGGTTCCTCTGGCCCTTGATGGCGTTCGCCGCCACCTGCGCCCGCTGCGGGACACTCGACTGGCTTGCCGTTCTTCCGGTGCTCTGGCTCTGTCTGTTACTTGTCCCAGTACCCCACTTGTTTGCCGGGTCTCCTTTCCAGCTCTGCCCCGTCAGACCTCGGTTCGTCTCCAACAGGTTCGGGGTGTCGTCCTTTATCCAGCCCGCATCCGTCAGCGTCCGCTTGTAGTGATCATATCGCGGGTCACTCGCTTTCATTGTGACAAACTCCTTCGACATACTCAGCAGCTGGGCATAGGTCGGGCTTCTCCCGCTGCTTTTCGTTCTGCTGCTCCTTCTGCCCGAAGAGCTGCCCGAGCTGCCTGCGCTCTTTGTTGCCAGCGCCGTTGCAAGCTGCCGTCCTGCGATCGTCCTGTAATTCCCCACAGAGTTCGGATCCAGGCCGTACAGTTCCAGCACCGCCCGTGCAGCCTCGTCGCTGCCGCCGCCTGCCAGCCCGGCTGCGGTCGTAAGCGCACCCGCCTTGTCTGCGCGGGTGATGGGTGCGCCGCTGTAATTGTCGAAGATTCCAGTGTCCAGACCATACCGGCCCAGCACGGCGTTCGCGGCATCGCCCGCCCCCTGCTGGTACAGGTTGAACGCCTGCTCGTAGGCGTTCAGTGCATCGCTCTGGCCGGTGCGCTCTTTGTTGTACTCCCACTGTTCCCGGGCAAACTCGTTCTCCCACTGCTGCTGGGTGTAGCCCTTGTAGGTGTCGTAGGCCGTCAGACCGGCTCTGCCCACACTCTTCGCCATCTCCCACAGGTTCGAGAGGAAATCGCTCTTCTCCTGCGCCGCCTGGTCTGCCCGGCTCTTCTTGTAGTCCCGCCAGTCCTGCGCGTTGGCCACGGCCCCCTGATGCTCTGCCGCCTCGAGACTGTCCTGATTCTGCAGCGCGCTCAGCAGTCCCGAGAGGCCGTTCTGCTTCAGCTGGTACAGAGTCAGGGCCTTGTCCCGCAGCCCGGCCAGCCCGCTGTCCACGTTCGCCATGGCCTGCTGGTAGCCCTGCTGGGCCACACTGTTTGCGTAGCTCGAGCCGTACCCGCCGCTCAGCGCGGCAGCGCCCGCAGCGGCGTTCTCAGCCGCCGCCCTGGCATTCGCCTGCGCGCCTGCGCGGTACTGCCGGTAGAGTTCGCTGTCCGTGCCTACGTCATAGCCCGCATTGCTGGCCGCGCCCATGCTGTCCAGTGCCTCGTTGATTCGGTCGGTGTAGTTGCTCTGGTACGCCCCCGGCATCGCGTTCTCCGCGTCCTTCTGCGCCGCCTGCGCGTCCTTGTATCTCTTGAATACGCCCATTTTCTAATCTCCATTCTTGACAAATACGTAAAACACGTATATATTATAATTACAGATTCGGAGGTGCATCTTCATGCCAATGACCCCCAAAGAGATCGTTCGCCTGCTCGAACAGAACGGTTTCGTGTTCGTCAGCTCCAACGGTTCTCATCGCAAATACCACAACCCCACCACCGGCAAGACCACTATCGTCCCTTTCCACGCCAAAGACCTCAAACCCGGCACAGAGAAAAATATCCTCAAACTGGCCGGTCTGAAGAAATAAGGAGGCATTTCTATGAACGCTGTTTTCTATCCCGCGGTGTTCCACCCCGAAGAAACGGGTTATTCTGTCACCGTCCCCGACATCGAGGGCTGCTTTACGCAGGGCGATACGATGGATGAGGCTGTGCGGATGGCACAGGATGCCATCGGCCTGATGCTGGAAGAGTGCGCTGTCTGCCCCACTCCTTCCGTTCCTTCCTCTCTTCCGGTGGAGGCCGGAGACTTTGTGGTCATGGTCCCCTTTGATATGGCTGCTTACCAAAAGCAGTTCCGCCCTGTTAAAAAGACCCTCTCCGTCCCCGCTTGGCTCAATGATGCAGCCGAGGCCGCACACATCAACTTCTCCGGCGTTCTTCAGGACGCCTTGAAGGAAAAGCTCCATCTTGCATAATTCTTGATAGCTCAGCCCCTTCGGGCTGGGCATTTTTAATTCTGTTTCATCTTGGCTGTCCGGGTTGCGGCTCCCAGCGTCTGCTGCGCTGCCGCTTGCATCCTGCTGGCCGCGGCCCCAACAGCTCCTCCCTGTTTCCGCCACTGGCGGCGGTCGTCGCCGTTGCCCTTCCGGGCCGGGCGCTTTATTTTCACAGCAGAAGCGGCAGCAGGCTTGCGGCAACGCTCAGGATGGTTCCAAAGATGCCCGTATGCCGGCTCTTTTTCTCCTGTTCCTCGCTGGCTGCCTGATTGTACACGCTCTGATAGTAGTTGCGCTGGTTCTCCCAGTTCTGATAGTTGGTCTGGTACTTCTCGTAGTCCTGCGCCTCGGCCTGCTGGTAGCCGGTCAGCTGGTTCTGCAGGTCGCTCTTTTTCTGGGTGTACTGGTTCAGCGCCTGGCTGTACAGCCCGTTCGTGGCGCTGCTCAGTCCCGCCATGGCGTTCTGGTAGGCGCTCTGGCCCGCCTGCGTGCCATAGCTCGAGCCGTACCCGCCCGAGATGGCGCTGGCGTTGGCCTGCGCGTTCTCGTTGGCCAGCTTTGCCTGTCGGGTGTAGCTGTTCTTGTACTGCTCGTAGGCCGCATCCCGAGTGGGGTCATAGCTGAAATCCTTCATCCCGTCCAGCTGGCCCATCACGCCATCTATCCTGTCTTTGTATTTGCTGGTGTAGTCTTCCGGCTTCCTTGCCTCCCACGCATCCAGCTGTTCTCTCGCTGCATTCGTTGCTTTGCTCATAATAACTCCTTTAAGAAAGTCTCCCCTAGCAGGGGAGCTCTGTTCTCGCGCGGCCACAGGCCGACGGGAACAGTGAGAGGTTTTCTCCTCTCCTGCTGTTATTGTTAAAGACTCTGGTTCAGCTTCTCTTTTAAGTCATCCGAAAGATTCTCGGTGTCGATGTTGCTCAGAATATATTCCAGCTGCTCCTGCATCTGGTACAGATAATTCCTCAGCTCCCGGGCGCTGGCCGTATCCAGCTCCTCCATCCTCGGCATGGAGATCTTCGAAAGTCCCACGATACTAGCCACGTCTCGGTACACCTCCGTTCACTCTTCCGCCCTCGCTGCTGCTCAGCGTCATGGCGATGCTCCTCACTGCGATCTGCCCTTTTCCGGTCAGGCGCAGCCGCATGGTGTCGTGACGGGTCGGGACGAAGGGCAGGTTCACTCTCACACGCTTCCCTGCGGTGTCCACCCGGCCCATCTCCTGCCACTCGCCGCCGTCGAAGCTGGCCCAGAGCGTCACCACGGTCCGCTCCATCGCGTCCAGCCGCACCGTCACCCGGCTGCAATACTTGTCGTCCGGGTTCCCGAGTCCGATGTCACCGGTCACAGCCTCGTATTCCACCGTGTCCTCTTCGCCGCTGGCCTCCCGGCTTCCGTCTGCGGCCCAGATGGCCTCTTTGTCCCAGAGATAGAGCTGTCGCCCGGTGCTGCACATCGCCCAGCCGGTGGCGTCTTCCTCGTGCCAAAGCCTTTTCTCAGTGTCGTATACCAGCAGCCGCTGCCCGTCGGAGCTTTCGGTGTGCAGATAGTACCGGCCCACCAGCCCGCCGGCGGCGGCTCTCGTCACATGGCTGAGGCGTTCTTCGTCCAGCGAGGCCGACACCTTGGTGGGCAGACTGCCGTCCCACGCCATGACGCCGTCCATCGAGAGGTAGTACAGCGTCTCGTTGATGACGCAGAGACTCTGGTGCGCACCTTTGGCCACGCCCGAACACTGGATGCTGCTCATCTGGTAGTCGCTGGGCTTGGTGCCGTACAGCTTGTGCAGACCGTTCTCCTTGAAGAAAAGCACGTATCCCATGCAGGTAGCCGCACCGGTAAAGGCCCCGTCGCTGCCCACAGTCACGGCGTAGCTGTCCGCTGCCGTTCCCCTGTAGGAGAACCAGTTGGTGGCGTCGCCCAGCTTGCAGGCATAGATGACGTTTTCGGTGCTCGAGCAGCCCCATACACGGTTGTTGTGCTCCGTCAGCCAGTCGAGATCCGGCACCCGCCGCTGGGCCGTCACGTCCGGGAAAGGCCCGTCGAAGGTCTGGGTGGTCTTGCCGTCCATGGCCGTCCACACAACGCTCTGGCCTGTCACCACGCAGGTGCCGTAATACAAAACGCTCTCGATGTCCGGCGCGATGGAGAGGATGACCGAGTCTCCGGCCACGTCGTCCACCACTACGTCCCCGCTGAAATCAGAAGAGTAGGCATTCTTCACCACAGACGGGATGCCCGTCAGCGTCACAGTGTCCCCGGCCTTGAAAACTTCGCCCAGCCCCTTGCAGGTCACGCGGCAGTAGTTCAGCAGAATGTTCTGCCAGCCGCCCGCTGTGCTGTAGAGCTTCAGGGCGTCGCGGTAGCTCCACGGGGCGTCTTCGGCCTGTTTGAGCCAGACATCGCCGTTCTCCGGGCTTTCCGGTTCGGTCGCACCGAACAGATTCGGCGTGTACACTACACCGGCAGCATCGCAGGGGGTCACGGTCAGGCTCACTCCGCCCTGCTGCCAGCTGGACCCCAGCGCGCTCAGCGTTCCGCTCACAGTATCAAAGGACATCTTGTCCGGCCAGATGAGCACCTTGGTCCCCATGCCCACCAGTCTCTTTTCGTTGTCGCTCAGGGCGCCTTTCAGCTCCACAGCGGCGCTGCCGTCATCCGGGGCATACCGCAGGGTCGTGCCTTCCACGGTCAAAAGGCCGTTCAGATGGTACATCCCGTTCATCCCGGCTGCTTCCCGCACCTTCCGCCGGGGCTTGCGGGTCTCGAGGGCCGGGTATCCCCGCGAAGAGAAGTTCTTTTCTTCGCTCAGCTCTGCCTCGCTGCACGCATATCCCTCGTTCAGCCCGCCGAATACCCGCAGCAGCTGCCGCTGGCTGTTTATCTGGTTCAGGTTCGTCACGTCATCAGCCTCCCGCCGCCTGCCGGCATATAGTTCCGCCTCACCCACACCGCAAACTCCTGCACATAACTCGTGTAGAGCTGCAGCTCATTCGCCGCCCGGGCCGTCTCGCCCAGTGCCAGGTCCATCTGTGCTGCCAGCCAGTGGGGATAAAGCGCTTCTGCCGCACAGCAGGCCAGCAGCGGGGTGTCATATTCCAGCCCGTCGTTCCACAGAATATCCGCGCCCTTGTCCTCGAAGTCGCCGCCGGTCTGGCTGCGCTCCACGATGTTCCGGCGCATCCCGCTGTCTGCCTGCCGCAGCCATAGCTGCTTCAACCGGTTCTCAAAATGATTGTTCGGCCTCAGCTCGTCGGCCATCTTTATCGCTTCGCCTGCTGTCATAAAAAAACCTCCAAAACAAAATCCCCCGGCGCAGCAAGCGCCTGCAAGCTGTACCGGGGGAAATATCAAATGGTCATCATCTGGGTTCCGGCCGCCGCCTGCATGGCCTGACTCTTCCGGGCCGCTTCGGCGTCCTGTTTGATGCTGTGTTCCAGCACCTCGGCCACAGCCTTCGGCACCTTCACGTCCATGCCGCGCTGGATGAGGTAGCTGTCGCCGTTGACACCCACGAACACCGGTGCCGAATAGCGGTCGTCATCCTTGAACAGATGGATAGTCACCATGCCGTCGTCCTTCTCTTCGGCCTTTGCTTCGGTCTTCTCCACAGTCTCCACCGCGTTCTCCACGGCCTGGGCCGCAGGTTCTTTCTTCGTAGCCATAATATTTCCTCCTTAGTTTGCCTTCGCCTTCGCGCTGTACTTCGGGCTGATGCTCTCGATGCGGACCATGTACTGCTCACACAGACGTTCCGCAGTCTTGATGGCCTTCCAGCCCACGGATGCGCGCTGGTTCAGCGGGTCTTCGCCCGCACCCAGCTGCTTGACGATGTGCTGCAAGCCGCCGCCCTCCACCTCGGTCACAGCATAGGCATGAGCTGCCAGCACCAGAGTGCCAAACACGGCCAGACCGCTCGGGCAGCCGCTGCCGGTCCAGATCTTCGCCTCGCTGGTCTCGATGAAGCGCACACCGGCCAGCTTGCCGATCTCACCGTTGTAGATGTTCTCAGGGGCAGCATACTTGTGGACGTCGATCCACTCCGGGTTGCGGCGCAGATCATAGGCCACATAGGGGTGGACGATAGCAACGTAACTCTCGCCGATGGCGTCGGCATTCTGGGCTTTCAGGGCAGTGGCCGCCTGGTCGATGAGGTCGGGCGTCAGCACACTGGCGGTGGTCAGATTGGCGCGGCTGGTCACAGCGGTGTCGCCCGCCGGCGCGTAGATGACGTTGGTGCCGCCTGCCAGCACCTCGCGGGTCACGGTGTCCAGCGTACGGCCCGCCTGAGATGCCAGTACCTTGGTCGCCTGAGTGATGTTGTTGTCGATGGCAGTCAGCTGCAGCACGTCGGTGATGGCTGCCCAGCCGCCGTACTGCTTCACGGTGGCGGTCATGGGGGTGACGGTCAGGGCCTGAGCATTGGGGGTCACGCCCTCGGTCAGCGGCTCGGTGGCCTTGGGCAGGCTCTCGTACTTACGGAACTCGATGGTCTTGCCGTTGTTGGCCGGGATGGGATACTTGTCGCCAAACTGGTCATGCACCAGCAGCGGCTCTGCCTGGTCCAGCAGACGCTTCTCGTAGTAGGTCTTCATTTCGGCGCTCATGCCAGTCGCACCGGTGTGGTTTGCAGGCTGTGCAAACAGCTGCAGATTCATGTGGATTTTCATTTGTGTTCTCCTTTCGTGTCTTGCTTTATTGAGAGCCGCCATTTCCTTTGAGAAAGGCTCTCCTTTCTAGGAGAGCTGCTTTGCAGCGCCGCCGTCAGGCGGGCTGCAAAGCTGAGAGGTTTTCTTCCGGGCAGCGGCAGCTTCCGGTTAAAAAGTGATGATCTGCCCCCGCATGGCCCGGCGTTCCAGCTCTTCGCACTGGGCAGGCGTCAGCTTGGAGACGTCGGTCTTCAGCACCGCCGCGCCGCCGGGGTTCGTGCCGTTCTCGCTGGGCCGTGCGCCCCGCTGGCGGATACGCTCCACCACGCCGCTCTCCGTCTTCTTGGCGGTCTCAGCAGTCTTCCGGGCCATGATGTCGTCAAAGTAGCGGGCCTTGTAGGCGTCCTCCATCTTCACGCCCAGCTTGAGCATCTGGGCAAAGTCCGGGTCAGCCAGCGCCGTCTTGATGTCGAAGTCCGGGTCTTCATCCCGGATGCGCTCCACGGCGGCGTCCCACTCCTGCTGGATGGCTTCCATCTTGGCGGCTTCCGCCCGCTGCTGCTCGGCGGCACGGTGCTTGGCGTTCTCGCTTTCCAGCGCGTCCATCTCCTTGGCCAGCTGGACGCTGATGCCCTTCTTCATGGCCATGTCTTCGTAGTAGGCGTCGTCCTTCACGACGCCGCCCTCCACCGCAGCGGCCAGTGCCTCGTAGTCGCCGGGAGCAGTGCCGTACTTCTGGCCCAAAGCGTTCAGGATACGCCCCACCGGCCCCTGCTCGTTCAGGATGCTGTCGTAGGCTTTCTGGGTGGCCTGCACGATCATCTCGCCAAACTCCCGGTTGTACTCGCCCCGCATCAGTTCGCCAAACGCTTTCCGGTGTGCCTCCGGGTCGGTGCCGCTCTTGTCTGCCGCACCGTCCTGTTCCTCGCCTTCAGCAGCATCTTGCTCCGCGTCCGGCTCTTCCGCCGGACTCAGCATCTCATCCACCTCAGCGGCAGCAGCCTCCCGGCCCTTGCTCTGGGCGGGGGCAGACACAGCCTTTTCTTCCGCCGCAGGGGCGGCACCATCGCCGCCAGCAGCCGCTGCACCGTCACCGCCCTCCGCAAACAGCTGCAAGTCCACCGCCGGGCTGCACTTGCATCTTTTCTTGAAGTTCACATTCTCCGGGTACTGTTCGGCCAGCAGGTCCAGACCGTCGGCCACAAGCTCGAACTTGTCCCGCATGAGGACGCTGTCGCCCGCCTCCACATTCAACACCGGGCCTTCCTTGCCCTGATAGATGCAGCTCGAGGTGTGTTCGTCCTCCACAGCGCTGTACGCCAGCGTCTGCATCAGGCAGCTCACCGCAGCACATACGATGTCCTGTCCCGCCGGGGCATACCCCGCGTGGCCCTCGGCCCTCATCGTCAGCTTCCCGCCCTCCGGGTCTGCCACATAAATAATTTTGATCATGTAGAACCTCCTCACTTATTCGGGTCATTGATATTCATCGCCCTCTCGGCAGCCTTCGTGGCCAGCGGGTTCGTTCCGCCGCCCACCTGTCCGCCCAGAGAGTTCGTCACTGTCTTCGCGCTGGTCTCTCCACCGCCCCCGCCGCCGGTCATGGCAGCGGCTGCAGCACCGGCCTGTTCGCTCAGGTTCGAGCCGTTCTGCTGGTCGATGACCGCCGCCATCTGCTGGATCTGCGCCATGGCCTGCTGCAGCTGCTGGTACAGGGTGCCGCTCTGGGCCACCCTCTGGCGCACCTTCTCGATGCCCTCGAAGTCCATCATGTCCAGACACGCCAGTGCAGCGTCGGCGTTGGCCGGGGCAAAGAATCCCAGCTGGTAGCACTCCTTCGCTGTCTCGTTCTGGGAGAGGCGGCTGAAGGTGCTCTTTTTGGCCGCGCTCACCGTGATGTCGAACACCGGCTCATGGGCGCCCAGTTCCACGCCGCCCACGCTCTCCACCGGCTGCGGCCGCAGCATCTGTCCCGAGAACTCCCGGTACTCCGTGCCGCCCTGCTGGCCGGTGATCCGGTAGACGCGGCTCTCGTCGTAGAACTGCCGCATCAGGTCGATGATGAAGTAGCACTCCTTGGCAAAGGAGCGGTAAGAGCTCTTCAGCATGTCCCGGCTCAGTTTCGAGCCTGCTTCCTGCAGCGCCGCAATGGCCGAGGCAGCGGTCAGACCGCTGGTCGCGCCGCCCTGGTTCACGTCCCGGTTTCCGCTGATCTCCTTCAGCTCTGCGACGCGGTTCTGCTGGTAAGCGATGGTGTTGGAGGGCAGCGGAGCGGTCTCCAGCTCCATGAAGCCCCGCTCATCCAGACGGCCCACCAGATGTACCACGTCTTTTGCCGTGTCCAGCAGCTCGTCCTCGTTCACGCCTGCCGTGTCCGCGATGAGGTAGCGCTTCTTGGCGGCCGCCAGCGTGTTCTCGTCCATGGCCTGGGTCATCCGGTCGATGGCGTCCTGGGTGTCCTTCATCACGTCGATGTACCCGAAGCCCGCCGGGCTGTTCTCCTCTACGAAGAGCGGGTCAAACACAAAGGGATATTTTCCGTGGTCATAGAAACCGGTCTCGGCCATCGCCGGGTCGTTCTCGCTGGCGTAGAGCACCACGCCGTTGCAGAACTTGCAGTAATGCACCACGGTCTGGCCGCCGGGCTTCTCCCGCTTGTAGTACCAGTCCACCACCACGCTCTTTTCGCTGGTGTCGATGTTCTGGTCACTGACGTACTGCCCCACGGTGATGCCGCTGCTGCCCGCCTTGCCCTCGAGCTGAGGCCACCGGGCCGCCAGACGGTCGTTGTCGGCCAGCGCCAGCGAGAAGAAGTTGGCCGAGTCCTGGATGTCCTCCACGCCCGGCTCCCAGTAGAGCATCAGAAGGTCCATGCTCCGGATGGCAATGTCCCCAAGGCCCTCTCGCAGCGCCGGGTCCCAGAAAATGCCCTTGACGCCGGTACCCTGCTTGAGCTTACGCCACCAGGTGTCGCTGTACACGCTCTCGTAGTCGGCCTGTTCCAGCACCACCGGCAGAATGTCGGAGAGGAGCCTCGCCGTCTCCTCGTCGTCCTGCGCCCTCGGCAGCACGTTCGGCTCCGGGTAGTTGTCCATGGCGTCGGCGTGTTTGTTGGCGATGGAGTTAAACAGCCACCCCGTGCTGGGAGCGCGCTTGCCCTCCATCACCCGGTTGCCGTACTGCTTCCAGTGTCCCAGCTTGTACCATTCCTCGTTGTCGATGATCCGCTTGTCGAGACTGGCTTTGGCCGACTTGTACTTTTCGAGGATGGCCATCGCCTCGCTGATCTCCTTCTCGCCGATTGCCGGTTCACCATCCAGCACCCCGGCCAGACTCTCGCTGCCGGGGCTTTCATCTGCTGTCAGGTCAAGCTCTTTTTTACCAAATTCCATCCCATTTTCCTTTCCGCATTCGTGTTCATATCCTCATAAACCTCGTCTTGTCCTTCCTCGGGTCCATATCCAGCGGGTCGTCCAGCATGGGCGGCGGCTGGGTGTGCTTTGCGGCGCTGATGGGGTTCTCCATCAGCACATACCGGCACTCGTCGTAGATGTGATCCTCCTGCGTGGTGTCGATGTCCTCCACATTGCTCTCGTCATAGACGAGGTTCGGGATGGTGCGGATGAAGTGCTTGCAGGTGTTGAAGACCTGCAGCATCGGCCTGCCGTCTTCGCCGAAAGCCAGCCGGTAGTGAAACTGCATCTTTCCCGCCAGACGGGTGTGGTCGCCGGGCATCCAGTGCAGAAAGTTCGGACTTTTCTCCTGCATGTCCGCGATGCTCTCGCCCCGGCTCTCGTCAAAGATGGCCGGGTCAGCCACGCCCAGGATGACCCGGCCTTTCAGCAGCGGGTCATTTTCCTCTGCCTCCCGGATCATCCGTGCCTGTTCCATCGGGTCCTTTCTCAGGCCCTCGTTGGGTGTGCCGGTGCAGCCGTAAAGCTCCTTGATGCGGTAGAGCCGCCCGCGCTCGTCCGCTGCATACCACCCCACAGAAAACGGCTTCGAGAAACCGAAGTCGTATCCCCGCCATATCTTCCAGTGTTCCGGGATGGGAAACGGTTCGATGACGTGGGTCCAGCGCTGGTCCTTGTAATGGTTCGGGTCGTTCCGCCACTCGGTGAACACCTGCCCCGAAAAGCTGTCCCAGTTTCCGTAGAGCAGCGCCTGCTTTTCGGCCTCCGGCAGCGAGGCCAGTGTGCCGATGTAGCCCGGGTCATTTTCCAGCAGCGCCGGGTTGTCAAAGACGGTGGACGGGATAAAAATGCGGGTGCGCCGCCGGGTGATCTCCTCCCCGTCCGGCGCTTTCACCTTCACCAGCTGCACCATCCGCGTCCCGGCAGGTGCCGGACTGATAAACCGTGCCTTCACCCAGCCATGCCCCACGCCGCCGGGGTTGGCCGTGGCCCGGATATAGACCCGGGTGCCGGGGCCGGAAGGGCGGTTGCGGCTCATAACATAGCTGTATTCGTCCCAGGTAAAGTGGGTCAGCTCATCCACACCGATAAAGTCGAACGCTTTGCCCTGATAGTTGTACTTGTCCTGTGTGTGGTTCAGGCTGCCGAAGTAGATCTTCGCCCCGCTGGGGAAGGTCCAGCAGTGGCTCGAGCCGTTGTACCTTGCTTTGGGAAATACCGGCTTGTAGTACCGCATGGTCTTGTCGATGAGCTCCGAAAGCTGCGGGTAAGTCTTGCGGAGGATGAGCGCCCGGTAGTGTGGGATGTGTACCTGCCGCAGTGCCTCGATGATCAGTGCGTCGCTCTTCCCGCCACCAGCAGCGCCCCCATACAGAGCTTCGTCCTCGGTGCGCGCCATAAAAGCTGCCTGCCTCGGCTGCGGCGACCAGATCACGGGGCGTCCGTGATATGTTTTATGCTCCATCCACCATCACCTCCGGCCCTTTTTCTTCCCGGCCCTCGGCCCCGATCTCCACCAGCGGTGGGGCATCGCCCTCGCTCTGGCTCTGGCTGGGTACCATTGCCGCAGCCTTTTCGGCCACGGTCATCAGCACAGTAGCCATCGCGGCGGCGTTCTTGTCGCTCATCACGCGCTCACCGTACCGCTCGAGCTGAGCGTCCAGTAGTTTTCGCTCTTCGCTGTCCAGCTGCCGGTCGTAGCTGTCCTCGGCAGCGTACAGCACAAGCCCCGTCTCCGTGGCGTCCGCCAGCTCTTCGGCATCACTCTTGAGCAGTGTGCCTACCGCGAAGCAACGTGCGCGGGTGTCCTCGTCCAGTTTCCGATGGAGCCTGGCTCTTACCTGGGCCGCACGCTGGCTCTCGTCCACACGGCTCTGCAAATAGCTCACCTGCGCCCTCGCACCGAGGCTGGCCCGGATCGCTATCTCCCGCGCAGCAGCCTGCCGCTCTTTTGCAAAGGCGTCGCCCCGGCTGGCCTCCTCCGCCATCCAGCTGCGAATGGTGCTCTCCGGTACGCCGTACCGCCGGGCTACCGCACAGATGGAGCCAGACGACAGCATGGCCATCAGCACCTCGGCCCGCACCTTCGGCGGGTACTTCCGCCCCCGCTGGGAGCCCTTTACCGTGTTTTTGCAATATGCCCGCTTGGCCACCGCTCTGCCTCCCCTCTGTCGCAAGGCCCACGCTTTCGCGCTCCGTCGGGCCTGTTTCGTCCCGCTCAGGCCTGCCCGGCCTGCCAAGGGCTCCCCTCGGTAGGGAAGTTGGCGAGCGAAGCGAGACTGAGAGGTTCTTCTCTCCCAGTCTACCGCCGCCGGAAAAACAAAACTACTGCGGACATTTGAGAGTCAGGCAACACAAACAGGCCGGGTCTCCCCAGCCTCATCACGCTATGGCAATGCTATAACAGCCCTGCCGCCGCTGCGTATATCCCCACGGTGCTCAGCGCCTCCAGCTCCTTGTGGTAGTAGGTCGTCCGCCCGATGTGCAGCTTCGCCACCACCCGCTCTTCCGGCATCCCGTCCAGATACCGCATCTGCAAAAGCCGTTTGCATACCGGGTCTTCGGCCTCGTAGTAGTCCATCGCCAGCGCGATCACGCCCGCCCAGTCGCTTTTTCCCTGTCCACAAGCCCGCAGCTCTTCCCGCACCCGTCGTTTCTGCTCCCTGGTCAATCCCTCGCCGCCTTCCTTCTGCGCGCGTCAAAACGCAAAATACCGGTACTTTGTCTGTCAGGTGCGAACTTTCGCACCCTCCCGCTTTACCATCACCACATAGCAGCGCAGCTCGTCTGCGTCCCATCCCTCTTTTTCGTCGCCCGGCGCTTCCGGCTCCGGCACGACGCACCGCACAAACTTCCAGCCCGGGTATCTCTGTTCCCACCAGTAGGCGTTGTCCTTGCAGTCGGTGCAGCCTTTGCGCAGCTGCTTGCGGCTCCATCGGGTGTCGTTGGGGGTGTGCTCCACCGGCAGTGTCAGATTCCGCGTCTCGTACCACCGCATCTGCCCGTGCTTCTCGAAGTAGGTGATCAGGTCATCCAGCCTGTTTTGCAGATTTAACCGGTCGGCGTTGGCCGTGCCGAGGCTCTCCACGCTGCCGTCCGGCCAGCGCACGGCCCATTTGTCTTCCAGCAGCTGCCGGAAGTCGGCGTTTTGCCGCATGGTCAGCCCTTTGCACTCCACCAGCAGATGATGATGGTAGCGCCCGCTCTTCCGTCCGCAGCCGGTCAGGCCCATGACCCGCAGCTCCACGTCTGCGCCGTATAGCTTTGCGATGGCAGCTTTCACCCGGCGGATGTAGTTGCGCAGATCCCGCTGGGCCTGCTCCATGCTCTCCGGCAAAAAGGTGTCTATGTAGGTCAGGGTCAGATAAAATCCCAGCACGGTAAAGTTTGCGTTGGCTTTCTGTACCCTCCACCGGTGTGCGTGCTGGGCGTTCCGCTTTTTCTGCCGCTCGCTGCTGGGCCTCGTCTTCTTCCGGCGCTTGGCTGCGTGCTCCTCCGGTGTGATGTGGTAGAGGTCCACCTCCATGTACCCCTCTCCGCAGAGTGTTTTCTTCTCCCGGGTATATCTCTTCTTCATCCTGTACCCTCCTGCTGCCTTGAGCTGGTAGTGTAGTTTTCTTTCCTGTGGCCCATCACCGTCACAGGGATAACGGGTATACTAGCTCCCCAAAGCGCCCACCCGGACGCTTTTTTATAAAAAGGATTATATAAACCGATATGCCTGCCGCCGAGCTCCCTCGGCAGCACCCATCTCGCCTTATATTTTGTCGAAGATGCCCCCGATGGTTTTCCACCGGGGGCTTACCTGTCTGTATTTTTATGGTCTTGCTGGTTTTCCCGCCGCTGCCCAGTAGCCGTAGGTCAACTCCGGCCGGCCTTCCTTTCTGGCGATGGCGTTGTAGAGTATCAGGTCGTGGACATCGTAGTCCAGCGGCGTCGGGTCTTTTATCTTCCGCAGGACGGGCCGCTCCGGCTTCTTTGCGGCGCAGTCTGCCTTTTCACCCCGGGCATTGTTCTGGCCGACCTTCCGCATCTCTTTTCGGCAGGTCATTTTTGCAATGCCGCGCTTTATGCAGCGCCCGCCCTGTTCTTTGTAGGTATAGTAGGCCGCGTTGTCGTTGCTGAAGACGCCCGCCTCCCACAGCTCCCTTGCGGTGCCTTCGCCTATTACGTCTCCGGCTGCGTTGTAGCAGGTATAGACGCTCATCATCCGGCCTTTCTCGCCGCGCTTCACTTCCGGCTGCCGTTCCTCAAAAGTGACTGCGTATTTCCGGTTCCGCCGCTTCTGGTTCTCATGCTTGGCCCACTCGCTGGTGTGGTAGCCCTTCGGCACGATGCCGCTGGCTTCCAGCTCTCCGGCTGTGCCTTTTGCGAGGACTTCCCCGGTCTGGTAGTCCTTCACGGTGTAGAGATTCGCTTTTCCCATGTGTTCTCCTTTAGCTGTGCCATTGCAGCCGTAGCCTTTTCTTCCAGTTTCTTTTCGCTCAGCACCCGCAGCCCGCCCTTCCCGGCCTTTCGCCCCAGCTGCTGCATCACGGCCCGCTTCAAAAACGCCCGCTTCTGCTCCTCGTAGTCCCGCTCGCTCTGCCGGACCCGGTCTTCGTCCGGCTGATTCTCCACCACGATGTCTTCCTTCAGCGCAGCCTGCGCGCACCGGCGCAGATGCTCCATCGCCACATCCAGGCCGTCGGCGTGGCCTTCTTCGTTCACCTGCCGGTAGTTGGCCAGCGCCTCTTCCTTCAGGCGGAGCAGTCGTTCCGTGCTGAAACCCAGCTCGTCCATGCAGGCTTTGGCGCAGAGCGTCCAGACCATGCCAGCTGCCACGTCGCCCGCCATCCGCAGCTGCTCTTCCCGCCGGGTGCGGGGGCTGCGCAGCACCGGCACCCGGAAGTCGGGATCTACATTCCTCGGCATCCAGCTGCGCCGCAAAGCAAGGCTCCTGTCCGTCGAGGGCATCCCCCGGTCGTTTACTGTCATGGCCACATCCAGACTCTCCTGCCCCAGCTTTTCCGCCCGGGCCAGAATCTTGTTCAGCCGCGCCGCGCCAATGCCGAAGCTCTGGTGCAGCGCGATGAGGATGCACCACCTCGTCATCTCCGCCGTTCCTTCCCGCGTCAGATCAAGCTCTGTCATGAGACTCATCTTGTTTTTCTTCATGCTTGTACTCCCTGCATTTTTTCATAACCGGTCATAAGCCCATCAGCTTGGAAAGAAAAGCCGCTTCCTTGTCGGTAAAGACGGCAGCCTTTCCAGCCTTGCCGGTGACAACTTCCAAAAAATTCTGCTTCACTGCTGTTGCGATCATATCAGCAATGGAGGACGCAGCTTTTACGCGTGCGGCAAAAGGTGCATCCGCCGGGATTACCGAGGCCACAGTGCTTGCCAGGGCAAGGCTTATGGCGGCTGCGACGTCAGCACGAGAAAACTCCGCCGGTGATTTTATGTTGACAGTGATATTGTCGCCGATGGTTTCAATGGTGATTTTCATGATTTTCCACTTCCTTTTCCTCTGGCCCGCACCGGGGGCAGGCTGTCCACCTCGTTCCGGCGGATCAACTCCCGCTCAAAGATGTATTTGTGGGGGCGTCACTTTTCATGGCTCACCCGTCTCCGCCATCAGGCGGCTCAGATCGCCCAGCATCCCGCTCACGGTCTTGGAGAGCGTGTTGATGGCGTCCTCCTGCAGGTCTCCCGGCAAGGCCCGCACCGTAAAGCTGGCTGCCACCATCTCCTGCTTCAGCCGGGTGTTCACCCGGCTCACCTCTGCCCAGAGCTTCGCTTCGTCCGGCGTCATCTTCCGGGCAGCGGGCCGGACAGCCCCCTTGATGAGCGCCGTCAGCTGGTGGAACTCTTCCTCGCTCAGCTCCTTGTCGTTGCCGGCTTCGGCGATGGCCCGCGCCCGGTCGCTGGGCGTACCGGTGCGCATGATCTGCTCGTATTCTTCCAGTTTCATTTTTCTCCCCCCGCATTCATCCCGTACAGTGCTGCCATAAACTTTGCTTCTTTGCCCTCTACGCCCCGCGTTACCTTGAGATCTTCCGTATCCAGCAGCATTTCCTTGATGCCCCTCGAAATTTCCTCGGCAAACTGCGGGTTGGTCGCCATCGGCCCCAGCAGATTCCTCGCCACACCCACAAAGCCCCGGGCGGCGCACGTCAGCACCTCATCCGGCGTTTCTTTTTTTGCCTCTATGCCAAGCGCGATCTGTCCCTCTGCTACTTTTTTGATCTTGATCCGTACCATTGCACTCTTCTCCTTCACGCACTATGCCTGTCGTTCTTCTCTTCCGCCCCGCTCTGGCAGCGCTTCAGCTTCCGGCAGTACCGGCGCAGCTGCGCCTTCTCTGCCTGCTCAATCTCCAGACCCCGGCCATAGCCCCAGCAGACGATGCCGCCGGCGGCCATCAGTACGGTCAGGATGGCCGCGCCCGTCCAGCTGCCCACGGCGTCAAAGGTGATGCTGTCGCCCACCCCCGCCGCGCCGATGAGCAGCGCAGTGCCGGTCAGGTAAAGCACCTGTATCTTCATTTTCATTGCAATTCTCCCTTCTCTGTGGTAAAATCATTCTGGTGATAGGCCCTTCAACCTGTCACTCGGAAGCTCGTCGGTGTTCCAGCACCGGCGGGCTTTTTGTTTTTCGGGGCCTTCCTGGCGTTCCGCTGGCAGATCTCCATGGCCTCCTGCCGCTGTTCCAGCGCAGCGTTCTTGTCGATGCGCCACAGCCTCGGCCCTTCTTTGTGGGCGGGCAGTTCGCCCCGCTGACACATCCGCCGCACCGTCTTCGGGCAGATGCCCATCAGCTCGCCGTACTGCGCCACAGTCAGATATGCGGGCAGCTGCCTCGCGTCCCAGACCTTCGCCTTCCGCATGGTCATTCCCTCCTCACAGCCACTCGCTGCAAATAGTGTCGGCCACGTGCTTGCTAAAGCCCAGCAGCTTGTCGCCCCGCTGGAACATCAGCACGGCAGCGCCCACGATGGGCTGCTTGCCGTTCTCCGTGACGTCCGCCGGGGCAAGCCGCGTGGCCTTCTGGTTCGCGGCCTTGCACTTCAGGCGGCCGTCCTCGTCCACCACCAGCACCAGCCGGTCGGCTTCCTCCCGCGCCCAGGTGGCGTCCAGTGCCGACGGCACGGTTTCCACATATCCGCTCACCAGTTTCTGCAGGGTCTCCAGCTTCGCGCCGTCCCCCTCGTCACACTCGAGCAGAAAACTCCGGTTCTTCGCCGGGATCACGATCATGTAACGGTTCATATGTTTTCCTTTCTCCCGCACTCTTCGGCGGGTCAGTTGTGTGTGGTGAACTTATACAAAAATCTTTCGATTTTTTCACAAGCTTGACAAATCAAATCGCAGCATTTGATTTTTGCATACAAAATTTGTATTCTTATTACTATAATTATTTCTTCCATCTTGTTCTCTTTGGACTATGATACAATACCCCCGGAAAGGAGGTGATTCTTTGATAGGCCTCTACAAATTTTACTTTCGGATACGCTGTCCTTTTGATTCGTTGGGCATCCTGCCTCCCGCCGGGTCTGAGATACGTTGTATCGCTCGCCCGAACGCCGTGCCGATCTGGACGCTTCCGACGCCCTGTGACCATGCAAACCAAATCGGCCTCCAGAATTGCGAAATGTGTACAGCCGCCCTTTATCTGATGTTTGAGTCCGGCCGTATCCCGCTGGAATTTATTCCATCCTGCCCGGTGCGCACTCTTCCTGACCCCATTCGGCCATCTCTCGAGCTGCTTTCTGCACCGTTCCGGCCAGATCAGCGACCATAGCCGATATTTTCCGGTTATAGTCCGGGTCAACCAGCGCCATCCGCCGGGCGTCCATCCATGCCGGAAGAAACTCCCACAGGCCCATCGCCGCCATCAGGGTCTCGTTGTCTCCCTCGCGGCGGAACAGTCCCAGTGCATCGTAGTCCCTGCCCTCCTCTTCCACAGGAGCGCAGGGCTTTTTGCTTTCGTTGTCCATCTTTTCCTCCTCCCTCACGCACTCTTCGGCGGGTCGTCGGTATCTTTTTGAGATACTAACGAAGCAAAAAATATTTCATTAACCTCTTCCGCTGACAAATCATAGTGCTCCTGAATCGCTGCAATTTCATTTTGCCGAAACTGCGCCCCACGGTACTCATTGATTTTAGCATTCAGACGGGAAAGACTCATTTGCAGATAATCTGCTAAGTTCTGTTGTGACTCGCCATGTAACTGCATCACCGCATTCAATTTCCGTTTATTCATCTCTACCACCTCCGTATCTTTTTAGGATACTTAGATATTAGCATCTTTCTCGAATCCTGTCAAGATATTTTTTCTTGCTTTTTAGATTTTATGTGGTATTATTAAGACACAACAAACAAAAGAGGTGATGCTTCATGACCACTGGCGAACGGATACGCCAGCTTCGCATCGAGCACCAGATGACACAGGAAGAATTGGGCGCAAGAATTGGTGTACAGAAAGCGGCCATTTATAAATATGAAAACGGCCTTGTCGTCAATCTTAAACGCTCTATTTTGGAAAAACTCGCCATCGTTTTGGATACTACTCCAACTTATTTGATGGGCATGGAGGATTCTGCACAGCAGGCCAATGTGCAGCTCACTCCCCAGCAGTCCACTCTTTTAGCTGTCTTTGATCAGCTGAATGAAGAGGGGCAGGAAAAAGTTATCGGCTATGCTGAGGATTTAAACCGTACCGGGTACTATAAAAAACAGTCTCCGAATGTCATGGTTACGAAAGAAGCATAAAGACTGAAATCAAGGAGGTTTTTATCATGGCCGGTTCTTATCTTGGCCACGGGGCAAAATATTGGGCGGATAGATATTTTGAATCACAAACACAGACTCAGATGCCGGATGATTACAGCGCCATTGAATGGCGTGACAAATATTTGAATCTCGAAAAGAGTTGTGCATTATATCAAGCAAAGATTGCTGATTTGCGGACCGAAGTTGAGGACTTGCGGCAAAAAGCTTCTTCTGAACCCGAACCGGAGTTGTTTGAGGGCCACACGGTAGAATACTGGTTTAATGAGTATCTGCGGACAGACCGACTGTTAAAAGAAAAAGAATCCGACTATAATCAGCGCGTCCTGGAAGAGGTAGATGGCAGTATTACAAGCCCTGTTCAATTCAAAGGTCATACCGCGGAGGAGTGGGCAAGATTTTACGAGTCCGAAGAAATCAAAAATACAAATTTATCTTCTCAACTTCGTTCAGCAAACATTCATCTTGCGGCGTGTATTGATTCAGCTGAGATTGGCGGACATGATGCCGTATACTGGAGTGGTCAAACTGATAAAACCGAAAAAATATTACTTAAATACAAAAAATTTTTCTTTTTAGCTTCTGTATCGGCTTGCCTGCTTTTCTTTATTGGACTATTTATGGGCGAAGGTTACTTCGTTCCACATTTCACACCTTCTTCCCCCTTTATCAGCGAAATTCAAGAATCCGCCCAGACCGCCCATATGGATGGATATTCCAGTGGGTTTAAGGTTGGTCGACGTGTCGGTTATGAGGCTGGCTATAAAGACGGTTATAGCGAAGGTTATTCCAAGGAGAAGTCCTTCAGCACGTCTTCAGCCGATTACAGTACAAATCCATTTATCTCCATGGAAGATATTCGAAAACGCCGCGAGCTGCTAGAAAAAGAAAACGAATCATCATCTGAGTCTGACAGTCATTGGACCGCAGAAAAAGTACATCAAATGCTTGAATCTCCGCCTTCTTAAAAGTAGTATACATTCCTGTAATATTTTGAATTGAGGTGATTATTTATGTCCACCCGCCCCCATCCCGAATCTGCCCGCATCATCCGGGAGGCACGGCAGGCCGCCGGGCTGACGCAGAAGGAATTGGCAGAGAAGCTCGATGTCACCACCGGTACGATCGGCTATTATGAGCGAGGCGTAGGCCAGCCCAAAACAGATAATCTCTTTGCACTCTGTAACATCCTGCACATCAGACCTGCCGACCTCCTGAGCGCCGATACATAACCAAACGCCCCCGCCAGTGTTTCCACCAGCGGGGGCGCAAAGGAAGCATAAAAAATAACCGCTCTGGCTAAACCAAAGCGGTTATTTTGTGCTCATTGCAACGCTTACGTCGCATTCTCTTGCATCTCATGCGTAAAAATGGTATAAATCTGTTAATGAAATCTCATTTTCGAGTATTTTCATATTCATTTTGTGCCAGAATGAACACGAGGTGATACGATGCAATACGAATCCCTTTATAAACTTCGCTATAAAGTTCCGCAAGAATACGACGCTATCTATAAGGCTCGGTACTCTCATCATGATACCATCCATCTTGATTTCAAGATCAATGATGACCCCGCTTTCATCTGCCAGAGCGCCGAACTGCTTTATAAAATCATCCATATCCATAAAGCAGATAAAAATATCCGTGCTCTGCGCGGGCAGCTTCCGAAAGTTGCCATCAATCAGTTTACCACCCGCTGTTTAGTAGATGAGATCATCCTCACCAATGACATTGAAGGTGTCAATAGTTCCCGGCGTGAAATCTCCGAGGTCTTGGAAAAGATCAATGAGAAAAAGAGCGACCGGCGTTTTTACGGCCTCGTCATGAAGTACGCCATGCTGATGAAGCACACCTCCGTCAAACTCGACACCTGTCAGGATGTAAGAGACATCTATAATGACCTTGTGCTGCGGGAAGTTATCGAGGAAAATCCGCACGATGCACCCGACGGTCAGATTTTCCGCAAGAACTCTGTCTCTGTCACAAATGCTGCACAGCAAGAGATTCATCAGGGCCTTTTGCCGGAAAGCGCTATTCAGACAGCAGTGCAGTCCGTTCTGGATTTCATTAAAAACGATTCTGTTGACCTCCTCATACGCACGGCTGCTGCACACTATCTGTTTGGCTATATCCACCCGTTCTATAATGGCAATGGCCGTCTTTCCCGGTTTATCAGTAGCTTCCTTCTCACGCAGGAGCTTGACCCGCTCATTGCCTATCGGTTGTCTTACACGATAAAAGAAAATCTGAAGCAGTATGATGATGCGTTCAAGCTCTGCAACGACCCCCGTAACAAAGGCGACTTGACACCTTTTGTTCTTTGGTTCTTGGAGATCGTCCTCGAAGCCATCTCCAAGTTGAATGATGCTCTGTCCGAACGTGCGCATGATCTCGACTACTATGCCCAGTTGCTGGACCAAAGCGAACATTTCAATACCAAGCAGTCGGGCGAACTTTTTTATTATCTTATCCAGGCAAGTTTGTTCTCTCATGCAGGAATCTCCACAGGTGACCTTCTCGCCTGTACTGAGTTCTCTCGGAGCACACTGAAAAAACGCCTGAAGGACATCGAAAACAGCGGGTTGCTCTTAACTCAGCGCCACGGTCGGGAAAAATGCTAAAAACTGGACTTGGCTAAATTCGAGCAGCAACCAAAACCAAACGCCCCCGCCAGTGTTTCCACCAGCGGGGGCGTTTGTACAAAAAAATCCCGGCAGCCTTGTACGAAAAAGCTGCCGGGGTGCGCATAGGGGTGCAATGTCGGTTTCGATCCGCACAATGATCATGTGACTTGCCTGCTGACACATCCAGTATACCATACCTCATGTGCATCGGCAAGCAAGTCGGAAAGGAGTTTTTATGGCCAAAAATAAAAAGCGTGCCGATGGACGGTATTCCTGTCAGGTCTACCTCGGCAAAGGCCCGGACGGGAAACGCAAATACAAGACCTTCTATGGCTCGACTCTCCGTGAGGCCAAGGCCGCTGCAGATGATTTCCGTTCCGCCGTCAGCAAGGGCATGGACCCGGAACAGGCCGAAGCCACCTTAGGCACCCTGTACGATAACCTCATTGCCGCCAAAAAGGCAAAGGGCATCGGCCAGAAAAGCATTGACCGACTGGCGACCAATAAGGCCCACTGGGGCGAACTGGTGGACGTCCCGGCGTCTGAGCTGCGCGCGGCCGACTTCCAGCAGGTGCTCAACAACTTGGCCGACTGGCACGACGGCAAGCCGCCTCTCTCCCACTTCACCCTCACCAACCTGCGAGGCAGCGCCAAGGCGGCGTATGACCTCGCCATCCCGGAGATCGTGATGTACAACCCTTTGGTCAAGACCATCACCCCCGCCGGGGCTGCGCCGGAGCCGCGCGACCCCCTCACCGAAGAGCAGCAGCGCTGGATCCGTGAGACACCCCACGCCGCCCAGCGAGCCGCCATGCTCCTGCTCTACTCCGGCCTCCGCCGCAGCGAGGCCACCGCCCTCACTTGGGCCGACATCGACCTTGACGACGCCACCATCACGGTCAACAAAGGCTACGACTTCCGCGCCAAGAAAGTCAAGATCACCAAGACCCCTGCCGGCGTCCGCGTCGTCAGCATCCCCAAAGTTCTTGTCGATTATCTTCGCACCCAGCAGGATGGCTGCTTCTATGTGCTCCACAACCACAAAGGCCAGCAGATGACCGAGCAGGGCTGGAAGCGTCTGTGGGAAAGCTATATGCGCGACCTGAACGTCAAGTACGGCTACGACGGCCAGCAGAACAAAAATCGCCCGGGCGGCCTGCCCATGCGCATCGACACCTTCACCCCGCACCAGCTCCGCCATACCTTCTGCACTCTGATGTACTTTGCCGGTGTGGACGTCATGACCGCCCGCGACCAGATGGGCCACAAAGACATCTCGGTCACGCTTGGCATCTATACCGCCCTCGACAAAAAATTCAAGAAGAAGAAAATAAACCGTCTGGACACTTACCTCAAAAAGTCCTGTACACAGTCCGGCTGACTTGTTTCTTGCCCTTTTTGACTTGCATCTTGACTTGCATTTCAAAAAAACTTTCCGGGAAATTAGGGCAATTAGCGCCCACATTCCCCTCCAAAGGCTATCTCCCAGCCAAACAAAAATCCCCGAAAAGCCAGGCACGAAGCCACTTTTCGGGGATTTTACTTTGGAGCTACTGATCCGATTCGAACGGACGACCTGCTCATTACGAGTGAGCTGCTCTACCGGCTGAGCCACAGTAGCACATTGCGATCTCTGCAACGTGTGATATTTTACCATAAAAGCCGGGAGCTGTCAAGATTGATTCGCAACTTTATCCCTCTGTGTTTGATTTAGCTCCTTTGCAAGGACGCGGCTCAGCTCACAGACCACAAAGCAGCAGCCGAGAAACACCAGCAGCGCACAGTCGGGCGGGAGACGGCGCATCGTGGTCACGCGGCCGCACAGGGTACTGAACGTCTCCTGCGCCCGCTGAGGAAGCAGAAGATAGAATATCAGCAGCGAAAGCGGCAGATGGAGCAGCCGGGCGCGGTAGAGCTGGCGGAGGGTCATCTCGGGCGGGCAGATGGTCCGCACCTGCATCAGAACAGAAAGCCCCTGCACGCTCAGCGCCGCGCAGCACAGCATACTGGCGAACCGGCCGCTTTTCGCAGCAAGGTCACAACCAGAGCAGACCTCTAAAAGCATCGCGCAGAAAACGCCTGCACCGGAGGGCAGTGCTTCCCCCGCTCCTGCGGCCAGCATCCGGAAAAACAGGACGAAGCCGCAGAGCTTGAGGTAGGTCTGGGACGCCTGCGCGATGATGCCGTCCAGCCGGAGAGGCTGCGAAGCGGTCGGGACAGCGGGGTGCGTCATTGACCTAAGCGTCCCTCCCAGCCGCGCCAGAAGTGCGGCGGACAGATAGCCTGCCGCCACCTGTGCAAGGAACAGCAGGACGCCCAGCTCTGCACTGCCCAGCATGGACTGCCCGACAGCCAGTATCACAAAGGACGGGCCGGAACAGACACAGGCCGGAAGGAGCGCATCGGCCTCCCGCGCGGTGAGCTGCCCAGAGCGGACGGCCCCGGCGGCGGCACTTGCTGCGGGGGCAAAGCCGCCCAGAGAGCCGATGAGCAGCACCCGCCCAGCCGCCGGAGCGCGGACCCCGATGAGCCTTGCAACTGGGCAGAAGGGCAGCCCCAGCACATCCGCCGCCGGGCATTGGATGAGCAGCGTGGACACGATGAGGAACGGGAACAGCGAAAGCAGCAGCGGACCGCCGCAGAGCGCCAGTCCCTCCCGCAGGGCCTGTGCGCAGGCATCCGGCGCGGCAAACGGCAGCAGACCCGCAGCCAGCGCCATCAAAAAGTACCCCACGCCCCGGATTTTCTCTTTCTGAATCATACGCGCACCCTCCATTTCCATATATATGTGGTAATTGGCAGCGGTTTGCATGGCGGGAGGGAGCAGCGTGGGAAGGAAACGAAAGCAAACGCATTCCCTGCGCGGCTGGTTCCGGCGGATGTTCCGTCAGCCGCCCGGGGACTTCTACGGACGGGCTTCGGTCTACCTGAGCGGCAGAAGGATGGAGATCGAGCAGTTCCGGCGCATCCGCTCCTACGAAGAAGGCAAGCTCTGTCTCGAGCTGGGGCGCGGCACTCTGACGGTCTACGGCGACGATTTGAAGATAGAGACACTCTCCGCCCGGAGGCTCACCCTGCGGGGGCAGATTCTGCGGACCGATTTTTCAAAGGAATAGGAGCTTTCTACCATGGAATGGATTCAGCTCTGGGCGGGCATCACCTTTGCGGCGCAGAACGGCGATGCCGAAGGTCTGCTGACTGCTGCGGCCGCAGGCGGGCTGCACCTCTCCGACATCGTTCCCCGGCCCGGCGGGTTCTCGGCCCGGTGCGCCGCATGGCATTATCGAAAACTGGCCGCTCTGGCCCGCAGACGGCGGGTGCGGCTGCGCATCCAAAAACGGCAGGGTCTTTTCTTTTGCATCCGTCCCCTTCTCCGGCGGCGGGGGCTCTGGGCCGGATGCCTTGTCTTTCTCCCTCTGCTGCTCTGGCTGCAGGGCTTTGTCTGGTTCGTCGAACCGGTGGGCCTGACGCCCGGCCAGCAGGCGCGGGCCGCCGTCGTCCTGTGGGAGACAGGGCTTTTCCCGGGAAATGCCGTCACACAGGAAAAGCTCACCGCCGGAGAATACGCCCTGCTCCAGAGCGGCGAGTTTTCCTGGGCCAGCCTCAACTTTATGAAGGGAAAGCTGGTGGCGGAAGCGGCTGCGGCTAAACCGGTGCCGGACATCGCTGCCGGGACGCTCCACGGCCTCCGGGCCAGGGTGTCCGGCACGGTCGTTCGCACCAACCTCGTCAGCGGGACGATGCTCGTCGTCCCCGGCCAGGCCGTAGAAGCCGGTCAGGGCCTCATCGGGACAGCCCGCGCCGAACGGGACGGAACGCTCATCTTTCAGCCTGCGGCGGGCAGCGTCCGGGCGCAGTTCGAGTGGGAAAACGAGCAGGATACTGCCCTTCTGCTGCCCATCAAACAGCTCACAGGGCAGCAGGCCGTGCATCGGACGCTGTTCTGGGACGGTCATGCTATCGCTCTACCCTCCCTGCATCCTGCTCCAGGCAAGGCAGAGGCCGAAGCCGTCGTCCGACACTACCAGCCAGAAGTCTTCGAACATCCCGTTCCGATTTTTATCGAAGAAACGACATATTATTATAAAGTCTCCACCGATTTGGAGCGGACCGAAGAGCAGGCTCTGGCCCTTGCAAGGCTGCAAAGTAAACAAGCTTTACAGCAGAATTGGGCCGATTTTGAACTTCTGGCCCGCAAAGAGGACTTCTCCGTCGAAGAAAGCACGCTCCACTACCGGGTCGTCTACACCATCACCGCCGACATCTGCAAATGAAAACGCCGCACAGCCCCGAGCACATCTGCTCCGGCCATGCGGCGATTTATGATTATGGATTTTTGTTACTTTTCTTCCAGGGTCGTCTCGGCCAGAAGCTCGTTCAGGTCGAACTCATACTTCGTGTGACAGAAGTGGCAGACCACCTCACACTTCGGGTCTTCGTCCCGGAGCTTTACCAGCTCTTTGCGGCCAAGGCTGAGGAGCATATCCTTCGTGCGCTCCTCGCTGCAGTCGCACTGATACTTCACCTCGCGGGTATCGAGGACCTGCGGGTCGAAGCCCGCCATTGCCAGCTCCATCATATCCTGCGGGGTCTTCCCTGCCCGGAGCATCTCGGTGACGGAAGGCATGGCGGCAATGTTCTGCTCCAGACGGGTGATCTCGGCATCGGTCGCGCCCGGCAGGAGCTGCAGCAGATAGCCGCCGGCGCAGACGATGGACAGGTCCTTGTCCACCAGAACGCCCAGCGCACACACGGTGGGGATCTGCTCGCTGTAGGCGTAGTAGCTGGTGATGTCCTCGGCGATCTCACCGGACACCAGCGGCACCTGACCCACCGTCGGCTCCTTCTGGAGCTTGTTGTCCCGGATGACGGTCAGAACGCCGTCTTTGCCGACTGCGCCGCCCACGTCCAGATGTCCATTCTCCTTTGCGGGAAGCTCGACCAGCGGGTGGTCGATGCAGCCTTTGACGTTGCCGTGTGCGTCGGTGCAGGCGATGACGACGCCAGCCGGGCCGCCGCCGGACACGCGCAGAGTGATGGAGTCGCCATCATCCTTGAGCATCGCGCCCATCAGGGAGACACCGGTGAGCAGCCGGCCAAGGGCTGCGCTGCAGGTGGCGCTGGTGGTATGCAGCTTTTCTGCCGTGCGGACGATCTCAGTGGAGTCCACGCCGCAGAACACGACACCGCCGTTTTCAGAAATGCCGCGGATAAGATTCGACATATTATTGTTCCTCCAGTTGGGTATACTGTTTGACTGCGCAGAAGAAATAGCGCTCGCTCTCGTCGGTCAGAGGGCCAAAGCTCTCGCCGTCGCAGACACTTTCCAGCGCAAAACCATGCTTTTCCAGAGCGGCGCGGATGGTGTCGAGGTCGTAGGTGTACTCGTAGAACTGCTCGTGGAAGTGCTCCCCCGTCTCGCGGTAGTCGATGTCCACGCTGATCTCCACCCGGCGGTCGGCGGCGCTGTAATGGTTGCGCCAGACGCAGGAGGCGTCCTCTTCTTCAAACGTAAAGACGTTTTCGCCCAGCACGTTCTGGTGCTTATAGGGCGTGTTCATATCGAACAGGAGCACACCGCCTTTTTCCATAAAGAAACCGGCGTTGGCAATGGCTTTGTCCAGGTCCGGGATGTGGTTGAAGGTGTCGAAGGTGGACACCGCACCCCGGATGGTGCCGTAGAGGTCGAGCTTGAGCAGGTCCTGCCGCAAAAGAAGCAGGCCGCTGGAAAGGCCAAGCTGCTCAGCCTTGTCCCGGACAACGCAGAGCATCTCCTCCGACTGGTCGATGCCGATCATATCGTAGCCCGCCTGAGTGAGCATCAGGGTCAGCTCTCCTGTCCCGCAGCCCAGGTCTGCGAGGATGCCGTCATGGATGCCGTGGGCTTCCAGCTCTTTTTTGATGTGGGCATACAAGGCCTCGTAGTCGGCCTCGCCGTTGAACTCATCGTAAAAATAAGCAAATTCGTTGTAAGCCATTGCGTTACTCCGCGTCCTCTGCGTTTGCCTCGTACTCGGCGGCGACGGCTGCGTTCAGCACAGCCTGCAGCTCCGGGATGCCGTAGCCGCTCTCGCCGCTGGTCAGCACCACCTTCTGGCAGCCGTAGGGCAGGCAGAGCTTTTCGAACTCCTCCTGCGTTTGGGCCAGCTGGCTCTTCTTGAGCTTGTCGGCCTTGGTCAGGGCCACGACGAAGGGAATGTTGTGGTAGTGGAGATAATGCAGCATCTGGATGTCGTCGGCGCTGGGGGCGTGACGGCAGTCGATGAGCTGGACCAGCAGGGTGTGGTGGCGCTGAGCCTCGAAGTAGCTGTTGATGAGGTCGTCCCAGCGCTCACGGTCGGCGTTGCTCACCTTGGCATAGCCGTAGCCGGGCAGGTCCACAAAGTAGCAGTCATCCACCGCGTAGAAGTTGATGGTAGCCGTCTTGCCCGGCGTGCTGGACACGCGGGCGAGATTCTTGCGGTTGCAGAGCTTATTGATGAGGCTGGATTTGCCCACGTTGGAGCGGCCGGAGAAGCTCAGCTCCGGGCGGTCGCTCTCGGGCAGCTGGCTGGAAATGCCGTAGCTTGCAATGAAATCCGCTTTGTTATAGTTCATAGCTTCGCTCCTTTCGTCTCAGCAGACCGCGCCCGGCTGCGGCTTTTCAGTCGTCTGCGGCAGAGCCGCAGCCTCAGCGGGCTTTACCTTCCTGGTGCGGGGGTGGCCCGCAGACACCGTCTTGGGCTTGAGGAGGGCTGCGGCGAGGACCTGCGACAGATTGGACATGGGCAGGAACTCGATGTTCTTCTTGACCTCGTCGTCCACCTCGTACAGATCGGACACGTTATCCTTCGGGATGAGGACGGTCTTCATCCCCTCGCGGTAAGCGGCCATGCTCTTCTCGCGGAGGCCGCCGATGGGCAGCACATTGCCGTGGAGGGTGATCTCGCCGGTCATGGCCACATCGCCCCGCACCGGGATGCCGGACAGGCAGGAGATGAGGGCCGTGGTCAGGGTGACGCCGGCAGAGGGGCCGTCTTTGGGGACTGCACCCTCCGGGGCGTGGATGTGCAGGTCGCACTTCTTGAGGCGCTCGGAGTCGATGCCGTACTCTGCGGCATGGACGCGGGCATAGGTGATGGCCAGCTGGGCGCTCTCCTTCATCACGTCGCCCAGAGAACCGGTGACGGTGATCTTGCCGCTGCCGTTGTCGATGACCTGCACCTCGATGGGCAGGGTCTCGCCGCCGATGCTGGTCCATGCCAGACCGTTGGCGATGCCGATGGCGTTGGTGCGGTTGAGGAACTCGGGCTTGACCATGCGGGGTCCCAGCAGCTTTTCGAGGCTGGTGCCGGTGACGGAGACATTCTCCGCCTCGCCGGAAGCAATCTTCCGGGCGCACTTGCGCAGGACGCTGGTGATGGTGCGCTCCAGATTGCGGACGCCGGCCTCGCGGGTGTAGCCGTCGATGATGCCGTAGAGGGCGCTCTGGGAGAAGGTGACCTTGCCGGTCAGGCCGCAGGCGTCCAGCTGCTTGGGGACCAGATGTTTCCGGGCGATGTTGTACTTTTCCACCCGGGTGTAGCTGGGCAGCTCGATGACGTCCATGCGGTCGCGCAGCGGGCCGGGGATGGCGCCGAGGTCGTTGGCCGTGGTGATGAAGAGCACATGGCTCAAATCAAACGGCATATCGATGAAATGATCGTTGAAGGTGCTGTTCTGCTCGGGGTCGAGGGCTTCCAGCAGAGCGGCCGCCGGGTCGCCCCGGAAATCGCCTGCCAGCTTGTCGATCTCGTCCAGAAGCATCAGGGGGTTCGAGCTCTTGGCAGAGATCATGGCGTTGATGATCTTGCCGGGCATCGCGCCGATGTAGGTGCGGCGGTGGCCGCGGATCTCGGCCTCATCCCGCACGCCGCCGAGGCTGATGCGGACATACTTGCGGTTCAGGCTCTCGGCGATGGAGCGGGCGATGCTGGTCTTGCCGACACCCGGAGGGCCGACGAGGCAGATGATCTGGCCCTTCACGTCGGGGGCCAGCTTGCGGACGGCCAGCACCTCGAGGATGCGGTCCTTGACCTTCTTCAGGCCGTAGTGGTCCCGGTCCAGCACGCGCTGGGCCTTGGCGATGTCCAGATCGTCCTCGGTGAAGGTGTTCCAGGGCAGGTCGAGGCAGGTGTCCAGATAGGTGCGGATGACCGTGCCTTCCTGATTGCTGCTCTGCATCTTGGAGAGGCGGTCCACCTCTTTGAGAAGCTTCTTTTCCCGATCCTCGTCCAGATGGAGGGCTGTGATCTTCCGGCGGTACTCCTCGGCCTCGGCGGTGGTATCGTCGTCCTCGCCCAGCTCCTCGCTGATCATATGGAGCTGCTCGTGGAGGTAGTAGTCGCGCTGGTTCTTGTCCATCGCCTCGTCTACCTTCTGGGCGATCTCCTTATCGATCTCGAGCATCCGGCGCTCCCGGTGCATCTTCTCGATGAGCAGATGCAGACGGCCCATCAGGGTGCCTTCGTCCAGAATGGCCTGCTTATCCTCGAAGCGGAACAGGAGGTTGGCCGGGATGTACTCGGACAGGAAGGCGGCGTCGGTGCTGGTGGTGATGGCAAACACCACGTCCTTGCCGATGTGGGGGTTCAGAGCCAGCAGGTCGTCAAAGCTCTTTTTGACGTTGCGGACGAGGACGTCCGCCTCCGGCAGTTCCTCGGGCTTCGCCATCTTGACCGGGGCCGGGCGGACGGTGGCCAGCAGGAAGCTGCCGTCGTCCTCCATCTCGGAGAGTTTGGCGCGGTATTTGCCTTCGACCAGGATGCGGACGAGGTCATCCGACACCCGCATCACCTGCTTGACCTCGGCCACGACGCCGTAAGTATAGAGGTCGGCGGCCTTGGGGTCTTCGACCTTCATCTCTTTCTGTGCCACGAGGAAGACGTCAGAGTTGTTGCTGACGGCCCACTCCACGGCGGCGATGCTCTTCTCGCGGCCCACCTCGAAGTGGAGCAGATTGTTGGGGAAGACCACCAGCCCGCGCAGGGCGATGGCCGGAAGGTGGAGGACGCTCCGCTCCACCTTGACCGTAACTTTTTCAGACATAGTACAAAACCTCCCAGCCGTCCCTCGGATGCGAGTCATCCATAAGGGCGGCTTTTTTGTAGGGTCATATCAAATCTATCATTTTATTATAGCGAAAAATGTTTGCAGATGCAACTGTTCAGCGCTTTTCCCGGGTGTTGTAGCCCAGTCTACCCAGTGCGGGCAGGATGGCCCGGAGGGTCAGCGACGTGAGGGCGCCCATGACAAGGCCCAGCACCAGCATCACCGGCGCATAGTACAGCGACATGGCCGAAGACAGGATGAGCCCCGCGCCAAGCAGCTGGCCGATGTTGTGGGACAGTGCGCCGCAGACCGACAGGATGAACCATGTGGGCCGGAACGGGAGCTTATAGTAGAGCACCCACATCACCAGCAGGGACAGCAGTCCGCCGCAGAGCGAGAGGAAGCCTGCCGTCCAGCCGGAGACGAGAAAGACGAACAGCGCCTTGAGCAGGTCGAGATAGAGCGCCTGCCGCGCCCCCATGAAGAACAGTGCATACATCACTACGATATTCGCAAGGCCCAGCTTCATGCCCGGCGCAAGGCCCGGGATGACCAGTGTGCCTTCGATAAAGGAAAGAGCCATCGCCAGCGCGAACAGCAGGCCAGAAAGTGCGATCTCGTGTGTTTTCTTTGGGTCATGGTTTCGGTTTGCCATCGGCTCTCCCCCTTTGCTGCATCGGTCATTCTTCGCCGCCGGCGGTCTGCTCATACTGCTCCTGCTCTTCCACAGCGGCTTCCCATGCGGCAAAAAGCTCGTCCTGATGGAAGCGCAGGTCGCTGAGCTCGTCGCTCTTTTCCCGCAAAAGCTGGGGGTCGTTGTAGACTTCCGGCGAGTTTATCTCGTTTTCCAGCTCCACTTCGCGGGCGCCGCAGGCTTCCATCTCGTCCTCGCAGGCTTTGATCTTTGCGCGCAGCTCGGCCCGGCGGCGGCGCTGCTCTTTGCCGTAGCCCGCCTTGGCGGGTTCGCTGCTCTTCTCGGCCACGGGGGCGGGAGCGGCGCGGCCCATCAGGGCGTCATAGCTGGGGTAGATGACCGCCTTGCCGTCCTCGAGGTAGAGGATGGGGCAGGCCAGACTGTTCATCAGGTGGCGGTCATGGGTGACGAGGAGCAGCGTGCCAGTGTAGGCCATCAGCGCCTCGGTCAGGTTCTCGCGGGTGTAGATGTCCAGATGGTTGGTAGGCTCGTCCAGGAACAGCAGGTTCGGGCGTTCCAGCACGATCTCTGCAAAGCGCAGTCGGGCCAGCTCGCCGCCGGACAGGGCCTCGCAGGGCTTGAAGACCGTCTCGCCCCGGAAGCCCAGCTTTGCCAGATGGCTGCGGACTTCCAGCTCGGTCATCCGGGGGTACTTGTTCCAGATGACGTCGATGACGCGGCCCGCGCCGATGCGGTCCTGCTGCTGGGCGAAGATGCTGGGCCGTGCGCCGGTGCCAAGGCGCACCATGCCGCCGGAGGGGCGGCGCTTGCCGTCCAGCACCTGCATCAGGGTGGATTTGCCTGCGCCGTTGGGGCCGGCGATGATGAGCCGCTGGCCGCGGCAGACCGTATAGGTGAAGGGCTCCAGCAGGGTGCGGTCACCGATCTTAATGGTCAGGTTCTTGAGCAGCACCAGCTCATTCCACGGCTCCACGTCGTATTCGAAGCGGAACTTGAGCTGGTTGGTCTCGTCCTGAGGGGCCTCGGTGATCTCCAGCTTTTCCAGCTGCCTGCGGCGGCTCTGGGCCATCTTGGTGGTGGAGGCGCGGACGAGGTTGCGGTCGATGTAGTCCTGTAATTTTTCGGCCAGCGCCACGTCGGCGTCGTGCTGCTTCTGGCGCAGGGCGTCGGCGGCTTCCTTCTGGGGCAGATAGGCCGAGAAGTTGCCCTTATAGGTGGTCATGGTCTGGAACGAGACTTCCCAGATTTTGGTACAGACGTTGTCGAGGAAATAGCGGTCGTGGCTGACCACCAGAACGGCACCGGAGTAGCCCTTGAGGTAGTTTTCCAGCCACTCCATGGTGGCGAAGTCCAGATGGTTCGTGGGCTCGTCCAGAATGAGGACGTCCGGCTTCTCGAGGAGGAGCTTGGCCAGACGGAGACGGGTCAGCTCACCGCCGGAGAGGACGCCCACGTTCTTGCTCCAGGTATCCTGCGCAAAGCCCATGCCGGACAGCACCTTCTTGATGTTGACGTCCATGTTGTAGCCGTCGGCGGCGTCGATGATGTTCTGCAATTCGTCGTGCTTTTCGAGAAGGGCGGCGTCGTCGGGAGAGGCCGCCATCTTCTTTTCCAAGATCTGCATCTGGGCCATGGCGTCCAGCACAGGGGCGAAGGAAGAGCGCATCTCCCCGTAAATATCCAGCGTGACATCGAGCTTTGCGTTCTGCTCCAGATAGCCCAGCGTCACACCGTGGGTCACGCTGAACTCGCCGTCATAGTCGGTGTAGACGCCGGTCAGAATTTTGAGCAGGGTCGTCTTGCCTGCGCCGTTCTGGCCCACGATGCCGATGCGGTCTTCTTTTTCCACGCTGGCGCTCACGTCGTGCAGGACGACTTTCTCGCCAAAGCTCTTTCCGAGTTTTTCCAAATGAATCAGCATATCGTTCTTCCGTGTTCTTTTCCAGTAGGGTGGATAGGGACATTCCCGCCGTTACAGCTGATGACGGCGGTGCTTGAGGCCGAGGTTCGCCAGCTCTTCCGGCTCCATCACCAGCGGGTAGAGCTCTTCCAGCGAGGCGATCTCGTAGGTGGGGCTCACCTTGCCCGGGTTCTCGGCGTGGCCGGGGTTGAACCAGCAGGTGTCGAGGCCCGCGTTCACGCCGCCCTGAATGTCGCTGGTGAGGCCGTCGCCCACCACCAGGACGTGCTCCCGGTTCTCCACGCCCAGAGCGCGGAGGGCGGAGTCGAAGATGCGGCGGCTGGGCTTCTCGCTGTCCAGCTTCTCGGAGATGAAGACGTCCTCAAGGTAGGCCCCGATGCCGGATTCTGCCACCCGGCGGCTCTGCACCTTCTCGAAGCCGTTGGTCACGATGGCCAGCGTCGCCACCTCGGAAAGCTCCCCGAGGACGTCCAGCACATTGGGGGTCATCAGGTCGGGGTGGGAGGACAGGTGGTCGAGGTAGCAGCGGTTCATCTCCACGCCGTCACCGGCTGCGTTGATGGCCTTGAGGAAGCGGGTGAAGCGCTCCCCCATCAGCTTGTCGCGGCGTATCTGACCCTTTTCCAGCTGACGCCACAGCTCCGAGTTGATGTCCCGGTAGGTCTGCACCGTCCCGGCGTCCGGCTCGATGCCGTATTCCACCAGCGTCTCAGCCAGCGCCTTGTTCTCGGCGGCGTCAAAGTCCAGAAGCGTATTGTCTGCATCGAAGAGGATGCAATAATATTTTGCCATGTTTCTTTCCCTTCTCTATCATTTTTCGAGCCGCCTGCCGCCTTGAGCGGGCGCGGCTGCGGTGCGGTTTGAGAACAACGAGAAGCCAGCCCCGCCCGGCAGAGCTGGCTTCTCGTATTTTTATCATTCCAACGTCATTTCATAGGCTTCGTCGTCGGACTGGTCCGGCAGGTTCCCGCTGCACTTACAGCGCAGCGTGCAGGCGCACTCTTTTGCGATGCACTTTGCCATCTGCTCCTCCGTCACGCCGTTCTCGACGTTTTCCCAATCCATGTCGTAGTAGTCCACGCTGCCATCGGTCACATCTTCTGCGCCGGGCAGGCCGAGGACTCGCATTTCTTCACGGAACATCCGCTCGCCTCCTCTCGGCTCAGCCTATGCGGCTTCGCAGAGGAAGGTGCGGGGCGTCATTCTGCCTTGCTTTCGGCTTCCTTGCTGGCGGAGGCTTCCGACTTGCTTTCGGCCTTGGACTCTGCTTTGCTTTCGGATTTGGATTCTGCTTCGCTCTCGGCCTTGGACTCTGCTTTGCTTTCGGCCTTGGACTCTGCCTTAGACTCGGCCTTGCTTTCGGACTCCGACTCTGCCTTGGAGCTGCCAGACGACGTGCTGGACGATGCCGACGACGAACTGCTGGTGCTGTGGGAAGAGCTGCCCGAACTTGCAGAGGAAGACGAAGAGGATGTACTGCCGGAAGAACCGGCATGGGACGAGGACGAACTGCTGGTGGAGCCGGACTCGCTGGTCACACCGCTGCCGATGGTGATGGTCAGGGTGTTGCTGCTCACCTTGCAGTCGTTGTAGGTGACGACGGCGTGGATCTTATAAGAAGCGTTGGCCATGGAGCTGTCCACCACCACAGTGATGCTGGACTTGCCGGCGGCCTGCGTGACCTCCTGACCGTTGGCGTACCAGCGCAGGTTCTCGGTCTTGGCGTACTTGCCGCTCAAGGCAGCCTTGAAGGTGTAGGAGCTGCCCACAGCGCCCTTGCCCTCGCTGGTGATGTGGACGGAGGCCGTGCCGAAGACTGCCGTGACATCCAGATTCTGTTTGAAGTCGGTGTCGGTGCGGGTCTTGCTGGTGAGGCCGTCGCTCCACTTGACGAAGACATGGCCCTCCGCCGGGACAGCGGTCACGGTGATGGATTTATCGGGGTCGGTGACGGTGTAGGTCACAGAGCTGTTGCCGGTGTCATTGCCGACGCTCAGAGTGCCGCCGCCGTTCTTGTCCACACGGTAGTGGGCCTCGAACTTTTTGTTCTCGCTGGTGCTCTCGCTCGAAGAGCTCTCCGAGCTGCTGGCGCTCTCGGCCTGACTCTCGCTGGAGCTGACAGCCTCCGAGCTGGGAGCGGCCACGGCGGAGCTGGGGTTGGAGACATACTCCATGGTGCGGGTGGGGATGTTGTTGGTGTCGGGGCGGCGGTCCTCGGTCTGCAGAGCGTGGGTGCGGAGATAGTTCAGCACTGCCTTGAGGCCGGCGCTCTTGAGGTGGATGTCGCCGCTGGTGTAGTAGTCCGCGATGCCGTAGCCGTCGCTGCCCTTGAGGGCCTCGGCGGAGTTGAGGAAGCGGACGCCCAGCTGCTCGCACAGATCCAGAAGAGCCATGTTGAAGTCGTCGATCTTGGCCTGGTCCATGTGGGGGTAGTTGGAGTGTTCAGCCGGGACCGGCGGCACCGTGTTGACGATGATGTCGGTGTAGGGGTAGCTCTGCTGGATGGCCTGGATGAGGGCCGTGTAGTGGGCGATGAAGTCCGGGACTTCCATCCCGGTGTCGTTGGTGCCAAAGGTCATGACCACACGGCGGGGCTTCATCATGGCCACCGCCTGAGGGATGGTGTAATGGTTGGAATCCTTCTTAAAGGTAACGATGCCCTCGTTGAGCGCGACCTGGGTGCCGATGCCCTCTTTGGCGCAGAACTGCTGCAGGGAGATGAGGCCGTTGTTATAGAGGCGGACGGTGTTGGAATCGCCCAGAAAAAGGGTGTCGTTCAGATAGTCCGTGCCGGCGTCGGCGGTCTCCGTCAGCAGAGCGGTGGAGGCGTTGTCGATCTGGTAGTGGCCCGACAGGTCTTCGCCGGAGGTGGGGTCTGCCACAGACTCCGAGACAGAGGGGGCAGGCTCCTCGCCGCCCTTTTTGAGGAGGGTGGTGGTGATGCCGAAGGTCAGCAGCACCGCCAGCACGCAGAGGATGCAGACCAGAACGGCCCGATGCTGCATGGGAGTCATGGTTTCGTTTTGTTGTTGTTTTTTTCGACTCATAGATTCAGTCCCTCTCGTTTCAGGAATGGGAAGGCTCGTCCACCGGGCGGAGAGCCCAATCCGTCAGCTCTTTGCAGTCAGCGGCCATGAAGACCGGCGCAAAGGGGGCGACCTCTTCCCTGCCGCCGTAGCCGTAGAGCACAGCGGCGGCGTCCAGGCCGCAGTTCACAGCGCCCTGCATATCGTCCCGGCGGTCGCCCACCATCAGCACCCGCTTGCCCTGCATGACGGGCTGGGCGAGGACGTGGCGGATGACGTCGGTCTTGTTGTCGCGGCTCTCATCCATGGACGCACCGCCCACGAAGGAGAAGTAAGGCGCAAGGCCCTGCTCTTCGAGGATGGGCCTCACAACGTCGGTGGGCTTGCAGGTGGCCGTGCAGAGGGTCAGGTCCGCAGCCTTGAGACGGCCCAGCATCTCCACCACGCCGGGGTAGACACCGCCCTCGTGGCAGCCCTTGGCGGCGTAGCTCACGCGGTAGCGCTTCGTGGCCTCCTCGATTTTTGCAGGGTCGGAGAAATGCTCGCCGAAGCTCTTGCGGAGGGGCGGGCCGATGTAGCGGCCAAGGTCGCTCCGGGCGACGTCAACGCCCATGGAGCTGAAAACTTCTTCCAGTGTATTGAGAATGCCGGGGGCGGAATCGATGAGCGTACCGTCCACGTCAAACAGGATCGCATCGTAGTGCAGCAAGGTCAGGTTCCCCTTTCTCTTTGGATAAACATTATATAGTATAGCACAGATTTCGATATTCAGCAATTCCAACAAAACACTTTTCCGACTTTTATACATATTTTTAGGCAGCCCCGCCCCGGAAAGCAAAAACCGCCCACCCATTGCGGGCGGGCAGTCGCATTTTGACATCAGCTCTCGGTGGTGGTGCTGTTCCCCGTCGAGGGGTAGTAGAGGTTGTTGGCGATGAATTCCAGCTTTTCTTTCAGAACCAGCTCAAGGTTCGCCACGGCGTGGACCATGTTGGTGGCGGAGTCGTTGACTTCCAGCAGCTTGCACAGGTCCAGCTCCTCCATGCTGAGGGCGGCTTTCATCTTCTGGGTCTCGGCGCAGAGGATGTGGCTCAGGGCCGACTCCTGCAAAGCAATGCTCTCCATCAGGTCGATGACGGCCTGGTCGAAGGAAACTCTCGGCAGCGCGGGGCAGCCGCAGGAAACGCAGGGGGTGCAGTTGGTGGTATCAGCCATAAGAAAGACCTTCCTTTCTATAATAGGAATAGGGCGCAGTCCATCCTATGTGCCTCGCCGCCCGGATGTCACTCCGGCTTTGCGCTCTTCTGTACCTTCTCAATGGTGTCGCGGTAGCCGCCGGAGCCGTACTGGATGCAGCGGTTGATGCGGCTGATGGTGGCGGTGCTGATCTCCACCGCCTTTACGATCTGGTCGTAGGTGCTGCCGCCGAGCAGGAGTTTGGCCGCTTCCAGACGCTGGGCCATATCGGAGATCTCCTTGACCGTGCAGAGGTCTTCGAAGAAGTTGTAGCACTCCTCCCTCGTCTCAAGACTCAGGATCGCGTCGAACAGTGCGTCGGTGGTGGGGTTTCTTCTGGGGTTCTTGTCCGCCATAGCTGCCTCCTTTAGGGCAAAGTGCCGCAGGGTGCGGCACGGGTCTTTTTATTACTCTGTTACTTTAGCACTTGAAAGTATAAAAGTCAAGTATTCGGTCTTTCTTTCCGGGAGTTTAGCAGATTTCATCTGTGGAGGCATTCAGTTTTATTCATCTCACATCTGAACAAAAATCGTCTAAATTTTCTTAATCTCTCCCCCGCAAAAATGGCATAGTCTCCTAACTTGCCCAAAATATATTGACAAATTATGAAATCGGGACTAAAGTATACACAATCATTCGGCAAATGCAATGAACAGGACATGACTTTTCGCATTCCCTGCGCTCAGAGAGCCGCCATTCCGGTGCAAGACGGCAGCACAGTGCGATCAGCCCTCACCTGCGAGCAGCCTGTGCGAACCCGCTTGCGGCAGTAGTGCATGGCCGTTCAGCCCACGTTACAGGGCGGCGTATCGGCGGCAGGAACGCCTGTACGCGCAAGCGGCTGCTCCCGAAAGCAGCAAACGAAGTGGTACCGCGGAGAACGACCGGTGCAGATGCATCGTTTGGCCTTCGTCTTCGAGGAAGATGGGATACATCTTTGTGTCTCTATCTTTCGTGAGGACGGAGGCTTTTTTCACCCCTCCGGGCCGTTTCGCCTGCCCTGCTTTTGGGCACAGCCGTCCTGCTTCGGCCATTGCCGGTGTGAAAGAAAGGAAAGAGGTAAAAGAAATGAATACGCTGGTCATCGTTTTGATCGCAGCCGTGTGTCTGTTCGGCGCTTATACGCTGTATGGCCGCTGGCTGGCCAACAAGTGGGGCATCGACCCCACCGCCAAGACCCCCGCAGTCGTCCACGAGGATGGCCGTGACTATGTCCCCACCAACGGCTGGACCGTGTTTGCACACCAGTTCAGCTCCATCGCCGGTGCAGGCCCTGTCACCGGTGCCATCCAGGCTGCTGCTTTCGGCTGGCTGCCTGTCCTGCTGTGGGTGCTGCTGGGCGGCATCTTCTTCGGCGCTGTCACCGACTTCGGCGCTCTGTACGCTTCCGTCAAGAACGACGGCAAGAGCATGGGCATGCTGATCGAGAAGTACATCGGCAAGACCGGCCGCAAGCTGTTCCTGCTGTTCTGCTGGCTGTTCTGCGGCATCGTCATTGCAGCGTTTGCTGACATGGTCGCCGGAACCTTCAACGCCTTCGGCGCCGACGGTGCTCTGGTGGAGGCTGCGCAGACCAACGGCGCTGCCGGTATGGTCTCCATCATGTTCATGGTCTTCGCTGTCGTTTTCGGCCTCATCCAGAAGAAGTTCAACTTCTCCGGCTGGAAAGAGAGCGTCATCAGCATCGTTTTCATCGTGCTGTCCTTCGTCATCGGTGCGAACCTGCCCATCATTCTGGGCAAGGCTGCATGGAGCTACATCACCTTCGTCTACATCTTCTTTGCCGCAGTTCTGCCCATGTGGCTGCTGAAGCAGCCCCGTGACCACATGACCACCTTCATGTTCGTGGCCATGATCGCCGGTGCCGTTGTGGGCCTGCTGGTCGCTCATCCCACCATGAACCTGCCCGTCTTCACCGGTTTCACCAACGAGAAGCTGGGTACCATGTTCCCCATCCTGTTCGTCACCGTGGCCTGCGGTGCTGTCTCCGGCTTCCACAGCCTCGTCTCTTCCGGCACTTCCTCCAAGACCGTCGAGAACGAGAAGGATATGCTGAAGGTCGGCTATGGCGCCATGATCCTCGAGAGTCTGCTGGCTGTTCTGGCTCTGTGCGTCGCCGGTGCTGCTGCCGCTGCTGACGGCACCCCCGCCGCCGGTACTCCCTTCCAGATCTTCAGCCGCGGCGTCGCCGGTTTCTTTGAGATGTTCGGTGTCCCCGCTTATGCCGCTACCGTCTTTATGACCATGTGCGTTTCTGCACTGGCTCTGACCAGTCTGGATGCCGTGGCCCGTATCGGCCGCATGAGCTTCCAGGAGCTGTTCAGCGTGGACGACATGGAGCACGCTGAGGGCTGGCGCAAGCTGCTCTGCAACGTCTACTTCTCCACCTTCATCACTCTGGTGTTCGGCTTCATCCTGACCAAGATCGGCTACGCCAACATCTGGCCCCTGTTCGGTTCCGCAAACCAGCTGCTGAGCGCTCTGGTCCTGTCTACCCTGTGCGTCTTCCTGAAGGTCACCGGCCGCAGCAACAAGATGCTCTTCCCCCCGCTGATCATCATGCTCTGCGTCACCTTCACCGCTCTGGTGCAGCGCCTGATTGCCATGGTCAAGGCCATCTCTGCCGCTGCCGCCACTGCCATCCCCGCTGGTGAGACCACCTGGGGCGCTGTCTTTATCGCCAACGGTCTGCAGCTGATCCTTGCGATCCTGCTGATCGTCCTGGGCCTGAACATTGTGTTCCACAGTGTCAAGGGCTACAAGGCCAGCGAAAAGAACAGCGAAAAGGCTGCTGTTTAATCCAAACAGCACTTGACAAATATACCGTATTGAGGTAATATTTATTCAGCCGCAATGGCGCGGCATTACACTGCACCATTCGGCAGTCATAAGGCATTTGGCCCCGGTGCTCCGCACAGTGGAACACCGGGGCTTTTTGCATGAATATGAGGGAAATTTATAAAGGAGACCATGAACCATGAAGCTTAAAAACACGCTGGCCCTGAGCCTTGCCGCTGTGATGGCCGCCGGTCTGACCGCCTGCGGCTCCAGCGCCGACACCGCTTCCGCCGCCTCCCCTGCTGCGGATTCCACCGCAGCCGAGAGCACCGAGGCTGCCGCTGACACCGCCGCCCCGGACGGCGACGGTGACCCCACCACTCTGACCGTTGCCATGGAGTGCGCCTACGCCCCCTACAACTGGACCCAGAACGATGATGCCAACGGCGCTGTGGAGATCCGCGGCTCCAGCGACTACGCCTACGGCTACGACGTCATGATGGCCAAGAAGATCGGCGAGGCGCTGGGCCAGAAGGTCCAGATCGTCAAGCTGGACTGGGACAGCCTGATCCCCGCCGTCATGAGCGGCGATGTGGACTGCGTCATTGCCGGTCAGTCCATCACGGCGGAGCGCGCCGCGCAGGTCGATTTCAGCGACCCGTACTACTATGCCTCCATCGTCACCCTGACGAAGAAGGACAGCGCTTATGCCAATGCTGCAAGCGTGGCTGACCTGGCCGGTGCCACCGCCACGAGCCAGCTGGGCACCATCTGGTATGATACCTGCCTGCCGCAGATCGAGAACGCCAACATCCTGCCCGCGCAGGAGACGGCCCCCGCCATGCTGGTAGCCCTGAACAGCGGTGCGTGCGACATCGTCGTCACCGACCACCCCACCGGCCAGGCTGCTCTGACCGCCTATCCCGACCTGGTCATGCTGGACTTCGGCGGCGGCGACGGTGACTTCCAGGTCAGCGACGAGGACATCAACATCGGCATCTCGATGAAGAAGGGCAACACCGCCCTGAAGGACGCCATCAATGAGGTGCTGGCCACCATGACCACCGACGACTACAACACCATGATGGACGAAGCCATCAGCGTACAGCCCCTGAGCGAGTAATTTTGCCCGCCTGCCCCTGCCGTTTTGCGCGGCAGGGGCCTTGGTGTTGGTGAAGCTGAGGAATCATAAAGGAGAATCTCATGCAAGACTTTTTCGCAAACTGTGCCACAGTGCTGCAAAAGTACGGCTTCTCGTACCTGCGCGGCGCGGGCACGACCCTGCTGCTGGCGCTGGTCGGCACGTTTTTCGGCTGCCTGATCGGCTTTGCGGTGGGCGCTTTGCAGACCATCCCCATTGACAAGCAGCGTGACCCCGTGTGGAAGCGCGTGCTGCTGAAGATCCTGCACATCTTCCTGCGCTGCTATGTGGAGCTGTTCCGCGGCACACCCATGATCGTGCAGGCCGTGTTCATCTACTACGGCCTTTTGCAGGTGTTCGGCATCAAGATGGGCATGTGGCAGGCCGGCTTCTTCATCGTGTCCATCAACACCGGCGCGTACATGGCCGAAACGGTCCGCGGCGGCATTGTCTCCATCGACCCGGGCCAGACCGAGGGCGCGAAGGCCATCGGCATGAACCACTGGCAGACGATGCTGCACGTCATCCTGCCGCAGGCGCTGCGCAACATCATCCCGCAGATCGGCAACAACTTCATCATCAACATCAAGGACACGTCTGTTTTGAGCGTTATCTCGATCACCGACCTGTTCTTTGTACACAAGAGCGTTGTCGGTGCGCTGTACACCTACTTTGAGAGTGCGGCCATCGTCATGGTCATCTACCTGACGATGACGCTGTTCGCCAGCTACCTGCTGCGCCTGTGGGAAAAAGCGCTGGACGGCCCGCAGAACTACGACCTGAACACGACTGACTCGCTGGCCTACACCAGCGGCATGTACAATGCCCCGGACCCGAACCATGAGTCCCAGAATCTGGATATGAAGGGAGGCGCAGCCCATGTCTGAGCCTGTTATCGAGGTGCGCCACCTCTCCAAGAGTTTCGGCACCCATGTTGTTTTGCGTGACGTGGACTTTACCGTCAACGCGGGCGACGTGACCTGCATCATCGGCGCGTCCGGCAGCGGCAAATCCACGCTGCTGCGCTGCATCAATCTGTTGGAGACGCCCACGAACGGCAAGGTGCTGTTCCACGGCAGTGACATCACGGCCAAGGGGAGCGACCCCTGCGCCTACCGCGCCAAGGTGGGCATGGTGTTCCAGAGCTTCAACCTTTTCAATAACATGACCGTGCTGGACAACTGCACCGCGGGCCTGCGCTACGTGCTGCACCAGGACAAAGAGACCGCCAAAAAGACCGCGCTCGAGAATCTGGAGAAGGTCGGCATGGCCCCCTACATCCACGCCAAGCCGCGCCAGCTTTCCGGCGGCCAGAAGCAGCGCGTTGCGATTGCCCGCGCCCTGGCCATGCAGCCCGAGG
>OJNP01000146.1_pt1 | contig 60061 bp, 55 predicted proteins | sample 1597921 | NCBI WGS metagenome assembly OJNP01 (sample SAMN01915213, study PRJEB22387) | human gut metagenome | isolation source: stool | host: Homo sapiens | place: USA | reverse complement strand
ATACCGCAACCAACACCGCCACTTGCCCGACTGTCAGAAAGCAGATCGGCAAGACAACCTATATCGTCCGTGTGCATTTCAGCCAGACCGCAAAAGAGACAATGGAGGACAAAATCAAGCGTCTGCTCCGTGAGGAAGTCCGCAAAATGTGACTTCTTTTTGAATTTGATGAAAAAGTCCTTGACTTTTCGTCTCTGGCAAAACGGCCAAAAGCATCCTAATTTCCGCAGCAGTGCGGCTGTCCGCCTTTATCCTGCCGGAGATCCAGAATATCACCGCCAAGGACGACATGGAGCTTGAAAAAATGGGAGAGCGCAAGCAGGCTGTGTTTGCCATTATCCCGGATAATGACGGCACCTTTAATTACATTGTGGGTATGCTCTACACCTGCGCCTTTCAGAGCCTTTACTATCAGGCCGACAAGGTACACCAAGGGGCGCTGCCCGTTCCCGTGCGAATGATGATGGACGAGTTTTGTAATGTCTCCCTCCCGGATGATTTCGGCAAGCTGCAAGCTACCATGCGCAGCCGCAACATCATGTCCACCATCGTCCTGCAAAACATTTCTGCGTTGAAAGCCCTGTTCAAGGATGACTGGGAGGGTCTGATCGGCAACGCGGATACGCTGCTGTACTTAGGCGGCAACGAGGTCAGCACCTTCAAATATATCTCCGAACTGCTGGGCAAGGAAACGCTGGATACCCGGACGCGCAGTGTTTCCAAGGGGCGCAGCGGCTCCAGCAGCGTGAACTATCAGCAGACCGGGCGGGAACTGATGACCCCGGATGAGGTGCGGGCGCTGGATAATGACCACTGTATTCTGTTTATCCGCGGAGAACTGCCGGTGATGGACAGAAAGTATGACATCCTAAAGCATCCTGACCTGAAGCTGACGGAGGATGGCGGTGCCGCACCGTATATCCACTGCCCCGGCCTGACCTATGCGCTGGAGGACTTCCCGTTGCCTGTGGACAGTTGGGAGTCCATCGAAATTATTGAATGAACAAGGAGAAAGACACCATGAAAAAGAACCGTATTCCGTCTGAAGCCGACCACCGGACTGGCCAGGCCAGACGCCGCTATGGAGCGCTCGTTTTGATCGTGCTGGCCTGTGCCGCCATGACCTGCCCTGCGCTGGCTGCTGACGATCCTCTTACCATCGTCGGAAACCTGTCCGACTTTGTGTTTTCCATCATCAAGGCACTGGGCGTTATCATCCTCGGCTGGGGCATTGTGCAGGTGGGTATGTCCATCCAGTCCCACGATGCCAGCCAGCGAACGCAGGGCTTTCTGTGCCTGTTCGGCGGCCTGATGATCGCCTTTGCCAAGGAAATCTTGACCGCCATTGGCGCGGTGTAACGGAAAAGGGGCAGGCCATGGAGCCTGCCCCTCTTACTTCTCTGGAGAAATGGGGTGATATAAATTGAATAACTGGATCATCGGCAATCTGCAATCAGCCTTCGATACATGGAACGAAAAGCTGACAGAGATATGGAGCCTTGTCACTACCACGCCGCAAGCCTTTCGCGGCGGTGAGATTTGGAACACCATCGTCACCATCAATGACGGTCTGAAAGCCTTTGGTTATGGCTTGCTGGTGCTGTTTTTCGCTATGAGTGTGTTTCACTCCGCTGCCAGCTTCCGCGATCTTCAGCGCCCGGAGTTTGCCCTGCGGCATTTCATCCGCTTCATAATCGCAAAGGTGGCCGTGGGAAGTGCCATGGAAATTATGACTGCTGTGTTCTCCGTGTGCGGCGGAGTAGTGCAGTCCATCATGGGATGTATTGGCGGCATGAGCGCCGCCAGCGTGACACTGCCGCAGGAAATTGCGGATGCCATCGAAGAAGTGGGCTTCTTTCAGTCTGTCCCCCTCTGGATGGTCACATTCTTGGGGAGCCTGTTCATCACAGTATTGTCATTTATTTTGATTATGACCGTCTATGGGCGCTTTTTCCGACTGTATATGTTTACGGCTCTGGCCCCGCTGCCGCTGGCCTCTTTTGCGGGGGAGGATACCTCTTTTATGGGGAAAGCCTTCCTGAAAAGCTATCTCGGTGTCTGCATGGAGGGTGCTGTCGTGGTGCTGGCCTGCCTAATCTTCTCCGCCTTTGCCGCCAGCGGCGCGCAGATTGCGGATACCTCGCTGCCCGTTGTTACGATGAGCTGGCAGTATGTAGCGCAGACCATTTTCAATATGCTGATATTGGTGGCCCTTATCAAAGGTGCGGAACGCATCGCAAAGGAGATGTTCGGGCTATAAGACAAGAAAACGGCGGGCCGAAGCCCGCCGTTTTTCAGTCCTTATATTCCGGGATGGGTACGCCGTTGCACAGCTGAAAGCCGGTGATGGTGCGCCCCTCCGCATTGGCACGGTGCAGGTCATCTTTGATCTGTCGCTCGGCCAGCCGCAGCATTTGTCGTTCCTGTGCCCACTCTACCATCGGGCGGAGCCAGCAGGACAGCGCCAGCAATCCGAAAAATGCCAGAACGCCGTAGAACACAAAGGGATGTTCCGCTGCCCACTGGGGATAGATGCGGCCTACGCCCAGCCAGACCAGAATAGGCAGAAGTTGCAGGCGCAGGAGCAGAGCGAACACCAACCGGATTGCAAAGATAAACAGAACAAATGCGGCGAAAGCACGAAGTACCTGTTGCAGGATCGTCATAGTAAAAACCTCCTATATTTGGTACTTCTATTATCTCATACCTCAAAAATCGTGTCAAAAAATCGAAAAATAAATCAATTCAGAAGAAATGCGGCTCAATTTGAGACACATTTCGACAGGAGACAGATATATGGAAATTAAGATACCCAAAGAAGTCCGGCAGCACAGCGAGACGATTTTCTTCGGCTTGTCTACTCGCCAATTTATTTGTGCGGTGCTGGCCGTAAGCGTTGCTATCGGCACCTACTTTCTGACGAAGGGAGCTATTGGCAAAGAAACCGCCAGTTGGGTTTGCATCGTGGCCGCCGCGCCACTGGCGGCAGCCGGCTTCTTCCGCTATAACGGCTTGACCTTTGAGCGGTTTGTGTGGGCTGTTATCAAGTCACAGATTTTATGTGCAGGGCCGCGCGTGTTCCGTTCCGAAAATCTGTACTGCAAAATTCTGAACGAGAAGGAGAAAAACATCTATGATTAAAACGCTGATTGCCGCAGACAGAAGTGAGCGCGAGCGGTTCCGAATCCCTCGCAGCGTCCAGCAATCCATCCCCATCCAAAAGATCTATCGGGACGGCATCTGGCAAACCGGCGGCAAGTTCAGCCGCACATGGCGCTTCGCAGACATCAACTATGCACTGGCCTCCCATGAGGATCAGAGAGATATGTTTACGGCCTATTGCGGCGCACTGAATAGCCTGCCAACGGATGCCACTACCAAAATCACCATCAACAACCGGCGTCTCAACGGCGCGGACTTCCAGCGCAGTGTCCTGATGCGGGAGCGAGGGGACAGTCTGGACAGTTACCGCAGGGAGTACAACCGCGTCCTGACCGACAAGGCCGCAGAGAGCAACGATCTGATTCAAGACAAGTACATCACGGTTTCGGTGGCTCGGAAGAACATGGATGAGGCTCGCACCTTTTTTCACCGGGTAGACGCCGATCTCAGCAAAAACTTCGGACGGCTGGAGAGCGGCGCAAAGGCGCTGGACAACCAGGATCGGCTGCGTATCTTCCATGATTTCTTCCGCCCCGGTGAGGAAGAGCATTTCCGCTTTGATCTCAGCGATGCCATGAAGAAAGGGCATGACTTCCGGGATTACATCTGCCCGGATGGGCTGTGCTTCAAGGCAGACCACTTCGAGATGGGCGGCAAGGTGGGCCGTGTTCTGTTTCTGCGGGACTATGCCAGCTACATCAAGGACGAGATGATCTCCAAGCTGTCTGATTTCCCGCAAAACCTCATGCTGTCAATCGACATTCTCCCTATTCCCACCGACGAAGCCATCCGTGAGGTGCAGAGCCGTATCCTCGGAATTGAAGCGGATATTGCTCGGTGGCAGCAGCGCCAGAACAGCCGCAATAATTTCACGGCCAGCATCCCCTATGAGCTGGAGCAGCTGCGGACGGAGACGAAGGAGTTTCTGGATGACCTGAGTACCCGCGACCAGCGGATGATTTTTGCCAATGTCACCATCGTACACATGGCGGACACGCTGGAGCAGCTGAACACCGACACGGAGACACTGCAAGCAATCGGGCTGGAGCAGGCGTGTCAGTTCTCCGTTCTGCGATACCAGCAGGAGGACGGGTTGAATACGGCCCTGCCCTATGGCCTGCGCCGCATCAAGACCACCCGCACCCTGACAACTGAATCTACCGCCGTTTTAATGCCGTTCCGCGTTCAGGAGATCCAAGACGCGGGCGGTATTTATTATGGTGTCAACGCCGTAAGTAAAAATCTATTGATCTGCAACCGAAAGAAGCTGCTGAACCCACACGGCTTTGTGCTGGGTGTATCGGGCAGCGGCAAGTCCTTCAGCATGAAGGAGGCTATCACCTTTATTGCCCTCTCTACCAATGACGATATTATTATGATCGACGCCGAGCGTGAGTATGGCGAGCTGACGCGGGCACTGCAAGGGGCGGTGCTGGAGATCTCTCCATCCAGCCCGCACCACATCAATCCGCTGGATATTAACCGGGGCTATGGAGCCGGGGAGAACCCGGTGGCTATGAAGTCCGAATTGATGATGAGCATTTGCGAACAGCAGATGGGTGTCGGACAGCTGGGGGCGTTCCATAAGTCTATCATTGACCGCTGCACCGCCAATATCTATCACGATTTCATCAAGAGCGGCGGCGAAGGCAGGATTCCGACTCTCCCGGATTGGCGCAACGAGGTCAAGCGGCAGCCGGAGCGTGAAGCACAGGAACTGGCCCTTGCATCGGAGCTGTTCGTGGAGGGCAGCTTGAATATGTTTGCCCATGAAACCAATTTTGATATTGATAACCGTATTGTCTGCTTTGACCTCTACGAGATGGGTGAACAGCTCAAGCCCACGGCGCTGAATGTGGTGCTGGAGACGATCCAGAACCGCGTGGCGGCAAATCGGCTGGCCGGACGGTACACATGGGTATTCGTGGACGAGGTGTATTTGTTCTTCAAGTATTACTACTCCGCACAATTTCTCTACAAGTGCTGGAAACGCTTTCGCAAGTACGCCGCTGCCATGACCGCCGCCACGCAGAATATTGAGGAATGTCTGCGCTCGGAAACGGCCCGTCTGATGCTGGCCAACAGCGAGTTTTTGATCCTGCTCAATCAGGCGGCCACCGACCGGGCTGAGTTGGCGAAGCTGTTGCATATTTCGGAAACGCAGATGAGCCATGTGACGAATGTGGAGGCCGGTCATGGCCTTATGCGGATCGGCAGCTCCATCATCCCCTTCGTCAACGAGTTTCCCCGTGACGGCACCCTTTACAGCCTGATGACCACAACGCCGGGGGACAAATGAGAGCTGTCGAAATTCGTCTCAAATTGAGACACATTAAGGGGGGATACCGAATTGCCGGAATTTAAGGAGAAGCCTAAAATGGGACAGCCCAAAAGTAAGCGTACCGCTATGATTGATCCCCGCCACCGGGCTATGGTGCTGAAGGAGAAGTACCGCCAGCAGTTGGTGGAGCGTCAGGAACCGGAATCAGACAGTGCGGAAACACAGGCTGTCGATGAAGTAGAGGGCGCTACCGGCTGGGCGGTGGACACGGTGCAGGATCGTGCAGCGCAGGTGCCGAGGGCAAGGCAAAAACCGCCAATAAAGGAAAAATCGGCTGCGAGTATTCCGCGTGAGCGTAAAGCAAATGAGCAAACCGCCGCTTCGCAGGAACCCCCTGCAAGATACACAGTGCCTAAAAATAAAAACTTCTTGGAGAGTCCTTCCGCTGAAGAAACAGGGCTACCGGATGAAAAGCGGAAGTTTGAAACCCGTCGGCAGTTCGTAGTGGACAAGCAGAAAAACAAGCTGCTTTCGGAACGGCGGGCCGTTCGTTCTGTGGAGAAGCCGCCTACTTTCTATGACGCAGAATGGGAGCCGGTTTCACCGTCAAAGACGGATACGCCGAAGCACAGCGCTTTCAAAGAGCAGAAGCGTTTTGCCGTGAACAATCATAGTAGGTGTAAGCCAGAAAAGCCGCTGCCTGCTCCAAAGGTTAAGCGTACATCCTTCAAAACTGCGGCAAAGCCTATATCAGCAGCGCAGAAAACCGCTTCGCAGCAACAGATCCACCAGACTGCGGCGCAGGCAAAAAAGGCCGCCAAGACAGCGGTAGAGCTGTTCAAGCGGGCAGCGGGGATGTTCCGCCGTGCCGCTGCTGCCCTAATCTCTGCCTTGGCCGGTTTCGTTGGCGGCACGGTGGTTTTGGTGGCGCTGGTGGTCATTATCATCATCGCGGCTGTGGCAAGTTCCCCGTTTGGGCTGTATTTTGCGGCAGAGCGTAACGCACCGGATACTGTGTCGGTAGCTGAGGCCGTGGCGCAGGTGAATATCGCCTACAACGCCAAGCTGGAGGAGTTGCAGGCCGGAGACTATGACAGCATCGACATTCAAGGGCAGACCCCGGACTGGCCGGAAGTGCTGGCTGTCTTTGCAGCTAAAACCGCAGGCACGGATGATGGCGTGGATGTGGCCACGCTGGATGCTGACCGGGTAGCCCGCCTGACCGCCGTATTCTGGGATATGACGAAGATCACCTCTTGGGTGGAGACGATAAACCATCCCGGAAGTGGAGACGATGATGGTTGGACGGAGTACATTTTGCATATTACCATCACGCCGAAAACAGCGGATGAAATGCGGACGGCCTACGCCTTTACCCGGTATCAAAACGAAGCCTTGGACGAGCTGTTGGCAGATCGGGCCACGCTGGCTTCACTGGCCTCCAGTCTGACCATCACCAATGCGGATGCAGAAGAAGTCCTTCAGAACCTCCCGGCAGACCTTTCCCCGGAGCGCCGGGCGGTCATCCAAAATGCTCTGATGCTTTACGGAAAAGTATCGTATTTTTGGGGCGGGAAATCACTGGTGCTTGGCTGGGACAGCCGCTGGGGGCAGCTTCGCCAGGTCACAGCCGCAGGCAGCTCCACCACCGGCACCTATCGGTCTTACGGACTTGACTGCTCAGGTTTCGTCGATTGGGCCTTTTACAACGCCACGGGCGGCAGCTACATCATCGGCCATGGCGGCGGCGCTACGATGCAGCACTCGTACTGCACTGATATTTCGTGGCCGGACGCCCAGCCCGGTGACTTGGCGTTTTACCCGGACAATTCCCATGTTGGCATTGTCTGCGGCCGGGCGGAAGATGGCAACCTGTTGGTGATCCACTGCGCCAGCGGTGCTAATAATGTGGTCATTACCGGCACAAGCGGTTTCATTTCCGTTGCGCGGCCGGATTACTTTTCAGATAATTGACTTTTTTCGACGGAGAAATACATTGCAAATCGAGGGGGTATCCTATATACTATGAATATAAAAAGAACTTTTTTGGCCGACAGGAGGAGATACCATGCTGAAGCTGGAAATCAAATTTAACGATGCTCAGATGCGAGCGGAGCATAAGTATGCTCCAGAGTCCATCTATGCCGCGTTGGACAAATCCTTCACCAAGTATGGCTTTCGCAGAGAAACGCTCTCTGATGGGACGATCTGCTATTACGGAAATGGGATGCCTCGTGACTATGGTACGTTTGGCCGGCTCATCACCACCCTGAAAGACAAAGAATGGTTTATGGCCTACCTTGTCAAATGGCTTTGGTACAATAGTGATGACGGTGAAAATGAGACGGACTTCATCGTGGAGGATGTTCTCTATCACTATGCCCACCGTGAGAGTGCTGCATAATGGCGAGGAAAGAAGCCAAGCGTTTTAAGGCTCTCTACTTTGATTTGCGGATCAAGGATTTGGAGGAATACTACTCCAAAACCCGGCCAAAGGGCGCTTACGAATTGATAAAAAAGTTCCTGACGAAACGGAATTTTTCCCATGAACAGTATTCCGGCTACCATTCCCGCTACAAAACAACGGATTTGGAGATATTCGATCTGATCCACGATATGAGCGACACGTTTCCATGGCTTCAGCACTGCGTCAATCACTTTGAAGTGACCAACGTGGGGACTAACCATGACCTCACGGGGCTGTTCGTTGAAGAAGTCGAAGATCCCGTCAGTCTGTGATTGCTGTCGAAATCGTCTTGAATCGAGACACATTATTTCAGGCCCACACTGCCGTATTCGGTAGTGTGGGCCTGTTTTTATTTTGCTCTAAAACAATAGCGGCTGCCAACGAAAATGCCGGTAACCGCTACTTGAAGGATACAACATCGTTCGGAGTACAGCCAATGATCTTGCACAGTTTCTCCAAGGTAAGCATGGTGATGTTTCCGCCCTTTTTGAGGGAGTCGAGCGTGTGATTATCAATGCCGCTCTGCAAAAGCTGGTATTGCGTCACATTGTTTCGTCTCATGGTTTCCCACAGCGGCCCGTAATCGACTATCTCCATCACCACATTTCCTGTCTGATAAAGAAATTATATGTGGTATTCTGAGAAAACCATATTGTGATTATACCCACAATGCAGTAAAATGAGAGGTAAGTCAGATACGGGGCTTGGCGCACAAATCGTCGAAAAATGCGTCTCAGTTTGAGACGCATTAAAAGCTATTTCGATTTTATGATCCTGTCCGGGAATACGGAAGCGTTGATAAGGTCAGCGGGATCGACCTCCAGCGCATCGGCAATATCGAAGAACACATCCAGCGAGAAGCCGTGAGCCATGTTCGGCGCTTCAATCGTGCTGATGAGTGAGCGGCTGACACCGGCCTTCTCGGCCAGCTTCTCCTGTGACAGACCACGCATTTTACGGAGCGCCGCAATGGCGATCCCAAGCTGTACGAAACGGTCACGATTTTTGAAGGAAACTTCTTTGCTCATGCGGTGTCCTGCCTTTCTGATGATAAGCAAATTATACGGTTTCCCAAATCTCTTTTCTGTATGTATCGGAGAGCTATTGATTTAATTAGTAAGCAATATTATAGTATAGGAAAGCACATGACGGAATTGGTGAGTTGCGAGATAGAGAGGACGCAGTTATGGAGAAGTATCGTTGCGCGATCATAGGCCAGCATCCCATGCGATTTCCGTGGGGCTTTGACGAGGAAGATACCCAATGCCGCCGAATGAAACTGGAACTGGCTCAGTGTATTATGGAACTGCGTCAATGTGGAGTGACAGAATTTCAAGTTGCCTGTGATCCCGGCGTGGGATTGTACGCCGGGGAAATCGTCAATATCACAAAGCAGAATGACGAGGCCATGCGCCTTGTTTGCGTAACCCCTTTTGAAGAACAGGCTACCAAGTGGACGCCGCAGCTGCGTGAACGCTATTTCGATATGCTGGCGGACTGCACCGACCTTTCCTGTGTAGACTATCAGGAGACACCCAACGCACAGCTTATGGCCTATCGGCGGATCGTCAAGCAGTCTGATATGCTGGTGGCCGTATATGACACTGAACTTGCCAGCGGTAGCGCAGAGGACAAGGCTATGGCCTATGCCCTTGCGTTGGGGAAGCCAACCCTGCTGATCCACCCTAACACATGGAAAAAGAAATGGCTGAATGTTGTAAAACGTGAAGGCGAGTAGCATATTCAAAAATTTTATTCATCCTCATGCTTTAGAATGATAGACGGCCATGAGACATCGTAGCGGAACGTTGTGAAACGTTCCGTTACTGTCATATTAGGGGGGTAAACTTCAAATCTGGCTCTGTGTTTTATACGCGGCCAGGATTACCGCTTACGCTGAAGCGCCTCGATGCCTTTGGGCTAATATGTAGCTGGAGACTGTTTTTTACGGCTCCGGCAACACCAAAGTGGATACGGGAACTGATGATCCACTTTTAAAATCAGGAGGCATCTATGGAATACGGCTATGCAAGGGTTTCGACAAAAGAGCAAAACGAGGAACGTCAGCTGATCGCTTTGCGGGCGGCGGGGCTTCACAATCATCAAATTTTTCTGGATAAGCAGTCTGGGAAGGATTTTAACCGCTGCCAGTATCAGCGGCTGCTGCGAAGGCTGAAAAGGGGAGACACGCTTATCATAAAAAGCATCGACCGTTTGGGACGCAATTATCATGAAATTTTAGAGCAGTGGCGTATCATCACAGCGGAAAAGCAAGCCGCTATCGTGGTTCTGGACATGCCGCTGCTGGATACACATCAAAACCGAGATCTCACTGGTACATTGATAGCGGATATTGTCCTTCAGCTTCTTAGCTATGTGGCGCAGACAGAACGGGAGTTTACGCGCCAGCGGCAGGCGGAAGGTATCTCTGCCGCTAAAGCCAGAGGTGTACAATTTGGCCGCCCCAGAAAGGAGCGGCCTGAAAATTTTGATGAATTGAAGTCCCTGTGGGTCAGCGGGAGGCTGTCCGCACGAGTGGCGGCAACGCAAATGGGTGTATCACATCAGACATTTCTGTCCTGGGTACGCGAACGTTCTTGATAAAAATGACAAAAATAGATTTTTTTCAAAAAAAGTAGAGGTTTTTGACCACCCAGATATTGCCGAAAACTCATACGCCCTATGCAAGGCAATCATACATCATCTCTTAAAAATATTCAAGATTTACATGTCTAAAAACCTCTACTTTATTGACCACAAGCATACGAACTGATGCGGTCTACAATTCCATACCGTTGACAAACTTGCCGCAAGGCGAGGATGCAAATCCAGATGAATTCGGCACATTTTTGGGCGCGAAATTCGCTATGACCGCCGACTGCACAGACCTGTTGTACACCCTACGATCTGCCGCTTTATCTGGCTTTGCCGATAGGGCGGTTTTTTAGGGAGTGAGGGATGAGCCGACAGACATTACAAGAATTCTGCACAACGCAGAAAAGGCCGGAACTTCTTGTCGAATGGGATTTAGAGCGCAATGCTCCCTTGACTCCGAAAGACGTAACCTTTGGCAGTCATAAGAAAGTCTGGTGGTGCTGCAAGAACGGACATAGCTGGCAGACTGCGGTCTATACCCGCTCAGGCGGCGCTGGATGTCCGTATTGTTCCGGGCGTCTCCCACACATAGAAAGAAGCAAGGTGCTTTCCCAATATGCCCCGGCTTTGGTGAAGGAATGGGACAGCGAGAAAAACGCTCCTTTGACCCCCAGTCAAGTAACGGTGGGAAGTCATAGAGTTGTCTGGTGGCGCTGTCCGAAAGGCCACAATTACCAGACATCTGTCAAATTGCGCGTGCGCGGCTCCGGCTGCCCTTATTGCGCTGGACGAGCGGTCTTGCCAGAGGAAAACTCTCTGGCGGCCACTGCTCCGGAGCTGCTATCAGAATGGGATACGGAAAAAAACGCACCGCTGACCCCGGAGCAGGTATTAGCGGGAACACACCGGAAAATATGGTGGCGGTGCAAAAAAGACCATAGCTGGCAGGCATCTGCTGTTTCCAGAATACGGAACCGGACAGAATGTCCTGTTTGCGCCGGGAAAAAAGTGATCTCCGGTGAAAACGATCTTGCGACGGTCTTTCCGCAGTTGGCGACGCAATGGGATGCGGAGAAAAACGGCAGCCTGACGCCGGAGACCGTATCCCCAAACTCCAACCGGCGCGTCTGGTGGAAGTGCGAAAAGGGACACGCCTACTGTGCTGTGATCGCGCACCGGGCGCAGAGCAGCAGTGGCTGCCCTTACTGCGCCAACCGAAAGGTGCTGCCGGGCTTCAATGACCTCGCAACGCTCGACCCGGCGGTGGCAAAGGAATGGCACCCAACGCTCAACGGCGCGCTCACGCCGGAAATGGTGACAGCAGGGAGCCATCGAAAGGTCTGGTGGCAGTGTACCTGCGGCCATGTCTGGAAGGCAGCCATTTATCCCAGAACCGGTAAGCAGCGCTGCGGCTGCCCCATCTGCGCAGGCAGAACGAGAGTAAAAACAATGTAAACCCAGCCCGTGGAGACGGGCAAAAGATAAAGAAAACTTTTAGGAGGTAACAATATGAAACGGCGATTATTGTCCATATTTTTGTCGCTGACGATGATCCTCTCGATGGTACCGTCGGTGTGGGCGGCAGATGAGATGCAGCAGGGCGATCCAGCGGCGCAGGAGACGGAAACGCCTGCCAAGCCCGCAATGAACGGCAACTGTGGCGCGACGGAAGAAGATCATGTCACATGGGCATTGACGAAAAATACTGACGGAACTACTTATACCCTGACCATCAGCGGCGATGGCGCGATGGCCGATTATGCTGTCGGCAAAGCGCCTTGGCATGTGGCGCTCAGTGAGGCAGCAAATCGCAAACAAATCAACCAAATTGAGCTTTCGAGTGGGTTAACGCGCATTGGTGATAATGCGTTTCTACAGGCAAGTGTTACTGATGTTGAAATCCCCGATACGGTCATTTCCATTGGTACAAACGCATTCTGGAATTGTAATACCATTCAGACAATTCTCCCGGCCAGTGTGCGAGAGCTTGGCGCGACTGCCTTTTATGGTACATTTGTTGTCAAGGTTGACGCAAACAGCCCGTATTTTTGCAGCGAGGAAGATGGCAAAATCCTTTACAACAAGGACAAGACCACACTCTATCAGGTGTCGCAGGACTGCACTGATAATTTTACCATTCCGAGCACGGTCACGACTATCAATGACTTCGCGATGAATGGCTGTGCTAAGGTCACCGGCGAATTAGTGATTCCGAATAGCGTGCAAACCATTGGAGTGTCTGCATTTGAGAGTTCTGGCTTTACTTCGCTGACACTTGGCAACAGTGTAAAAGAAATTGGCAAATCTGCTTTTTATAAATGCGCTACAATGACAGGCGATCTTGTTATTCCTGCGTCTGTAACGACGATTGGCGAGAATGCCTTTGCAAGCACGGGCTTTAATGGGAAACTGGACTTCCAAGCGCAGATCGAGGAGTTCCCGGCTGCTATATTCAAGGGACTGAACTTTACTGCTGTTTCTTTTTCGGACAGTGTGAAGACAATCGGTGACCGCGCATTTGAGAATTGCAAGCAGTTGGCAACCGTGACTTTTGGACAAGGTTTGGAAACAATCGGCAGTTTCGCTTTTGAAGGGGCAGGCATCAGCGGAAAGTTGACATTCCCGGATTCTCTGAAGAGAATTAAGACTTTTGCATTTTCAAACTGTTTAGGCATCACGGAGATTGATTTTCCTGAAGGAAATGCAACCATTGAATATGGAGCGTTTACCGGAGATACTGGTGTCCAGAAGATTAAAATTCCTCTTTCTGAGATTCAGTTTGACAAACTGACTAATGAAGGATATTGGATCTTTACACAGTATACCGGGAACAAGCTGGAAACGATCGTGGTAGGTACAGCCCCCAATGAAAAAAGCATGAGTTTGTTTGCAAATTCCTTAGCTGGTCTGAAGACAATCGTGATCGGTACGGGCGTTTCCCAAATAAATAGCTACGCATTTCAAAATGCCAACTCGCTTGAAAGTGCACTCTATCCGAGTGATCTTAATATTGACAATGAATATCAGGGCAATCAAAATCTCATAAATGCGGGTACAAAATATACAGTGGCGGCGAATGGAAGTATGGGACAGAACACTGAACAAGCCATGCTGACATTCGTAACGCCGGAAGGTAAGACCTGCCCGGCTGTCACCTATCTCAGTACCAATGAGAGCGCCGTTACGGTCGATGCGAACGGTAAGATCAAAGCAGTTGGCTCCGTTGGACAGAAAGCAACGATCAAGGCCCAGTATGATGGCACAACATTTGCAAAAGTCGATGTGACCATTGGCACATCGGCTGGCGAAGATTTCTATTCGATTGATCCTGTTATCGCCGACCAGACCTATACCGGTACGGAATTGAAGCCTGCTGTCAAGGTCACCAAGAACGGCTCTGAGATCACTGACGGCTTTACGGTTGAATACAGCGCCAACACCAACGTCGGTACGGCGACCGCTACGGTCAAAGTTGGCGATACGGTTATCGGCACGGCCACATTTAATATCGTCAAGGCCACTCCCACCGTCGACATCACCGCTGACCAGACCTCCCTCACCGGCTCCGGCACCGTGAAGCTGACCGTCACCTCCAAGGGCGTTCCCACTGATGGCGAAATTAAGGTGACCTGCGACAATGACATCACCGTCACCGATAACGAAGACGGCATCTCCGCAACGCTGCCCAACGCGACCAAGACCTATACCTTTACAGCCACCTACAAAGGTGACGCGAACCACAAAGAGGCTTCCGATACCTGCCAGGTGTCTGTGACCCGGCGCTCCTCCTCCGGCGGCTCCTCCAGTTCTGACCGCAGCTACGCCGTGTCCGCCCCCAGCACCAAGAACGGCGATGTGACCGTCAGCCCCAAGAACGCCTCCAAGGGCGACCGCGTGACCGTCACCGTGACCCCCGATAAGGGCTATGAGTTGGATAGCCTCACCGTCAAGGACGCCAGCGGCAATAAGCTCAAGCTCACCGATAAGGGCAACGGCAAGTACACCTTCACCATGCCCGGCAGCAAGGTCACTGTTTCCGCAGAGTTTGTCGAGGAGCAGGCGGCTTCCATCTTTGCGGACGTTCCCGCCGACGCTTATTATGCCAAGGCTGTGGAATGGGCTGTGAAGAAGGGCATCACCAACGGCAAGGCCAACGGCCTGTTCGGCTCCAACGATCCCTGCACCCGTGGTCAGATCGTCACCTTCCTGTGGCGTGCCGCCGGTTCTCCCGCCCCCAAGGGCACGGTGAAAGTCCCCAGCGATGTGCTTCCCGGCAGCTATTGCTATGACGCAGTGGCATGGGCGCTGGAAAACGGCATCACCAATGGTCTGGCTGACGGCACCTTCGGCGTCAACAACACCTGCACCCGCGGCCAGAGCGTGACGTTCCTGTACCGCGCCATGGGCACCGCTCCCACCACGGTGAACGGCTTCACCGACGTGGCGGCTGATTCCTTCTGTGCCGAGGCTGTGGCCTGGGCCGTGGAAAACGGCGTGACCAACGGCACGTCCGCTTCCACCTTCAGCCCCAGCAACGGCTGCACTCGCGCTCAGATCGTGACCTTCCTTTTCAGAGCCTATCAGGGCAAGTAAGCTGAATCCCGAACGAGTGTGCGTGGAATAGCCAAAGAAATATTGTTTTTAACCGCAAGGCGGCTCCTCTTCGGAGCTGCCTTGCGGTTTTTCTATAATATCGCCAAAAAGTTCAAAATTCGACTGCAATCGAGCAAAATCAGACGATTACCGCCGGGCATTGTAGAGCGATTGTATGACACAAAACGGCATTTATCGTGTATGATTTACTTAACGGAGGACACGGATGTTTACAAGGAATTTTGACCTGATGACCATTCACACAACGCTCCCCCGTCATCTCACTTTTACAGTGAAAACAGAAAATTGGGGTATCCCTAACGGCTGGATTTAGTTCCAGCATAGCAGAGGTCTTGTGCCAAGACCTACCGCTGGCCGAGAGGCCCGCCCCTGCTGCCCTTTCTCTGTTCTTATCCTAATTTCTAACAGGAGGGGTATCAAATGCCTTTAGTTTATTATGTGCCTGAGTATGAACGAGACGCTTCGCAGACCCCGTTGGATGCCGAACGCCTGTTGCGGCTTCTCGGTGTGAGCGGCAAACTGACGGGTTTCCGCTATGCGGTCTACATGGTGGAGCAAGTTCGGGATCAGCCGGAGAATATGATTCTTATTACCAAGCGCCTCTATGCACAAACGGCGGCGCATTTTCAGACCACGCCCAGCTGCGTCGAGCGCAATCTCCGCACGCTCATTCAGAGCTGTTGGAATTATCCTGATCACAGCTTTTTGAACCTGATTGCCGGGGCTGAATTGCGACAGCCGCCGACCAATTCCCAGTTTATAGACATTCTGGCCGCTTACCTGCGAAATTGATCGACAGGGAGAAAGGCGGCGCTGCCGCCTTTCTCTTTTGCCTGTCACCGGAAATGTGGCTCAATTTGAGACAGATTTCGACACTACCGCCATTCGGCACGAATGTATCGGCAACGGTGCATCTGTGCGGGCTGGCGACAGTCCGAGAATTGAATAGGTCTATTGGATACATCCGATATGCGCCCGAAAGGAAAGCCGTGCGGGATTGAGCAGGCCATGATCCCAACTTGAGAGAGGAGGTATAGGGGGAGCAGCCTTCCGCGCACAAACAAGCCGTGGCTGGCTTGGGGGCGATGACCCGCATATCGGGGAGATACGATTGTCCAGCCTCAGTCCGAGCGTTGAAACGGCCTTGAAAGGCCGTGAGCCGTCGCAGGCAAAGGGGGCAACCTGTGAGAACCGCAGGGGGTGAAATTCCCGTGTAAGGTGTGCCAGCACCGTCCAATATGTTCCTGAAATGTACCTGCCAACAAACAAAAGTACATCAAAGGCCGCGCCTGCATGAGGGCGCGGTTTTTGTCGATTTTAGACTGAGAAAAAAGTGCCAGGCAGCCCTACTGCCCGGTTAAATTGTTTTTAGATGGAAATAATGCTTTTAGGGAGGTGCAACCTTGGAAAAGCAAGAAAAGCAACACAAAATTGGAGCTGCAACCTATGTAATCGAGAGAGTGTTTACCAGCAACAAAACGCCGCAAGAAGTGGTGGCGGAGGAAATCATTACCACGGCTAAAAAAGTCGATTTTTTTGACCACTCAGGAAAGAAAATGGTATAATATTAGTGTAAATGAGTGGTTCCAGAAAGGAGGACATCATGCGGAACCACATCAAACTCGCTGATATTTACTGCCGCTTATCCGATGAGGAAAAGAAACATAAAAACGAGTCCGAGAGCATTACAAATCAACGTGCAATCATTAGGGACTATTGTGAAAAGCACGATATTATCATCGTAAAAGAATTTGTAGACGATGGCTATTCTGGCGGCAATTTTGAGCGCCCTGGCTTTCAAGCGATGCTGGATCATCTTTCGACCGGAAAGGCCAATATGGTCATTACAAAAGACCTTTCCCGGCTTGGCCGTGACATGACGGAATCAAGTTACTACGCAGAACGCTTTTTCCCTGAAAACGGTATTCATTATCTGGCTCCCGGTAATGACTTTGACTCCATGGGAGACAACCTGATGGCACCGTTCCAATTTGCCATGAATGATGTGTACCTGCGTGATACTTCCAGAAAAGTCAAGCAGACGTTAGACATGAAACGGAAGAAGGGCAAGTATGCAGCTTGTCCGCCATACGGCTATAAAAAAGCGGAGCGTACCACCGACCAGCTTGTTCCCGATGAAAATACAGCACCAATCGTCCGACAGATTTTTGAATGGGCATCAACGGGACTTTCAACGCGGACGATTGCAAACAAGCTGAACGAACAATGTATCATCCCGCCTTTGAAATACAGGGTTGAATATCGTGATAAATTCACCCCACAGGGAGCATCCAGAGCGTCAGACTACTGGAACTATACTACGGTTAAGCGTATCCTGCGAAATCGCGTCTATTTGGGACACACCGTACTTGGGAAAACCCGTAAGGTCAATGTGAAGTCCAAAAAGAAAATCTCTATTCCACAGGAAGATTGGTGCTTTACAGAAAATACCCATGAGCCATTGGTGACACAAGAGCAATTTGACCGAGCAGAACATTTCCTCGGAGAAAACACAAAGTCCCATGCGGCCAACCCTGCATTTCGCCACAGTATTTTTGGCGGGATCGCATACTGCGCACATTGCGGCACGGCAATGTGCTCCGGCGGTTCGGTCTATAAGGGTGAACGAGCGAAGTATTGGTATCTTGTTTGTAATAATCTGACAAGTCGAACAAGAAATCGCTGTGAACATGGAGCAAGAATACGATACGATGACCTAATGGAGATCATTCGCCGGGATCTGAACGAGTTGCTATCATTTGATGACGATGATATTGAGGCCATCACACAGGCAGCTGTTCAACAATCCAATGCTTCACTTGGGATTGGCGAGGACAGGGAAAAGTCATTAGCCGATATAGAAATAAGACTGAAGCGTATTGTCAAGATGATTGAACGAGCGTACCGTGATAACGCAGCCGGAAATTTAAGTGATGAATTACTGGATCAAATGATGGAGCGATTTGGAAAAGAGCGTCAGGAGCTTGAAGAACAGCGTGACAGATTGATTGAGGATACTTCGGAAGAAAGCAATATCCGCGATGCGTATGACTTGTTTTTTGACCTCGCCAGACGCTATTCCCATATCGAAACTTTAGATCGAGATATTCTTCATACCTTCATAGAGCGAATAGAAATTGGTGAAAAAATCTTGCCAGACGGTTTAACGATTGCTGGGCCGCGAACTCCCTACCGGCAAAGTATTCGTATCTTTTACCGCTTTATTGGAGAAATCGCAAAAGACCCTGTACGGAATGTAACAAGGGTAGCAAATCTTTAAGAGGTCAAAAACATCAAACCACCTTGGTGTGTATTGACTTCAAAATAAAACTGAGTTTTTGTGGTGAATACACACCAAGGGAGGTCGGCGTCAACCTCAAGCAGGGCTACAACGGCGATCTGACCTCCCGCGAGGCCGGCTCTGTCGGCGGCCAGATGGTTAAGAAGATGATCGAGAGCTACGAGAAGAACCTGTAAAAAAGGCTCTTTCGCAAATCACAGACAAAGGGCGCGGCCAACAGGCCGTGCCCTTTTTACTGTGATGGACGAAATGACAGAAGATATTCTGCAAAGCCTTCCGGCACGCTCGCTCCGCGCGGGAATATTTTCCATTCCCGCGCGGAGGAGACAAAAGGGCAGGGGACTTGCCGCCCTTGGTGCTCATTTTGCGCAATTTATTTGCAAAAATACCTTATTGCATTTTCTGTTGATTTGATATAAAATTTCAATAACTGTGCATGTATTACTTCAAACGGAAACATACGCGCGCGGGAAAGCGGCGAACCGCGGCGGGCGGCCTGCCGGAATACGCAGGGAGGTGTCCGTATGCGCGCCATCGAGCACTTTAAAACCATCACGCATCATCGCCATCTGGTGCAGCAATACTGTTTTCGCCTTGGCCTGTACTATCAGGGGTTAACGCATGACCTGAGCAAATACAGCCCCTCGGAATTCTGGCGCGGCGTCAAGTATTATCAGGGCTACCGCAGCCCGAACGACGCTGAGCGGCGCGAAAACGGCGTGAGCCTTGCGTGGCTCCACCACAAGGGGCGCAACCGCCACCACTTTGAATACTGGATCGACTACTGTATTGCCGACGACGGTAAGGTCTACATGGGCGGGTGCAAAATGCCGCTCAAATATGTAGCCGAAATGTTCTGCGACCGCATTGCCGCCTGCAAGGTCTACCAGGGCGACAAATATACCGACGCCTCGGCCTACGACTACTACGAAAAGTCGCGCGGCCATATCCTCATCCATCCCGAGACCGGCGAGCTCATCGGCAAGATGCTGCTCGTACTCAAGGAGCAGGGCGAGGACACGGCGTTCGACTATGTGCGCGCTCTTCTGCGCGAGGAAAAGCAATGTCCGACAAAATGAGAAAACTGTCAGAAGATCGCTTGCAATCCTGCATATTTCAGAGTAAACTATTTTCATTATAGAATTTTAACAGAGGACGGACAAGAACCAATGACTCATCCCTACAAGACGCGCGAGGGCGGCGCGACGGTAACGATCTTTGTACCCTACGATTGCCGGAACCACTGCCCGTTTTGCGTGAACAAGCAGGAATACGCCCATGCTGAGGGCTTCAGCGTGGAGGCGATCCTCAAGAGCATCGCCGTGATGGACGAGATCACGCCGCGCTGCGACTTTGTTTTCACCGGCGGCGAGCCGTTTGCCAACTTAAAAGCGCTCCAGCGCATGCTCGACGCCATCCCCACGACCCACAAGGTCTATATCAACACGACCTTCCCCGTGCAGCCTGGATGCAGCGCGGAGGAGATGATCGCTTTCACCGAGCGCAATCGCGACAAGATCACCTGCATCAACATCTCGCGCCACCTGACGAAGTATGTCGAGGAGTCGCCCGACGAGGTCGTCGCCCGTATCGCAACGCCCAAGCGTGTGAACTGCGTGCTGTACATGGACTATCCCGCCGACGAGCTTGTGGACTACGCAGAGCGCTGGCGCAAGTACAACATCCCCGTGCAGTTCCGCTACGACTACACCGAGACGACGCCCGAGAACCTCTATCAGGAGGAGGGCGACAAGATTTTGGCAGACCTTAAAAAGCGCTTCACCTACAAGGGCCTCGACGGCTGCCGCATGCGCAACGGCTACCACTTCGACTACAAGGGCCTGCACATGACCTACCATAAGACGCTGCCCTATTCCACCATCGTGGAGACGGGTGACGACGGCGTGACCTACGATATCCTCTATGATATCCTCATCAAGCAGACCGGCGAGATCCATTCCGACTGGACGGGTGTGAAGCTCGACGTGGACGCGTACCGCAAGGTGGTCTACGAGCCCTATGATCTGCGCGTGCGCGAGGGCACGATCGACTTTTGAGAAAGGCGGCAATGCTATGAGCTATCAGGCGGCAGTCATCACCGTGAGCGACCGCGCGTCCGCGGGCGTGTACGAGGACAAGAGCGGCCCCGCTGTGGCCGCGATGCTGAAGGAGGCTGGCTACGAGGTCGTGTACACGTCCATCGTGCCGGACGAACAGGAGAAGATCAGCGAAGAGCTCATCTCCTGCGTGGATGAAAAGCACTGCGACCTTGTCATCACGAGCGGCGGCACGGGCTTATCTCCCCGTGACGTGACGCCCGAGGCGACGCGCGCCGTGCTCGAGCGCGAAATTCCCGCGATCCCGCAGGCGATGATCTATTACAGCTTGCAGATCACGCCGCGCGCGATGCTTTCCCGCGCCGTGGCCGGCACGAGAAGAAACAGCCTCATCCTGAACCTCCCCGGCTCGGAAAAGGCTGCGCGCGAAAACCTGAGCGCCGTGCTCGGCGCGCTTGACCACGCACTCAAGATGATCGCCGGCGGCGGGCATTGAGTAAAAAGTATAAAAAAAGTTCCCACGTATGAACGCGGGAACTTTTTTTATACCTTTTGCAGGGGGATCATGATTTCAGTGACGAACTTTTCCGTGTCGGGCGTGAAGCCGTAGTCGATGACTGTAATCTCGCGCGAAAATCCGGCGGCGGTGTAGCCTTCCTCGCGGATGAACTGCATCAAGCGACGGTACTGCGCGGGCGACTCGGCGTGGTGTCCGCGGAAGCGCACGCACGCGCAGAGCGAAGCGGGCAGATCAATGACGTCGCCCGTAAAGCGGTCGGCCTCGTCAAGCACGAGGAATTCGCCGTCGTACTGCCCGAAGCTGCCCTCGTTCAAGTGCTCCTGCGATACGCTGAAGCCGACCTTGCCGAGGAAGACCAGCGCCTCGGCCTGCGCGGCGGCAAGGCGGCTCGTGGAGAGCTCGAGCGCGGAGTAGTCCGGCGCGGTCAGCGCCGTGTCGATCCAGAAAAGGCGAAGCGCGGGCGAATGGATGAGCGTGATCTCGCCGAGCGGCGCATGCCGCACATCTTGGAGCTGGCTAAGGCGCGCGTCGAGCTTGCGCTCGATGCGCTTGAGCTCCTTTTGCTTCTGTACGACGGCGGCCTTCTGCGCGCGCAGCTTTTCTTCGATCGTCTCCACGTCGCGGTTTTGCAGAAAGTCGGCGATCTCGGTGAGCGGCATGTCCATCGCGCGCAGATACCGGATGGTGTTGAGCGGCTCAAACTGGCGGACGCTGTAATAGCGGTAGTTCGTCGACGGGTCGACGTATTCCGGCGAGACAAGGCCGAGCGCCTCGTAGTGGCGCAGGCTGCTCACGCTGAGATGGAAAATTTTTGCCATTTCGCCGATGGAGAAAAGCTGGGGAAGAGCCATTTATGATGCCTCCTGCGCACGTTTTTCCCGCCGCGTGAGGATGGCGTAGGCGATCACGCAGACGAGGATGGAGAAAAGCGACCCCGCGGCGTTGGCAAGGCCCATGGGCAGCAGCGTCTGCGGGAAGTATTTGGACGCAAGGTACGCCCCCGGCACGCGCACGAGCAGGATCGAGAGCGAATTGTGCAGAAACGAGATGCCCGACTTGCCGCAGGCGCAGAAATAGCCGCTGAAGCTGAACTGCACGCCGGCAAAGAAGCTGTCCCAGATGTAGCCGCGCAGATATTGCCCGCCCGCGGCGGCGACGGCGGCATCAGGCGTGAAGAGGCCGACGAGCGGCTCGGCGATAAACTGGATGAGGATGACGACCGCGATGCCGAACGAGCAGGCGATCATCGCGGCGTAGCGCAGTGTGAGACGCACGCGTTCGGGCTTGCCCGCGCCGATATTCTGCGCGCCGAGCGCCGAGACGGTCGAGAGCATCGACGACGGGATGAGGAAGAGGAAGCCGATGATCTTTTCGACGATGCCGACGGCGGCCGCATCCGTCAGACCGCGGCGGTTGGCGATGATCGTGATGATGACGAACGAGACCTGAATAAAGCCGTCCTGCAGAGCCACGGGCACGCCGATCTGAAGGAGCTTACCCATGACGGCGCGCTGCGGGCGAAAGTCCGCGCGGCGGACGGAGATGAGCCTGCGCTTCAAGATGACCGCGAGCGAGACGAGGACGCTCACCGCCTGCGAGAGCGTGGTGCCGAGCGCCGCGCCCGCGGGGCCGAGGTGCAGCGTGCCCATGAAGTAGTAGTCGAGCGCGATGTTGACGACGCAGGCCACGGCGATGAAGTACATGGGGCTCTTGCTGTCACCAAGGCCGCGGAAGATCGAGGCGATGATGTTGTACGCCGTGATGAACGGAATACCGATAAAGCAGACCGTGAGATAGGCGAGCGTGCCCTGCACGGCCTCCTCCGGTGTGGACATGATGGAGACGATACTCCCGCGCAGCGCGAGCAGCAGTGCCGTCAGCGCAAGAGACAGCAGCATGAAGAGCGTGACCGTGTTGCCGATGGCAGAGGCGGTGCGCTTTTTGTCGCCGCCGCCGGCGGCCTGCGCGATGCTGACCGTCGCGCCCATCGCAAGGCCGACGAGCATGACTGTGAGCATGTGCATCACCTGCGAGCCGATGGAGACGGCGGTCGTGCTGGCGACGCCCTCAAACTGGCCGATGATGAAGAGGTCGGCCATGCCGTAGAGCGTCTGCAAAAAGTAAGAGAGCAGATACGGCAGCGAAAAGGACACAACATTGCGAAAGACGCTGCCGGTGGTGAGATCGTTTTGCATCGGAAAGGACTCCTTATCAGAATAGCATGGAGTCATCATAAACTCTATAACAATTGTAGAGTCAAGCGTAGATTTTTCCGCGCGGAAAAAGGTCTCACTTTCCCGGATAGCCCAGTGCGGCGGAAAGCATCTGCCCCGCGGCGACGACCGCGCGCCCGGCGTGCGCGAACTCGTCCGAGTGCACGGAGCGGAACATCCCCAGTACGCTGACGACGTATTTGAGCGCGCCGCCGCCGGTGAACACCGGCGCGGAAATGGAGCGAAGACCGATCTTATACTCACCGTTTTCCACGGCGAAGCCCGCTTCGCGGCAGGCGGGGAGCGATGCGAGCAAAGCACCCGCGTCCGTTTCTGTGTGCGGGGTGTAGGGCGTGAGCGGCACACGGGCAAGGAGAGTCGCCGCCTCGCTCTCACTCATGCAGGCAAGGACGATCTTGCCCTGCGAGGTGCAGTGCAGCGGCAGCCGCGCCCCCGGCGCGGAGACGATGCGAAGGCTGTCGCGCCCCTCGGCCTGGTCGAGGGCGACGATGTGCCCGTTTTCATAGGTGGAGAGCATGGCGGAGGCGCCGGTCGCTTCTGCCAGATGCTCGAGGTAAGGCCGCGCGAGGGACGAGATGTTCCAGAACGCGCTGGCGCGGCAGCCGTATTCAAAAAGGCGCAGGCCGAGGGCGTATTTGCCGTCTGCGTGCTGTGTGATGACGTCATAGTCGCGCATGGTGGTCAAAAGGCCGAACACTGTGCTCTTGGGCAGCCCTGCGCGCTCGCTGATGGCCGTGAGCGTCATCGCCTCGCCCGCGTCGCTGAGGAGCTGCAAAAGCTCCATCGCCTTCGCCACGGAGCGGATGGTGTTGCCGTCAGTCATAAATCGGCCCTCCCGGTCAAAAATCGTTGCTTGTATTCTAAAAAATACTGTGGAAAAAGTCAAGATTACGATAATATAAAAATACATTTCGACATTATCGGACAACTGTGTTGCGTAAGAGCGTGATATTTGCTAAAATATCATGCTGTACCATGGAAGAAAGAGGTGTTTCGGATGCTGGACGGCTTTGCAAGATCAATTACATACCTGCGCATCAGCATCACGGACCGCTGCAATTATCGCTGCCGCTACTGCATGCCGGACGGCGGCATTGAAAAGTGTGCGCACGAGGACATCTGTTCTTTGGAAGGGCTGCGCGATATGGCCGCCGCGGCGGTCAGGTGCGGCGTCAAAAAGATCCGCGTCACCGGTGGCGAGCCGCTCGTGCGCCGCGGTGCGGTGGACTTCTGCCGCATGTTATCAGAAATTCCCGGCGTTGAAGAGCTCTGCGTCACGACGAATGGCAGCCTGCTCAAGGAGTTTGCCCGGCCGCTGCGCGACGCGGGCGTCACGCACCTCAACATCAGCCTCGACACGCTGAACGAGGAGCGCTTTCGCGCCATCACGCGCCTTGGCACGCTGCAGGATACCTTGGACGGTATCGAGGCGGCGGAGCGCGCGGGCTTTGCGAAGATCAAGCTCAACTGTGTGCTGCTCGGCGGCGTCAACGACGACGAGATCGCCGATTTTGTGGACTTAACGCGCGAACATCCGTGGCAGGTGCGCTTCATTGAGCGCATGCCGATGGGCTGCGGAAAGGATTTCGGTACATACCTCCCCTCGCAGGCGGTTTTGGACCGCTGTCCGGAGTTGGAGGCCGTTTCGCACGACGGCGTGGCCGCGTGCTACCGTCTGCCGGACGCAAAGGGGACCGTCGGTCTCATCGCGCCGATGAGTCATGCGTTCTGCGCAGAGTGCAGCCGCATCCGCATCACGGCGGACGGGAAATTAAAGCCGTGCCTGCATTCGGACGCAGAGATCACGCTGCGGGGCTTGTCCGGTGAGGAATTGGAGCAGGCCATCCGCCGCGGCATTCTGATGAAGCCGGAGCGCCACCACATGGACGAGACCGGCGTCACGGAGACGCATCGCGGCATGTTTGCGATCGGAGGCTGAGAATGGAACTGACGCATTTTAACGAACAGGGCCGCGCCCGCATGGTGGACGTGAGCGAAAAGGTGCAGACCTATCGCGTGGCGCGCGCCGCTGCGACGGTCTGCATGGCAAAAGCGACGATGGACAAGATCAAAGAGGGATCCATCGGCAAGGGTGATGTGTTGGCGGTCGCGCAGGTCGCGGGCATCATGGCCGCGAAGAAAAACAGTGAACTGATCCCGATGTGCCACCCGCTGCTGCTCACGAAGGTGGACATCTCATTTGAAATCGAAGAAACCGCCCTGCACATCCGCAGCGAGGTCCGCTGCCACGGCGAAACGGGCGTTGAAATGGAAGCGCTGACAGCTGTCAGCGTCGCCGCGCTCACGGTGTACGACATGTGCAAGGCCGTGCAGCGCGATATGCGCATCGACGGCATCCACCTTCTCTATAAAGAGGGCGGCAAGAGCGGCGTTTATGAAGCGGAGGAATGAAGAAATGGCACAGGTGACCGCTGTGAACATCAGCGAAAAAAAGGGCGTGCGCAAGCACGAGGTGCCCTATATCGACGTAAAATACCGCCACGGCATTGTGGGCGACGCCCACGCGGGTGACTGGCACCGTCAGATCAGCCTGCTGGCCGACGAGAGCGTGGACACGATGCGCGCTATCTGCCAGCTTGAGCTGGATGCGGGTATCTTTGCCGAAAACATCAACACCCGAGGCATCGAGCTCAAGACGCTCCCCGTCGGCACGCGCCTGCGCGTGGGCGAGACGGAGCTTGAGGTCACGCAGATCGGCAAGCAGTGCCACAACGACTGCGAGATCAAGCGCACGACGGGCAAATGCGTGATGCCGACCGAGGGCATCTTTGCCATTGTGATCAAAGAGGGCCGCATTCAGGCCGGAGACGAGATCGAGGTGCTGAAGAAATGAGACTTATCAAAACCGAGGACGCGGTGGGCCATGTGCTCTGCCACGACATGACGCAGATCATCAAGGACCAGTATAAGGACGCGCGCTTCCGCAAGGGCCATGTCGTGACGGAGGAGGACATCCCCGTGCTGCTCAGCATGGGTAAGGAGCACCTCTATGTCTGGGAGATGACGCCCGGCATGGTGCACGAAAACGACGCGGCGGAGCGGCTTCTGGCCCTCTGCGGGCAGGAGAATATGATCCGCAGCGGCGTGAAAGAGGGCAAGATCGAGCTCAAGGCCGCCTGTGACGGCGTGTTTCTGGTCGATTCCGCGCGCCTTGTCGCCGTGAATAGCCAGGACGAGGTGATGATCGCCACGCGCAAGGGCGGCATGGCTGTACGCGAGGGCGACAAGCTCGCGGGCATGCGCGTCATCCCACTCATCATCGAGGAAGAAAAGCTCCGAAAGGCCGAGCAGGCCGCGGGCGATAAGCCGCTGCTGTCTCTCAAGCCCTATGTGCGCAAGACCGCCTGCATCGTCGCCACCGGCGGTGAGGTCAAAAAGGGCCTCATCAAGGATACATTCACGCCGGTCGTCATCGACAAACTCAAGACCTACGGCATTGAAACGCTCGAGGTCGTCTACTCCGGCGACGGGGTGGAGAATGTGCGCGACGCGGTGCTCGCGATGCGCGAAAAGAAGCCCGACATGATCCTCTGTACCGGCGGCATGAGCGTCGACCCCGACGACAACACGCCGGGCGGCATCAAGGCCGCGGGCGCGAATATCATCGCCTACGGCGCGCCGGTCCTGCCGGGCGCTATGTTCCTGCTCGGCTATTTTGACGACGGTATGCCCGTCATGGGCCTGCCCGGCTGCGTGATGTATGCGGGCGCGACGGTCTTTGATCTGGTGCTGCCGAAGATCGCGGCGGATGTGCCCGTCACACGCGCGGATCTCGCGGCGCTCGGCGAAGGCGGGCTATGCCTTGGGTGCAAGCCGTGCCACTATCCGATCTGCCCGTTTGGAAAATAAAACTTCAAAACGATGGCGGAGCCATCGTTTTGAGGGGGGGTACAGCCTGCTGCGCGCACTCGCTTGCGCTCGCACACTTGCAGGCTGAGAGGTGTTTTTTGCCACGCGCATGGAAATTGGCGAAGCGCCGCCAGCGGCGGATGAAGCGAGCCAGTTTCGAGGAAGCGGCACGATTGGCACGCCCAACGGGCGCGGGAATCGTAATGCCGCGACGGTGACCGCGGCAAAAAACGGATCAAGATTATTTGCCGTCTGCGGACGGCTTGGGCAGCCGTTAGCGGCTTTGCCACTTTACGGATGCCGCATCCCCCTTGCGGGGAAAAGTCTGCGGCGCTTAGATCACGCCCCAGGGGCGCGGGGTTAGGGGAGCAGGACTGGTGGATTTTTGAACCGAATGAGTCGGTGCTGTTTGACAACTTTAACGCTTCGCGCCTGCGGGCGCGAAATGTTGGAGGTGCGTTATCTATTTTGAGGATAGCGAAATGATTTTGTCCAAGTTTCCCGATTGGAATTGGAAATAAATTGCGTGCGGCGTGTTCTTGCGCGTTCCTGTATCGCCGCGCTTTTCAATGAACGCGCGAAAAAGAAAAAATTTGAAAGGAAGTATCCGAACATGAAAAAGCTTTTGTCTCTGCTCCTTGCGCTTGCGCTCGTGTTCTCTCTGGCCGCCTGCAGCAGCAAGACTGACGACATAACCACCGATGACACCCAAGGCGATGCGAACGCCGAGAGCGTTGATCTCGTCGTCTTCGCCGCCGCCTCCATGACCGAGACCCTGACTCAGATCGCCGAGATGTACAAGAAAGTTGCCCCCAACGTCAACATCACCTACAACTTTGACTCCTCGGGCAAGCTCCTCACCCAGATCAGCGAGGGTGCTGACTGTGACCTGTTCATCTCCGCCGCCCCCCAGCAGATGAATGCCATGGACGGCAGCCTCATTGACGACAAGGACAAAAACCCCGACGGTCTTGACCTCATCGTGACCGACAGCCGCATCGACCTGCTTGAGAATAAGGTCACGCTCGCCGTTCCCGAGGGAAACCCCAAGGGCATCGAGAGCTTCGACCAGCTTGCTGAACTCCTCAAGAGCGGCGACATCATGCTCGCCATCGGCAACAGCGACGTGCCCGTCGGCCAGTACACCGAGAAGATCTTCGCCTATTATGGCCTTGACGAAGCGGCTCTCGCCGACTCCCTGACCTATGGCAACAACGTCAAGGAAGTTACCACTCAGGTGAGCGAGGCCAGCACCGACTGCGGCATCATCTACGCCACCGACGCTTACTCCGCCGGCCTCACAGTCGTCGACAGCGCCACCGCCGAGATGTGCGGCCAGGTCATCTATCCCGCCGCCGTCCTGAAGGGCGAGAAGGAAGAAGTCGCCCAGGCCTTCCTCGACTACCTCCAGACCGCTGACGCCATGTCCGTGTTCGAGAGCGTCGGCTTCTGCCCTGCTAACTAAAATAAAAGCCTAAAAGGCTTTCATTTTAAAGAGCTGCACTACGCTCTGCGCCTTGGCCGCTCACTTCGGTGAGCGGCCTTCGACGCTCGCTGCGTGAGAGGTATTTTTTGCCACGCACATGTCGCGGCAAAAAATTTCAAGATTATTTGCGCCGTGCGCGGCGCAAAGTCTGCGACGCTTTTTGATATCTCTTTCGGAAGAGATATCCCCTTTTGTCCCGTTCCCTGCCGCAGGATGCGGCACAAACTTCCCGCCGCCACTGGCGGAAAACCCGCTTGTCTTGTGGCAAACTTTTTTCACCGCATTTGCGGCAGCTGGAGATCGCCTGAATCTCCCAAACTCCAGAAAATCGGAGGTCACTTATGGATTGGTATCCTTTATGGAACTCGCTGCGCATTGCGGCGATCTCCACGGTCGTTATTTTCTTTGCCGGCATTGTTGCCGCCTATTATATCGCAAAGCTTCCGCGCCTGGTCAAAGGTGTGCTCGATGTGCTTCTGACGCTGCCGCTCGTGCTGCCGCCGACGGTCGTGGGCTATCTGCTGCTGCGCGTGTTCGGCCCCAAGCGCGTCATCGGCGCGTGGGTGCTCGAAACGTTCGGCGTCAAGATGGTCATGACCTGGTGGTCGGCCATCTTTGCCACGGTGGTCGTCATCTTCCCGCTAATGTACCGCACGGTGCGCGGCGCGTTCGAGTCTTTTGACGAGACGCTGGCCTATTCTGGACAGACGCTGGGCCTGTCGAATACCTACATTTTCTGGCGTATCCGCATGCCGTACTGCCGTCAGGGCGTGCTGGCCGGCACAGTGCTGGCCTTTGCCAGAGCACTTGGCGAATACGGCGCGACGAGCATGATCGCGGGCTACACACCCGGCAAGACCGCGACGATCTCCACCACGGTCTATCAGCTCTGGCAGACGAACAACGATGTGCTGGCGACGAAGTGGGTCTTGGTCAATATTGCGATCTCCGCCGTCGTGCTGCTGGCGGTCAACATGCTCGAGCGGCGTGACTTCCTCACGGATGCGAGCAAGGCGAGGAGGGCGAGAAGATGAGTTTGTCTGTCGATATTGAAAAAAAGCTTGGCGCGTTTCATCTGCGCTCACAGTTTGAAGCGCCGGACGAGACGATGGCGCTGCTCGGTGCCTCGGGCTGCGGCAAGAGCATGACATTAAAGTGCATCGCAGGCATCGTGACGCCCGACCGCGGGCGCATCGTGCTCGGCGGCCGCGTGCTGTTTGACAGCGAAAAGAAGATCAATCTGCCGCCTCAGCAGCGCAGGGTCGGATATCTTTTCCAGCAGTACGCGCTGTTCCCGAACATGAGCGTGGAGCAGAATATCCTCTGCGGCATCCGCAGCGGAGACAAGGCGGAAAAGCGCCGCGTGCTGGCAGAAAAGATCCGCATGTTCCGCCTTGAGGGCCTTGAGAAAAAGCACCCCGCGCAGCTCTCCGGCGGTCAGCAGCAGCGCGTGGCGCTCGCGCGCATTTTGTGTTCCGAGCCGGAGGCGATTTTGCTCGACGAGCCGTTCTCCGCGCTGGACAGCTACTTAAAGTGGAATCTTGAGATCGAGCTTGCCGACCTGCTCGCGACGTTCAACGGCCCCATCCTCTGGGTCAGCCACGACCGCGATGAGTGTTACCGCAACTGCCGCAGCGTCTGCGTGATGGAAGACGGCCGGACCGGCGAGGTCACGCCGATGGACGAGATGATCCGCCATCCGGGCAGCGTCAGCGCGGCGCGCCTCGCGGGCTGCAAGAACTTCTTCGCCGCCGAGGCGAGAGACGGCAAAGTCTACCTGCCCGAGTGGAACGTGGCGCTGCCGCTTGCTGGCATGGAAAATACCTTTACGACGATTGGCATTCCAGACAATGCCGTCACCATGAGCGAGAACGGCGCCATGAGCTGCACCGTCTGCCGCGTGATCCTCGGCGTGGAGGAGAACATTCTCCTGCTGTGTCCGGAGGGCAGCGCCGAAGGCGCGCCGATGCTGCGTATCACTGTTGGACATGAAAGTGATCTGCAAGCGGGGGCAGCCGTCCGCGTTGCACTGGACGACAGCAAACTGTTACTCCTGTGAATTGAAAAAGTGAGAGCAGGGCAATACCCAGCTCTCTTTTTCCGTCAAAATATAAATACAATTCGTAATATTCTGCCGAAATATAACGAAACACGGCGGTTTTGGGCGTATGCCCAAAACCGCCGTGCCATATTTTCCTTACAGGCGCCCGTAGATGCGGGTCGTCTCGTGGATGGACTTTGCGAGCTTTTTGCTCGCCTCGCCGCTCAGCATGCGCCACTGCCAGTTGCCGCTGCTCGTGCCGGGGGTGTTCATGCGGCAGCCCTTGCCAAGGCCCAGATAGTCCTGCATCTGTGCGACAAACAACCTGCTCTGGCAGCTCATGCCGCCGCGGATGATGCCGGCGTTGAAGCCCTCCTCGTCATTGAGACCGAGGTACTTCTTCGCGAACGCGATGTCCGCCTTATCCGCCTCCGTGCGCCAGAGGGCGAGGGGCGCGTTGTCGTGCGTGCCGGTGTAGCAAATGCTGTTGAAGTTGCAGCTATGCGGCAGGTAGTCGCTCGGGTCGCGCGAGTCGAACGCAAACTCGAGGACCTTCATGCTGGGAAGACCGGAATCGGAGAGCAGCTGCACGACCTCGGGCGAGGGATAGCCGAGGTCCTCGGCGATGAAATCGAGGTCGCGGAACCAGCCGGTCAGCACGCCGACGAGCGACATGCCGGGGCCCTTGACCCAGCGGCCGTTTTTGGCGGTCGTCTCGCCGTAGGGAATGGCCCAGTAGCTCTCGAAGCCGCGGAAATGGTCGATACGGATGACGTCGTAGAGCTTCTGCGCGCCGCCGATGCGGCGGATCCACCAGCCGAAGCCGTCCTTCGCCATGGCCTCGTAGTTGTAGAGCGGGTTGCCCCAGAGCTGCCCGTCCTCGCTGAAGCAGTCAGGCGGGACGCCGGAGACCTCGGTGGGCACGTTGTGCTCGTCGAGCTGGAACATTTCGGGTTCTGCCCACACGTCGGCGGAGTCCATCGCCACATAGATGGGCAGGTCGCCGATGATGCGGATGCCGAGCGAGTGGATGTACGCCTTGAGCGCTTCCCACTGGCGGAAGAAGAGAAACTGAATGTAAGTGAAAAGCTCCACATCCTCGCGCAGCTCGGCGCGGTAGCGCTCGATGACCTCGCTGCTTGTGCGGCAGCGGATGTCCTCGTCGTCCCATTCCGTCCAAGACTTCATGCCGAAGTGGCGCTTGAGCGCCATGAAGAGGGCGTAGTTCGGCAGCCAGCGCTCATTTTCCCGCTCAAATGCCGCGACGGCCTCGCGGTCGCGCGTAAAGCCGCGCGTCTTGGCCTTTTCGAGCAGCGTGAAGCGGCTCGCGTAGATTTTGCCGTAGTCGACAAAGCGGGGATCGTCGCCCCAGTCGCAGGCGTTGACCTCCGCGCGCGTCAGGAGCTTATCTTTGACGAGCAAGTCCAAGTCGATGAAATACGGGTTACCCGCAAAGGACGAAAAGCTCTGATACGGCGAGTCGCCGTAGCTCGTCGGGCCGAGCGGCAAGAGCTGCCAGTATTTCTGCCCCGCGGCGGCGAGAAAGTCGGCAAAGTCATAGGCAGCCTTGCCCATCGTGCCGATGCCGTGAGGCGAGGGGAGGGACGAGATCGGCATCAGAATGCCGGAGGAACGTTCGATCAATGGAACCACTTCTTTCTGGAAAATGAAGGATGAAAGGCGTTAACCCTTTACCGCGCCTGCGGCCACGCCCTTGATGATGTACTTCTGGCACAGCAGGTAGAACACGATGACAGGGATGATGCTCAGCAGGATCAGCGCCATCGTCGCGCCGAGGTCGACGGTGCCGTAGCTGCCCTTGAGGTACTGGATGTGGATGGGGATGGTCATGTACTTCGTGCGGTCGAGCACGAGATAGGGCAGCAGATAGTCGTTCCACACCCACATGATCTCGAGAATGCCGACAGAGATCATCGTGGGCCGCAGCATCGGCAGCACGACGGAGAAGTACGTGCGCAGCGGGCCGCAGCCGTCGATGGCGGCCGCCTCCTCAATTTCAAGCGGGATGGATTTGACAAAGCCGACGAACATGAAAATCGCAAGCCCCGCGCCAAAGCCGAGGTAGATGATGGGGATGGTCCAGGGGGTATTGAGCTTGAGGGTATCGGCCGTCTTCGACAGTGTGAACATCACCATCTGGAACGGCACGACCATCGAAAAGACGCAGAGATAATAGACCATGCGGCAGAATTTGCTGTCCACACGCGCGATGTACCACGCGGCCATCGACGTGCAGAGCAAAATCAGCGCGGTCGAGACGATGGTGATAAATAAGCTGTAGCCGGCGGATTTTAAGAACGGGTAGTTGCCGAACGTCAGGCCCTTGATGAAGTTCGCCCAGCCGGCAAAGCTCTCCGCGTTCGGGAGGGCGAATGTGTCGGTCTTGACATAGGTGTTGAGCTTGAAGGAGTTGATGACCACCGTGAGGACCGGCAGCACATAGATGACGCAGATGACGCCGAGCACGATGGAGAGGATCGTCTTGCGGCGGGCTTCTGCGGAAAGAGAGTGCTTGTTCATTACTGCTGCACCTCCTTTTTGCGGTTGGCACTGAGCTGGAGAAGACCGATGGTCGCGACGAGGATGAAGAACAGCACGGCCTTGGCCTGCGCGGTGCCGCGCGAGTTGGCATTCTGCCCGTAGAACGTGTTGAGAATGTTCAGCGCGAGCATTTCGGTCTCTTTGATCGAGCTGCCGTCGGACAGGATGGTATAGGGCTGGCCGCCCGTGAGGGCGAGGTTCTGGTCGAAGAGCTTGAAGCCATTCGTAAGAGAGAGGAACGTGCAGATGGTGATGGAGGGCATCACATTCGGGATCGTGACTTTCCAAAGCGTCTGCCAGCGGCTCGCGCCGTCGATCTTCGCGGCCTCGAGCATGTCCTCGGGCACGGCTTGCAGGCCCGCGATGTAAATGATCATCATGTAGCCGATCTGCTGCCAGCACATCAGGATGATGAGACCCCAGAAGCCGAGCTTCGTGTTGAGCAGGATCGACGTGCCGTAGCGCGAGAGGATGCCGTCGAAGATCATCGACCAGATGTAGCCGAGCACGATGCCGCCGATGAGGTTCGGCATGAAGAACACCGTGCGGTACAGGTTGCTGCCCTTGATGCCCTGCGTGAGCGCGTAGGCCACGGCAAAGGCCAGCACGTTGATGAGCACGAGCGATATGACGGCAAACAGCGCCGTGAACCAGAACGAATGCACAAAGCTCGCATCCTGGAACGCGCGGCGGTAGTTTTCAAGGCCGACAAAATGCGCGTCGCTCGTGACTTTGAATTTGCAGAAGGAGAGATAGATGCCCTTGCAGAACGGATAGACAAAGCCGATGATGAACGCGCAGACCATCGGCCCCATAAAGAGCGGGAACCAGCGGCGGATCGGGCGGCGGATCATCGAGCTGTTGACCGCAGCGTTGCTGTGCTTATGTTTCAATTCGATCAACTCCCAGCCAAAGATAGAATATTGCTTTTGTTTCTGCACGGCGGGCGCTTCATGCGGCGCTCGCCGTGATATGCAGGGAGGGACGGGCGAAATCGCCCGCCCCTCTCATTTGTGCTTTTCAGATGCGCTTGCTTTTTTAAAAGCGGCTTAGCCGTTGGCGGCAGCGTACTGCGTGGCCCAGCCGTCGACAAACGCGGTCTTGACGAGCTCCCAGTTGGCATCGCTCTGGTCGGCGTCGTACTGGTTCATCGCGGAGACGAGCGCAGCGCGGTAAGCATCAACGTTCGGCTGGAAGTTGGTGACCCAGGGCATGATGTAGTTGCCGTTGGTGGTGTAGTCGTTGGCGTCGGCGAGGAAGCCGTTGGTGGATTCGGCAGCCTGCTTATAGGGCATGGCGGCGAATTCATCGACCAGCATACGGGAGGCCTCGGGATCGGTGACCATCCAGTTCATGAATTCGAGCGTAGCCTGAATGTCTTCCTCGGAAGCCTTGGCGTTGACAGCCCAGCAGTTCTCGGTGCCGCAGTTGAGACCCGCGTTCTCTTCGCCCGCAACACCGCAGTAGAACGGGATCATGGACAGGTTGTCAAGACCGTACTGACCGTCGCCGGTACCGGTGAGCTTGGCCCACTCCCAGGAGCCGTTCTGATAGAACACGGCCTGCTCCTTGCCGAACTCGTCCGCCGCGTCAAAGCCGCCGGCAGCGAGATCAGCAGGATTCACGGCGCTGTTGTTGATGTACAGATCCCACAGGTTCTTGTAGTTCTGCATGTAGGTACCCTTGATGGAAGACGGGCATTCCTTCCAGGCGTCGGGATCGTCCACGGACTCGTAGTAATACTCGAGGTTCGCGAGGTGGCCGGTGAAGCGCCAGCTGGAATCGTCGCTCATGGAAGAGGAGGTGAAGGCGTCGAAGCCGAGCTCGGAAGCACGAGCGTGGATGTCCTCAGCGACGGCCTTGAGAGTCTCAAAGTTCGTGATGTCGCCAAGCGTGTAGCCGGCCTTTTCGAGCAGATCTTCGTTGACGATGATGCCGTAGCACTCATAGCAGTAGCCGATGGAGCAGAGCTTGCCGTCGGCGTCATAGAGGTTGTAGGCGTCGGTGTTGAGCTCGTTGGCAACGGCGGTGCCGCTCAGGTCATAGCAGTAGTCGCCCCAGGTGTCGACAGCGGCCTGGTTGCCCACGACGAACAGCGTCGGGGGAGCGGACTTGTCCATCTCGGCGGTCAGGGTCTCGTTGTAGGTGCCGGAAGCGGCGGTCACGACGGTGACGGGCACGCCGGTCTTCTCGGTGTACATGGCGGCGACCTTCTGCAGGGTCCCGTCGGCTTCGGGCTTGAAGTTCAGCCAGTAGACGCGGCCGGAGGCGGTATCGCCGTCGCTGTTGTCAGCGGAGTCATCCTTCTTATCGCCGCAGGCGACGAGAGAAAGCGCCATGACAAGAGCAAGGATCATTGCAAGATACTTTTTCATTTCATCAATACTCCTTTTCAAATTTATTTTCACGCGGTTCCCGCGGGAAAATCAGTGCTTGAGCTGCCGCACGGACGCACCCTCGCGCAGCGCGGTCGGCAGAGTGACATGGCGATGAACGCCGCGTCCCTCGATGATGTCGAGCAGGATCTCGACGCTCGCCTCTCCCATGGCGGTCATGGGCTGGCAGAGGGTGGTGAGCATGGGATGAATGTATTCCGAGACGCTGATGCCGTCGATGGCGATGACGGAGCAGTCCTCGGGGATGGAGCGGCCGCTTTCGCGCAGGGCGCGCATCGCGCCAATGGCCATGTCGTCCGCGATGGCGAACACGGCGGTAAAATCGGCGGGGGAGCGCAGACGCTTTTGCATGGCGGCATAGGCGTTGGCAATGGTGAAGTCTTCGGCGCAGATCAGGTCTTCCGGATGCTCTGTTAAGCCGAAGTCGCGCAGCGCGCGCTGATAGCCAAGGTAACGGAGCTGGGAGATCGAACTGTCGTCGGGGGCGGCGGTCAGCACGGCGATGCGGCGGTGACCGTTTTGGTAAAGCTCGCTGACCGCGCGGTAGGCCTCCTGCTCGTCGGCGATGGAGACGGAGGAGTACGACTCCGACGGAAGCGTACCGTAGGAGTTGGTGTAGGAGCAGCAGACATAGGGCACGCCGAGAAGCGAAACCTCTTCGGGCGAATAATCGCTGCGCCCGCCGAGGAAGATAATGCCGCGCAGGCGCTTTTCCTTTTCCATCACTGCGCCGCACTGAATCTCGTCGTCGCCGGACGGGATCTGGCGCATGACCATCGTGTAGCCCGAGGCGTCGAGCTTTTGCTCAATGGCGTGGATGATGTCGGTGTAGAAGGGATTCTGCACACCGCGCACCACAAGGCCGACCGCGTCAGAACGAATTTTGACGAGGTCGCGTGCGCTGTTGTTCGGCACATACCGGTGCGCCTCGATGACGGCGCGGACCCGTCTGCGGGAATCCTCACTCACGTCCGGACGGTCGTTGAGCACGCGGGAGACGGTGCTGACGCTCACGTCTGCAAGCTTTGCAATATCCTTGATGGTCATACCGACGCGCCCCCTGCGATGATTCCGGAAACCTTACCGGTAACGTTTCCAATCCTTGCTTACAGCATAGCCCCCACAGCGGGCAAAGTCAAATGAAACTTGCCGTTTGTGGTAAAAATGGGGGAAACACACAAGAAATGTGCACCGATTTTTGACAAAACAGCCAAAGGATCAGAGAATAGCTCTCTTAACGTTCAGCTTACGACGTGCCTGTACCGCTTTATGAGCGGCTTATAGCAAAATGCGGGCCAAAATCGGCGTTTCTGTGCAGAAACGAAAAAATTCCCCGTTTTCCGCCGCTATGCGGCAGAAAACGGGGAACGATCTGTGGCTAAAAAAGCCTTACTTGAGCAGCAGCTCCGCGATCTGGATGGTGTTGGTGGCAGCGCCCTTGCGGACCTGGTCGCCGCAGCACCAGAGGTTCAGGCCGCGCTCGTCGGTCAGGTCCTCACGAATGCGGCCGACATAGACGATGTCCTGATCGGACGTGTCGAGCGGCATGGGGTAGACCTTGTTCTTGAGGTCGTCGACGAGCTTGCAGCCCGGGGCGTTTGCGATGAGCTCCTTGGCACGCTCGACGCTGATCTTCTCCTTCGTGCGCAGCACGACGGATACGCTGTGGCTGCGGATGACGGGCACGCGCGCGCAGGTGCAGCTGACCTTCATCTCGGGCAGGTGGAGGATCTTGCGGCCCTCGTTCTGCATCTTCATCTCCTCGCTGGTGTAGCCCTCGAAGGCCTCGCCGCCGATCTGGGGGATGATGTTGTACGCGATCTGATACTGGAAGACCTTGGGCTCAAGGTGTTTGCCCTCGGAAAGGGCCTTGACCTCATTGTTGAGTTCGTCGATGCCGCCCTTGCCCGCGCCGCTGACGGCCTGGTAGGAAGAGGCGATGATCGTCTCGATGGGGCTCTCCTTGGCGAGGGCGTTAATGGCCACGAGGGTCACGATGGTGGTGCAGTTGGGGTTCGAGATGATGCCCTTGTGCCACTTCACGTCCTCGGGGTTGATCTCGGGGATGACAAGGGGGACGTTGGGGTCGAGGCGGAACGCGCTCGAATTGTCGACGAACACCGCGCCCGCCTTGACGATCGAGGGGGCAAAACGCTCGGCGATGTCGTTCTCGGCCGCGCCGAGGACGATATCAAGGCCCTCAAACGCGTCGTCAGACGCCTCGACGATGGTGCACTCCTGACCGCGGAACATGATTTTGCTGCCCGCGCTTCTGGCGCTTGCGATGGGACGAAGGGACGCAACGGGGAAGTTGCGCTCTTCGAGAATTTTGATCATTTCCTGACCGACGGCGCCGGTGGCGCCGAGAATACCGACATTGACCTGTTTCATTACACTACATTCTCCTTCACAAAACTATTGTACAGGACACGGATGGCCTGTTCGAAATCTTTTTCTTCCACGCCCACGATGATGTTGAGCTCTTCGGGGCCCTGCGTGATCATGCGGATGTTCACGCCGTTTTCGCCGAGCTTGGCGAAAATTTTACCGGAAACGCCGGGACGGTACGCCATCTTGCGGCCGACGGCGGCGACGATGGCGATATGCTCCGTTACGGTTATCTTATTCGGCTGCACCTCTTTTTGCAGCTCGCCCAGCATTTCGTAGAGCGAGCGGGACACCTTGTCGGACGAGACGACGAGCGAGACGTTGTCGATGCCGGACGGGAGGTACTCGACGTTGACCTCGTGCTTGGCGAGCACGTTGAGAATTTTCAGGAGAGAGCCCGGTTCGCTCGACATGCCAGTCTTGGCGATGGTGATGATGGAAAAGCCCTTCTTGCCGGCGATGCCGGTGATGAAGCCGCCCTCTTCCATCTCGTCGCCGATGGACTCCAAGATCATCGTACCGGGATGGTCGGGCGCGTTGGTATTGCGGATGTTGAGCGGGATGTTTTTCTCGCGCACGGGGAAGATCGTGCCCTCGTGCAGGACCTGCGCGCCGATGTAGCTCAGCTCGCGCAGCTCGCTGTAGGTCACGCGGCGGATGGGCTCGGGATCGTCGACGATGCGCGGGTCGGCCATCAGGATGCCGGAGACGTCCGTCCAGTTCTCATACACGTCCGCGCCGAGCGCCGCTGCCGCGAGCGCGCCGGTGATGTCGCTGCCGCCGCGGGAGAACGTGCGGATGTGCCCGTCGGGCATCACGCCATAGAAACCGGGGATGACGACCTTGCGGTCCTCGGCGAGGGAGCGCAGCGCCGCGTAGGATGCGTCCTGATCGACGGTGCCGTCGAACTTGAACTTGATCCAGCGGGCCGCGTCGACGAACTCATAGCCGAGGTATTCGGCCATCAGCCGTGCGGAGAAGTATTCGCCGCGCGAGGCGAGCTCATCCTGGCTGATGCCATTTTTCATCTTGTCCCACAGCGCGTCGAACTCTTTGTCGAGGCTGATGTGCAGGCCGCATTCGGCGATGATCTCGTTGTAGCGGTCGCGGATCATGGCGAAGATGTCCTCGCACGAAACGCCGTATTTGATGTGCGCGGCGCAGAGATAGAGAAGATCGGTGATCTTATGGTCGCCGGAGAAGCGCTTGCCCGGCGCGGAGACGATGACCACGCGGCGGGCGGGGTCGGCTTCCACGATGGACTTGACCTTGGCGAACTGGCGGGCGTCGGCGAGCGACGAACCGCCGAATTTCAAAACTTTGAGCATGGAGTTTATTCCTCTTCGGCCGCGTAGCGCGCAAGCAGCGCGTGCGGGTCGTCCTTTCGGTAAGATTCATAGGCGTCGAACGCCTCGCGGGCGCTGCACTCGCGGGTAAAGTATTCGCCCATGCAGCGGAACAGCCACTTGCACTGCGTGCCGGATAGGTTCACCGAGCAGGGGGTGAAAGAGTCAGCATAGAAGCTGCGGCAGCCGTCGGCGACGTCGAGACAGTCGCGCAGCACGTTCGAGCCGGTCGGGTAGCCGCCTGCGCCCGCGCCGGAAAAGCTCTGCTTGCCAAAACGCGATGCGAACAGCGTGACGAGGTTGCCGGTGCCGTCGGTGTGCGCCTCGGGCGCGGAGGAGGGGAAAAGCGTCGGGCAGACGAACGCGGCCACGGCACGGCCGTTTTTCTCCGCTCGGGCAATGAGCTTGTAGGTCAGGCCCTCGTCCTTCGCCTTGGCGATGTCGCCCGCGGTGATGGACGAGATACCGACACAGGGGATGTCCTCTTCCCTGATGTTCACGCCGAAGGCAAGGTCGGCGGAGAGGACGATCTTGCGGCGCGCGTCCAGACCCTCGACATCTGCGGTGGGGTCGGCCTCGGCGTAGCCGAGCTCCTGCGCCTTGCGGAGCGCGGGCGCGTAATCCGCGCCGGAATTCGTCATGGCGGAAAGCATGTAATTCGTTGTGCCGTTCAGAATGCCCTCGACAGCCTTGATCTCATCAAGCTCAGACGCGCGGGAGAGAGAGGTGAGCCAGGGAATGCCGCCGCCCGCGGCGGCAGTGCAGCGCAGCGCCACGCCTTTTTCTTTTGCAAGGGAGGTGAGCTCTTCAAAGTGGGCGCACATGAGCTGCTTGTTCGCGGTGACGACGTGCTTGCCCGCACGCATGGCCGCGCAGAGGTAGCTGTACGCCGGCTCGATGCCGCCCATGACTTCCACCACAATATCAATCGAGGGATCGCGCACGATCTCGTCGTAATCGGCGGTCACGGTGCATGTGAGCTCCGGGCGGGGACGGCGGGAGAGAACAGCTGCAACATGCAGATCGGTTCGCCCCTCGCACAGCTTATAAAAATGGGAACCGACGGTGCCGAAGCCCAGCAGCGCAATATTCACGGGGAATGACCTTCTTTCTTTTTTGGATACTCCGTCAAGTGCGGACGAATTTGTGACTTACGCCGAAACTGTCCGCGGAAGAAAAACACTTGACTTTTTGATGGAAACAATATAACATAGCGTTTGTGAAAATACAATAGGGAAAACAAAAAAAACTTTTCCCGTGAGATACAGGAGGAAACATCCATGCAGTATCAGAGCACCCGTGACAAAAATTTAAAGGCCAGCAGCGCGCAGGCCATCTTAAACGGCCTTGCCCCCGACGGCGGCCTTTACACGATGCCGTCGTTTGACGAGGTCAAGTTCGACTATACTACTGTATTAAATATGGACACGATGTCCATGTCGACGAAGATCTTATCCAAGCTCCTGCCCGACTTTTCAGAAGCGGAGATGGCAAAACTCGTCCACGACGGCTATACCGGCAAGTTTGAGACCGACCACCTGACCCCGACCGTCCCCGTCGGTGAGGACTTCATCCTCGAGCTTTTCCGCGGGCCGACGAGCGCTTTTAAGGATGTGGCGCTCTCGATGCTGCCGCGCCTGATGACCGCGTCGAAAGAAAAGCTCGGTGTGGACGACGAGATCATGATCCTGACCGCCACGTCCGGCGACACCGGCAAGGCGGCGATGGAGGGCTTCTGCGATGTGCCGGGCACGAAGATCATCGTCTTCTACCCCCACGGCGGCGTGAGCGCCGTGCAGCAGGCGCAGATGGCGACGCAGGCGGGCGAAAACGTCTGCGTGTGCGCGGTGCGCGGCAACTTCGACGATGCGCAGACCGGCGTGAAGAAAATTTTCTCCGCCGTCAGCAAGGATCAGCTGCTCGAGGGTAAGGGCGTTCGCCTGTCCTCGGCCAACTCCATCAACATCGGCCGCCTCGCCCCGCAGGTCGTCTATTATTATAGAGCGTACGCCGACCTTGTGCAGGCGGGCCGCATCCAGCCGGGCGACAAGGTCGACTACGTCGTGCCGACCGGCAATTTCGGCGATATCCTCGCGGGCTACTTCGCCAAGGAAATGGGCCTTCCCGTCGGCAAGCTCGTGTGCGCGTCCAACGCCAACAATGTGCTGACCGACTTCCTGCGCACGGGCCGCTATGACCGCCGCCGCCCCTTCCACAAGACCGTGTCCCCCTCGATGGACATTCTCGTCTCCAGCAACTTGGAGCGCCTGCTCTATCTCCTCTCCGGCGACGACAAGCTCATCGCGGATTTAATGAAGCAGCTCAGCGAAAACGGTGAGTACGAGGTGCCCGCGGACATGCTCGAAAAGCTGCACGAGCTCTTCTGGGCAGGCTTCTGCGACGACGAGGGTGCGAAAACCGCCATCGGTAAGGTCTGGAAGGACGACCATTACCTCTGCGACACGCACACGGCGGTCGCCTGGGACGTGGCGCAGCAGTACAAGCAGGCAAACCCCGAGCACAATGCCGTCGTCGTGCTCTCCACTGCCTCTCCTTATAAATTCCCCGCCGCCGTGCTCGAGGGCATCGGCGAAAAGGCCGAGGGCGACGAGTTCGACGTGATGGAGCAGCTCCACAAGGTCACGGGCGTGCCCGTGCCGAAGAATCTTGCCGACCTACGCTCCCGCGCGGTGCGTCACCGCGACGTGATCGACCGCGGCGAGATGCTCGACTACGTGCTCGGCAAGGCCGCGGCGGAAAAGTGATAAAGGAGAATAAACATGTATATTACCTGCCTTGATATGGAGGGCGTGCTCGTCCCCGAAATTTGGATCGAATTTGCCCGCGAGAGCGGCATTCCCGAGCTGACGCGCACCACGCGCGACGAGCCGGACTACGACAAGCTGATGAAATGGCGCCTGGGCGTGCTCCGCGAGCACGGCCTGGGACTCAAGGAAATTCAGGAGACTATCGCGCGCATCGACCCGCTGCCGGGGGCAAAAGAATTCCTCGACAAGCTGAGATCTGAGACGCAGGCCATCATTTTGAGCGACACCTTTGAGGAATTTGCACAACCGCTGATGAAAAAACTCGGCTGGCCGACCATTTTCTGCAACTCTCTCGAGGTGGACGCCGACGGATTCATCAGCGGCATCAAGATGAGATGCGAGCATTCCAAGCTTACGACCGTGCGCGGCCTTCAGTCCATCGGCTTTGAGACCATCGCCAGCGGCGACAGCTACAACGACCTCGAAATGATCGAAGCGTCCAAGGCGGGCTTCCTGTTCCGCACGACGGAAAAGATCAAGCACGACTACCCGCATCTGCCCGCTTTTGAGGGCTACGACGAGCTTTTAGCGGCCATCGAGCAGGTCATCCGCGCATAAGGGAAAAACAAATATCCAGCTTGAATGAAATAATATTCATTTAAAATTTGTTCATTTTGACGATTGACTTTTTTCTCCAAAAAATTATTATAATCAGGCGAAACGCAGGGGAAATTCTCCTGCAAGGCAAACATTTGTAATAAAATAGGAGGAGAAAAATGTTTAGCTTTCTGATCTGCCTCGCATTGCTGATCGGCGGCTACTTCGTTTACGGTGGCATCGTCGAAAAGACCTTCGGCCCTGACGACCGTGAAACGCCGGCTGTCAAGATCAACGATGGCGTGGACTATGTGGTTCTGCCGCAGTGGAAGCTGTTTATGATCCAGCTTCTGAACATCGCGGGCCTCGGCCCCATCTTCGGTGCCCTGCAGGGTGCTCTGTGGGGTCCCATCGTGTTCCTGTGGATCACCTTTGGTACGATTTTTGCCGGTGCGGTTCACGACTATTTCTCCGGTATGATGAGCGAGCGTAACGAAGGCGCTTCCATCTCCGAGATCGCCGGTATCTATCTGGGCGGCGCAATGAAGAACGTCATGCGCGTGTTCAGCGTGGTGCTGCTCGTTATGGTCGGTACGGTCTTTGCGGTCGGCCCTGCCGGTCTGATTGTCACCCTGTTCAAGAACGGCGGCCACGAGGGCATCGTCGCCACGACCCTGTTCTGGCTGATTATCGTTCTTGTCTACTACTTCATCGCGACTTTCATTTCCATCGATAAGATCATCGGTAAGATTTACCCCCTGTTCGGTATCTGCCTGATCATCATGGCCATCGGTGTTGCCGTCGGCATCTTCACCAAGCCTGAGTACACCATCCCCGAGATCTGGAACAACTTCGGCTCCATGCATCCCTCGGGCACCCCGGTGTGGAGCTTCATGTTCATCACCGTTGCCTGCGGCGCGATCTCCGGCTTCCATGCCACGCAGAGCCCCCTGATGGCTCGCTGCATGAAGAGCGAGAAGCAGGGCCACTTCGTCTTCTACGGCGCGATGGTCTGCGAGGGTGTTATCGCTCTGATCTGGGCTGCTGCCGGCTGCTCCCTGTATGAGGTCACCGGCGGTCTGAACACCGGCCTTGCCGCGGCTCTCGCCAATGGCCAGTCTGCTGCCATCTACGACGTCTGCTCCAAGACCATGGGCGGCGTGGGCATTGCGCTCGCCATGCTCGGCGTTATCGCCTGCCCCATCACCTCCGGCGATACGGCCTTCCGTTCCGCCCGTCTTGTTCTGGCTGACTGGTTCAAGATTGATCAGAAGAAGTGGCAGAACCGCTTGATGCTCTGCGTGCCCGTCCTCGGCGTCGGCGCGATCCTCGGCATCGGCAATGCCCTCGGCAAGATCGACTACACTGTCATTTGGCGTTACTTCAGCTGGACGAACCAGACCCTCGCCATGATCGTTCTGTGGGCCGCTTCCATGTACCTCTTCTATGATAAGAAGAACTACTGGATCACCGCTGTCCCCGCTACCTTTATGAGCGCTGTGTCCGTGACGTACTTCCTGCTGGGCAACGAGTGCCTCGGCCAGTTCCTGAATACCAAGACTGCTGACGGCGCTACCGTTTACAACACTGCGGTTGCTTACCCCGTTGGTGTCATTGTTGCCGTCCTGTTCCTCGGCATCTTCCTGTACACCATCAAGAAGCGCAATCCCCAGCCTCACTACGAGACGCTGCACAAGTAAACCATTCGTAGAGCGGTGGGAGAATCCTCTCCCACCGCTTTTTTCAGATTTTGGAGGAGCTTTATGATTTTTGCACCTGTGCGCCTTGGCGAAACGAGTCTCAACGCCGAAGCTGTCGCCGCGGACAAGAAGTCCTGCAAGCGTTTCGGCCCCTGCGGCGTGGGGAAAGAGGCGCTGTTTTTGAATAGCTATTTTATCGACCGGCGCTACTATGTCGCCTTTTCGTCGGTGCGCCGCGTCTTCAAGCGCGTGGCGATGAGCCAGGGCGGCTTTTCGGGCCAGGGCGTGTTCGGCGCGATCCCCTATCTCGTGGTGCAGTATGACGGCGGGAAGGAAAAGCAGTGTACCTTCAAGCGCGAGGAAGACGTGGACGCGATGCTCGCCTATATCGGGGAAGTGCATCCCGAGATCCCGACGCTGAGCGTCGGCGGCGAGCAGCGCTTGGAGCAGAAGGCAAAGGAAGAGGCTGCGCGCTATCTTTCCGAGCTGACGAGCGACGCGCAGAGCGCGAAAGAAGAGCTGGAAAAGGCGCAGAAGTTCCTCTCCGGTTACCCTGAGCTGACAGACCGGCTCTCCAAGGCGGCCAGAGCCAAGCGTGTGAACCAGCATACGAACCCCGCCTACCGCTGGGTCGCGCTGGCCATCGTGCTGGCGGGCGCGGCGGCGCTGGTGTACGGCATCATCTCGTGGCGCAACGGCGGAGATTTCGGCATGTATTTCGCCCTCTTCGGCTTTGCGGCGATCTTCTTCTTTTCCGGCGCGCACGTGCTGCCCACGGCGAAGAACAACAAAAAGGCCGTCGCCCGCGCCTGGGAAGAGGCACAGGCCAACCTTGCCCACGTCCTGCCGGACGATTTTCCGCTGCCGGCGCGCTATGCGCACCCTGTCGTGCTCACGCGCATGATCCGCATCCTGCGCGAGGGCCGCGCCCAGAGCGCAGATGAGGCGCTCGAGGTGCTGAAATCTGACCTCAAGGCGCTCAACGCCGACGTGCAGGTCTCGCAGGAGGAATACGACGAGGTCGTCGCGATCAAGTCGATGTTCCTGCTGAGCGATTATCAGTGAGCGGATATTGATTCATTTCGTCAAAAAGCCCGTGGATTTTGCAAACCCATGGGCTTTTTTCTGTCGCCTGGCAAGTGAATATAAGAGCGGTAAAAGAAAAATGCTTGCAAAGCGATCGCTTTGCAAGCATTTTTTATCTCTTTTTGCTCTTTGCCGTGGGCTTTGGCTTGGCCCAGCCGGATTTGCGCTTAAAGTTTTTCGGCTTGTCAGCGCCGCTGTTCTTCGGGCTCTGCCCACCGCGGGGCGCGTCGTTTCTGCGGCCGCCGGTCTGAGCGGCGGAGGGCTTTTTGCCGCCGCCGGATTTGCCGTGCGGCATCGCGCGGTCATCGCCGTACGGGCGGACAAGGCACTTCGGCCCGTAGCCGATGAGATCCTCGCGTCCGGCCTTTTTGAGCGCCTCGATGACGAGCGTTTTCTTGTCGGGGCGGAACCACTGGAGCAGCGCGCGCTGCAATTCCTTGCCGTGCGGCGTCGTCTCGGCGAAGACAGGTGTCATATCGCGCGGGTCGATGCCGGTGTAGTACATGCAGGTCGAGAGCGTACCGGGCGTGGGGTAGAAGTCCTGCACCTGCTCGGGCTTGTGACCCGTGGAGTGCAGAAATTCCGCGAGCTGCACGGCGTCCTCGAGTGTGCAGCCGGGGTGGGACGACATGAGGTAGGGAACGAGATACTGTTCGCGCCCGTTCTTCTCGTTCACGGAGCGGTATTTGTCCCAGAATTTTTCAAACACGTCGAAGTGCGGCTTTCCCATGTAGTCGAGCACGCCCGCCACGCAGTGCTCGGGCGCGACCTTGAGCTGGCCGGAGATGTGGTATTTGACGAGCTCGGACAAAAAGGGACTTCCCTTGTCCTCGAGCAGATAGTCATACCGGATGCCCGAGCGGACGAAGACCTTCTTCACGCCGGGGATCGCGCGAAGACGACGCAGCAGCTCGACATATTCCGAGTGGTCGGGATCGAGATTTTTGCAGGGGTAGGGAGCGAGGCAGTTTTTATTGCGGCACATGCCGCGCTTCAACTGATCCTTGCACGACGGATGGCGGAAGTTGGCGCTCGGACCGCCGACGTCGTGGACGTAGCCCTTGAACTTCGGGTCGTGGGTGAAGCCCTCGACCTCGCGCACGCAGGATTCAATCGAGCGCGAGGTGATCATGCGCCCCTGATGGAACGCCAGCGAGCAGAAGTTGCATCCGCCGAAGCACCCGCGGTTGTGCGCGACGGAAAAGCGCACCTCCTCGATGGCGGCGACGCCGCCGAGAGCGTCGTACATCGGGTGCACCTCGCGCATGTAGGGGAGCTCGGCGACCTCGTCGAGCTCTTCGCGCGAAAGCGGCATCGCGGGCGGATTGACGACGAGCGTGTCACGCCCGTGCGCCTGCCAGAGCGCTTTGCCGCGAATGGGGTCGTGCTCCTCGTATTCGAGCTTTGTCGCGAGCGCGTAGGCGTGCTTGTCCCCGCACACCTCTTCATATGACGGGCACTCGACATGGTCGAAGGCGCAGACTTCGGGCGTGCGCGTCACAAACGCCGTGCCGCGAATATCTGTCAAGGTATCCGCCTTTTCGCCCTTGGAGAGCCGGCGCGCAATCTCGCGCGTGGCGTATTCGCCCATGCCGTAAACGAGCAGGTCGGCCTGTGCGTCAAAGATCAGCGCGCGGCGGACCTTATCGTCCCAGTAGTCGTAATGCGCAAAGCGGCGCAGGCTCGCCTCCAGTCCGCCGACGACGATGGGGATATTGCCGAAGGCTTCGCGGCAGCGGTTGGCGTATACGATGGTCGGGCGGTCGGGGCGAAGACCCATGCGGCTGCCGGGGGAGTAGAGGTCCTGCGTGCGGCGTTTTTTCGCCGCCGTGTAGTGCGCGACCATCGAGTCAATGTTGCCGCCGCCGATCATCACGCCGTAGCGCGGACGGCCCATCGCGCGGAAAGCGTCCGCGCTGTGCCAGTCGGGCTGGGCGAGCACCGCCACGCGGTAGCCCTCAGCCTCCAGCACGCGCGCGATGATGGATGTGCCGAAGCTCGGGTGGTCAACATAGGCGTCCGCCGTGACAACGAGGAAGTCGTAGTAGTACCAGCCGCGCTCGACCATCTCATCCTTCGAGACGGGCAGAAAGGCCTTTTCGATCTTCTTTTTCTTCATTTTTCGATAACTTCCTGCAATCTCTTCCAGCAGGATTCCTCATCGTATTCGAAATTCTTCTCAAAAGTGACGCTTTCCGCATCCTCGCAGACGGGGTGGAAGCCCCACTTTTCCGCGCAGTGGAGGCCGACTGCATTGCTCTTCGGGATGCGGCCGGTCGAGAGGATGGAGCAGCCGCGCGAGCGCGCATAGGAGAGAGCCTGACCGACGAGCTTTTCGCCGAGGTTGCGCTTCTGCACGTCCTCCTCGAGCCAGAATTCGCCGATCGTGCCCACACCGCCGCGGCAGGAGACAACGCTGACCGCACCGATGACATCGCCGCCGTGCATCACGTCGAAATGCCCCGCTTCGCCCGAAGCGCGGTAGTAGATGCCGCCCTCGAAGCCTTTCGGGTCGTTGACCCAAGGCTGCTTGCGCACGGTGGCAATGTTGTCGCCGAGGTGGGAGGCGTCGTCGCGGAAGATGACATTGAACGTGCCATTTTCGTACTCGAGCTTTGCAACGGCGGTGTTTTCCGCGTGGCCGGTCTTGTCGATTTCGTGCAGTGTCATGCCCTGAAGCGTGCCGACGATGATGCGCATGGCCATGCCGTGGGAAAAGACGGCGACCGTGCCGTTCGGGTGCGCCTCGGCGATCTCCGTGAGCGCCTTGCGCATCCGTTCGCGCACCTCGGCAAAGCTTTCACAGCCGGGGACGTGCCAGTTCTGCGAGTCGTTGCTGAAATTCGCGAGCTGTTCAGGGTCGATGCGCTCAAGCTCTGCCCAGGGGGTATCCTCCCAATAGCCCACGTCGATCTCGCGCAGCGTGCGGACGGTGCGCAGCGGCAGACCGTGCGTTTTATAGATGGAAAGCGCCGTGATCATCGTGCGGAAACGGTCGCTTGAATAAACGGCGTCGAATTTTGTATCAGCAAAGCGCTTTGCGAGCGCGGCGATCTGATGGTAGCCGCGGTCGGTGATGGTGCTGTTGTACCAGCCATGCGCGCGGCGATAGAGGTTGCCCTCGGCCTCGGCGTGGCGGATGAGATAGATCGTGGTCATATGGTTCTCCTTCATGCTTACTTTTTCTCATTTTCATTATAGGCCGAAAAGAGGCATTCAGCAAGGGCGATTTGCGGCAAAAATTGCCGCGTATGACGCGATCTTGTGTGGACAGACTAAGCGCGTGAGCAAAGGAGTGATCGATATGTGTGATACCGCATTCTGGCGCGGTATGGCTGCCGGCATGGCCGCCGGCGCGATCATCGGCATGACCGTCGCAGAAAAGCGCAAAGCCATGAAGACCTGCGTGGGCCGCACCATGCAGCAGATGGGTACCGCCGTGGACGGCGCGCTGAGCGACTTAATGCACCGGTGAAATAGACGCGAGAGCGCAAGAAAGGGCGGGAGCTGTGCTCCCGCCCTTTCTTTGTTGACTTATATGCAACGACGGATATAATGAAAATAACAGGAATTCCCTGATTAAATTATTTGTATAACGAGAGAGGAGAGAAACGATGAAAAAGCTATTTGCATTGATGCTTGGCCTGCTGTCCTGCACACTACTGCTCTGCCTGTCTGTCAACGCAGTCGAGCTGTATGTCGACACAGAGTTGGTGCAGACCGATGTGCCGCCGCAGTTGGTGAGCGGCCGCACGCTTGTGCCCATGCGGGCGATTTTTGAGTATCTGGGCGCGGAGGTCACGTGGGACAATGACACTCGAACGGCGACTGGTACGCTGGATGACACAGTCGTGATCATCCAGATCGATAATACAACAGCTTACGTCAACGATGTGCCGTACACGCTGGATGTGCCTGCGCAAATCATCGGAAACCGGACAATGGTTCCGGCACGCTTCGTTTCGGAATCGCTTGGCTGCGTCGTCACATGGTATAATGAGACGCAGACGGCGGCAGTTGCGAATAAGACGAAGGGCGAGCACATCTATGTGACAAAGACGGGCAAGCGTTATCACTATTCCGGTACCTGCAACGGCGGTACTTATTACGAAGCAACGCTCGCTGAGGCGATGGGCAGAGGCCTCACTCCCTGCGACAAATGCGTGCTGACAAAGAACTGAATCTTTTCGGAATAGGGTAAGGGCGGGAGCATAGCTCCCGCCCTTACTCATTATTTTCCTGCTATCCTGCTTGCTTTTATCCTTAGATGACGCCGTACTCCTTGAGGAGCTTTTCGATGTCGGTGCCTTCGATTTTGCCGAGAGCTTTCTTGACGGCCATCTTTTCCATGAAGCCCATATCCATGTCGGTGGCCTTCTTGCCGTCGCGCAGCTTGACGGTGGCGTTGAGCAGGTCACGCACATCATACACGCTGCCCCAGACCTCGGGCACGCCGCGGTCGACGTTCAGCAGCGTATAGACGGCCTCCATGCCGGTGCGCATGGAATACTCGGTGGTGAAGATCGTGTCGCGCGGGGTCTCGGCAAACTGGCCGAGGAAAGCGAAGTTGACGCTGCCCTCGGGCACGACGTTCGGGCGGTCGCCATAGGCGCGCGGCATGAAGAACGCGTCGATATACGGCATCATGACGGGCACGGTGTTGGCGCTGTTCGTCGCGAGCTCTTCGATCTGGTCCTCGGGCACGCCGATGTGGTAGAGCCACTCCATGCAGATCTCCTTGCCGGTGCACTCGCGCATGGGCTTTTTGATATAATCGCCCGGCTTGTCGGTGAAGAGGGAGTAGACCCAGACGAGGCAGTGGTCCTTGGGCTGCGTGCGGAACTGCGGCTGGCGGTTGATGGTCCAGCTCATCAGCCAGGAGGAATCCTTCACGGTGACGATGCCGCCGGTGACGACATGGCCGGTGAACGGGTCGCGCTTGCAGATGTTTTTGATATAGGGGATGATCTTCTGGTCGAGGGTCTCGACGGTGGCGCTCATCCAGTTGGTCTGCTCGGGGTCGTGGCAGAACTTGTCGGGATGACCGAAGGACGGATCCTGCGCGGCGATCTTGCGCCACATATCCCAGCCGCCGCCCTCTTTGAGCTCGGTGTTGTACGCGGCGGGCTCGTTCTGGCTGCCCATGGAGGAGTTTTCGACGCAGCCGCCGTTCGTGATGAAAACGAGGTCGTTCTCGGTGAGGTCGATGGCCTCCTTCTTGCCGTCGCGGATGACGTCGATGCGCTTAGCCAGCTTGTGCTTGGGGTCAGAGCAGTCGAACTCGACGTTTGCGACCTGCACGCCGTAGTGGAACTGGACGTTGTGGCTCTCGAGGTACTTGACCATCGGGAGGATCATGGACTCGTACTGGTTATACTTCGTGAAGCGCAGCGCCGTGAAGTCGGGCAGACCCCCGATGTGGTGGATATAGCGCTGGATATAGAGCTTCATCTCGAGTGCGCTGTGCCAGTTTTCAAAGGCGAACATCGTGCGCCAATAGAGCCAGAAATTGGAATTCAGGACCTCGTCATCGAAGAAGTCGGTGATCTTCTTGTCCTGCAGCTGCTCGTTGGGGGTGAAGAAGAGCTTCATGATCTCCATCGCGCCCTTGTCGGAGATGTCGAACTTGCCGTCGGTGTGCGCGTCCTGACCGCGGTTGACGGTCGCGCGGCAGAGGGAGTAGTTGGGGTCTTCCTTGTTGAGCCAGTAGTACTCATCGAGCACGCTCACACCCTCGGTCTCGATGGAGGGGATGGAGCGGAACAGGTCCCACATGACCTCGAAATGGTTGTCCATCTCGCGGCCGCCGCGCATCACATAGCCGAGGTTTTCAAACTTGTAGCCGTCGCACGCGCCGCCGGGCAGATCACCCTTTTCGAGCACGTGCACGTGCTCACCCTTCATCTGGCCGTCACGCACGAGGTAGCAGGCGGCAGTCAGCGCGGCGAGGCCGCTGCCGACGATATAGGCGGACTTGTTGTCCACGCCTTCGGGCTTCTTGGGACGGGCGAACGCTTCATAGTTACCGCTGGAATAATACATAAATCATTTCTCCTTTCAAACTGTCTGTGAAACCGCTGATCCACGAAACACATTCAACCTTGGGAATCAACGGTATGTTTTCCTTTCGATGGTGAAAGCATACCGCGGTTTTGCGAAAAGAACAATCAGCAGAAATCGGGCGGTGATAAGAAACTTATCACCGCCCGAAAAGCTGTAAAAATTTTTATCATTCTGCCGCTTTTGATGAAAGCAGGGAAACCGTCACGCCTTATCGATGCGCAGCCGCTCGAGCGCGGCACGGACATTGCCGTGGATGACGAGTTCGAGCCGGTCGACAAGCAGCTGGGAGTCGCCCTTCATATCGTTTTTGATCCAGTCGAGCATCAGACCGACAAAGGCGTACTTGTAGACCGTTGCGATGAAGGCCTTGTCCTCGTCACGCACGCTCATGCCCTGCGCCTGCTCCTCGACTACGCCCTCAAGCAGGTCGTAGGTGACCTTGTAGAGGTAGTTTTCCACCTGCTCGCGGCTGACGGAGTGGTAGACATTCATAATGAATGGCTTGTTGTCCTGCACGGCCTTAAAGAGCTGCAAAAAACCCTGCTGCCACGTCTCGTAGGTCTTATTGCCTGCGAGCGCCTTGCTGGCGTCCTCCTGACACGACCACTCGACAAGGTCGTAAATGTCCTTGAAGTGGTAGTAAAACGTCATGCGGTTGATGCCGCAGTCCTCCGTGATATCGCTGATGGTGATCTTGCTCAGAGGCTTTTGCAGCAGCAGATTTTTGAGCGACGCCTCGAGCGCGCGTTTGGTCACCTGTGACATGGCGGTCTCCTCTTTCTATCAGGAATAATCGGTTATTTTCATCATACCATGGAAAGCGGCGGAAATGGGAGAAGTTTTTGTAAATTCTCCACTGAATCAAAAAAGAGGACGCTTCCGCTACTCCTGATAGGGGTACCTTGAAGCGTGTCCTCGGATTAGGCAGGCAGTGCAATTGTACTGTCTGCCTTTTCTGTTGTCTCTCCGCATAGAAGCATATCGTCTGTCTCGTTGAGGTTGAAGTCCCGAAAACAGATGTGGATCTTCTGCGGTGCGTGCTTGGAGTATTTGACCTCTTTCTCATACACGATGATTTTCGCCACAAAGGTGCGGAGCAGTTCCGGGGTCAGTTCCGTCATGTCGGTGAACTTTCTGGCCTTGGCGATGAAGTTCTTGGCGTTGGCCATGCTACTGCGTAGTTTCTCCAGGCGCTCCTCCGTGGCAGGGATGGCTTCGGCCAGCTGCGCTTTCTCCTTGGAGTATGCCTCAGACAGCAAACGGAACTGCTCATTGCTCACCCGTCCCAAGGCGCTGTCCTCATACATCCGCTTGAACACTACATCCAGTTCGCCATCCCGTTTCCGCATCGTGGACAATTCCCGCTCCAACCCCCGGATCTCCTTTGCCACCTCAGTAGATTGCTTTTGCTGAATATATGCGGCGAACCGCTCCGGGTCGCTCCTGGCAAACTCTGTGGCTCTGCGGATTGTTTCCAGCACGATTTCCTTCAGTGCCACTTCCCGGATATAGTGAGCGCTACACACTTCTGCCCCGTCCTTCTTGTAGGTGCGGCAGGTGAAATGATTCTGTTCCGGCTTCATGGTGTGCGCCCGGTGCAATACCATGGGCTTACTGCAGTCCGCACAATACACCAATCCAGAGAACATATTCTGCTCATCCATATTCGTGCGGCGGCGCTTATGAGATCGCACCTCCTGTACGATATCCCAGGTTTCCTGATCCACCAGCTCTTCATGAGTATTCTCAAAGATAAGCCACTCTGATTTGGGGCGTTCACATCGTTTTTTGTCCTTGTAGGACTTGGTGCTGTAGCGAAGGTTGACCGTGTGCCCAAGGTAGACCATGTTCTGAAGCATATCCGCCACCATGTCGCCAGTCCAGTTGTAGGGCCGCTCTGCATTCAGCCCGGAATGGGATGTGCCGAATTTCGTATAGGCGTACATGGATGGACTGTAGATGCATTCTTTCTTGAGCTGCTTTGCAATCTGGGCTGGTCCCATTCCGCCGGCGCACATGGCGAAGATGCGTTTGACGACAGCCGCCGCCTCCTCATCCACCAACAGAGGAGAGTCCTTGGTTGCACCCTTGCGGTAGCCGTAAGGAGCTCGTGTCCCCACCCGGATTCCCCGCTGTGCCTTGGCGTTCACTACATTCCGCACCTTGCGGCTGCAGTCCCGCACGTGCCACTCATTGAACAAATTCTTGAAAGGCATCAGCTCGTTGCTGTTTTCATACTTGGTGTCAACATTGTCGTTGACAGCGATGTAGCGCACATCATTGGAAGGGAATATCTCCTCGATATAAAGACCGGTGTGCAGTTGGTTTCTTCCAAGGCGGGAAAGATCCTTTGTGATGATGACGGCGATGTCGCCGTTGCTCATGTCATCCATCATCTGTTCAAAGGCTGGGCGATTGAAATTCGTGCCGGAATAGCCATCGTCCACATAAAATCTGGTGTTCTGGAACCCATTCTCATCGGCGTACTTTTGCAGGATAAGTTTTTGAGACGAGATTTGTCAAGGTTATTTTCTCCCGCTGAATACAAATGTCCAACTTTACTGTGAATAGCTCAGATATAATAAACACAGAGCCGCAGAATGGCCAGGGTTGCCATCACCGCCGCAATGATTAGGATGGTGTTTCGGTTTTCTCCGGCCACTCCGATGTCAATCATACTGGCCAGGGCAGTAGGCAGCAGCATGGCTGTCACAGCGGAGAGCAGCATCAGCGCCAAGAGGGCGGCCACATGCTTTCCGCTGAGTTTTACACGGGAAAAAATCGTACCCATAGTTTTCCTTTCTGCTCGTCGTACTCGCATTTTAGCTTGACAGGGCAAATAGCAAATGATAGTATAAATGAAACGATAGTATCATAGATGCTATGAATATCACAGAAGCAGGCGTTGTCAATAGTCCGAGCGAAAGTGGAACAAATGACAATCCTTGTTTCAATGATACGCAATTAAAGGAGACGTTTCTTATGCGAAGGACAACGGCTACAACAGACTATCTGAAAGAATGTATGGGTACAGCGTTGCTGGAACTAATGAAAGAAAAACCCATTGAAAAAATCAGTATTGAGGAGATGACTGCCAAGGCAGATGTAGGTCGCTCCACTTATTTCCGTTATTTCAAAAGTAAAGATGAAGTTCTGTCTTTCAAAATCACATGTCTGTGGAAGCGCTTTTCCGACGAACACGGTGCTACCAACTTCGCCACTGGTAGTTATGACGGCATCAGGCTGTTTTTTGAATTTTGCCTTTCCACTCGTCCTATTTGTGATCTGCTCTACTCAGCTGATCGCCAATATGTGATTCTAAACTTCTATTTACAAGAAGCGGCATCCATTGTCGCTAATGCCGATGCCAAAACGCACTACTTTATCCAATTTATTACATATGGATTGTTTGGGCTTATGAATGCGTGGGTATTACGAGGCTATAAAGAAACCCCACAGGAAATGGCACAAATAGTTTGCGATTGGGAAGCATCTTCGGAGGAGAAATAACATAGAGGGGGGTAAACATATGGGAAAAATCATTCGACGCATTCTAACAATTATTCCAGCGGTGGCTTTACAATCGCTCTGGCTTTTGCTGTTGATGAAATGGCTGACCCCTTACGCACCGATTATTGTGTCACTGCTTTCCGTTGCAGCGTTTTTCTTGGTGGTATTTATTATTATAAAGAGAGATGAAACCGCTTATAAATTGCTTTGGCTGCTGGTTATTCTGTCACTACCTTTGGTAGGAGCGTTACTATATCTGCTCTTTGGAAATAAACGGACGGCCCGCCCTCTAAAAAGGCGCTTGCAGCAAGTTCAAAAGAGTTGCAATCCGCAGCCTCTTCCAATAAAAGAAGCGCCCTTTGACGGCGAAAAACGCATGGGGCAAACAGTGCGGTGGCTGGAAGAAAAAACGCAATATCCGATGTGTGCAGTTGAGCAGGTTCGTTACTATCCGTTGGGCGATAATATGTTCCCTGATATGCTTGCCGATTTGAAAAATGCAAGAAACTCGATTTACGTAGAATACTTCATTATTGAGCCGGGGCATATGTGGGACGCAATCGTGAACGAACTGGAAGTAAAAATGGAGCAGGGCGTTGATGTACGTGTGATATACGATGATCTTGGCAGTATTTCTTCGTTCAATTTCAGTAATGTCCGTGAACTGAAAAAGAAAGGCATTCCATGTATTCCTTTTAATCCTTTCCTTGCCTTAAAAGGAACTGCAAACTATCGCGATCATCGCAAAATGCTGATTATTGACAACGAAGTTGCTTATAGCGGAGGTATCAACTTATCAGATCGGTATATCAATTTGGAACATCCCTATGGACACTGGAAGGACACAGGCTTTCGGATTACTGGTGAGCCAGTAAAAAATTTTACCCATATGTTCTTGACCTTTTGGAACGCATTTTCGCTGGAAAAAGAAGCAGGACAGCTTGCAATGCCCACATATCCCAAAAGGTATCCTGCGCCGCCGCACACATTTGATGGTTATGTGCTTAGTTACTACGATTCGCCCCTTAACCATGAAGCTACCAGTAATCAGCTCTTTATTGACTTGCTTTCTCAAAGCACGGATTACGCATGGTTTTTTACACCGTATCTTATGCTTGGCGATGACTTGATGGATGCAATGATTTCCGCTGCTCAACGTGGTGTAGACGTGCGGATCATTATGCCCGGCATCCCTGATAAGAAGCTGATTTTCCGTATGTCTCGGAGCTTTTATCAGGTGTTGCTGACTGGCGGCATCAAGATTTATGAGTATACTCCCGGCTTCGTTCATGCAAAGAGCTTTGTATCAGACGACAAAGTTGCGACGATAGGAACTGTCAATCTGGACTACCGCAGTCTCTTTCTCCACTTTGAAAACAATTCGTTCTTTTATCGTTCCAGTATTATTGCAGCAATAAAGGACGATTTCATCGCTACACAGGCAAAATGTAAAGAGGTAAAGCCCTATGATATGAAACATTATTCGCGCCGCTGGGTCGTAGATGGTGTCCTTCGTATTTTCGCACCGCTATGTTGAGGTTTTTATGAAGCATTTTCTTATGTGTCTGCTATATATCGCGGCGTTAGGGGTTCTCTCCTTTGTAGTGGGGCGCTTGATCCCGAAGCATTGGTTTCACGCCGATCGTTTTCCTTGGGTCTGCCACCCGGCAGAGCAAAAACTATGGAAGCGGCTTCATGTTCGGAAATGGCAGGCAAAGATCCCCGATATGAGCCGCATATTCGTTAAAATCATGCCGGAAAAGAAACTGACAAAGGAAAACTATGAGAACTTGCCGCGCATGATAGAAGAAACTTGCGTGGCAGAGTGGACACATATTCTGTTGTCTATCGCCGGTCTTGGACTGCTGAAAATATGGTCCGGTGTTGGCGGGGTATGTATAACGATTATCTACATTGTGCTGGGTAATTTGCCGTTTATTGTTGTCCAGCGCTATAATCGCCCACGCCTGCAAAAGCTGTTTGCTATGCAGCAAAGGAAAAAATAGGAGATTCAAATGCAAACACTAATTCTAAGCTGCAACACTGGCGCAGGGCATAACTCCTGTGCGCAAGCAGTTCAGGAAGCCTACCACTCTCGCGGAGAAATCTGCAATATTACAGATTCTTTGCAGTTTATTTCAGAAAAAGCATCCACGTTTATTTCTAATTGGCATACCCGAATTTACCGCCATGCTCCAAGGCTTTTTGATGCTGGGTATCAGCGTGCGGAATCTCACGAAGATATTTTTTGTGAGGGAACGCCGATCTATAAGCTACTTTCCTCCGGCGCAGAGCGGATGTATCAATACATCCGCTCTGCAGGCTACGATAATATTATCTGTACTCATGTATTCCCAGCCTTGGCGTTGACAGAAATGCGCCGACAGCACCCATGCTTACAGCTTGTAACGAGCCACATTTCTACAGACTATACCTGCGCTCCCTGCACAGCGGATTCTGCGCTGGACTGGTATTTCATTCCGTCCACTTCGCTGTTAGGTGAGTTTGAACAATGTGGACTTCAACCTCAAAAGCTGATCGCCAGTGGAATCCCTGTGCGGCAGCAATTCTACCAGCGTGTGTCACAAGAAGCAGGAAAAGCCAACGCCGGAATCTCTCCTGCTCATCAACATATTTTAATGATGTGCGGTAGCATGGGCTGCGGTCCAATGGAGGAGATTATATCGTATCTCTGCCCTTACCTCACAACAGAACAAGAACTTAGTGTTGTATGCGGCACAAATGATGATTTACGCAAAAAACTCCAAAAAAGGACAGAAAAGTATTCTCAAGTTCATGTTCTGGGAACCGTCAATAATGTGCCGCAGCTCATGCAAGCCTCAGACCTATTCCTGACAAAGCCCGGAGGTCTAAGTACATCTGAGGCAATGGCGGCAGAGTTACCAATGGTGCTTATCGATGCAGTGGCTGGCTGCGAGACACATAATCTGAATTTTTTTCTGCGTAATGGAATGGCCGTCACAGCCAATACGCCAAAAGCAATCGCAGACACCACAATAAAAACGCTAAATGCCCCAGTGCTTCTTTCTAAAATGCGCGCGGCAATGCGGTCGCAGACGGAATGTACGGCAGCCGATAAAATCTATGAATGGATATACAGTCATGCAAAGTAATCATATAAAGCCGGAAGTTAATTACCGTGAGTTCCGCATCCATAAACTTAATACACCTGAATTTTCTCACGTCAGGCTATTGCTTTACTGGCCAATTTTCGGCTTGCTGTTTTTGTTTCTTGAGCGGTTGCAACCGCAACGAAATTACTATCCCGTCTATTGTGGACTCGATGATATAATACCATTTTGTGAATGGGCGTTGATTCCGTATCTATTTTGGTTTGTCTTTCTAATCGGTACGTTGGTTTATACTTTTTTCGTCGATGTACCTGCATTTCGGCGTATGATGTATTTTGTGATAGTCACCTATACGATCACGGTTTTGATTTACCTGTTCTTTCCAACCTGCCAAAATTTGCGGCCAGAAGCATTTGTACGCAATAATCTACTTACACGCTTTATTGAATTATTCTATAGTTTCGATACCAATACAAATGTTTGCCCCTCACTTCATGTAATAGGCTCTGTTGCCGCGATGTTTGGGTTATGGGATTGCAAGGCGCTCCAAAGCGTCGGATGGAAAATCGCTGCTACATCAATCGCCGTGTGTATCAGTCTCTCCACCGTTTTTATGAAACAGCATTCTATCATGGATGTTCTCGCTGCATTGCCAGTCTGTTTCTTTGGTTGGTGGATTGCCTATAAGATACTCCCCAATAATAAAACAAACCGATTTCTTACGAGGATGTAATCATGGATAAATCCTACAAAAAGCCGCTTCTACTAATCACGTTTGGGGTGATCTTATTTGCGGCATTCAACAATCTAAACTATGTTGCCAACTTTCTAAAATCGTGTATTGGCTTGCTCGCTCCGATTTTATCAGGCCTTTTGCTGGCCTTTGTTCTGAGTGTACCCGTGCGCGGACTGGCAAAGAGGCTTCGACGAAAGCTGACTAAAGCTACAGATCGGCAAATAGACATGATAAGCCTGTTACTGACGCTGATATGTGTTATTGCGATTATTGCTCTTCTGTGTGTAATTGCGATTCCACAGCTCACTGCATCTGTAAAAAGCATTGCTGCTCTTGTTCAAGAAAAATGGCCTGACTGGGTCGGCTTATTGCAAAGATACGGCATTGACACAGAGAAACTGTCGGCACATTTTGCTGCGCTCGATTGGAAATCTATTCTGCAAAGCATTTCGAGCGAAATGAACACAGTGATTTCCTCAGTTGCCAATGTTGCTGGCTCTACGGTATCTGCGATTGCTGATGTTGCAATTTCACTTGTGATCACATTCTATGTGCTAATTGGATGGCGTGAGTTGAGCAGTCAAAGCAAACGGGCACTGTATGCCTACTGTAAGGAATCCGTTGCAGATAGAATTTGCCATATTTCGAAACTTGCACATGACACCTATGCGAAGTTTCTTTCTGGTCAGTGTGTCGAGGTTATGATTCTTGGAACATTGATCTTTCTTTCGTTTTCTGTTGCAGGGATTCCATATGCGGGGCTAACAGCCGTTTTAACTGCCGCCTTTGCATTCGTTCCTTATATTGGAGGATTTCTCTCCTGCGCTTTCGGCATTTTATTTACTTTATTGGCGGCTCCGAACAAGGCGCTCCTATGCTTGATCGTCTATCAGGCAACTCAGTTTGTTGAAAATCAGTTCATCTATCCGCACGTCGTGGGAAACAGTGTAGGGCTATCCCCGTTCTGGACGTTGTTGGCGGTTTTGCTGGGCGGTAAACTGTTCGGTGTCCTTGGCATGATTTTCTTTATTCCGTTAATGGCTCTTGTATCTCAGCTTCTACACGAATCAATCGAACGGCGGCTGCATACCCGCAAACCGGAGCTGTCCAATGTACAAAGCAACTCAGACGAGAATACAGACATATCTCAATGATGTAGCAGGCGTTCGAATAGTTTGTGCGTTTATTG
>OJNP01000120.1_pt1 | contig 65763 bp, 60 predicted proteins | sample 1597921 | NCBI WGS metagenome assembly OJNP01 (sample SAMN01915213, study PRJEB22387) | human gut metagenome | isolation source: stool | host: Homo sapiens | place: USA | reverse complement strand
AAAAAACTGACCCCCAATTGTTAGATTTTTGGTCTAACAATTGGGGGTCAGCTCAAAGTTTTTCCACGAATAGTCTTTTTTATTTGAAAGACGGGTGCGGCGGCGGGAACCGGCCGGCCCGTTCCGTTCGGGGGACCATATTTCCTGACAACGGATGCGTAGATGCATACAAGCGCTGCCGGGAGTGGGAAATAAAATTTTTAGGGGGAATCCAACATGTCTCGTAGGAACAAGGTATTGGAAGCGGTGGTATTGGCAAGCCTGATGGCCATTCCGGGAATGGCAGGTGCTGAGGCATGGTATGCCGTAGGACCTGTTTCGGTAGATGGAGGTGAAGCATCTAAAACTGTAGTTGTAAGCAACCCGACGGCGCCCTATCAGGTCGGGAAAGCCGGCAGTGCGGTGGAAGTGGGCGATTTCGGCCTGAAAGACAGGACGGACCGCTACTCTGCACTGGCTGTCCTTTCTCCTTCTGAAGTGGTGTTTACAGGCAGGACGATTTCGACAAAGGCTTTGGAGGCGGAAGGCGGCGCGAAGATTGTGGTCGGTGACGCCGATACGGAATCCGTGACTATTGCCGGTGACGAAAATACGACGGGTCTGGGCTCCCTGCGCTTCGACGGCGAAGCGGGAGGCACCTCCATTACCGTTACTGCAAAGAACATCGATGTCAGTACAGCCGGTTCCGGCGATGGCGTGAGTGCCATCTGGGGCCAGAACGGCACCCAGTCCGAAACGGCGCCGGAGGGGGCTGCTTCCGTGACGCTGAAGGGCGACACCATCCATATCCAGTCTCCTGGCACGGCGATTGTGGCTTATTCCAACAGCCAGATCAATATCAACGGGGATACCACGGTTGATGCGGGGGATTATGCTGTCGATGCCCGCGGGAATTCCACCGTCAACATCAATACGGACGGGGCCCATTCCACAGTGGTAAATGGGGACATCGTCTTTGAAACACCGAATACGAAGGGCGACGGCAGCGGCAGCGGCAACATCATCAACGCCAACGTCAACCTGAACCTTACCGGCAAGGATTCCGTCTGGACCGGCCGCTCTTATGAAATGTATACGCCGGAAGGCGGCACGGAAGAAACCGAAAAATACTACGGCGACGATTATTACGGCCATGTAACCGGGCTGAAGCTCACCATGAAGGACGGTGCTACGTGGAACGCGACCGGCAACAACATCATGAACGAGCTCGATGCCGAAGACAGCACGATCAATGTGCAGGAAGGGACGGAGTATGTCCATGTAGGAACGGCAACCCTGACGGGGACGACGGCCAATATCGACGCCGATGACTCGGACGTCTATGTTGACACCATGAAGGCGACGGACAGCACCTTCAACCTCAACGGCACGAACGTCAGGCTGTCTGTAGACAAACTTTCCGGCTCGAAGGATGTCATCAATACGGGCAGCCTGGACAACAAGGTCCTGGTCGGGGAAAAGGACGCCGAAGACCTTACCGTCCATGGCACGGGCGCCATTGCCGACGCCATCAGGAAGGATGGCGCCAACGCCCAGAAACTGGCCGATGTGGCAGCGTTGAAGTCGGACCCCGGCACTTCGGTGGCGGACAAGGTCAGCACGGACGAAGGCACCGTGGCCGGCAGGTACGAAGCCGACGTCAAGGACGGCAAGGTCACCAACGTCCGGTACGAACAGAACCGGACGAACCTGGCCGTCAGCAACATGGCGGTCGCCAACCTGGTGCTGTGGCGTCAGGAAAACAACGACATGAACAAACGGCTGGGCGAGTTGCGCGACAGCGAAGGGCAGCAGGGCGTCTGGGCCAGAATGGTACGCGGCGAAGCCAAGTACGGCCAGGCCGGCCTCAAGAACCAGTACAACTACTACCAGGTCGGCTATGATACCAAGCTGAGCACCAATTCCCGCTGGACCGTCGGCGCCGCCTTCAACAAGACGGACGGTACGACGACCTTCCAGGGCGGAACCAGCGACAACGATCATCATGGCGTGGCCCTGTACGGCTCCTACCTGGGCGATAAGGGCGGCTTCGTCGACCTGATTGCCAAGTACTCCAACCTGGATATCGATTACAACGTCACCGGCGGCGCCGGCAGCGGCGACTACGATGTGGACGCTTACAGCCTGAGCGCGGAAGTGGGCAAGCGCTTCCACGGCAGCCATGGCTTCTGGATCGAGCCGCAGGCGGAACTGACGTACGGCAGCGTCAACTCCGTGGACTACACGACGGACAACGACGTCCATGTCCATCAGGACAGCATGGACAGCTTCGTCGGCCGGCTGGGCTTCTCCCTGGGCAAGGACATCAAGAAAGGCCATGTCTATGCACGGGCTTCCTACCTGTACGACTTTGACGGCGACACGGATGTCACCATGACGGACACGCAGGGTGTCAGCGATTCCTACAAGCACGACATCGGCGGCAGCTGGTGGGAGATCGGCATCGGTACGAACCTGAACCTCAGCAAAGCCACCCACATGTACATGGATTTGGAAAAGACGTACGGCGGCGATGTCACGACTCCGTGGCAGTGGGGCCTGGGCCTGCGTTACAGCTTCTGACGCAGCGTAAAACAGCTGTCGGCATGCCAAGCTGCAGCCGGATTCCCTCCGCAGGCAGAACGGCATGACGGAAGGATCCCCTTGCGGTCTCCGGACTGCAAGGGGATTTTTTGCTGCGCCGCGCTTTGACAATCGGCGGCGGCTCCAGTACAATGGAGTTGTCAGGAATTCACCCGGAAAAGAGGCGGTACGATGGACTTTTTTGCAGGCAATTATCCCGAAACGTACGAACCGTATGGCGATGAAACATTCCGCCGGCGCTATTTCAGCTTCCGCGGCCGCCTGAACCGGAACCGCTATGTGGCGCGCCAGATCCTGGTCTGGTTTGTTTCCCTCGTCAGTGGTCCGGTCCTGGAAAACTATATCTACACGGCGGAACCGACCCCGCTGCCGGCGCCGAACGTGTGGGAATCCGTCTTCCACTGGGCCGGCGGCACGGCATACGCGGCTTCGTCCGTCCTGCCCGTGGCCGCGTCCTACTTTACGCTGAGCGTCTTCACGTTCCTCTATTTCCTCATTACAATCGGCTGCAGCCTCGCCAGCGTGCTGCTCAATATCCGCCGGGCCCATGACCGGGACCACAGCGGCTGGTACCTGCTGCTCTGCTGCATCCCCCTCGTGAACTTCGTCATCCTGTTCCAGCTCCTCTTCCTGCGCGGGACCCGCGGCCCGAACCGCTTCGGCCCCGACCCGGAAGACCAGCCGGACCGTCCGCTGCTCTGATGTTTTTGTGTAATATTTGTTACAGAATCAATTGACATCGGTAGCTGGATAAGTATAATGAAAGTAGAGAGGAACGTTGTCCTCTGTCCATGTATCTAAAAAATCCCGGGGCGTCCGCCCGCCTGTTTCGGCGTTTAGGTGAAAGGAGGAGTAGCATGGTTTCCTATAAAACTTTCATTGCCTGCTACAAAGAAGACATTGTGAAATTCGTAGCGTTGATCGCCGTCGTGGCGGTCGTCGTCGTCCTGTTCCACTGAACTGGCGGATTTTGTCCCGTGCGGCCCCGTGCCGCACGGTCTTTTTATTTCCCGGGAAACGCCGGCCCGGCAAAGCGTTGCACTTTCTCCGCCCGGGGCATATAATGTAAACATATTGGAAATTTGGAAGCCGGGCGCGGCCAATCCATCTTTGTTGTATGTTTCCCAAGGGGGCGCGCCCGAATACACAGAAACCGAGGCGGTAGTATGGAAGCACGGTACGATGCAGACATGACACACAAGCTGGCGAAGACGCTCCTGGGGCCTCTGGGCTTTCTGGCGGCGGGACTGCTGCTGGCGCCCGTATTGGGGATCAAGGGCGGATTTGCCGTCGGCACGGCGGTCTGGATGGCCATCTGGTGGATTTTCCGGCCTGTCCACATTGCCGTTACATCGCTCCTGCCCATTGCGGTCAACGCCGCCTTTTCCCTGGTGCCCAACGCTCATGTCATTGCGCGCTACTTTACGGACATCGTCGTCCTTTTGCTGGGCGCCGACCTGATCTGCCTCGGCTGGTCCGCCACGGGCCTGGACCGGCGCATTTCCCTGCGCACCCTGTGCCTCATCGGGACGTCCCTGAAGAGCCAGATCCTCGTCTGGCTCGGGGCCTCCGTCGTCCTGTCGGCCTTTTTGCCCAATACCGTCGTGGCGACCATCTTCTGCCCTATTGCCGTGGGCATGCTCAAGTTCGTCGGGGAAAAATACATCACGGAAAGCAAACTGGCCGTGCCCATCCTGTTGGCCATTTCCTGGGGCAGCGGCATCGGCGGCCTCGGTTCGCCCATCGGCAGCCCGGCCAACCTTGTCGCCATCCAGTACATGGAACAGTTGACGGGCCATGAATTCATGTACATCCAATGGATCGGCCGGTTCGTTCCGCTTTTATCCGTCCTTTTCCTCGTCAACCTCTTCTTCCTGTGGCATCTGGACATGCCCGTCAAGTCCTTCCACGGCACGCGGGAAGAATTCCGCAAAATGTATGAGGAACTCGGCCCCATGCGGACCGGGGAAAAGTGGTGCTTCTGGATTTTCATCCTGGCCATCGTCCTGGCCTTCGTGCGTCCCCTTTATGCGGCGTACCTGCCGGGCCTGAAGCCGTCCTACGTGTTCCTCATCCTCGGCATGCTGATGTTCGTCCTCCGCGACGAGGAGAACCGCGAGATCCTGACGTGGAACTTCGCCGAAAAGAACGCCATGTGGGGCATCATGATCATGGCGTCGTCGGGCCTGGCCCTGGGGACCATGATCATCGAGACCGGCGCCGTCGCCAAAATGGCGCAGCTCCTGGGGTCCCTGCAGCTTTCCGGCGGCTTCGTCACCATGTTCATCTTCTGTGCCTTTGCCTGCTTCATGTCGGAGATGTCGAGCAATACCGGTGCGGCATCGATCTGTATCCCCATCGTGATCTCCATCTGCGGCGCCTTGCACCTGAACCCCGTGCCGTACGTGCTGGCCGTGACGGCGGCCTGCTCCAGCGCCTACGTGCTGCCCGTCACGACCCGGGCCATTCCTGTCGGTTTCGGCCTCGACGCAGGCCTGCAGATGCGGTACGGCTTCAAGCTGACCCTGCTCTGCATGGTGGTCAACGCCGTCCTGTGCTGGGCCTGCATGGAATACCTGCCCTTGTTCTCGTACCTGTGAAAAGTACAAAAGTAAAGCGGATGACCGTGGCGGGCATCCGCTTTTTTTATGGAGTGCTGTTTTCGGCAGCCTGATCAGAACGTGATTTCCGCTTTGGCATAGAGCACGGCGTAGCCGGCCATGGAAACGCGTCCGTTTTCGAGGTGGCAGTAACTGAAGGAAGGGCCCCGTTCCGCGGAACGGGGCCCTTCCTTCGTGTGTGAAATCAGCGGCCGATGCGGCCCCTGACACCGGCCAGGTGGTCCGCCAGGTCCGCGGCGTCGGCAAAGGTGCCGTTGGCGTATTCAAAGACCCAGTCGGCGCCGGGCGTACATTGTTTCATGGCGGCGAGCACGGGACCCCAGGGAATGGTACCCCTGCCGACGGGCTGGTGCGTATCGCCGGACCCGTCGTTGTCATGGATGTGGAAGGAGACGAGGCGGTCCCCCAGGGCGGCGATGACGCGGCACATATCCCAGCCGTTGACGTGGGCGTGGCCCAGGTCGAGCAGGGCGGCGCAGTCCGGGAAGGAGCGGATCAGTTCCACGTATTCCTGTTCGTTGAAGAGCATGTTCCGGCGCAGGCCCACGTTCTCAATGACCAGTTGGGGCAGGGCGCCGGTGCCGGCCTGCTGCCGGGCTTCGGCCGCGAGGCCTTCGAGTTCCCGGAGGCGGGACCGGACCAGGCTCTGCGCCGCCTGCAGGGCCTTTCCGCCGGCTCGCTGGTCCGGCGCCAGTCCCTCGTTCGTATGGACGACGACATGCCGTGCGCCCAGCCGGGCGGCCAGGCGGAACGTGTCCGCATAGGACCGGCGGTACAGGCTGTCCGCCGGGTCGGCCAGGTTGACGGACACACAGGGCCCGTGGACGGTCAGCAGGCGGCCCGTGCCGGCCGTTTCCGCTTTGCCCAGGGGCACGCCCAGGCGGGGCAGCAGGTTCTGCCAGTAGCTTTCCGTGCCGAATTCTGTAAAGATTTCCAGGCCGTAACCGGCCGGCAGTTTTCCCAGTTCCGGCTTGTTGAAGGCTGGAAAGACCAGATCACTGACAAAGAACTGCATGAATGTAACCTTCCTTTCGTGTCATCTTCCGTGTCACCGGGCGCCTTCGGCATCGATGCGGCTGCCGTCGGCGGCGTCGAAGAAGCGTGCGTTTTCCCAGTGGAAGGACAGACCCGTGACATCGCCTTCGCGGATGGCGCACTGGTTGTCCGAAGACTGCGTGAAGAGGGTCTGTCCTGCCAGGCCGAAGGAGGTGGTCTGCAGGTTGCCCGTGTGTTCCGCGTAATGGCAGGGGGCCCGCAGCAGGCCGTCGGCCGGGCTGACGATGCGGACCTTTTCCGGGCGGATGCCGAAGATGACATCGTCCCGTCCTGCCAGGGTGCGGCGCCAGGTGTCGGGGAGTCCGAGGCTCTGGCCGCCGAAGACGAGGCGGCCGCCGGCCAGGCCGGCGCGGACCAGGTTCATGGCCGGCGAGCCGATGAACGAGGCGACGAAGGTGTTGGCCGGGTTGTTGTAGATGTCGCCCGGCGTGGCAATCTGCTGCAGCCTGCCTTCGTGCAGCACGGCGATGCGCTGGCCGATGGTCATGGCCTCGACCTGGTCGTGGGTCACGTAGACCATGGTGGAGGGGCGGGCCTCGTGGATGCGCACCAGGTCCTGGCGGGCTTTCTGGCGCAGCTGGGCGTCCAGGTTGGACAACGGTTCGTCGAGCAGGAAATAGGGCGATTCCTTGACCAGGGCGCGGCACAGGGCGACGCGCTGTTTCTGGCCGCCGGACAGGGCGTGCACCGCCTGGTGCTCATAGCCCTGCAGATTCAGCATTCCGATGGCCGTTTTGGCGCGCCGTTCGATTTCGGCCGGGTCGGTTTTGCGGATCCGGAGGCCGAAGATGATGTTGTCCCACACATCCATGTGGGGGAACAGGGCGTAGCTCTGGAAGACCATGGCGATGTTGCGTTCGCCCGGGGCCATGTCGTTGACCCGCCGGCCGCCCATGTACAGGTCGCCCCGGGAGATTTCCTCGAAGCCGGCGATCATGCGCAGGGTCGTGCTTTTGCCGCAGCCCGAGGGGCCCAGGAAGACGAGGCGCTCTTTTTCCCGGATTTCGAAGTTGAGACAGCGGATGACTTCTTTTTTGCCGTACGATTTATGGACATTGTCAAACAGGATGTTATACATACCACACCTCACTCAGCCTTTGAGGCCGGCCTGCATGAACGAATCCAGGATGAACCGCTGGAAGAACAGGTACAGGAGCAGCGGGGGCAGGCTGGTCACGACCGCGACGGCCATGGCGATGCCCCACTCGCTGCCGCCCTCGGCGCTGATGAACATCTGCATCGCCAGGGACAGGGTGTACTGCGATTTATCCTTCAGGACCAGCAGGGGCCAGAAATATTCATTCCACGAATTGATGAAGAACATGATGCCCGCGGCAATCAGCGGCGAGCGGACCAGGGGCAGGCACAGGCGGCGCAGGACCGTCATGGCGCCGGCGCCTTCGAGGGCCGCCGTCTCAAAGAGCGGTTTCGGGATGCCGCGCATGGCCTGGCGCATGAGGAAGATGCCCATGCCGTCGACGATTTCCGGCAGGATGACGCCGTACGGCGTGTTCAGCAGGCCCAGTTTCGACAAGAACAGGTAGTTCGGCATGATGAGGACCGTCGTGGGGATGAAGAAGGTGAGCAGCATGGAGTTGAACAGCCATTCCCGCCCCTTGAAGCGGTAATAGACGAAGGCGAACCCGGCCAGGATGCTCGTCGCCAGTTTGAAGAGCGTGACGAAGAAGGCGATGAAGAACGTGTTGCCCACGAAGCGGAACACGTTGAAACGGCCCAATACGTCGAGGTAGTTGTCCAGCGTCGGCGGGTACGGGAAGGGATTCAGGGGACTGGCAAAGACCTGGCTCAGGTCCTTGAAGGACGCCGACAGCATGAAGACGACGGGCCACAGGGACACGAGGATGAGCGCGATGGTCAGGAGGTGGAAAAAGAGTTCCGGACGGTCAGTTTTCATAGTAGACCCCCTTTTCGGCCACTTTGCCGCGCCATAACAGGAACAGGACGAAGAGGAGGATGGTCAGGACGGCGAAGGCCGCCGACCGTCCGGCCTGGAAAAAGACGAAGGCGTACTGGTAGATCACGTAGCTCAGGTTGGCGCTGTGCTGGTCCGGGCCGCCCTGGGTCAGCATGTTGACGGGGACCATGACGTACTGGAGGGCGAAGACGATGGTCAGGACGAAGACATACATGGCGGCCGGCGAGGTCCGGGGCACGATGATGTCCTTCAGGATGGTCCACTTCGACGCGTTTTCCAGTTCGGCGGCCTCGATCATCTCCTTCGGCACGGAAACCATGGCGGCCAGCAGATAGATCAGGTTGTAGCCGAAGAACTTCCAGCCCACGATGGTGCTGATGGCCAGCAGCACGTAGTACGGCGTCTTGAACCAGCGCGGGGACGCGAGGCCGAACCAGCCCAGGATTTCGCTCAGGGGACCGGCGACGGGGTTGTAGATCCACAAAAAGATGATGCTCGTCACGGCCAGGCTCAACAGGGACGGCAGGAAGAGCAGCACGCGGTAGGTCATCTGTCCGTGGTGCAGCACGTGGGACAGGACGAAGGAAAAGAAATAGGGGAGCAGGAAATCGAAGACCAGCAGGAACACGATGAACAGCACCGTGTTCACGAGGACCTTCTGGAATTCGCTGCTCTGCAGGATGGCCTGGTAATTGGCAAAGCCGACGAAGCGCATGCGCGGGCTGATCATGTTCCAGGAAAAGAAGCTCACGAATCCGTTCATGACCAGAGGCCAGTAGTAAAAGAGCAGAAACACCAGGGAAGCAGGCAGGAAATAGAGGCTGCCTGCGCGTGTCAGACGGTTCACGGTCAACCTCCTTTGGCAATCTCGTCAATATCACAAGAGCCCGGGACGGAAAGTCGCCTTCCCGGCCCGGTACTCCGCGTGTCCGTTATTTGGTTGTCCAGACCTCAGCCCTGCAGCAGGCTGTTGATTTTCTGGGCCGCTTCATGCAGGGCATCTTTGGCGGACTTGGTACCGCCCATGATGACGTCGCGGGCGTCAATCAGTACCTGTTCGCACTGCAGGCCGTTGTTGCCGGGGAAGGAGACCCAGGGCACGACATGGGGCAGCGCGGCCATGGCGTTCTTGACGTTGGCGTTTTCTTCCATGAGTTTCTTGTACGGGCCGTAGGTGTCCATGCCCTTGCGGGGCGGCAGGTAGCCCGTGCCCGTATCCCATTTGTACAGGCTTTCGGCCGATTCCAGGTAGGCGATGAATTCCGCCGCGGCCTTCTGCCGGGCTTCGTCCTTGGACAGGATCATGAGGAAGTTGCCGCCGGCCGGGACCTTGACTTCTTTGCTGCCGAAGGCAGGGAACGATGTCGTGGAAACTTTGAACTGGGAACTCTTTTCAAAGTTGGCCCGTTTGCCGATGGTCGTGCAGACCATGGCCAGGTTGCCGGACGTGTAGGCTTGGAAGGCTTCTTCGTTGGTGGCGTGGAGGGCGGAGCCGTCCTTGACCATGTCGGCCAGCATCTGGTAGGCATAATGGCCTTCCGGCGTATCGAAACCAGCCTGCCATTTGCCGTCCTTCTTGACGAGCATCGTGCCGCCGTTGGATTCCACGCAGGCCTGGTTGGTCCACGTATCGGCGTATTCCTGCATGAAGAAGGCCGGTTTGCCGGTCACGGCTTTGATCTTCTGGGCGTAAGCATGTACCTCGTCCCAGGTTTTCGGTGGTTTGGAGGCGTCCAGGCCGGCTTTTTGGAACAACTCCGGATTATAGTAAAGCACGGGAACAGATAAGGAGTAAGGAACACCGACCTGGACACCGTCTGCTGTCTGTGCGAGTCTGGCAATGTTGTCGGCGTAGGTTTCCTTCACGAAATCCTTTTTGCCGGCTTTCTCAAAAATCTTGTTGATGTCGTCATGCTTGAAGTTGGCATCGGCATAGTAGAGGAAATCCCAGCCCATCTGTACCACGTCGGGCGTCTGGTTGGACGCGATGGCCGCCTGCAGGTTCTGCGTCAGGCCTTTGTACATGTCGGGGTTGAACTTTTCCTTGACTTCGATGTGGGGATGCTTTTCGTTGAAGTCCTTGACGAGTTCGCGGACCGTCTTGCCGCCGAAGCTGTCCGAGGCGACGTGCCAGTATTCGATGGTCACTTTCTGGCCGCTCTGGGCCGGGGCCTGCTTCTTGTTGTCCGAACCGCAGCCGCTCACGGCCGCCGCGGCAAGGACGCCTGCTGCAGCGCAGCACAGGACTGTCTTGAATTCCATGTGGATTTCCTCCTTTTTTGTTACCTCTGCGGGATGCTGTTCCCAGGGTGCTTGTGTTTTCCATTCAACGTGCCTTTATCCTAACACCGCCTTGTAAGCGTTCCGTATAAGGGGCGTAAAGTTTTGTAAAATTCCGGCATTGCCCGCCAAAAGGACGATATATGGTAATTGTCCCTTAAAAAATAAACAAAATTGTCTATTTTAAAATGTACAGTGACGGGGTATACTGAAGCTGTGTCCCGTCGTCCGGAACAACGGCGGGGCCGGGAACGGATATTATATATAGAAAGAAGGAACTTCCATGAGGGACAAGAAGATTGTGAAATTGACGCTGGCCGGTATGTTCGCGGCCCTGGCGTTCTGCTGCTTTTCCTATTTGCGCATCGAGGTGCCCATGGGGCTGGGCCTGACGGGCAAGATCTACATCGGCCACGCCTTCCTCATTCTGTCGGCCCTCGTCGTGGGGGCCCGGTACGGCGCCCTGTCCGGCGCCGTCGGCCTGACCCTGGCCGATGTGCTGGCCGGGTACACGACATCGGCGCCGCCGACCTTCGCGGCCAAGTTCATCCTGGGCTGGTCCGTGGCCTTCCTGGCCCATAGGGTGCTGCATCTGCACGAGGCCGCGCCGGACAGGAGGGACCGCATCGTCGTGGCGGCCGCCGTGGGCGGATCCATCGTCAACGTGCTGACGGAACCGCTGATCCGCTTCAGCTTCAAGTACTTCGTCCTCGGCTACGCATACCAGGTGGCTTATGTGAGCGCCCTCAACTGCGCCGTTTCCATGGCCCTGAGCGCCATTCCTTCCGTCTTCGTGGCGGTGCTGCTGTACAAGGTGCTGCAGCGCGGCGTCCTGCGCAACAGGGACCAGGAAAGAGGGTGATTGCATATTTCGACGCATATTTTGCATAAAACTGCAAATCTATGCTTGACTTTTGTTTTAAACATGCATATTATAGAGTACAAAGCCTAAGCGGAAAAATTTCTTCCCCGAAAGGGGATTTTTGCTTTTCATTATAGGGGTATTCCCATATAATGAGGGTAGAAAAACAAGGGCGGATCAAGGAGGAAGGACGCCATGACGAAAGTCTTCATCGACGGCAGTTCCGGTACGACGGGCCTGCGTATTTATGAACGGATATCGGCCCGGCCCGATATTGAGCAGATTCACTTGGACGAGGCGGTCCGCAAGGACCCCGCGGCCCGGCGGGACGCCATTGCCCGGGCCGATGTGGCGTTCCTCTGCCTGCCCGACGTGGCGGCGGTGGAAGCGGTACAGCTGGCCGAAGGCACGGATACGGTGCTCATCGATACGTCGACGGCGCACCGCACGGCCCCCGGCTGGGTCTACGGGTTTGCGGAACTGCCCGGCCGGAAGGCGGAGATTGCGGCGGCCAGACGCATCGCCAACCCCGGCTGCCACGCCAGCGGCTTCATTTCCCTGGTGGCGCCCCTCGTGGCGGCAGGCCTGATTGCGCCCGACACGGCACTGACCTGCTTTTCCCTGACGGGCTATTCCGGCGGCGGCAAAACGATGATCGCCCGGTACGAGGCCGATCCGCGCGACCCGCTCCTGAAAGGCCCGCGCCAGTACGGCCTGGCGCAGCACCACAAGCACCTGCCGGAAATGGCGAAGATCAGCGGCCTGACGGTGGACCCCGTCTTCTGCCCCGTCGTGGCGGACTTCTATGCCGGCATGGAGGTGACGGTGCCCCTCTTCCGCAAGGATCTGGACGGCACGGCCGGCGATATCCGCAAGGTCTACGCCGAGTGGTACCACGGTCCGGTCGTACGGTATAAGGACGGCGCGGACGAAGACGGCTTCCTGTCGGCGGCGTCCTGCTCCGGCAAAGACGGCATGGAGATCGCCGTCTTCGGCAATGAGGACCGCATCCTGCTCGTGTCGCGCTTCGACAACCTGGGCAAGGGAGCCAGCGGGGCGGCGATCCAGAACATGAACATCGTCCTGGGGACGGACGAGACGACGGGACTTGTATTGTAATCAGATAGAGAAAGCATAAGGGTGAATTTGGAGGCTCAGCTATGGAAACTACGACGATGAAACTCATCAGCGGCGGTGTCTGCGCGGCCAAAGGCTTCAAAGCCAACGGCATCCACGTCGGCGTCCGCAAGTCGAAATCGGGCAAGAAGGACGTGGCCCTCATCTACAGCGAGGTACCGGCCCACGCGGCGGCGGTCTACACGACGAACCTCGTCAAGGGGGCCCCGCTGAAGGTGACGAAACGGCATCTGGCCGACGGGATCGCCCAGGCGGTCATCTGCAACAGCGGCAACGCCAACACGTGCAACGCGAACGGCATCGAGGTGGCGGAAGAGATGTCGGACCTGGTCGGCCGCGAACTGGGCATCAACCCCCATGACGTGGTCGTCGCTTCGACGGGCGTCATCGGGCAGCCCCTCGACATTTCGCCCATCCGGAACAACATCCACACCCTGGCCGCCGGCCTGACGGCGGACGCCGCCGGCTCCGGCGATGCGGCGCAGGCCATCATGACGACGGATACGGTGAAGAAGGAGTTCGCCGTGCAGTTCGAACTGGACGGCAAGGTCTGCACCCTGGGCGGCATCGGCAAAGGCAGCGGCATGATCCATCCCAACATGGCCACCATGCTCGTCTTCCTGACGACGGACGCGGCCATTTCCGCGGACCTGCTGCGGACCGCCCTGGGCATGGACGTGCGCAAGACCTTCAACATGCTGAGCGTCGACGGCGATACTTCGACGAACGACATGGTCGTCCTCATGGCCAACGGCCTGGCGGGCAACACCGAAGTGACGAATCCCCGCTCGGCGGAGTTCCAGACCTTCATGAAGGCCCTGAACACCCTCACCATCCAGCTCTGCCGCGTCATCGCGGGGGACGGCGAAGGCGCGACGAAGCTGCTGGAATGCCACGTCAAAGGCGCGGACAGCCCGGATATCGCCAAAGTGGCTGCCAAGAGCGTCATCACGTCGAGCCTGGTGAAGGCCGCCATGTTCGGTTCCGATGCCAACTGGGGCCGCGTGCTCTGCGCCTTGGGGTACTGCGGTGCCGACCTCGACGTCGGCACCATCGATGTCTCCTTCCAGTCGGAAGCGGGCCGCGTCGATGTCTGCAAGGACGGCGCCGGCATCCCCTTCTCGGAGGACGAGGCCAAGAAGGTCCTGTCCGAAAAGGAGATCGACATCCTCGTCAGCCTGGGCGACGGCGACTATACGGCCACGGCCTGGGGCTGCGACCTGACCTATGATTACGTGAAGATCAACGGCGATTACCGGACCTGACGGGAGGTACATCCATCATGAAGAACTTCATTTCCAATGCGGAACGGGCCCAGGTCCTGGTCCAGGCCCTGCCGTACATCGATAAATACCACAACAAGGTCGTCGTCGTGAAATACGGCGGCAACGCCATGATCAACGAGCGCCTGAAACAGCAGGTCATGGAAGACATCGTGCTCCTCTGGCTCATCGGCATCAAGGTCGTCCTCGTCCACGGGGGCGGGCCGGAAATCAGCGCCCTCATGACCAGGCTGGGCAAGAAGCCGACCTTCGTCGACGGCCTGCGCGTCACGGACCAGGAGACCATCGACATCGTGCAGATGGTGCTGGCCGGCAAGGTCAACAGCACCCTGGTCAACCTGTTGGAAAAGAACGGCGGCCAGGCCCTGGGCATTTCCGGCGCGGACGGACACCTCATCGAAGCGAAGATCAAGGACCCGAAGCTGGGCTACGTGGGCGAGGTGACGAACGTCAACATCAAGCCCGTCCTCGACCTGCTGGAAAAGGACTACATCCCGGTCATTTCGACCATCGGCTGTGACCGGGACGGCAACATGTACAACATCAATGGCGACACGGCGGCTGCCTGCATCGCGGGGGCCCTCAATGCGGAACGCCTCATCATGATGACCGATGTGCCCGGCGTGCTGCGGGACAAGAACGACCCGGAGACCCTGCTGTCGGACATCACTCTGGAAGAAGTCAAGGCGCTGCGCGAAGACGGGACCATCAACGGCGGCATGATTCCGAAGGTGGAGTGTTGCGAACGGGCCATCGCCATGGGCGTCAAGAACGTCGTCATCATGGACGGCCGCATTCCGCACTCCATCCTGATCGAAATCCTGACGGACGAGGGCGCCGGCACCATGATCAGCAGCGGCGAGCCGTGACAGGGTTTCGGTGTATTGTGGGGAGGAACGCAAATGGATAAGACATTGCAAGAGATCGATCACGAATATGTAGCCAACACCTACGGCCGCTTCCCCGTGGAGATTGTGTCCGGCAAGGGCGCCATCGCCAGGGACGAGGCCGGGAAGGAATATATCGACATGGGCGCCGGCATCGGCGTCACGAGTTTCGGCTACTGTGACGACGTGTGGAAGGCGGCGGTCATCGACCAGCTCGGCAAGGTGCAGCACACGTCGAACCTGTATTACACGGAACCCTGCGCCCTGCTGGCGCAGAAACTCTGCCGGAAGACGGGCCTGAAGAAGGTCTTCTTCGGCAATTCCGGCGCCGAGGCCAACGAGTGCGCCATCAAGGTGGCCCGCAAATACGCGGCGGAAAAGAAGGGCCCGGACCATTACACGATCCTTACGCTGTGGAACAGCTTCCACGGCCGCACCCTGACGACCCTGGCGGCGACGGGGCAGGATCATTACCACGAACTGTTCCAGCCCCTGACGCCGGGCTTCCATATGGTCCACGCCGGGGATTTCGAGGAATTCCGCAAGGCCTGTGAGGAATTGAAGGCGGCGGGCATCCTCATGGAATGCATCCAGGGCGAAGGCGGCGTCTGCGACGTGCCGGCGGACTACATCAAGGCCGTGGCTGCCTACTGCAAGGAACACGACATCGTCCTCATGATTGACGAAGTGCAGACCGGCAACGGCCGCACGGGCAAACTCTATGCCTACATGCATTACGGCATCGAGCCCGATGTCGTTTCGACGGCCAAGGGCATCGGCGGCGGCCTGCCCCTGGGCGCCTGCCTGATGGGCGAAAAGGTGCAGCACGTACTGGGTGCCGGGGACCACGGGTCCACCTTCGGCGGCAACCCCATTGCCTGCGCCGGGGCCATCAGCATCCTCGACCGCCTGGACGACAAGTTCCTGGCCGAAGTGGAAGCCAAGGGCGCCAAGGCCCGGGCTGCCTTCACGGGGGCCGAAGGCATCGAGGACGTGAGCGGCAAAGGCCTCATGTTCGGCCTCAAGACGGCGAAGCCGGCCGGCGACGTGGTCAAAGCCTGCATCGGCAAAGGGGTCCTGTGCCTGACGGCCAAGGACAGGGTGCGCCTGCTGCCGCCCCTGAACATCCCCGAAGAGGTCCTGATGAAGGCTGTCGCCATCATCAAGGAAGCCTGCGCGGAATAACGCAGGGAAAAGGATGCTGTCGCTGCAAAAAGGTAAAACAGGAATGAAAACGCGGTTCGGACGGTTTTTCCCGCCGGACCGCGCTTCTTTTGCCCTGCTTTGTGATACAATGTATATATATATTGAAGCAAAAGATTGCAAGGGAGGGATGGCCGTGCAGGGATTGTTTTCGGCCCCGGGGCGGATCTTGATCGGTCAGGGCGCCCTGGAAGCGTTTTTGCGCTGCGCCCGGGGCGGGGAAGGCCGGCTGTTCTTCGTCCTCGACCAGGACCTGGCGGTTCCTGCCGTCCTGCAGTCCTTCCTGCAGGAAGAGGGGGCGCCGCGCTTCCTGGTGGACGGGCTGTCCCGGGCCGGGTACGCAGCGGCGCGGGATATTGCTGCCTGCCGCGGGGCAATGGAGCGGGCCGGCGCCGCCCGGGTCGTCTCCATCGGCGGCCGGGCCGCACGGGATACGGCGGTGCTGGCGGCGGCCGGACTGGAACGCCCGGTCCTGTACAGTGCCGTCCCGGTCCGGGATTTCGGGGCCGCCGCCGGGTGGGACGCGTTCCGCCTTGGCAGCGCCGGGGAGCCGGACGGGTCCCTTGCCCGGGAACAGGCACCGGCCTTCGTGCCCCGGACCCTCGTCGTTGACACCGGTTGGGAGCAGCCTGACGGCCAATGGGGCTGGACCGGCCTGTCCGCCCTGGCCCGCGCCGTCGAGGCCTGCCGGTACCGGCCGCACGGGCTGCTGGCTGTCGGCCTGGCCCGGTCGGCCATCGGGCGGATTTTCGAGTACCTGCCGCTGCTGGCAGGGAATGTACAGGATAGGCCGGAAAGCGGCCTGGAAGCCGAAGCAAAGGAACAGGTCGCCACGGCGTCCGTCGAGGCCGGCCTGGCGGCGGCCGGTCTGTCCGGCGGGTACGGCCGCGGCGGGGCGTCCCTGGAACTGCAGTACCGCCTGCAGTCCGGCCAGGGCCTGGTCTATGCCTTTGCCGCCGGGGAACTGCAGGACGGTTCCGTCCGGCCGGGCGGGGAAAAGCAGGCGCTGCAGGCCGCCCTGGGACGTCTGATCGGCGGAACCGGCGGGATGCCGGATTTCGTGGCGGCCGAAGTGTTCCGCAACGCCGTGCAGGCCCTGTACCGCCGGTGCGGGGTGCCGCCCTTTTCCCAAGTGCCCCTCCGGGCAACCGATCCGTAAGGAGGTGGTTTCGTGACCACGCAAGAGAAACTGCATTTTTCCGTCTACTACCTGGCCCTGGGCCATTTGGCGGTGGACTGGTCCCAGGGTGCCATTCCGGCCCTGCTGCCCTTCTTCATCCAGCATTACGGCCTGAGCTACGAACGGGCGGCCTTCATCGTCTTCCTCAATCTGCTCATTTCGTCCATCACGCAGCCCCTCCTCGGCTATTATGCGGACCGCTTCTCCAAGCCCTGGCTGGTGCCGCTGGGGCCCGTCCTGTGCGGCGCGGCCATTGCCAGCATCGGCTTTACCGGATCCTATCCCGCCATTTTGTGCGCGTCCATGGTCAGCGGCTTCGGAAGCGCGATTTATCATCCCGAAGGGGCCCTCATGGTCAACCACGTGGCGGGCAGGCAGAAAGGGCGTGCCCTGGGCCTGTTCTCCGTCGGCGGCAATGCCGGTTTCGCCGTGGGCCCCATGCTGGCCGGCCTTTGCGCCTATAAACTGGGCATCCGCTGTCTGCTGGTCTTCCTGGTCGTGAACCTGGTCCTCGCCCTGGCCATTTACGTACACATGCCGTCCATCCTGCAGAAGGCGGCGGAAAACAAGCAGGAAGAAAAGCGGGAGAACCCCGGGTACGAGCCCCGCAACGACTGGAAGAACTTCGGCAGGCTCCTGTTCCCCATCTGCGCGCGTTCCATGGGCTTCACCCTGAGCAATACCTTCATCCCCATGTTCTGGATCACGGTGTTGATGGCGACACCCACGCAAGGCACGTCGGCCCTGACCATCCTCTTTACGCTGGGGGCCGTGCTGACCTATGTCGGCGGTGTCGTTTCCGACCGCATCGGCTTCGTGAAGATGCTCCGCATCGCCATGCTCACCGGCGTGCCGTCGTTCTTCTTCCTGACGCAGACCACGGACGTCTGGATTGCGACGGGACTCCTCGTGCCCCTGGCGGTCGCCCTCTTCATGGCTTACAGTCCGATCGTGGCCCTGGGGCAGCAGTACCTGGCCAGGAATGTGGGCTTCGCTTCCGGCGTCACCCTCGGCCTGACGACGACCGTCGGCGGCCTCATGGCGCCTCTCGTCGGCCGCCTGGCGGACCATTACGGCCTCGTGACGGCCCTGCAGGTATTGTGGATTGCCGCCGCCGTCGGCGCCGCGGCCTCCTTCACCCTGCCGTTGGACCGCAAGATGCCCCGGACGATCGTACGCCACAAAGACTGACGGTTCCGTGTTTTGCACACAATTATAAAGGAGGGAATCACCATGCCATATGTCAATATCAAGATTACCAAAGAAGGCCATGTGACGGCCGCCCAGAAAAAGGAGCTCATTGCCGGCGTGACCCGGCTCATCGGCGACGTGCTGCACAAGAACACGAAGAGCCTTGTCGTCACCATCGACGAAGTCGATATGGACAACTGGGGCATCGGCGGCGTGCCCGTGACGGAAATCCGCAAAGCCGCGGCCAAAGCTGCCAAAGAGGCGGAAAAAGCCCGCAAGGAGGCGGAGAAGGCTGCCGCAAAAGCCGAAAAAGAAGCAGCCCGTGCGACAAAGAAGGCTGCCAAAGAAGCAAAACAGAAAAAGTAAGGCCCCGGCACGGAGGAGCCTTGTTTGACACGAGGGGGTGTACAGGATGGATTTTTCGAAACTCTATGTGGACGGACAATGGGTGGACAGCGCGTCGGACCGGTGGATCGACGTCATCAACCCGGCCACCCGGAAGGCATTTGCCCGGGTGCCTGCCGGCAACGCGGACGATGTGGACCGGGCGGCCCGCGCGGCCGCTGCGGCGTTTCCGGCCTGGGCGGCAACGAGCCTGGCCGAACGGAAGGAGCTCATGGAGCGCTTCCTGGCCATCTTCCGCAGCCAGGAGGACGAGCTGATCGACATCACTGTCCGGGAACTGGGTTCGCCCTGGGCCTTCACGAAGGCATCCCAGGTGGAATACCAGTACACGCGCACGCGGTCCTATATCGATCTGGCCGACAAGGTGCCCCTGGTGGAGCACATGGAGGCGTCCACGACGTACCGCGAGCCGGTCGGCGTCGTGGGCTGCATCACGCCGTGGAACTATCCCCTGGGGCAGGTCATCCAGAAGATTGTGCCGGCCCTGCTCATGGGCAACACCATCGTCCTGAAACCGAGCCAGCACACGCCCTTGTCCGCCTACTGGCTGGCCGACGCCTTTGGGAAGGCCGGCTTCCCAAAGGGCACGTTCAACCTGGTGACGGGCCGCGGCGGCGAGGTGGGCAATGCCCTGAGCGACCATCCGCTGGTGGACATGATTTCCTTTACCGGTTCCACGTCGGGCGGCATCACCGTTTCCAGGCACGCCCTGGAGCATGTGAAGCGCATCAGCCTGGAACTGGGCGGTAAATCGCCCTATATCCTGCTGCCGGGGCAGAAGGACTATGCGGAACCGGTCCGCTTGTGCTTCAACAGCATCTTCCTGAATTCCGGCCAGACCTGCACGGCCTTCTCGCGCCTGCTCATCCCGAAGGCGGAACAGGCGGCCATCGAGAAGGAACTCGTGGACATCGCCAGGGAGTACACCGTCGGCGACCCGGCAGACCATACGGTGAAACTGGGTCCGGTCGCTTCGCAGGCCCAGTTCACGAAGATCAGGGGGTTCATTGAAAAGGGCATTGCCGCCGGAGCCCGCGTCCTGATGGGCGGGGTGCCGGACGAAAGCAAAGGCTGGTATGTGGAGCCGACCATCTTCACCGATGTGGACAACGCCCGCATGGAAATCGCCCGCAAGGAAATCTTCGGACCCGTCCTGTGCGTCATTCCCTACGGCACGGTGGACGATGCCGTCCGGATCGCCAACGATACGGAGTACGGCCTGAATGCCGCCGTCTACGGCGACAAGGCGGAAGCCATCTATGTGGCGCACCGCATCCAGGCCGGCAACGTCTATATCAATGCCAGCCCGCGGGACTGTGCGGCGCCGTTCGGCGGGTACAAGATGAGCGGGATCGGCCGCGAAGGCGGTACGTACGGCATGATGGAATTCACCCAGCAGAAGGCCCTGTTCGATACAGGCAAGTGAGGCAGAAGGAACAAGATGGGAAACATACTGATCATCGGCAGCGGCCCGGCGGGCATTTCGGCCGCCCTCTACGCCAAACGCGGCGGGGCGGACGTGACCGTGTTCACGAAGGGGGCCGGGGCCCTGGCCAAGGCGGAACGCATTGAAAACTATTACGGCCTGCCCGGACCCGTGTCCGGGGCCGAACTGGAACGGAACGGCATTGCCGGTGCCGAACGGCTCGGCGTGCAGTTCGTGCGGGGCGAAGTCGTGGACCTCGGCATGGATGACACGTGGAGCCATTTTGTCGTGGCCACGGCGGATGCGTCCTATACGGGCGACAGTGTGATCCTGGCGGCCGGCGCGTCGCGGGTGGTGCCGTCCCTGCCGGGCCTGGCGGAACTGGAGGGGCACGGCGTCAGTTATTGCGCCGTCTGTGACGCCGCCTTCTATAAAAACAAGGTCACCGGCGTCCTGGGCAACGGAGCCTATGCCCTCCATGAGGCCGAAGTGCTGCGCCCCCACGCGGCCAAAGTCATCCTGCTGACCGACGGCCGCGGCATGACCGTGCCGGTGCCGCCGGAATTCGCGGTGCGCACAGACAAACTGGCCGAACTGAAGAGCACGACGGAAAACGGTCGCACGCGTATCCGCGGTGTCCGCCTGGAGAACGGGGAAGAACTCGTCCTCGACGGCCTCTTCGTGGCCCTCGGCACGGCAGGCAGCACGGAACTGGCCCGTAAAATGGGGGCCCGTGTGGAAGCGGGCCATATCAAGGTCGACAGCCATATGGCGACGAACGTGCCGGGCCTGTTTGCGGCCGGTGATTGCACGGGCGGCCTGCTGCAGGTCGTGAAGGCGGCCTGCGAAGGTGCCGAAGCGGGCCTGTCGGCCCTGCGGTATGTGCGGGACAAGGAAAAAAGGGCGAAGGCATGACGGAAACGAAGGAAAGAGACACGGTACAACCCAGGGAAGGGGATTTTTCGGACCTCTATATCCGGCACTTCTCCTTTTGGGACCACCTGACGGACGGACAGAAGGAACTCCTCAACAACCATACCCATGTCCGGCGCTTTGCCAAGGGCACCCTGCTGTTCGGCGGCGAAGACGACTGCCTCGGCGTCGTCCTGGTGAAACAGGGCGGACTGCGGGTCTGCACCCTGTCCGAGGACGGGCGCGATGTGACCTTGTACCGCGTGTTCCCCGGCGAGGTGGAAGTGCTTACGGCCACGTGTGCCCTGAAGAATGTCACCTACCAGGTCTTCGTCGAAGCCGACGAAGATACGGAGCTGCTCCTGACGGATTCCGCCGCCTTCGGCCAGGTGGCCGAAGGGAACATCTACGCCCGGTGCGCCGCCTACGAGCGGGCAGCGGGACGCCTGTCGGACATGCTCTGGTCCCTGCAGCAGATCCTGTTCCTGAGCGCCGACAAGCGGCTGGCCCGCTTCCTGCTGGACGAAAGCGCCAACCTGCGGTCCGATGAACTGAAGCTGACGCAGGAGCAGATCGCCCGTTACATGGGCAGCGCCCGGGAAGTCGTCAGCCGCCTGCTGAAGTATTTTTCCGAGGCGGGCATGGTCCGGCCGGGCCGCGGCACGGTCACCATCACGGACCGGGAAAAACTGCAGCGGCTGGCCCGCTGAGGCAAAGGTATAAAAAACGAGGCCGTAACAGGGGTTACGGTCTCGTCTTCTTTATGTCCGTCGTCATTTGAACAGGGCCAGGACCTCTTCCGCCGGCTGGTAGCCGACGGTGCTGCCGATGAGCTTGCCGCCTTTGAAGGCCAGCAGGGTGGGGATGCTCATGATGCCGAACTGTTCCGCCAGATCCTGGTTGTCATCGGTGTTGACCTTGCATACGTGCAGCTCCGGATGTCCTTCCGCAACCGCTTCCACGACGGGGGCCATCATGCGGCAGGGTCCGCACCAGGATGCCCAGAAGTCCACCAGGACGGGTTTGTCGGATTGCAGCACTTCTTGTTCGAAATTGGCGCTTGTTACTTCTACAGGTTTCATAGGGATTCCTCCTTCTATCTGTCAGCGGTCCGTTGCATTGTACGGGCAGGGTTTCCCTGCCTCTCCAGTATACCGGAACCGGACGCCCCGTTCCGTAACCGGGTCACAGAACGGACCCGGTTTCTGCTGCGCAGGCGAGGGAGACCAGGCGTTCCAGGTCCTCCCGGGTACGTAGGCCCGTGGAGCGCCGCACCGCTTTGCCGTTGCGGAAGGCGACCGTCGTCGGCGGCAGGAGGATGCTGTATTCCCCCATCAGGGCAGGGTGTTCCTCGCAATCCACTTTGCAGATCTTGAGGCCTTCGTGCTTGTCGAACAGGGACTGCAGCTCCGGCATCTGCATTTTGGAAATCCGGTCGCCGCCGGCGTAGAAGAGCACCAGGACGGGGCCTTCGGCCTCCAGCACCTCGGTGCCGAAGGTGTCTTCCGTCACTTCGAGGAGGGTGTGCAGCCTGTCTTCCTGGAAATCGGCGGGCAGCATCTTTTCCAGGACGAAGCTCGTGCGCAGGCCCGTGGCGCGGCAGACGGGCCGGCCCTTGTAGAAGCACAGGGTGGTGGGCATCATGAGGACGCGGCACTGTGCCATGAGCTCCGGATAGTCGCCGCCGTCCACCTTGCACAGTTTGACGCCTGGATGGCGGTCCTGCACGTATTCGAGTTCCGTAATGGCCATTTTCGACGGTTTGTGCCAGCTCGTGCAGAAGAGGAGCAGGACCGGCGCTTTGGCTTCCAGGACTTCGGCCCGGAAGGTTTCCGGGGTGACGGGCAGCAGGCGGTCATGAAAAATTCCCATGATTAACGGATCTCCTTTTCGTTGTTGTTGACATAGGCGGCGATGCGGCGGAGCCGTTCCTGCGTGTCCGGATGGTCCGACCGGAGCCGCTGCCACCAGGTGAGGCGTCCCTCCGACCGGGTGATGAGGGCCAGGCCGTCGTAGAGGCCGCGGCCCAGGCCGATTTCGCAGGCGTAGCGGTCGGCATCGTATTCCTGCCGGCGGTTGCCGATGAGGTTGAGGAGCCGCAGCGGGCCGTCGAGGACGAGGCAGACGCCGTAGTTGATGCCGTTCAGGACGAGGAACAGCGGGGACAGGAAGAAGCCGAAGACGGGAAGGAGGGAGGAGAGGAACTGGAGTGCCAGGAGGACGGCGGCGTAGATGTTGAGGACCGTGTGTCCCAGGAGGGACAAGGTCGTGAGGAACAGGGCCCGCGACGTGTCGCCGTGCGCAAGATGGCCCATTTCGTGGGCAATGATGCCGCCGACCTGGTCCGGCTCCAGCTGCAGCAGGGGCAGCGTCACAAGGATGGAGTGGCGGCCGATGGACATGGCGTTCCACTGATTCAGCCTGAGCACGTACAGGCGGTAGTCCTTCCGCCGCCGGCCGGCCATGCGGCACACGGCCTCCATGATCTGGTCCAGGTAGGCGCGGCCCGGCGGGGCGGGCCGCCGGCCGCCGAGGCTCCAGCAGCAGTAGCGCTCCATCAGGCCGGTATGCGCGAAGAGGCAGGGGACGAGTACGGCGAGGAAGCCTGACACCAGAATCCGGGTCCGGCCCGTATCGGGCAGCCCCGTCCAGCGGATCAGCTCCTGCAGCCAGGGCAGTTCCGGCCGGAAGATGTCGAAGACGACGCTGACCAGGGTGCAGACGAGGGCATAGTTTATGACGAAGTTCAGCGCCAGGATGAACAGGTAGACAAGGTGTTTGAAGAAGCGCAAGACAGGGCCTCCTTTAACGGGACGGACGGCGGTACCAGAGGATGCGCCCCGGCACCTGGGCGGCCAAGACGCCGGCGAACATGATGGCGGCCCCCGTGAGTTCCCGCGCCGTCATGGTCTCGCCCAGGAACAGGGCCCCGGAAAGGGCGCCGAAAACCATTTCCATGGACAGGAGCATGGACGCCTCTGTCGGCGGCACGCCTTCCTGTCCGATGATCTGCAGGGCGTAGGCGACACCGCTGGATACGATGCCGGCGTACAGCAGGGGGACGGCCGTGGCGGTCACGGCCTGCCAGGTCAGGCTTTCCCCCGTCAGGACCACGGCGGCCAGGCCCAGGACGACGTCCACGGCCAGCTGCCCTTCCGCCAGGAAGATGCCGGGATGCCACTCGACGAAGCGGTCGACGGCGAGGATGTGGAGGGCCCAGAAGAGGACGCCCGCAAAGGCCAGCAGGTCGCCGAAGTTGAAGCTTTCGCCGCTGCCGTGGTACACGAGCAGGTAGAGGCCCGCGCTGCCCAGGACGCAGCCGAGGACGTGGGTGATGCGCAGCGGGCGGTACAGGACGAGCCCCAGGATGGGGACGAGGATGATGTAGAGGGCCGTGATGAAGGCAGCCTTGCCGGCCGTCGTATAAATCAGGGCCGCCTGCTGCAGGGCCGAGCCGGCGAACAGGATGCAGCCGATGAGGACGCAGCAGACCCACAACGGCCAGCCTTTGCGCCCTTGCGGCGGGACAGCGTCCCCGGAACGCTGCTGCCGGCCCTGTTGGCGCCGGTAGTACAGCAGGATGGGCAGCAGGGCCAGGGTGCCCAGCAAAGACCGGAGGGTGAGGAAGGAAAAGGTGTCGATGGTCCCTGTGCTGATGCGCTGGAAGAGGAAGGTCGTACCCCAGATCAGGGCGGCCATCAGCAGGCAAAAACGGTTTTTCATAAGACAGACTCCTTTTCCGCGGAATAGCACGGAATGACGTTTGAAACATGGTGATATTATACTATATTGTAAATAAATATTCAAACGGCCGCCCCGGGGGACGCGGGGACCCTTGCCGCGCAACCTGCGGATTGACAGTGTTTTTTTATAATGGTACACTTTCCCTGTATCAACCGTACAGGAAGACAGAGTATGTGACTCCGGGGATTATGTGGGAAAGCAGGCGTTTTTATGGAACAATGGAAAGAGATGTCGGCCGCGGGCGCGCCCGTGCCGCACGAAGAGGCAGTTCCGCCCCTGACCAGGGTGGAAGCCGGCCAGCAGGGATACCGGTGGGTGGCCATTACGGCCATGCTGTATGCCATCGGCATCATCCTGCATACGGTCAGTCCCAATGTGGGCGGTGTCACCATCAACTGGACCATCGCCATGTACTGCATCGTCATCAATTTGACCAGGCCGGGCCTGAAACGGGCCATCGGCATGGGCTTCATCGCGGGGATCACCCTGATTCCGTCCTCGAAATCGGCGTTTCCCCTGGGCAACCTGGCCAGCGAAATCTGCGGCGCCTCCACGTGCTGCCTGCTCCTCAAGGCCATGGCCCTGGTGCGGCTCCAGGATGCGCGGATCGCCCCCCTCGTGACGGGCTTCTGTTCGACCTTCGTGTCCGGCGGCGTGTTCACCTTCATCCTGAAGCTGGTCCTGGGCCTGCCGCTCCAGGTCTGGACCCATGTCATGCTGCCCGTCGTGGCTGTCGTCGGCATCCTGAACGGCGTCGTCACCTTCGGCCTCTACGGGCCTGTCAGGAAGCTGTTCTTTGCCCAGGAAGGGGGTAAGGGACAATGACCAACCCCGTCATCGAATTCGAGAACTACTATTTCCAATACAGCAACGGGCCGGACCTGGTCCTGCGGAACATCAACCTGCAGATTGAAAAGGGGTCCTTCACGGTCATCATCGGGCCCAGCGGCGCCGGCAAAACGACGCTGTGCAAGTCCATGACGGGCATCCTGCCGTACTATATGGGCGGCAGCTATGCCGGCGACGTGCGCGTCCTCGGCGGGTCGACGAAGGGCAAGAAGGTTTCGGACCTGGCCATGCAGGTCGGCTTCATGATGGAAGACTACGAAAGCCAGCTCGTCTCCCTGACGGCGGCGGAAGAGGTGGCCTTCGCCCTGGTCAACCACGGGTTCCCGCCGGAAGAGACGGAGGCCCGTGTCAGCCGCGCCCTGGCCGAAGTCGGCCTGCCGGGCCGGGAAAACTACCAGCTCGACGAACTGTCGGGCGGGCAGCGGCAGCGCCTGGCCCTGGCCTCCCTGCTGGCCGTCCGCCCGGACATCATCGTCCTCGACGAGCCGGTCAGCGCCATGGATCCCGACGGCGGCGAAAGCCTGTACGCGCTCATCCATACAATCCGCGAGACCCACGGCACGACCTTCGTCGTCGTCGAGCACCGCACGGAATTCGTGCTGCCCTATATGACGGACCTCGTCGCCGTGCAGGACGGCCGCATCGCCGGCGCCGGCAAGTGCGAAGAGGTAGTGCCCGCCCTGTACGCAAACCCCGTCCTGCGGCCCCTGCTGCCCGACCTATGGCAGATCAAGGGCGGCCTCGAAGCCCGCACGGGCCGTCATTTCGGCCTGTGGCGGAACGTGGCGGAAGCTGTGGACGAACTGCATGCCCAAAACATCCGGAAGGAGGGAAGACCATGATTGAAGCGAAAAACATCAACTTCGCTTACCGGCGCGGCATCCCGGTCCTGACGGACATCAACTGCACAATCGGCAACGGCGGGTTCGTGGCCCTGCTGGGGCACAACGGCAGCGGCAAGACGACGCTGACCCGCCTCTTCATGGCCCTGGACCATCCCCGCAGCGGCCAGATCCTGGTCGACGGCGAGGACATCGTCCACTACGAACCGGCCGACCTGGCCGACAAGATCGGCTATGTGTTCCAGAACCCGGACCTGCAGCTCCTGGCCGACACGGTGTATGAAGAAGTCGCCTACGGCCCCCGGGTCAAGAAGCTGCCCGAGGAAAACATCCGCGCCAATGTCGAGGAAGCCCTGCGCGTCATGGGCCTGACGAAACTGAAAGACCGGTATCCCCGCCTCCTGTCCTTCGGGCAGAAACGCCGCCTCGGCGTGGCGGCGGCCCTGGCCCTGAACCCGCGCACGCTGATCCTCGACGAAATCACGAACGGACAGGACGCGGCCGAGCAGGCCGCCATGATGGAGTACCTGAAGGCCCTGAATGAGGAAAAGGGGACGACCATCATCCTGATTACGCACGATATGGACATTGTGCGCCGTTACGCAAAACGGACCATCGTCCTCTGCGACGGGCGCATCGTCTTCGAAGGGACGCCGGCCGCCCTGTTCGGCAGCGGCGAGGACCTGAAGGAATGGGGCCTGCGCCGGCCCGTCGTCTCCACCTTGTCCCTGGAGTTCGGCGTACCCGATGTGGCGGGCTGCGCGGAATTCTGCGATGAACTGGCCGGGCCGCTGGCAGCGGCAGCCCCGGAAGGAGGCGCTGCCTTATGAAGTTGAACGCCACTACGTGGATCATCGTCACCTTGGCCGTCACGGCCTGGGTCTTCATCCTGCCGGTCAAGACCGTCGCCTGCATTCTGGTGATGCAGCTCATCCTGCTGCTCTACATTAAGCGGAGTAAGACCATGCTCGCCGCCATCGGCGGCCTGTGCGTGTTCACGGGCATGATGATCGCCCTGCAGCTGCTCTTCGGGTCCCCCCTCGACGTGTCCCTCTTCGGCGGCCTGCGCATGCTCGTCATGACCCTGGCCTTCCTGTGCATGCTGGCCACGACGAAGATCCAGAGCATCGCCAAGGCCCTGGTGGACCGCTTCCACCTGCCCGTGGAATACGCCTTCATGCTGACCACGGCCCTGCGTTTCGTGCCGAACTTCCTCGAGGACAGCACGGTCACCCTGGACGCGCAGTCCTGCCGCGGCTATTCGAACCGGGGCAATGTGTGCAAGCGCCTCTGGTCGTACCTGGTCGTCATCCGGCCCCTCGTCATGCGCGCTGTCGCGAAATCGGAAACCCTGGCCCTGTCCATGGAACTGCGCGGGTTCGGCGCCAACACGTACAAGAACATGCCGAAAGACCCCTTCCATGGGGCGGACATCGTCGTCCTGGCCATCGTCGTCATCCTGAGCACATATCCCTTCTGGATCCGGCGTGTCCCGGCCCTGCTGCCGTTCTTCTGAGGACCGTCCCGGCCTTTCCTGCCGGCCCGTTGCGGGCCGGCTTTTTGATTGCCGCCCGGACGGTTATCCACATCTTATCCACAGAATTTCCACAAGATATTGTTGCGGTTTTTGAGTTTATATGGGGAAAACAACAAGATATAGTTGCCAAAACGAGGCAGGTATGCTAGAATAGGCTCAGACGCAGTTCTTAACAAGAAAATTACTTAATAGGAACAAATACGGATAGTGGCAGAAAGGGCGGCATCATCATGAGCGTAACGAAAGTCATCAAACGGGACGGCACCAGCGTCGATTTCGACCTGCAGAAGATCATCATCGCCATCGGCAAGGCCAACGCGGCCGTGGAGGGGGCGGAACGGCTGGACGAGGACCAGGTCCGCGGCATTGCGGAATACGTGCAGCGGCGCGACAAGAACCGCCTGCTCGTGGAAGACATCCAGGACATGGTGGAACGCCAGCTCCAGAAGGCCGGCAAGTTCGAACTGGCGAAGTCCTACATCATCTACCGCTACCGCCGGGCCCTGGTGCGCAAATCCAACACGACGGACGAATCCATCCTGTCCCTCATCCGCAACAACAACAAGGATGTCATGGAGGAGAACAGCAACAAGAATGCCGTCATGGCGTCGACCCAGCGCGACCTGATCGCCGGCGAAGTGTCGAAGGACCTGACGCGCCGCGTGATCCTGCCGGAAGCGGTTTCCAAGGCCCATGACGAAGGCGTCCTGCATTTCCACGACATGGACTACTTCATCCAGCCCATCTTCAACTGCTGCCTCATCGATATCGGCGACATGCTGGACAACGGCACGGTCATGAATGGCAAGCTCATCGAGTCGCCGAAGAGCTTCCAGGTGGCGTGCAACGTGATGACCCAGATCATCGCTTCCGTCGCATCCAGCCAGTACGGCGGCCAGTCCGTCGATGTGTCCCACCTGGGCAAGTATCTGCGCCGCAGCAAGGAGAAGTTCACGAAGCGGGCCTGCGGGGCCCTCGGCGCCGACGCGGACCCGGCAACCGTCAGGAAGGTCGTGGACGAGCGCCTGCGCGAGGAGCTCAAGGCCGGCGTGCAGACCATCCAGTACCAGATCAACACCCTCATGACGACGAACGGCCAGTCACCTTTCGTGACCCTCTTCCTGTACCTGCGGGACGGGGACCCCTATATCGAAGAGAACGCCATGATCATCGAGGAAATCATCCGCCAGCGGTACCAGGGCATCAAGAACGAGGTCGGCGTGTACGTGACGCCGGCGTTCCCGAAACTGGTCTATGTGCTCGACGAAAACAACAACCTGACGGGCGGCAAGTACGACTACCTGACCCGTTTGGCCGTCAAGTGCAGCGCCAAGCGGATGTACCCGGACTACATCAGCGCCAAGAAGATGCGCGAAAACTACGCCGGCAATGTCTTCAGCCCCATGGGCTGCCGCAGCTTCCTGTCGCCCTGGAAGGACAAGGAAGGCCGTTACAAGTTCGAAGGCCGCTTCAACCAGGGCGTCGTGTCCATCAACCTGCCGCAGATCGGCATCATCGCCCACGGCGACGAGGACAAGTTCTGGAAACTCTTCGACGAACGGCTGCAGCTGTGCTACGACGCCCTCATGATCCGGCACAATGCCCTGCTGGGCGTACGCAGCGACGTCAGCCCCATCCACTGGCAGTACGGCGCCATCGCCCGCCTGCCCAAGGGAGCGAAGATCGACAAGTACCTCATGGACGGCTATTCGACCCTGTCCCTGGGTTACATAGGCCTGTACGAAGTGACCGTGGCCATGACGGGGAAGAGCCACACGACGCCCGAAGGGCAGGACTTCGCAGTGCGCGTCATGCAGCATATGCGCGATGCCTGCGACCGCTGGAAACGGGAAACCGGCCTGGGCTTCGCCCTCTACGGCACGCCGGCGGAATCGCTGTGCTACCGCTTCGCCCGCGTCGACAAGGAGCGCTTCGGCACCATCAAGGACATTACGGACAAGGGCTACTACACCAACTCCTACCATGTGGATGTGCGCGAACCCATCGATGCCTTCTCGAAGTTCGAATTTGAAAGCGCCTTCCAGAAAATCTCCTCCGGCGGGGCCATCAGCTATGTCGAAGTCCCGAATATGGGAAAAAATCTCCAGGCGCTCGAATCTGTGGTAAAATTTATCTATGACCACATTCAATATGCCGAATTCAATACGAAGTCGGATTATTGCATGGTCTGCGGCTACGACGGCGAAATCGTCATCAATGAGGACAACGAGTGGGAGTGTCCCCAGTGCCATAACAAGGACCATGCGAAAATGAACGTGACGCGCCGTACCTGCGGGTACCTGGGAGAAAATTTCTGGAACGTGGGGAAGACGAAAGAAATCAAGGCACGCGTGCTGCACTTATAAGGAACGGCCTGTCCGGCCGGGCAGCATCGCGGGATGGTAAGGGAGTGTTATTTTGAACTATGCAACGTTGAAACGCCATGATATCGCGAACGGGCCCGGTGTACGCGTTTCCCTGTTTGTGAGCGGCTGCGGGCATCACTGCAAAGGCTGTTTCAATCCCGAAACGTGGGATTTCCAGTACGGGAAGCCCTTCACGGGCGACGTGATGGACAGGATCGTGCGGGCCTGCAACCATGATTTCATAACCGGCCTGAGCCTGCTGGGCGGCGAGCCCATGCATCCCGCCAACCAGGCCACGGTGCTGCGGGTCATGCAGACCTTCAAAAACGTGTTTCCCCGCAAGACCATCTGGTGCTACACCGGATACCTGTTCGAAGACCTGCGGGACGGAAAAGTAGGGGATCCCGCCGTTGCAAAGGAAATGCTCTCCCTGACCGATGTCCTCGTCGACGGTAAGTTCCACGAAGACGAAAAGGACCTGAACCTGCGCTTCCGGGGCAGCCGGAACCAGCGCCTCATCCGCGCGGCCGCTTCCCTGAAGGAAGGCCGCGTCCTCTTGTGGGAAGACGAAGAAACAGAAGAGGGGGACTGAAGGACCATGACGGAAAAATTGTACGAACAGGATTCCTTCCTGAAGGAATGCGAAGCGACGGTGGAAGAATGTGAAACCGCACCGGAAGGGTATGCCATCGTGCTGGACCGTTCCGTGCTGTTCCCCGAAGGGGGCGGACAGCTGAGCGACACGGGGGCCATCAACGGGGCCCCTGTGACGGCCGTCAAGGAATGGAAAGGCAAGATCATCAACTACTGCAGGCAGGCCTTCCCTGTGGGCAGCAAGGTCAAGGTGACGCTGGACTGGCAGACGCGCCTGGACCACATGCAGCAGCACTGCGGCGAACATATGCTGTCCTACGCGTTCTGGAAGCTCTGCGGTGCCAACAACGTCGGCTTCCATATGGGCGAACGCCTCGTCACCATCGACCTGGACAAGGAAGTCACCCTGGAAGAGGCCATGAAGGCCGAGGATTTCGCCAACCGGCAGGTCTGGGACAACCGGCCCGTCACGGTCTGCTACAAACCGCATACGGAAGTGGCCCGCATCCCCATGCGCAAAAAGAATGAGAAGATTACGGGTATGCTGCGCCTCGTCTCCATCGAAGGCAGCGACATCTGCACGTGCTGCGGCACCCATCCGGCGGCCACGGGCACGGTGGGCCTGATCAAGATCACCCGTATGGAGAAGCACAAGGCCGGCACGCGCGTCGAATTCCTGTGCGGCCGCTGGGCCCTGGAAGACGCCCGCCGCAAGATGTTGTGGATCCAGGAGGCCGGCAACCACCTGAGCACCAGCGAGGACAAGGTCATGGCGGCCATCGGGAAGATGGAAGGCGAAATCGCGTCCCTGAAGGAGCAGCTCCGGGCCAAAACCGGCCAGCTGCAGGAAGGGGAAGTGCAGGCCCTCGCTGCCGGTGCACCGGTGAACCAGGCCGGCTGCAAGGTCCTGGTGGCCGTGGAAGACGGCTACGACCCGAAATCGGCCAAGGCCCTGCTGAACAGGCTGACGGCCATTCCGGGCAGCGTGGCCGCCGTGGTGTACCACAGCGGCGACCGCGTGAACTACCTCTTCGGCCTCGGCGAAGGCGCCCGGGGCGACTGCAAAGCCGCCGTGCAGAAGGCCAACGAACTCTTCAGCGGCAAGGGCGGCGGCAAACCGGCGTCCGCCCAGGGCGGCGGCGCCTACAGCAAAGACTGGAGGGACAAGGCGGAAGAATTGAAGAAATTCCTGCAGGCCATGTAAAGATACGGAACCCGCTGCCGGGGCAGGCCTCCCGGCAGCGGTTTTTTGTGCAAAAAAAGTGCTGCGAAGAAAGGAGGGACTCCTTTTCTTCACAGCACTTGTCTGCAGGGACAGCCTTTCAGTTCCCTTCCTTGCGGGACCGCAGCACTTCCGCCACGAGGGGCAGGACGGACACGATGATGATGCCCAGGGCCACGTGGCCGAAGTTGTTCTTGACGAAGGGGATGTTGCCGAAGAAATACCCCGCGCCGGAGAAGAGGGCGACCCAGGCCAGGCCTCCCAGGAAATTGTAGTGCAGGAAGGTGCGGTAGTGCATGGTGCCGATGCCGGCGACGAACGGCGCAAAAGTGCGCACGATGGGGACGAAGCGGCACAGGAAGATGGCCTTGTGGCCGTGCTTCTCATAGAAATGCTGCGCCTTTTCCACGTGTTCCGGCTTGATGAGCCGGTTCCTGCTCTTCAGGATACGCAGGCCGAACTTCTCCCCGATCCAGTAGTTGCACGTGTCGCCCAGCACAGCGGCTGTCAGACAGATGGCGAAGAAGTAGCCGAAATGCAGGCCGTCGGCCGTCGCCGACAAGGCGCCGCAGGCGAAGAGCAGGGAATCGCCCGGCAGAAACGGCGTGATGACGAGCCCTGTTTCGCAGAACAGGATCAGGAAAAGCAGGAAATAGATCAGGGAACCGTAGGCCGCCATGATGGCCGGAATGTAGCGGTCAAAGTGCAGCACGTATTCGCTGAAGAAATAGAGGAGCTGGCTGAGTGCATCCATAAATGACAAACCCTCCTGTTGCATTTTGCGTCGGACATGACGAAACATCTTGCACGCGGCAAGCCGTGTGTAAGTCATGACCGGATTCCATTTCCGTAATCAGTGCGAATGTATTTTAACATAAATCGTCAAAGAATGATATAATAAATTATTATGCGGAAAAAATGTTCACACAACCTTCGAAGTTTGACGGTTAGCGGTTGCTTATAATAAGGGTAAAGAACGTTTTAGAAAAGGAGTCTTTTTCATGGCGGAACAAACAAAGAAGCGGGAAGTTACGGAAGACGGGTTGTGCTGGTGCGGCAGCGGCAAACCCTATGAAACATGCCACAAGGCCATCGATGACGAAATCAAGCTGCACCAGCTGGCCGGGGAAGAGGTCCCGGCGCGCAGCATGATCAAGTCGGCGGCCCAGATCGAGGGGATCCGCAAGGCCTGCGCCCTGAACACGGCCGTGCTGGACGAAGTGGCGAAATATATCCGCAAGGGCATGACGACGGAAGAAATCGACCAGATCGTCTACCAGTTCACGACGAAAAACGGCGGCATCCCGGCGCCCCTCCATTTCTGCGGGTTCCCGAAGAGTGTCTGCACCTCCGTCAATGACCAGGTCTGCCACGGCATTCCGGACAAGCAGGTCGTGCTGCGCAGCGGGGACATCGTCAACGTCGATGTGTCCACCATTGTGGACGGGTACTATGCCGATGCGTCGCGCATGTTCGAAATCGGCCACGTGGACAAGCGGGCCAGGGACCTGGTGGCCATCACGAAGGAATGCCTGAACCGCGGGGTGGCGGCAGCGCAGCCCTGGGCCCATCTGGGTGACGTGGGGGCGGCCTGCGAGGCCCTGGCCCGCAAACACCATTATTCTGTCGTCGAGGAATTCGGCGGACACGGCGTCGGCGTGGAATTCCACGAAGACCCCTTCGTGGCCCATGTCGGCAAAAGGGGGAAGGGCATGCTCCTGGTGCCCGGCATGATCTTCACCATCGAACCCATGATCAACGAGGGCCGCAAGGATGTGTTCATCGATTCGGCCAACGACTGGACGGTCTATACGGAAGACGGCAGCCTGTCGGCCCAGTGGGAACACACGATCCTGATTACGGAAAAAGGGCCGGAAATCCTGACGTACTGACTGCCCTTGGAATGACACAAATTTTCGGTACGATGCAGGGCAGAAAGGGGTTGCGACCATGAAGAAGATGTTCCTTGTATTGACGATGCTCCTGACGGTCCTTTGCAGTACGGCGGTACAGGCTGCCGCGGTGCCGGCGGCGGTGGCAGCGGATACCTTGCCGCGCGTGGCCGTGCTGATCGTGAACAACGGCAAGACGACCTACGACCAGAACATTACGGACCACGAAGAAGAATTCTTCCGGAAAATCCTGCCGGCCGGCCGGTACAGTTACATCGACGGGACACCGTATCGCAAGAAGCTGGAAGATAGGGGCCTGAGCGACCTGACGGCGGCGGAACGGTCCGACCTGGTCGATGTCTTTGGCGAGGGCGGAGCGGACTACATCGTATTTATGGAGATCGAACCGTTCGAGCGGAAGGAACGGAAGCATTTCATGACCCACTCCATTGAGATGACGACCCAGATCCCCTTCCGGATCATCGATGTGGCCCGGAACAAGTACCTGTATAAAGGAAAGTTCACGGAAAAAGGCACGAACAGCACCATGCTCGGCGGCATTGGCAGCAAGGATGCGGCCCTGCAGGCCATGAACCAGGCGAACAAGAAGATTCAGGCCGTGATGGCGGAACGGATGCCGCAGTAACTGTAATATATGTAACAAAATATTTAAAAAACACAACTGTTTCTGTGTAGGAAACGGGACAGGGACCCGGACTGTAAAAAGTCCGGGTCTTCGCTTTCTGTGCGGCATCCGGACAATCCGTAAACGCTGTATCGGAAATTGTATACAATATTCTTTTGCGTATCTGTGTATACATGCAAAAAGTCAATTGTCTTTTGTTTTACAGGATATTAGAATTAGGACTGTGATTCGTATTTAATCTGTCAACTTTCCGGGCCAGGATCCGGCCCGGAGGTGGCAATCAGCTGGAGGGTATGTACAATGTTCACAGAAATCCTGAATCAGATTGACAGTTATGTCTGGGGCCTGCCCCTGATCGTCCTGTTGCTGGGGACGGGCGTCCTGCTCACGTTCCGCCTGCGCCTGCTGCAGGTATGGAAACTGCCCAAGGCCCTGGCCCTGATTTTTACGGCCCGCAATGGCGGAGGCGGTGACGTGAACAGCTTCAAGGCCCTTTGCACGGCCCTGGCCGCCACGGTCGGCACGGGCAACATCGTCGGCGTAGCGACGGCGGTCAAGGCGGGCGGCCCCGGCGCCCTGTTCTGGATGTGGATCGCGGCCTTCTTCGGCATGGCGACCAAGTATGCTGAATGCCTGCTGGCCGTCCGCTACCGCACAACGGATGCCAACGGCGAAATTTCCGGCGGGCCCATGCATTACATCGAGGCCGGCCTGGGACCGAAGTTCAGGCCTCTGGCCGTGATGTTCGCCGCCTTCGGCGTGGCGACGGCCTGCCTGGGCAGCGGCACCTTCACGCAGGTGAATGCCATTTCCGAAATCACGAACCTGACCTTCGGGATCGATCCGCTGTACACATCCCTCTTCCTGGCAGCCCTGACGGGCGCCATCGTCTGGGGCGGCCTCAAGAGCATCGCCAGCGTGTCCAGCAAGGTCGTGCCGTTCATGGCCGTCGTCTATATCGGCATTACGGCCGGTGTGCTCATCGCCTTCCGCAGCCAGCTGCCTGCGGCCATCGCCCTGGTGCTGCACGATGCGTTCCATCCGTCGGCTGCGGCCGGCGGGTTCCTCGGTGCCACCGTGGCCGTCGCCATGCGTTCCGGCATCGCCCGCGGCATTTTCTCCAACGAAGCCGGCCTGGGCTCCGCCCCGATTGTGGCGGCAGCGGCCAAAACGAAATGGGCGGCGGAACAGGGCCTGGTCTCCATGACGGGCACGTTCATCGACACCATCATCATCTGTACCATGACGGGACTGTGCCTGGTCGTGACCGGCGCCTACACGGGGACCGCCAACGGCGCCGTCATGACGGCCGGCGCCCTGGGCACGGTCTTCCCGAACACGGCCAGATACCTGCTGTTTGTCGGCCTGACCCTTTTCGCCTTTTCCACGATTCTGGGCTGGAACTATTACGGCGAACGCTGCGCCGAATACCTGCTGGGGACGAAGGCCATCCGTCCGTACCGCGTCGTCTTCACGCTCATCATCGCGTCGGCCAGCTTCCTGAAGCTGGAATCGATCTGGGCCCTGGCGGACATTTCCAACGGCCTCATGGCGTTCCCGAACCTGATTGCCCTGGTGCTGCTGTCGCCGGTCGTCGTCCAGGAAACGAAGAAGTACTTTGCCCACCTCGGCGCCGTGGAAGAACGGCGCCGGGGCCTCGCCTCCGCCCGGGCCGCCGAAAACGCCGGTTCCGGGGACTGAAAACGGCGCCGGAGGCGCCCCGGCAGGGCCTGCCGGCGGAACACAGGAAAACGGCATAGGGAATACGGAAAAGGGAATGCTGCGGCATTCCCTTTTGTCTACCTGTGAAACAAAAACGTTTACGATAAAAGTATACATGTATACATAGCTTAAATGAATTGATTTATGATTTGTAAAAGAATATAATACAAGCATACCGTTACTGTGAGCTACAACTTACAGTAACCCATTTATTTCCATTGTTCTAAGAGGGGTGAAACATGATGGACATCAATCAAATCGTAAATGACATCGACAGTTTCGTGTGGGGGCCTGTAATGTTGGTACTGCTGGTAGGCACCGGCGTGTTCCTGACTTTCAAGCTGCGGTTCCTGCCGTGGCGTAACCTGCCGTACGCCTTGAAGAAGGTCCTCGGCCGCGAAGCCCGTACGAAAGCGCTCGGCGAAGGGGACGTGTCCCCGTTTTCCGCCCTGATGACGGCCCTGGCGGCCACCATCGGCACGGGCAACATCGTCGGCGTGGCGACGGCCATGTTCTCCGGCGGCCCCGGCGCCCTGGTCTGGATGTGGATTTCCGCCTGCTTCGGCCTGACGAGCAAGTTCAGCGAATGCATGCTCGCCATCAAGTACCGGGAAGTCAATGTCCACGGGGAAATGGCCGGCGGTCCCATGTACACCATGAAGAACGGGTTCAAGAACAAGAGCGCCGGCAAGATCCTGGGCTTCCTGTTCGCCCTCTTCACCGTGCTGGCCTCCTTCGGCATCGGCAACCTGACCCAGGCCAACTCCATTTCTTCCGCCCTGGACCAGACCTTTGAGATTCCCATCATGGTCACCGGCGTGGGCCTGGCCATCCTGTCCCTGATCATCATTTTAGGCGGCATCAAGTCCATTTCCCGCGTATCGTCCGTCCTGGTTCCCGCCATGGCCGTCCTCTACGTGGTATGCGGCCTGGCCGGCATCCTCGGCAATATTTCCGCCATTCCCCATGGCCTGTACCAGATCTTCGTCATGGCCTTTGATCCCGAAGCGGTCGGCGGCGGTGTCCTGGGCACCATTACCGTGAGCGTCATGAACTCCATCCGCTACGGCGTCGCCCGCGGCTGCTTCTCCAACGAAGCCGGCATGGGCTCCGCGGCCATCACGGCTGCCGCCGCCCACACGGACGACCCTGTCCGCCAGGGTTACATCAACATGACCGGCACCTTCTTCGATACCATCGTCGTCTGCTCCATCACGGGCCTGGTCATTGCCTCGTCCGGCGTCCTGGGCGTCACCGATGCCAACGGCGTGCCGCTGAAGGGCATCGCCCTGACCATCGCGGCCTTTGAACGCTTCATCGGCCCCATAGGCGGTTACGTGGTCACCATCGGCATCATGCTGTTCGCTTATTCCACCATCCTCGGCTGGGAATATCACGGGGAAAAGGCCTTTGAATATCTGTTTGATTCCCCGAAATACAACATCGTCTACCGCATCGTGTTCTCCCTGATCGCCTATGTCGGCGCCACGCAGACCCTGGAACTGGTCTGGAACATCGCCGATATCTTCAACGCCCTGATGGCCATCCCGAACCTGATCAGCATGATCGTCCTGTCCGATGTCATCAAGAGCGAAGTCCTGCGCTTCGAAGAACACCGCAAAAAGGAAAAGGCGGCCGGCCATACCATCCTTTCCGAGGTCTACACTGCCGTTTCCCCGTCCCACGGTGACTGATCTGCCGTACCTTTATGCCCGTCGGTATCCGGCGGGCATTTTTATGCCCTGCGGACAGACAGAGTTAACGCAAATTTCATTCCTCCCGGCCCTCTGATATGATAAAATGGTACGTATATAAACAGGAGGTTCCCATGGATAGTTTTGCAAGTCTGAATCCGCAGCAGCAAGAAGCGGTGCATCATACGGAAGGCGCCATGCTCATCCTGGCCGGTGCCGGCAGCGGCAAGACCAAGGTGCTCACATGCCGCATTGCCCATCTGCTTGACCTGGGCGTCGCGCCCTGGAAGATTCTGGCCATCACCTTTACGAACAAGGCGGCCAGGGAAATGCGTACCCGCGTGGATGATATGGCCGGAAGGGCCGCCAGGGATGTGTGGCTGTCGACGTTCCATTCCTTCTGCGCCCGCATCCTGCGCCGCGAGGTGGAAGTGACGGGCCTGTACCGCCGCAACTTCGCCATTTACGACGCGTCGGACCAGAAGGCGCTGATCAAGCGGATCCTGAAGGACATGAACCTGGACGAGAAGCGCTATCCCGTGCCGTATGTGCAGAACGCCATCTCCAGCGCCAAGGACGCGCTCCAGGATGCCGCCGCTTTCGGGAAGATGGCGACGGACCTCCACGGCCGGAAACTTTACGAAATCTACCGGGAATACGAGAAACGGCTGCGGGCGAACAACGCCATGGACTTCGACGACCTGCTCCTGGTCGCCGTGGAAATGCTGCAGCAGTTCCCGGACGTGCGCAAAAAGTACCAGGACCAGTTCTCGTACATCATGATTGACGAATACCAGGACACGAACCGCACGCAGTACCTGCTCACGCGGCTGCTGGCCGGGGAGCGGGGCAACCTGTGCGTCGTCGGCGACGCCGACCAGAGCATTTACGGCTGGCGCGGCGCGGATATCCGCAACATCCTGGATTTCGAGAAGGATTACCCCGATGCGATGGTGCTGAAACTGGAACAGAACTACCGTTCCACGGGCACGATCCTGGCGGCGGCCAATGCGGTCATCGTCAACAACACGGAACGCAAACCCAAGAAGCTGTGGACGCAGAATCCCGAAGGGAAGCAGATCGTCCATTACCAGGCGCAGGACGAGCGCGACGAGGCGCGGTTCGTCGTGGAACAGGCCCAGGGCCTGCTGCGGCAGGGACTGCACTACGGCGACATGGCCGTGCTGTACCGCCTCAACACCCAGTCCCGCGTCTTTGAGGAAATCCTGAACAAGAGCGGCATCGCCTACACCATGGTCGGCGGCATCAAGTTCTACGACCGCCGCGAAATCCGCGATGCCATGGCCTACCTGAAGGTGCTCTACAACCCCTACGACACGATGAGCCTGCAGCGCGTCATCAACGTGCCGAAACGGGGGATTGGCGCCACCACCCTGGCCAGGCTGAATGAGTACGCGGCGGCCCAGGACGCCAGCCTGTTCGAAATCGTGACGAACGCCTCCCGGGTACCGGGCATCACGGCCCGGACGGCGGCGAAGCTGGAGCAGTTCAGCACGCTGCTCTTCGACCTCATGGGCGAAGTGGACCAGGTGCCTATCGAGGCCCTGATTTTCGACGTCATCCACAAGACGGGCTATCTCGATGAGCTGCTGGCCGAACGCACGCCCGAGGCGGAAAGCCGGGCGGCGAACCTGGAAGAGCTCCGGTCCGTGGCGAAGGACTTCGTGTATGAAGAGGGCGGGGAAAAGACCCTGGCTTCCTTCCTGGAACACGTCGCCCTGGTGTCGGACATCGACGATGCGGACATCGGCGAGGACCGCATCACCCTCATGACGCTCCATTCGGCCAAGGGCCTCGAATTTCCCGTCGTGTTCCTCGTGGGCATGGAAGAAGGCCTGTTCCCCCATTCCCGCAGCCTGTCGGACGATCACGAACTGGAAGAGGAACGGCGCCTGTGCTACGTGGGCATCACGCGGGCGGAAAAGTACCTGTTCCTGAGCGGTGCCGCCACACGCACCCTCTACGGGAATACGCAGGAAAACCTGGAATCCCGGTTCCTGTCGGAAATCCCGGCCAGCCTGGTCCATACGTACGAACGGCCTGAAGGGGACTCTTACGGGTACGGCAGCACGTACAGGAACCCGTACGGCCTGCGCGGCCGCAGCGGACCGGGCGGCGAGGACCGGGTCTCCCGCTCGTTCAGCACCCTGTTCCGGGAAGAAAGCAAAAAGACGCAGGGCCTGTTCAGCAAAGTCCATACGGACTATGTGCCCCCCCGTGCCGGCGGGGCCGGCGGCACGTTCCAGGCCGGCGACCGGGTCCTGCACAAGAAATTCGGCGAAGGCACCGTGGTCAGCGTCAAGCAGACGGCCGACGGGCAGGAAGTCAAAGTGGCTTTTGCGGGCGGCGGAATCCGGAGCCTTTTGACGAAATATGCCGTTTTGAAGAAGCTTTGAGACAGGAGAGACACCATGGCGACGAATGAGACAGTGCAATACGGGGCGGCGGAGCTGCAGCCGGGCGAGACGAAGGAAGGCCTGCTGGCGGAAGCGGCGGATCTGCGCCGCCGGATCCGGCACCACGAATACCAGTATTATGTGCTCGACGACCCGGAAGTGAGCGACGCTGAATACGACGCCCTGACGAACCGGCTGCGCGCCATCGAGGCCCTGTTCCCTGACGAGGTGCCCGCCGATTCGCCTACGCGGCGGCCCGGCGGGTATGTGGCGCCGGGCTTCACGCAGGTGCGGCACAAGATCCCCATGCTGAGCCTGGGCAATGTGTACAGCGCGCAGGAGATGCGGGATTTCGACAGGCGGATCCGGGCTTCCCTGCCGCCGGACGCGGAAGTGGAATATGTCATGGAACCGAAGATCGACGGCCTGGCCTGCTCCCTGATCTATGAAAAGGGACGCCTCGTCCTGGCGTCGACCCGCGGGGACGGGCAGGTGGGCGAAAACGTGACGGCCAACGTGCGGACCATCCGGTCCATTCCGAAGCGCCTCGCCGTGCCGGCCGGGGAGACCGTGCCGGACCGCCTCGACGTGCGCGGCGAGGTCTACATGTCCCGCGAGGCCTTTTGGAAGCTGAACGAGGAACGGACCGATGCCGGCGGGACGGAGTTCGCCAATCCGCGCAATGCCGCGGCAGGCAGCCTGCGGCAGCTGGACCCGGCCGTGACGGAGAAGCGCGAGCTGGGCTTCTTTGCCTACTACCTGGTGGGGCCGGCGGAGCCGCCGACCCAGGCGGAGTGCCTGCGGACCCTGGAAAAGTACGGGTTCACGACGCCGGAACACTGGTGCGTGGCCAAGGATGCCGACGCCATCCTGGCCTTTATCGAGGCCCACGGACAGCGGCGCCGGACCCTGGCCTACGACACGGACGGCGCCGTGGCGAAGCTGAACGCCGTCTGGGAGCAGAAACTGCTGGGCGCCACGGGGAAGGATCCCCGCTGGGCCATTGCCTATAAATATCCGCCGGAACAGGCGCAGACCAGGCTGGAGGACATCGTCATCCAGGTCGGCCGCACCGGCGTGCTGACACCGGCGGCCGTCCTGGCGCCGGTCAAACTGTCGGGCAGCACCGTGAGCCGTGCCACGCTGCACAACGAGGACTTCATCCGTGAAAAGGACATCCGCATCGGCGATACGGTGGTCATCAACAAGGCGGCGGAAATCATTCCCGAAGTCCTGTCCGTCGTGAAGGAACTGCGCCCGGCCGGCACCGTCCCGTTCTCCATGCCGGCGGAATGCCCCGAATGCGGCTGGCCCGTCGTGCGCAAGGAAGGGGAGGCGGCGTACCGCTGCACCAATCCCCGCTGCCCGGCCCTGGGCCGCGAAGGCCTGATCCATTTCACGTCGCGCGACGCCATGGACATCGAAGGCTGCGGACCCTCCATCATCAGCCAGCTGCTGGCGGCGGACCTGGTGAAGACGCCGGCAGACCTGTACGGCCTGACGAAGGAACAGCTGGTCAGGCTGGACCGCATGGGCGATAAATCGGCGGACAACCTGCTCCAGGCCATTGCCAAAAGCAAGGAAGCCGGCCTGGACAAACTGCTCTTCGCCCTGGGCATCCGCCATGTGGGCGCCAAGGGCGGCCGGATCCTGGCGGAACGGTTCGGGTCCATGGAGGCCCTGATGGCGGCTGACAAGGAGACCCTGGCCAACATCAAGGACATTGGCGATGTCATTGCCGGGAGCATCGTGACCTGGTTTGCGAACCCGGCCAACCAGGAACTCATCCGCCGGCTCAAGGAGGCCGGCGTGAAGATGGACATGGAACGGCGCCGGACGGATGCAACCCATGTGTTCTTCCATAAGACCATGGTCTTCACGGGCACCCTGCCGACCCTGGACCGTGCTACGGCCCAGGCCATGGCGCGTGCCGCCGGGGCCGATGTGACGGGCAGTGTCAGCAAAAAGACGGATTACGTGGTCGCCGGCGCAGCGGCCGGCAGCAAACTGGACAAGGCCCGCGCCCTGGGGGTGACCGTCCTCGACGAAGGGCGGTTCCTGGAGCTGCTGCGCGGCGGCCGGACCGGGACGGAGGCGCCGGCCCCGGCAGACGGTGCAGCCGCCGGAACGGCCGCAACGCCGGCAACACCAGCGGACGGAGGCATGGATGCCTTGTTCTGAGGGCTGTACAGGCAGAAAAGGAAGGAGCAGATCATGAAATTACGCCGTTGGCCGGCCCTGCTGGCCGTCCTCTTCGTGTCGGCGGTCCTGGTGGGCTGTTCCCTTTTGCGCGCCGTGCAGGATCCCTTTGCGGGCAAGTGGATCGGCATCGTGAAGGTCCCCCTTATGGGGCGGTCCGTCGTACAGGCCGATATCCGGCCCGTCGAAGGGGAGAAAGGGCGCTACCATGTGGCGATGGCGGCGGAACAGTATGTTCCTTCGGAAGCGGACCCGGATGTATACCTGTGGCAGCGCGGTGCCTCGCTCCGGTTCACGGGCAGCCTGGATGGCGACGAGCTGAACCTGGACTCCCTGATGAAGATCACGTTCCTGGCCGGAAAGGTGACAGGGACGGTCCGCCTGAAGGACGGGACGGTGCTGCGCCAGGACACGGGCAAGGAAAAGGAAGGGCTGCGGCAGGAAATGGAGGAAGCCATCCGGAAGGAACACCCCGGCGCGGTTTTCCGGGATGCACCGCCCGCGCCGTGACGGCGCCGGGACAATGGTTGGTAGTCCTTGCCATTTGTGCTATAATAGAGGGTGTTATTTTGGGCACAGTGCCCGTGAATGATTTTACAGGGGTGAAAACATGAAAGTAACGGAAAAAGATGTACGCTACATTGCCGAACTCTCCCGCCTGGAAATTTCCGAAGAGGAAATGCCCATGTTTACGGAACAGTTCAACCAGATCCTGGAATATGCGGATATTCTGGAAAAGGTCGATACGACCGGTATCGAACCTACCTTCAGCATCCTTCCGCTCTACAATGTGATGCGCGAAGACGAAGTGAAACCGGGGGTCAGCCACGAAGAGGCCATGGAGAATGCGCCGGCTGTGCACAACGACGGATTCAAGGTTCCGCGCGTAATTGAATAAGAAGGGGGATACGACGGTGGATTTATATGGAAAGACCGTTCATGAACTCCATGAACAGTTGAAAAAGAAGGAGATCAGCTCCGTGGAGCTGACCAACGCGGTATACGGCCGTATCGGCGCCGTGGAAGACAAGGTCGCCGCTTATGTGACGCTGGATAAGGAAAACGCCCTGAAGCAGGCCGCCAGGGTCGACGCCATGATTGCCGCCGGGCAGGACATCAAGCCGCTGGCAGGCATTCCGGGCGCCATCAAGGACAACATCAGCACGAAGGGCCTGCGCACGACCTGTTCGTCCCACATCCTGGACAACTTCATTCCCGTGTACGATGCCCATGTCATTGCAAACCTGCGCAAGGATGAGACGATCTTCCTGGGCAAGACGAACATGGACGAATTCGCCATGGGTTCCACGACGAAGACTTCCTATTTTAAGATGACCCGCAATGCCTGGAACCTGGAACGCGTACCCGGCGGTTCTTCCGGCGGCAGCGCCGCTGCCGTGTCGGCCGGGGAGGCCATCTGGGCGCTGGGTTCCGATACGGGCGGATCCATCCGCCAGCCGGCGTCCTTCAACGGCATCGTCGGCATCAAGCCGACGTACGGCCGCGTATCCCGTTATGGCTGCGTCGCGTTCGCATCGTCCCTGGACCAGATCGGGCCGCTGACGCGCGACGTGACCGACGCCGCCCTCGTCCTGAACACCATCTGCGGTGTCGACGCCCACGATTCCACGTCCCTGCCGGTGGAGGTGCCTGATTTCACGAAGGCCCTGCGCCAGGACGTCAAAGGCCTGCGCATCGGCCTGCCGAAGGAATTCTTCGGGAAAGGCACGGATCCGAAGGTCAGGGAACAGATCATGGTGGCCGCGGAAAAATACAAGGAACTGGGGGCGGAAGTCATGGAAGTCTCCCTGCCCCATACGGAATATGCCGTCATCACGTACTACATCATCGCCCCGGCGGAAGCATCGGCCAACCTGGCCCGCTTCGACGGCGTGCGCTACGGGTACCGCAACAAGCTCGCCACGAGTGCTCCCGAAATGACGAAGAAGAGCCGCAGCGAAGGCTTTGGCGCCGAAGTCAAACGGCGCATCATGCTGGGCACCTACGTGCTGAGCTCCGGCTATTACGACGCCTACTACAAGAAGGCCATGCAGGTCCGCACGCTGATCAAGCGGGACTTTGACGAAGTGTTCAAAAAATGCGACGTCCTGCTGACCCCGACGTCCCCTGTCGTGGCATACTCCCTGGACGAGAAGATGGATCCCCTGACGATCTACATGCTCGATGTCACGACCATTCCCGTCAACATGGCCGGCCTGCCCGGCATCTCCATTCCCTGCGGCTTCGCGGACGGCATGCCTGTCGGCATGCAGCTCATCGGCAAAGCCCTGGACGAAGAGACCATTCTGCGCGCCGCCTACACCTTTGAACAGGCGACGGAATTCCACAAGGCATATGCACCGCTGGGAGGGGACAAATAATGAAGAACTATATCACTGTTGTCGGCCTGGAAGTCCATGCCGAATTGAAGACGAAGACGAAGGCCTTCTGCTCCTGTTCCACGGAGTTCGGCGCGGAACCGAACACGCACGTCTGCCCGGTGTGCCTCGGCATGCCCGGCGCCCTGCCCGTGCTGAACAGGAAGGTCGTGGAATACGCCGTCCTGGCCGGCCTGGCCCTGAACTGCGAAATCCAGAAATTCAACAAGTTCGACCGCAAGAACTATTTCTATCCCGACCTGGCAAAAAATTACCAGATTTCCCAGTGGGACCAGCCGATCTGCCTGAACGGCCACATCGACATCAAGGTGGGCGGCGAAAAGAAGCGCATCGGCATCACCCGCATCCATATGGAAGAAGACGCCGGCAAGCTGGTTCATTCCGGCCTGACCATCAGCACATCCGATTTCTCCGCCGTCGACTACAACCGTGCCGGCGTGCCGCTGATTGAAATCGTGTCCGAACCGGATATGCGCAGCGCCCAGGAAGCCCGCGCCTACATGGAACAGCTGAAGGCCATCCTGGAATACACCGATGTGAGCGACTGCAAGATGCAGGAAGGCAGCCTCCGCTGCGACGCCAACATTTCCGTCATGCCGGAAGGGGCCACGGAGTTCGGTACCCGTGCGGAAATCAAGAACCTGAACTCCTTCCGCGCCCTGGAGCGCGCCATCGAATACGAAACGGAACGGCAGATCGAACTGCTTGAAGACGGGGGCCACGTGGTACAGGAAACGCGCACTTGGGACGACATCAACGGCGTCACCCTGTCCATGCGTTCCAAGGAAGAGGCCCACGATTACCGTTACTTCCCGGAACCGGACCTGGTGCCCATCAGCCTGGACGATGCCTGGATCGGCAAAATCCGCGAAGGGCTGCCGGAACTGCCGGCCCAGCGCAAGGAACGCCTCCTGGCGGAAGACGTGCCCGAAGAAAGCGCCGACCTGATCGTCTCCAACAAGAAGATGGCCGACTACTTTGACGAAGGCGCCAAAGGGACGAAGAACCTGAAAGCCCTGGCCAACTGGCTGCTGGGCGATGTGAGCGCCTTCCTGAACGCCGAAGGCGTCGAAATCGACGACCCGGCCTTCAAGATCACGCCGGACCATGTGGCCGGCCTGGTCAACCTGATTGATAAGGGCGTCCTTTCCAGCAAGCTGGCGAAGACGGTCTTCGCGGAAATGCTGAAGGACAACGAGGCACCGGAAGCGCTCGTCAAAAAACTGGGCCTGGAGCAGGTCAGCGATGCCGGCGAACTGGCCAGGATGGTCGACGGCGTCATTGCCGCCAACCCGCAGTCTGTGGCGGATTTCAAGGCCGGCAAGAAAAAGGCCATCGGCTTCCTCGTAGGCCAGATCATGAAAGAGACCCATGGCAAAGCCAACCCGGGCATGGTCAACAAGATGCTGATGGAGAAGCTGAGCCGGTAATTGTGTTTTGCAATGTGACGGAGGGGGGGTCACCAGCTATGGAAGTGGAACGCGGTGCCTGGGCGGAAATCAATCTGGACGCTGTGGCGAACAATGTGCGGGAGGCGAAACGCCTCCTGAAACCGACGACGAAGCTCTGCGCCGTCGTCAAGGCGGATGCGTACGGACACGGTGCCGTACCGGTCGCCATCGAGGCCGTGCGCAACGGGGCGGACTTTTTCGCCGTCGCCCTGTCGCAGGAAGGCATCGAGCTGCGCAACGCGGGCATCGACAAACCGATCCTGATCCTGGGCCCCATGCCCATCATGCCCGGCGTGGCGGACAACATCGTCCGCTACGGGCTGAGCCAGGCCGTGTTCGACGTGCGGCGGCTGGAAATCCTGGACCAGGCGGCGGCAACAGCGGGCCGGAAGGCCCGGGTCCATATCGCTGTCGATACGGGGATGAGCCGCATCGGCGTCCAGGTGGACGAGGCGGCGGACTTTGCCAAAAAGGCCGCGTCCTACCCCGGCATTGAGCTGGAAGGGGTCTTTTCCCACTTCTGCTCAGCCGACGAGCAGGACAAGGACTTTACGGAGCTGCAGTACGAGCGGTTCGAAAAGGCCGTCCGTGCCATTGAGGACGAAGGCATCCATATCCCGGTCAGGCATATCGCCAACAGCGCGGGCCTGTCCGAGCTGACGCAGTACCAGTGGGACATGAGCCGCCAGGGCATCACGCTCTACGGTATGCGGCCCTCCAGTGCCGTCGAAGGGTACGATGCCTGTTACGATTCCTTCCGGCCGGTCATGACCGTCAAGACCCAGATCGGGTTCGTGAAAGACCTGCCGGCAGGCCGCACCGTCGGATACGGACGGACCTGGACGGCGGAACGGCCTACGCGGCTGGCCACGGTGCTGATCGGCTATGCCGACGGCCTCTGCCGTCTGCTCTCCAACCGGGGGTATATGGTCGTCCATGGCCGGCACGCGCCCATCGTGGGCCGGATCTGCATGGACCAGGCCATGCTCGATGTCACGGATATTCCCGGTGTCGAAGTCGGCGACGAAGTCATCGTTTTCGGCGGCAAGGAGCTGCCTTTCGAAAAGGCGGCGCAATGGGCCGGAACAATCTGCTACGAACTGACCTGCAACATCAGCAAGCGGGTCCCCCGTATCTATGTGCGGGACTAGGAATGACGACGAAGGCCGGCGCATTGTCCGCCGGCCTTTTTTGCGCAGGGCCTGCCTTCCGGAATGATTGACGGAAGGACGGGCAGTACCTCGCAGGAGGAATTGGAACGGAGGTGGCTGGATGAAAGATATCGAAGACAAGGAATGGCAGGGCTACGTGGTCAAGTGCACGACCGGCGAGTGGCCCGTGCCGGCGGGTTTCGTGAGTGACAAGGACAACTGGGTCTGCCGCGCCATCGTGGGGCGCGTGCTGTATTTCATCAAGGACCTGGAAGGGGCCCTGACCGTACTGGGCACCATCGTGAATGATGTGACGCCTGATCCGGACGACCATCCTGACGAGGGCATGTGCGAGTCGGAACATTTCGTGCTGAGTCTGCGCGACATTGCGGACATCATCTGGAACCTGACGAAGAACGGCGATGCGACGCTCCAGTATCTGGACAAGGCCTTCCGGATCTGCCGCTCCTTCCCGTACCGGTTCCATACGGAAGCCCGCGGGGACATCTGGTACCGCCGGCTGAACGTGCTGGCCGCCAGCGGCCGCCGCGACGAGGCCCTGGCGGACGCAAGGCGTATGGTGGAGGAAGAGAAGAAGGAGAGCCATGCGCCGGAACCGATCCTTCCCGATCCCCTGTACGACCACGTCAATCCCTATATCTTCTACAGCCTGCGCTTTTTGGCGGAACAGGCTTACAAGGACGGCAACGTGGCGGACGCCTGCGCCCTGCTGGACGACGCCTACGCCTATTTCCCCCTGTCCCGGGCCGGCATCCGCGATGTGGACAAGGCCCGGGCCACGGCGGACCCGGAGGCGCGCTGGAAGGCCTGGCAGTCCTGCCTGGCCAACCAGTACCTGCCCTGGGAGAAGCAGCCCGTCGTCAGGCTGCGCGGCTGACCGCGCGCCGCAGGGCGGCGTGACGGAGGGCGCCGTTCGTGTTATAATGTCAAAAACAGGAAGGGTGGTTCCATGGCACGGATTTTCTATTTCAGCGGCACGGGCAACAGCCTGGCCATCGCAAAACGGCTGGCAGAGGGGCTGGAAGCCCGGCTGTGCAGCATCCCCGCTTATCTGGAGCACCCGTATGCGGTCCCTGATGCCGTCGTCGGCTTCGTGAGTCCCGTCCATTGCACGGAACTGCCGCCCCTGGTGGAACGGTTCCTGCAGACCGTCCGCTTCGGCCCCGGCACGGAATACCTGTTCGGGGTCGTCGATGCCGGGTCCGTTACGGGCGATGCCCTGGGGGAAGCGGGCAACATCATCGCCAAACGGCGCCTGCCGCGGCTGGAGATGTGCGCCGGCTTCCGGATCCTGCTGCCTGACGGGAGCATCCTGTTCACGACGCCGGGCAAACGGCGGCAGCAGATGCTCGACGCCCTTGACGGACAGCTTGCGGACATCGTTTCCACCGTGCAGCGCCGCGGGTTGAACGACAGGCACCGGGAACGCAATCCCGTCTGGATGCTGGGGAAGAAGCTCGGCTGGCCCGTCCTGGACGGCTTTTTCCACGTGAAGGAACGGCATGTCGATGCCTCGCGCTGTGTCGGCTGCGGCACGTGCGCCCAGGTCTGCCCCGTCCACTGCATTTCCCTGGAAAACCGCCTGCCCGTCTTCGGCGACGGCTGCGCCAGCTGCTTCGGCTGCGCCCAGTGGTGTCCCAAACAGGCCATCAGCCTGGGCCGCCTGCGTCCGTCGGCGGACAAGCAGTACCACAATCCCCTGGTCACGGCTTCGGAAATGGAAGAAGCCGGGCGGCAAGGGTGATCCTCCCATTCTGGTCAGAACCCCAATGCCAATACATCTTTAACAAAAATCATTAGAGGAAGGAAGCCAACCAACATGAGCAAGTACAATCCCGTAACGCCGGAAGTGCTGGAAGAATTGAAGAAGATCGCCGGTGAAAAGAACGTCAGGACCGACGAGGAGACGCTGGAACATTACAAGACCGACGAGGAAACGGACCCGAAGCTGATGCACCGTCCGGAAGCCGTCGTCTGGGCCGAAACGACGGAACAGGTGGCGGCCGTCATGAAGCTGGCCAACAAGTACGTGATCCCTGTCACGCCGCGCAGCGCCGGCACCAGCGTGTCCGATGGCGCCATTCCCACCCTGGGCGGCATTGTGCTGAGCCTGGAAAAGATGGATAAGATCCTCGAAATCAATGCCGACGCCATGTACGCCGTTGTCGAAGCCGGCGCCCGCACCATCGACATCCAGCAGGCGGCCCATGACAAGGGCATGCTCTACGCCGGCGACCCCTGCAGCGCCGAAAGCTGCCTCATCGGCGGCAACATCGCCACCAACGCCGGCGGCAACAAGGCCGTCCGCTACGGCACGACCCGCGACCAGATCTACGCGGTCGAAGTCGTCACCCCGACGGGCGATATCACGAACCTGGGCGCCCGCCTGAAGAAGAAGACGACGGGCTACTGCCTGGAACAGCTCATCATGGGTTCCGAAGGCACCCTGGGCATCATCACGAAAGCGACGCTGAAACTGCTGCCCCTGGCTCCCTACAAAGTCGATGTGGCCGCCGTCTACGACGACCTGGACAAGGCCGTCACCCTGGTTCCGAGCCTGCTGAAGGCCGGCCTGGAACCGACAAGCGTCGAATTCATGGACCACAACTTCCTGAAGAGTTCCTGCGACTATTCCGAAATCAAGCTGCCCCATTACGAAAACGAGAACGCCTGTTACCTGATTGTGAGCATGGAGACGTTCAGTGAAGACGACGCGGACAGCAAGATGGAGAAACTGGCCGAAATCTGCGAAAACTCCGGCGCCATCGACGTCCTCGAAGCCGATGACCGCGTCTGGACGGTCCGCAAGAACTGCCTGGAATCGACCCGTTCCCTGAGCAAGGTGGCCCAGTCCGACGACCTGGTCGTACCGGTGGACAAACTGGCCCAGTGCATCGGGCACCTCATGGAGGAAGCCGGGAAATTCGACTTCACCATGTACTGCCTGGCCCATGCCGGCGACGGCAACCTGCATTTCCTGCACATGAAGGGCGATATGTCCGACGAGGAATGGATCCGGCAGGAAGAAGCGTTCCACGCCATCGCCTATCCGTACGTATACAGCCTGGGCGGCCGTATTTCCGGCGAACACGGCATCGGCGCCAAGAAGGTCGACGCCCTGGAAACCTACACCGACCCGGTGGAACTGAAGATGATGAAGGACATCAAGAAGGCCCTGGATCCGCTGGATATCCTGAATCCGGGCAAAGTCCTCAAGACCTACTGAGCAACCTGCAGAGGAGTCGCGTATGTTTAACAAAGTGCTGCTGGTCATGAGCCTGACGGACAAGACGGACCGCATGCTGGACGCATTGTACAGCATCTGTTCCAACCCGGCGACCGAAGTGTGGCTCCTCCATGTCATGGAGGATGCGGCCCAGGCCGATCCGGACGGGGCATACTACAAGCGCGTGAAACACCGCCTGGAAGACTACGCCAATGCCATCCGGAATGCCGGCTACGACCACGTGCAGACCCTGCTGCACCGCCATTTGCATGTGGCGAACGACGTGCAGGACACGGTCGACGGACTCGACATCGATTTCGTCATCATGGGGTCCCATGACCGCGGCTTCCTGGAAGGGGCCTTCCGCGGCAGCAACGTCTTCCATGCCGTCCGCAACGTCGATGTGCCGACGCTCGTCGTCAAGGGGGACTACGACTGCAAGGATTTCCTGCGCCGCGTCCTGCTGCCGACGGATTTCTCCCGCGCCTCCCTGAACGCGCTGAAGATCCTGCGCAACCTGCGGGAGCAGGTGGGCGAGGTCATCTTCGTCCATGTCATTGAGGATCCCCGGGACCGCGACATCCGCGAAGACCGCGAAGTGGCCGAGGATATGCTGGAAGAACTGCGGACGGAGATGCAGGATTTCGGCATCCGGGCCCGCTACGAGATTGTGCGGGGCCACGCCGCTTCCCACGAGGTGTGCCGCATTGCCGAAGAGGAAGACTGCAGCCTGATTTTCACGGGAGAAACGGGACTGAGTCCCGTGCGCGGCATGCTCCGGCGCAGCACGGTCCAGAACATCGTGCTCCATGCCACCCGGGCCCTGTGGATCATCCCCGACGAAGACAGCGACGACTGAGGAATCCTGTTCCCGCCGCCCCGACGGACCGGATTTTGTCCGCGCCGGCGGCGGGTTCATGGTTCATCATGCTGTGCCTGGGCCTTTCCCGGGAGGATTGCAAGGCGCCGGCCCGTCATCCGGCCCCGTGGGCGATTGTTGAAGTTTTCCTTGACATCGCCGGCGGAAATCTTTATAATGATTTACGTGACTGAAACAAGTTGCACCAAAACTTCAAATTCCTTTCATTCCTACAACCGGAGAGATGACCGAGCGGTTGAAGGTGCACGCCTGGAAAGCGTGTGTACGGGAAACCGTACCGAGGGTTCGAATCCCTCTCTCTCCGCCACTTAAAAATTACCGCAACGGCGGTTTTTTTACTATGTACCGGCTTTTTTGTAAAACTGCAGGGGCAGGTCCTGCGCAATGGCGGCCTGTGAACCGTGTCAGGACCGGAAGGTAGCAGCACTAAGCAGATACCGGCATGTGCCGCGGGGGTGCCTGCTTCTGCAGCTTTACAAGGAAATCGGCTGGCAGCCCGGATTGTTCCGGGCTGTTTTTTTATTGCCGGACCGGTGGCCGCGGCGGACGGGTCCCTTTATTGCGGCGGGGACGGAATTCCTGTATAATAATAAGGTAATGTAACACAGGGCAGGTATGCATTATGGAAAAAAACGCAACAGAATACAAAACATTATATCTGCGGTGGCGCCCCGATACGTTCGAGAAGATTGTCGGGCAGGAACCGGTCAGGAAGGCACTGGTGAACGCCCTGACGACGGGACGTATCGGCCACGCCTACCTGTTTTCCGGACCCCGCGGCACGGGCAAGACGACGACGGCCCGCATTTTCGCGAAAGCCCTGAACTGTGAGCACGGGCCGACGGGCCACCCTTGCGGCGTCTGCGAAAACTGCCGGGCCATTGCCGAGGGACGCTCCCTCGACGTCCTGGAAATGGACGCGGCGTCGAACCGCAGCGTGGAAGACATCAAGAACCTGAACAGGAGCGTCGACTTTGCACCGGCCGGCTGCCGCTACAAGGTCTACATCATCGACGAAGCCCACATGCTCTCGACCGATGCCTGGAACGCCCTGCTGAAGACGCTGGAGGAACCGCCGGAACATGTCGTGTTCATCCTGGCGACGACGGAACCGGAAAAAGTGCTGCCGACGATTCATTCGCGGTGCCAGCGCTTTGACTTCCATCCGATCACGCTGGACGAAATCGCGGGGCACCTGCGCATGGTCGCCGGCCGGAGCGGCATCCAGGCGGACGACGAGGCCCTGCGCCTGATCGCGGCGGCCTCCGAAGGCGGCATGCGCGACGCCCTGAGCCTGCTGGAGCAGTGCAGCGTCATGGCCGACACGGTGACGGCCGACGTGGTGCGCTTCGCCCGCGGCGCCATCGGGCAGGAAGAGATGCGGACCCTGGTCCGGGCCGTCGGTTCGCGGGACGTCGCCTCCGCCCTGGAGACCCTGGACCGCCTCATCGGCAGCGGCAAAGATGTGCGGCAGATCCTGCGGGAACTGTCCGTCTATTACCGGGCCCTGCTGCTCTACAAGGCGGACCCGGATTACAAGGCCATCTACGTGACGGACACGGCGGAAGCCCTGGAAGCGGCGAGCCCCCTCTACACGGGCGGACAGATCCTGGAAATCCAGGATATCCTGCGCCGCGCCCTGGTGGAGCTGACGGCGCCGACCCGCAGCCGCGTGACGGCGGAAATGTGCCTGTACCAGATGTGCGACACGGCGCCGGCCAGCCTGCGGGCTTTGGCGGAACGCGTCGTGGCCCTGGAACGGACCGTGGTGGAATTGCAGCAGGCCTTGCAGAACGGGGCCCCTGTCCAGCCCCGTCCGGTCGGGACGCAGGCAGCGTCCCGGCCGGCGGCGGCACCGGAAGCGGAAGTGGCGGAGCCCGGCCCCGTTCCGGCCGCGGCTCCTGCCGCAGCCCCGGTGCCCAGGCCCGTTCCGGCCGCGGCTCCGGTCCCTGAACCCGCCCCTGAACCCGCTCCGGACACCGGGGCGCCGGTCGAACCGTACAGCGGCGACTGGGCCGAAGGGGACGAACTGTGGGGCAAGACCCTGCAGCTCCTCAAGGACGAAAAGAAGCTGGCCATCGAGTCCTGCGCCCGCAATGGGCAGGTCCTGGCCATGGAAGGCGGCATCCTCACCGTCTCGTATAAGAGCAAATTCCTGCGGGACCGCGTCATGCGCGACGATTACCGCACCGTGCTGGAAGAGGCGCTGCTGCGTCTGGCGAAACGGTCCGTCAAACTGAACGGCATCGTTGGAAACGGCCGTCCGGCGGCCGCACGCACAGCGCGGAAGGAAAAACCTGCCGACGACGCCCTTTCTCCGGACAGCGTGCCCGAAACCGTGTACAAAGTGGCCCGGGCCTTTGGCGGAACCGTCCACAAAGCCTGAGCGCAGGAAGCGGAACGGTGCGGAAAGTTCGCAAAATCTTAACAAACCGCGGTTGACAACGGCCGCGCGATATACTATTTTGTAGCAAGAAAAGTCAGTCCCGTGAAAAAAGACCGGTCCGGCCGGTCACAGGAGGTATAGATATGAGCAAAGGTATGAGAGGCGGTTTTCCCGGCATGGGCGGTTTAGGCAACATGCAGGGCATGCTGCAGAAAGTCCAGAAGATGCAGGCCCAGATGCAGAAGGCCCAGGAAGAACTGCAGGCCCGCACGTTTGAAACGACGGCCGGCGGCGGTGCCGTCAAAGTCGTCGTGACCGGCAAAAAGGAAATGCAGTCCCTCACCATCGACCCCCGGGCCGTGGACCCGGACGATGTGGAAATGCTGCAGGACCTGATTGTGGCCGCCGTCAACGAAGCCATGAAGGAAGTGGACCGCGTCAGTGAAGAAGAAATGGGCAGGATCACGGGCGGCGTAAAACTTCCGGGCATGTGAAATGACCGGCCTCATCAAACCGCTCCACAACGTCTATGACCAGCTGCGCCGCCTGCCGGGCGTAGGGAACAAATCCGCCCTGCGGCTGGCGTACCATATCGTCGATATGAAAGAGGAAGACGTCCGCCGTCTGGCCGAAACATTGGTGGCGGCAAAACAGGACATCCGCCTGTGCAAGACCTGTTTCAACCTGACGGACGGCGACATCTGCAGCGTGTGTGCCGATGAAAAACGGGACCGCGGCACCATCTGCGTGGTCGGACAGCCCCAGGATGTCACCGCCATGGAACGGAGCCGCAGCTACCAGGGTGTCTACCACGTGCTGCACGGGTGTCTGTCTCCCCTGGACGGTGTCGGGCCTGAAAACCTGAAGGTGAAGGAACTGATCCGCCGCGTGGAAACGGGCAAGGTGGAGGAGGTCATCCTGGCGACGAACAGCGATGTGGAAGGAGAAACGACGGCTGCGTACCTCGCCCAGCTCCTGCGCCCCCTCAACGTCCGCATCAGCCGCATCGCCCAGGGCCTGCCCATGGGCGGCGACCTGGAATATGCCGACGAGGTCACCCTCGCCAAGGCACTGGAAAACCGCACGGAACTGTAAGATGTCCCGTTTGCTGTGTCCGGCAGCCAGCCTGCCGGGAAAGGAGGCTCCGCTATGGAAGTCCTGTTATATCTGATTTGTGCCGTCATCATCCTCTTCGTCATCGTGAAGCTGCTCACGCTGCCCTTCAAACTGGTTTGGAACGGCATCCTCGGAGCCCTCATCCTGTGGCTCTTCAACCTGGTGGGCGGCCTCTTCCACGTGGCCGTGCACATTACGGTCATCAAGGCCCTGATTGCCGGCTTCTTCGGTATTCCCGGCGCGGTGGTCGTCATCCTGTGGGAATTGTTCGCCAAGTGACAGATGGATAGGGAAACCATGATTGATACGGATTTGGATGCCATGGCCCAATGGCTGAAGCAGGCAATGGGAACCCGCAAACCGCGGCTGGACGATGTCGGCGTGGTCTCGCGGGTTGCTTCCGTTTTACTGCTCTTTCTGCCGGGACCCGAAGGGCCGGAGCTTGTGTTTGAAGTGCGGTCCGGCAAGTTGAACTGGCAGCCCGGGGAAATCAGCTTCCCCGGCGGCAGCCGGGAAAGCGGGGACCGCAACTTCGCCGAAGCGGCAGTCCGCGAAGCCATGGAAGAGCTGGGGGTGCGTCCGGGCGATATCCGCCTCTGCGGCACCCTGGACTTTTTTGCCGCCCACAACACCTTCATGATCTATCCCTTCGTCGGCGTGTGGCAGCCCGGCCGCAAAGGCTGCCGCCTGGACCTGGCGGCAGGGAAGGGGCTCCCCGCCGGCGGGGACCATCCCGACTTCCGGCACTGGCGCTACAACCGCGACGAAGTGGCGGAACTCTTCACGGTGCCCTTGCGGTACCTGCTGGACCAGCAGCCGCGGGTGGCGACTTCCGTCGTGACCATGACGCATACGGATGATTTCCCCTATGACCTGCTGCCGGCCACCCGGCCGGACTGGTCGCGGGTGCGGAAATATCCGGTCTATTTCTATGTCTACCAGGACCATGTCATCTGGGGCATCACGGCCGCCATCCTGCATGGCTTCCTGGAACGTTTCCGGAAGGGACTGGTGCAGTTTGCATAAAATCATCGCGCTGCTGATTGCGGTGCTCGCCGTGCTGGGCTGGAGCCTGCGGTCGTTCTTCAACGACACGCCCGAAGGCCTGATCGCGGGGAAAAAGAACATCGTCGTCATGGGCTGCGACTCCCGCAAAGGGGACACGGGCCGCAGCGACACCCTCTTCGTGGTCATGATGGACCCGGACAACAAGGGGGCGTCCCTGCTCTCCATTCCCCGTGACACCCGCGTCAAGATCAAAGGGCACGGCTGGGACAAGATCAACGCCGCCTACGCCTACGGGGGCCACGAACTGACCCGCAACACGGTCCGCGACCTGCTGGGCATCCGGATCGACAACTACGTCGTCATCGACTTCCAGGGCTTCAAGGACCTGGTCGACGTCATCGGCGGCATCGACATCAATGTGGAAAAACGGATGTATTATTACGATCCGTACGACAATTTCAAGATTGACCTGCACCCCGGCCTGCAGCACATGGACGGCAAAACGGCCATCCAGTATGTGCGGTACCGCGATGCCGAGGGGGATATCGGGCGTATCCGCCGCCAGCAGAAATTCATCCTGGCGATGTATAAGAAGATCACGTCTGCCAATATGCTGGTCCGCATCCCGAGCCTGGCCAAACAGATCATGTCCATGATCCGGACGGACATGGACATGAAGGACATGCTGGCAATGGGCAAGGCCCTCCATGACATGATGGAGGCCGGCGGCCTCAAGATGGCCATGGTGCCCGGCACGCCGAAATACATCGGCGGCATCAGCTACTGGCTGCCGGATATCCCGAAAATGCGCCAGCTGATGGCCCGGATGCAGGATGTCAAGATGAATGACAAGTTCCGCGCCAACACGGAAGCGCTGGAACGCGCATACAACGAACCGGACGCGGCAGCCGAAAAAGACGGGGCCGCCGAAAAGGCGAAGGCCGGCAAGGAAAAGGCGGAACAGGAAGCCAAAGAGAAGAAGGCCGGGGAGGACGCTGCAAAGAAAAAGGCGGCCTCCGGCGAGATGCAGGCGACCCGCATCGTCCACCTCGTCAACTGCACCGGGAAAGAGGCCCTGGGCGATAAAGCCAGGCGCCAGCTGGAACAGGCGGGCTTCCGGGTCATCCTGCAGGGTACCGGCAGCACCCGGAGCCGTACGACCGTCGAAGGCAACAGTACGGGCAATGCCGTGGCCGATTCCCTGCGCCGCATTCCCTTCGACCACGTGACCCGTTCCCGCGACGTGAAGGACGCCGGCTTTGACGGCACCATCTTCCTCGGGAAAGACTTCCGGTGACAGCCTCACCGGACCTTGCAAAAATCCTCCCTTTTTCGGGATTGCATTTTGTATACAGACATGGTATAGTAAGAGTGTAATAACTCAGCCCCTCATTTGGCCCTTTTCGAAGGGCTTTTTTTTTGCCCCTTTCCGGAAGGATCATCGGGTCCGTGCCTCCTCCGGCACCCGCTTCAGCGACAGCCTGATGCGTTCCCGGTCCTCGTCGATACGGATGATCATGACGTTGACGATGTCCCCTGTGTGAACGACATCGAGGGGATGGTTGATGCGGCGGTCCGTCAGTTCCGAGCGGTGGACCAGGCCGTTGATTTTCAGCCCGATGTCCACGAAGCAGCCGAAGTCCACGACGTTGCGGACCGTCCCTTTGACGATGGAACCGATTTGGAGGTCGCTCAGTCTGGCGACATGGCGGCGGCTCATGGGGGCCGGGGAGTCTTCGCGCGGATCGCGGCCCGGGCGGGACAGGGCCTGGAGGATATCCGTGACGGTGGGCACGCCGGCGCCGAGGTGGGCGGCAATGCGTGCCGGATCCGCTTTGGCGGCAGCCAGCTGGACGGCTGCGCTGTCGGACTGTTCCTTCGGACAGCCCAGTTCTTGCAGGATCTGTTCCGTCAGGGCATAGCTTTCGGGGTGGACGGGGGTGTTGTCCAGCGGTTCCGTACCGCCCTTGATACGCAGGAACCCGGCGGACTGCGTGAACGCCGCCGGTCCCAGGCGGGGGACCTTCAACAGCTCTTTCCGGTTCCGGAAGGGGCCGTTTTCATTGCGCCAGGCGATGATGTTCCGGGCGATGGTGCCGTTGATGCCGGATACATAGCCCAGCAGGGCCGGCGAGGCCGTGTTGAGCTCGACGCCTACGTGGTTGACGCACGATTCGACGACATCCGCCAGGGCTTTGCCGAGCTCCTTCTGGTCTACATCGTGCTGGTACTGGCCGACACCGATGGCCTTCGGCTCGATTTTGACGAGCTCTGCCAGGGGGTCTTCGATGCGGCGGGCAATGGAAACGGCGCCGCGGAGGGAGACGTTCAGGTCCGGCAGCTCGTCCCGGGCCAGTTCCGAGGCAGAGTAGACCGAGGCGCCGGCTTCGCTGGTGATGACGTATTTCAGGTCCAGACGGTATTGGGCGATGAGGCGGGACGTGAATTCCTCCGTCTCAAAGGAAGCGGTGCCGTTGCCGATGGATACAAGGGTTGCGCCGTAGCGGCGGACCAGGTCCACGAAGCGCGTCTCCGCCTCTTCCTGCTGGTGCCGGCTGCCTGTCAGGTAGAGCGTGTCCGTGGCGAGCACCTTGCCCCGGGCATCGATGACGGCGGTCTTGCAGCCCGTGCGGTAGCCCGGGTCGAGGCCGATGATGGTGTGTCCGGCGATGGGCTGCTGCAGGAGCAGCTGGCGCAGGTTGGCGCTGAAGACGGAAATGGCCTGCTTGTCCGCCTTTTCCGTCAGTTCGTTGCGGATTTCCCGTTCCAGGGACGGGACGATCAGGCGCCGGCAGGCATCGGCCACGGCCAGCCGGTACCACAGGGAATAGAGGTCGCGGGACGGCAGTCCGGCCAGGGCCGGCGCGTCCAGACGGATTTTTGCGGCGGCCGCGCGGGCGTCTTCCGTGGCGGCGGCCGGGGACAGGGCATGCACGTGCAGGGCCTGGCAGAGGCGGCGTACCAGGGCTTCTTCGTCGAACGCGAGGGACACCTTCAGGTGCTTCAGCCGTTCCCCGCGGTTCAGGGCCAGGATGCGGTGGGGCGGAATCTGGCGTACGGCTTCGCTGTACTCCTTGTACAGGAGGAAATCCTTGCCGGCCCGTTCGTCCGTCATCAGTTCCGCTGTAAGACGGGCCCCGTCCCACAGCGTTTTGCGGGCCAGGGCACGGAGGGAGGCCTCGTCGGCGATGTCTTCCGCTACGATCCAGAGCGCCCCCTGCCAGGCGGCGGCCGCATCGGGAACATCCTTCCCGGGATCCACGAAGGCGGCGCCCAGGGCGGCCGGCGTTTCTTTGGTATCCTGCTGGAGCACGATGCAGCCGGCCAGCGGTTCCAGCCCTTTCTGGCGGGCCAGCCGGGCCTTGGTCTGCTTCTTGGGCCGGTAGGGCAGGTAGAGGTCCTCCAGCTCCTGCATCTTCACGGCCTGCTGCAGCTGCTGTTCCAGTCCGGGGGTCAGTTTCCCCTGTCCGGCCACGGACTGCAGGATTTCGGCACGCCGTTTTTCCAGGTTGCGCAGGTACTGCGCCCGCGCTTCCACCTGGCGGATCTGTTCCTCGTCGAGGGACCCCGTCCTCTCTTTGCGGTACCGCGCGATGAAGGGGACCGTGTTCCCTCCATCGAGCAGTTCCAGGGTCACTTGGGCCTGCCGGGGCTGTATGCGGAGCTCCTTCGCGAGGAGCGTAACGATCTTATCCATGGTTTTGTGCGCCGCAGGACTGCGGCTCCTCCTTTCTGCAAGCCAGGCTGTCCTCATTATACCACACCGGGTTGGCTGCTGGCGGGGAGGGGAAATGCATCGTATCCCTGCAGGTTATAATAAATATTTTCCAAGAAAAATCATTTAAAATTAAAAATGCTATTTACTTTTAGTACTAAAGGAAATATAATAAATACGGCAGATGGAAACCGTAGGGGGGTTGCTGGAGCGATGGATTTTATGGAAGTGCACGTTCCAAAGGTTCTGCCGGAAAAGGAGGCAGGTATGTTTAGTGGTATGGAAGTAGCCAAGATATTAAGAGATAACGGCTACAAAGTGACGCCTCAGCGTCTTGCGGTCTACGATTGTCTTGCCCACACCAAAAGCCACCCCAATGCCGAGATGCTTTACCGGGCTTTACAGCCCCAGTTCCCGAGCATGAGCTTTGCCACGGTGTATAAGAGCATCGAAATCCTGAACCGCTTGAACCTGGTCAAAGTATTGAATACGGGGGAGGAAAGCTTCCGTTATGATGCGGACATCAGCAATCACCAGCATATTCAATGCATACGCTGCGGCCGTGTGGATGATCTCCGTATGGATGCTTCGGCTTTTGTCGACAAGGCGGAAAAGGAAAGCGGCTATGAGATCAAGAGCGAAGAAGCCTATTTCTTCGGGATTTGCCCGGAGTGCCGTAAAAAATCGGCGAATTGATCCGCACGGACGCAGACCGGCCTGTTCAGGGAATGAAAAAGCGCCTTTCTTCGGGGAAGGTGCTTTTTTCGTGTGCGGGAACGGGACGGCCGCCGTGAAATTTGCGTGAAATGTGGCGGCCGGTCCTGCCAAAATGGGTTGACTTTGATATAATGTCCATATACGGAAAGAACCTGTTAGGAGGCATTGTCCATGGCATTGCGCGAACATATCGAGCATACGCTGCTCAAACCGGAAGCACAGGTCCGGGATATTGAACAACTCTGTGCGGAAGCGGAAGAACATCATCTGCTGGGCGTCTGCGTCAACCCCTGCTACGTGTCCCTGGCGGCGCGGCTGCTGACGGGGACGGACGTGAAAGTCGTGACGGTCGTCGGGTTCCCCCTGGGGCAGGACGAAAGCTTCGTGAAGGGGCTGGCAGCCCGCCGCGCCGTGGAAAACGGGGCGGACGAGGTGGACATGGTCCTCAACGTGGGGGCCCTGAAGGACCGCAACGACGCCTATGTGGTGGAAGATATCCGCGAAGTCGTCATGGCGGCTTCGCCGGCCGGCGTAAAAGTCATTCTCGAAACGTGCCTGCTGACGGAGGAAGAAAAGGTGCGGGCCTGCCGTCTGGCCGCCAAAGCGGGAGCGAAATTCGTCAAGACGAGCACGGGCTTCAGCAAGGGCGGCGCCACGGTGGAAGATGTGGCCCTGATGGCGAAGGAGGCCGGTCCGCTGGGGCTGCAGGTGAAGGCGTCCGGCGGCATCCGTACGCTGGAAGCCGCGCGGGCCATGCTGGCTGCCGGCGCTGTGCGTATCGGCTGCAGTGCCGGTGCGGCACTGGCCGCGGAAGACGAAGCCGGCGCCAAGGCAGGCCGGGCATGACGCCCAGTGTGTTCCAGGTAGCGGTGCTGGCCAGCGGCAGCAAAGGCAATGCCACCCTGGTGCGTTGTGCGTCCGGCTCGTTCCTCATCGATATGGGGATCTCCTGCACGCGTGTGAAACAGGCCCTGCAGGGCCTGCACGTCCCCATGGAGGAGCTGACGGCCGTCTTCGTGACCCATGAGCATATCGATCATGTGCGGGGGCTGCCGACCTTCTGCAAGCAGTATGATATACCGGTTTTTGCAAGCCGGGGCACCTGGAAAGGGGCCGGCACGACGTGCCGCACGGACTTTTCCCGCGGGGGGGAGGAAATCCTCAATCCCGGGGAGAGCGCCGTCTTCCACGGGCTGCGCGTCGAAAGTTTCCCTACTTCGCACGATGCGCTGCAGCCGTCCGGGTATGTGTTCCACCTGGGGGACCACCGGTTCGGGTACTTGACCGACACGGGCTATGTGGGCGACCAGGCGCGCCGGTCCCTCGACGGGGCGGAAGTCCTGGTGCTGGAAAGCAATCACGATACGGTGATGCTGAAGAACGGCCCGTATCCCCTGCCTTTGAAGAAACGGATTCTGAGCGCCCGGGGCCATTTGGCCAATGACGCCGCGGCGAATTTCCTCGCTTCGCTCGACAATATGCCGCGCGAAGTGTTCCTGGCCCACCTGAGCCAGGAAAACAATACGCCGCAAGTGGCCCTTGCCACGGTGCAGGGCCTGGTGAAGCAGCAGCGGCCTGCTTCGGATGTACAGTTCTTCGTCACTTCGCAGGATGCGGTGACGGCGAACGATGAATGGAGGATAACCTATGAACCATCCTTGTTTTGATGGAAAAACGGGCCGGACCCTGCCGAAAAAGGCGGCCGGCCTGCTGATGACGTTCGTGCTCCTGTTGTCCCTGGCCGTGACCGGCTGCGGTTCGGCCCAGAACAAGCAGCCGTCCCAGCCGGCGCAGTCCCAGATGACGGAACAGCAGCAGCAGGCCAGGACGGCCCAGGAAAAGGAAAAGGACATGTCCGGCGCGCGCAACACGCCTATCGTGAAGGCGGCGCGGGCGGTCGGCCCGGCGGTGGTCGGCATTACGAACAAGGCCTATGTGCGCGATTTCTTCAACCGGGTGCAGCTGGCCGAACGGGGTACAGGCTCCGGCGTCATTTATGACAAGTCCGGCCTGATCGTGACGAACAACCACGTCGTCGAAGGCGCGTCGGAAATCGTCGTGAGCCTGTCCGACGGCACGAGTGTTTCCGGCAAGATCCTCGGCACGGATCCGGCGACGGACCTGGCCGTCGTCAAGATCAACGCGGACAACCTGCCCGTGGCGGAATTCGGGGATTCCTCGGACATCCAGGTCGGGGAACCGGCCATCGCCATCGGCAATCCCCTCGGCCTGGAATTCCGCGGGAGCGTGACCGTGGGCGTCATTTCTGCCTTGAACCGGTCCGTCCAGGTCGGGGAACGGAAATTCAACCTGATCCAGACCGACGCGGCCATCAACCCCGGCAACTCCGGCGGCGCCCTGGTCAATGCCGACGGCAAGGTCATCGGCATCAACAGCGCCAAGATTGCCGTTTCCAATGTCGAAGGCATCGGCTTCGCCATCCCCATCAATTCCGTGAAACCCATCATCAAGGAACTGGCCGAAAAGGGCAAGGTGGCCCATCCGTACGTCGGGGCGTCCCTGATCGACAAGACCATCGCCGACCATTACGGTTTTGACGCGGACCTGAAGGGCGGCCTGCTCATCATGAAGCTTACCCAGAACGGACCGCTGGCTTTGGCGGGCGCCCGTACAGGCGACATCATCCTCGCCTTTGACGGCAGGAAGATGTCCAGTGTGGCGGATCTGCGGGACGAGATCAACAAACACAAGGCAGGGGACAACGTGGCCGTGACCATCCTGCGCAACGAACAGGAAATCACCTTGTCCGTCACCCTGCAGGAATATCCCGGCTGACACCCTGGGAAAGGAGGCGCCTGTATGCGTATCACCATCGCCTGCGTGGGCAGACTGAAGGAAAAGTACCTGACGGCCGGCGTGGAGGAGTACGCCAAGCGGCTTCAGCCCTTCTGCAAATTCGAAATCGTCTCCGTCAATGAGGAAAAGATGCCCCAGGATCCGTCGGACGCGGAAAAGGAACAGGTGCTGGAAAAGGAGACGGAACGGCTGCTCAGGGTCATTCCGGACAATTCCTACGTCATCCTGCTCGACCTGCAGGGCCGGCAGCTGACCTCGCCGGAGCTGGCCGGCGTCCTCGACAACCTGGCGCTCCACGGCGTGAGCCACATCACCTTCGTCATCGGCGGGGCCTTCGGGTATACGGGGACCCTGCGCGAGCGGGCCGATTTCCGCTGGTCCTTCTCGCAGCTGACCTTTACGCACCAGATGATCCGCCTGATGTTGGCGGAGCAGATCTACAGGGCGTTCAAGATCAGCCGGGGCGAAAAGTACCACTGGTGAAGGACGGGAATTGCAGCGGGACACCGGATGCCTTGAAAAATTTCAGGAACCGGGCCTGTACAGATGCGTCTTTTTCTGGTACTATGAAACTGTAAACTGAATAGACGTGCTGCGGGACCTGACGGATCAGTGGAATCAACCACGTGGACCGGAGCATAGTGGATAAGCCGGCCGTCTGGGCATAAGTGATGCCCGGACGGCCGTTTTTTTTCCGCCCGGTGCAGAAAAAAGGAGGACTCACTATGAAGAACAAGTGGCTCATTGCGTTGTCTGCCGTCGGAATCCACATCTGCATCGGCAGCGTCTATGCCTGGAGCGTCCTGACGCGCCCCATTATGTCGTCCCTGGGGTTTTCCCAGAAAGAGGTGACGTGGATCTTCTCCATCGCCATCCTGTTCCTGGGCCTGTCCGCCGGGTTCCTGGGGGACTGCGTGGAAAAGTACGGACCCCGTAAAAGCGGCCTGGCGGCAGCGTGCTTCTTCGGCACGGGCATGCTCGGCAGCGCCCTGGCCCTGCACCTGCACAGCCTCGTCCTGCTCTACCTGTTCTACGGTGTCATCGGGGGGATCGGCCTCGGCATCGGGTACATTACGCCCGTATCCACCCTCGTGAAATGGTTCCCGAAACACCGCGGCTTTGCCACAGGCCTGGCCATCATGGGCTTCGGCTTCGCCGCCCTCATCGCCGGCCCGCTCATGCAGCGCATCGTGGCGTCCCTGGGCCTGATTCCGAATTTTTTGATCCTGGGCTGCGCCTACTTCGTCATCATTTCCGCTTCCGCCCTCTACCTGGCGCCCCCGCCGGACAGATTCCTGCAGGCCGCGTCCCCCGGGAAAGAGGGACCGGACCGCAAGGCCGGCAGACTGGGCCAGCTGAAGGACGTGGCCGTCCAGCTGGCGGACCATCCGAAAATGGGGAAGATGCTTCCCTGCGTGGACGCCTTCACGGCCGGAGAAGCCTTGCAGACCTGGCATTTCTACGCCCTGTGGTGGATCTTCTTCATCAACATTTCCTGCGGAATCGCCCTCCTGGCCGTGGCTTCGCCCATGGGCCAGGAAGTGGCCGGCATGACGCCCGCCCAGGCGGCGTCCATGGTGGGCATCATCGGCCTCGTCAACGGCGGCGGCCGCATCCTCTGGTCCACCGTGTCCGATTACCTTGGCCGGCGCAATGTCTATGTGCTCTTCTTCCTGATAGAGATCGGGGCGTTCTATGCGCTGTCTTCCACGACGGACGGGTTCCTGTTCCAGGTGCTGGTGCTGCTCATCATTTCCTGTTACGGCGGCGGCTTCGCCTGCATGCCCGCCTATCTGTCGGACCTGTTCAGCACGAAGGAGCTGAGCGCCATCCACGGCAAAATCCTCACGGCGTGGGGCATCGCCGGCATCATGGGTCCCCTGGCCTTGTCCGTCCTTTACGAAAACACGCGCAGCTATTCGCTGACGCTGTACTTTTTCTCGGGGTGCTTCGTCCTGAACCTCGTCATCGCCCTGGTCCTGAAGTGGCGCACTTCGCACCATGTCATCCTGCAGAAGATGCGGGAACAAGGGAACGCATGATGCATCGACCGGTACGACACTTCCATCGGTTGCCTTGCCAGGCGGTCTTTCAGCAGACCGCCGTTTTTTTTACACTTTTCCGCCAATATAGTATGGTCAGTTGTAAAATGAACTTGAACAGTTAATCAAAAAATAAAAATCCATAGTG
>OJNP01000119.1_pt1 | contig 66367 bp, 68 predicted proteins | sample 1597921 | NCBI WGS metagenome assembly OJNP01 (sample SAMN01915213, study PRJEB22387) | human gut metagenome | isolation source: stool | host: Homo sapiens | place: USA | reverse complement strand
TGTGTTAAGCACGCCGCCAGCGTTCGTCCTGAGCCAGGATCAAACTCTCCATAAAGTTTTATGGAAAAGCCGATTCGGCTCTTCTTGTTGTTTCGAAATTATATGACCTGGTCTGTTCCCGTTTCCGGAAACATGACCCGCACATTTATCTGGTTCGTTGTTATTCAGTTTTCAAGGTTCCTGCCGTCTTGCGACAGCTTGTTTAGTTTACATCAACTCGCCGCCGATGTCAACTGTTTTTTCAGGTTTTTTTATTTTTTTCGCTCCCGAAGAGCTTGTCAAAAATGGAAAAACCTTTGTGCCGCCTCACAGCAGCAATATGATATTATCATTCGAAAACCGGGTTGTCAAGCACTTTCCCGTTAATTTTCAAATGAAACGCACGGGCTGGTGGACAAGGATTTGCCCATCATTTACGGCCGGGCCGGCCTTTACTCTTTGTCAAAAAATCCTGCAGAAACACTTTCGTCGCCGGCGCTGCGTCGGGCAGGACGGCCACCCCGACTTCCACGTACTGCGGCGGATCCAGGGGCAGCACCTTCACCAGGGGACTGTGAAACTGGCAGTTGAGGCCGTTGTTCATGGCGATGCCCAGGCCTGCCTCCACCATGGAGAAGGCCTCGAAGCTCTCCTGGGCCTCCATCTGCCGGTTCGGCCGGATTCCTGCCCGCGCCAGGACGCGGGCATTGTCCACGTCCCGGCCGGGGTTGATGTCGATATACGGCTCTGTCCGGAATGCTTCCAGCGTTACCGGACCCTGCGCGTAGACGGACTCCGCCGGTACCCAGGCCATCATTTCGTCCATCTGCAGGGAATGCCATTCGAAGGGGCCTTCGCGGCGGCTTCCCACATACAGGTCCAACTTATGGTCACACAGGTCCTGTACCAGGTCAGTGGCAAACCCTCCCTTCAAATGAAACGTGATGCCGGGAAACCGTTTCCGGAACCGGCGGATCTGCTGCTCCGCCGGACGGAACAGGCAGGGGTAGTTGATGCCGATGCGCACAGATCCCGTATGGATGCCGCGGATACTGCGGACCAGCTGGCGGCAATTGTCTTCATAATGTAACAGCTGCCGGAACTGGGGCAGCAGCAGCCGGCAGTTCTCCGTCGGAACCACGCCGCCGTGGCCCCGGACCAGGAGCGAAAAACCTGTCTCCTCTTCCAGGGCGGCCATCATGCGGCTCACGCCGGACGGCGTATACCCCAGCTGCTCCGCCGCCGCCGTGATGCTGCCACTGTCCAGTACGGCCACCAGTACCTTGAGGCGTGTCAGGTTCATGCTGTTCCCTCCTTGCCGTTTATTCAATGATAACTTGATTTTCTTTCGCTTTTCTCAATGTTCACTTCTCATTATAATGGAACCAGGAAATTTGGCAATGCCCGTTTCCCTTTACTATCTCCCTATTTTATTGTTTTGTTTTGCATTCTTTTTCATCCCCTTTTCAAATCCGATTGGAGGCCCGTCATGTCCCTGTCCCGTTCCTGCCGCTGCGCCTTCCTGCAGAAGCTGCCGCAGGCCCTGGCTCCCTTCCTGCATTACGACCGGGCCATCGTGTCCGAGATGCTGGCGATTGCCGTGCCCCTGATTTTCAGCAACATCCTGCAGCAGTTCTACAACACCGTGGACGCCTTCGTCCTCGGCCATTACGCCGACCAGGAAAACTTTGCCGCCATCGGCATCGCGTCGGCGGTCATGAACCTGTTCCTCTTTGCCATCATCGGGTCGTGCACCGGCATTTCGGTCCTCTTCGCACAGCTTTACGGCCGCAAAGATTTCCGCCGTTTCCGCAACGGGCATTTCCAGGCCTTCGCACTGGGTCTCGGCGCCACAGCGATCCTGTCTGCCGTGGCCATCGCCGTCCTGCCGTCCCTGTTGCATGCCGTCCAGGTCCCGGACAGCCTTTTCGCCTATGTCCACCGGTACCTGTTCTTCATCTTCCTCGGCATGCCGGCCTCCTTCCTGTACAACCTCTACAGCGCCGTGCTCCGCTCCGTGGACCGCACCCGGGCAATCCTCCTCATCCTGTCCGTTTCCGTCGCGGTCAACCTGGCCCTCGACATCTGGTTCATCCGCGACCTGCACCTGGGCGTGACCGGCGCCGCCGTTGCTACCGTCATATCCCAGTGCCTGTCGGCCCTGCTCAGTTTCCTCTACCTCCGTAAGATGTCCCCTGCCCTGCTGTTCCGCAAAAAGGACTGCCGCTTCGACAAGGCGCTCCTGCAGAAGACCGCCCACTTCGCCTGCGTCACCGGGTTCCACCAATCGGGGCTCTACATCGGCAAACTGCTGGTGCAGGCCGTCGTCAACGGGGCCGGGACGCCGATCATTGCGGCCTACACGGCAACGACGCGTATCGAAGGATTCGCCAACTCCTTCGGGGACAGCGGCGCTGCCGCCACGTCCGTCGTCACGGCGCACCAGTACGGCGCCAGGAACCGCGCCAGGGTGGAAGCCTCGTATCGGGCCTCCTTCCTGCTCTTGGGCGTGCTCGGCCTGGTCTGTTCCGTCATCATGTACTTTACGGCCGGCCGGACCATCAGCCTCCTCGTCGACCCGGGCTATACGGACGCCTTTACCAACGCCGTCGACTACCTGAAGATTGTTTCCCTCTATTACGTGTTCTGCTTCACAGGCAACACCTTTGCCGGCTATTTCGACGGCATCGGCCGCGTGAACATCCCTGTCTGCGGTGCCCTGAGCCACATCACGATGCGCCTCATCCTGTCGTGGCTCTTCCTCGCCGACGCCGGGCTGGCTGCCGTCGCCCACGCCACAGGCATCGGTTGGATCTGGGTCAACCTGTTCTGGGGCTGGATTAAACAGAAATATAACAAAAAAGACATGTAATTGTCACAGCAAGAGGGTACGATACAGAAGAAGTCTGAAAGGAGTGATTCCATTGTTATCTACGAACACCAAACACCATCATTTGTTCCGGGCCATCGGCGCCCTCGTACTTTCTGCTGCCTTCTGTATGCCTGCCCTGACGGCAGGGGCGGCCAATACCAATTCCAAACCCACGCCGTCCATGCGCGAGGTGCAGGAGACGCAGCAGAACCGCCAGCCCGGGTACACACCGGGACAGACGGAAAGCCGCGGGCCGTCCACGCCAAGCCAGGAGAACGTACGCCGGCAGGGAAACCGGAACGAGACCAACCGGCAGGGAAACCGGAACGAGACCAACCGGCAGCAGCAGCCGCCGCAGGAAATCAACCGGCAGCCTGTACAGCCGACCCAGGACAAGGGGCAGCAGCAGAATCAGCCCCGCCCTGAGGAGGGGAGTCAACCCCGCCCTGAGAACGGAAACCAGCAGTCCGTTCAACCGACCCGGCGCTAAAAGCTGAATAACACACAAAAGGAAGACCATCATCCGATGGTCTTCCTTTTTTATGGAACTTATTTCCGTTTTTCTTCGGTCTGGCCGACCTGGAACTTGAAGTTGTCAATGAGCGGGCGCATGTCCTCGGCGCCTTCGTTCTTGTCTTCCAGGAGCAGGGCCTGGATCACGATGGCGCATTCCAGGCGTTTCTTCTGGATTTTGCAGCCGTACTCGTAGGGAATCGTGATGTCGCCGTTGACGAGGTCCGCGTTGGCGTGGCAGCCTCCGCTGCAGAAGAAACGGGCCCAGCATTCGCGGCATTTGGGCTTCGTCATGACATGCGTGTTGCGGAACTTTTTGACCAGGTCCTGGCGCACGACGCCCGTATCCAGGGTGCCCATCTTATACTGTTCCCGTCCCACGAACTGATGACACGGATAGATGTCGCCGGACGGCGTGATGGCAAAGTACTCGTGGCCGGCGCCGCAGCCTGCCAGGCGCTTCGCCACGCAGGGGCCGTTGTCCAGGGCCACATTGAAGTGGAAGAAGTCGAAGGGTTCCCCTTCGCCACGGCGGCGCTTCAGGTATTCCTCCGCCAGTTTGTCGTACTCCTTGTAGAGTACGGGCAGGTCTTCCTCCGTGAGGACATAGGGTTCCGTGGTGCCCACGACAGGTTCCATGGAGATTTCCCTGCCCACGTCGAGCATCTTCAGCACTTCGTCCGCGAAATGGGTGCTGTAGTGCGTATAGGTACCGCGCAGATAGTAGTTCCAGCCCTTGCGGCTCTTGATGATCTTCTTGAATCCGCGCACGGCTGCCTCGTAGGAACCGGTCTGGTTCGGGAAGGGACGCATGTGGTCGTGCATTTCCTTGCCGCCGTCCAGACTCAGGACGACCATGACGCGGTTGTCATTCAGGAACTGGATGTTCTCGTCGTTCAGGAGCGTACCGTTCGTCGTCAGGGTCAGTTTGATGTCCTTACCCGTTTCCTTTTCGCGCTGGCGGGCGTAGTGGATGATGTCCTGCACCACGCCGAAATTGACGAGCGGTTCGCCGCCGAACAGGTCGATTTCCAGGTTGTGGCGCTTTTTGCTGCCCTTGATGGCGAAATCGATGGCCTTGCGGCCTGTTTCAGAACTCATGAGTTCCCGGTTGCCGCCGAAGTCACCCGTGCCGGCGAAGCAGTATTTGCACCGCAGGTTGCAGTCGTGGGCCACATGGAGGCACAGGGACTTGAGGACCGGTTCCGTCGCAAACGTTTCCGGTACAGGGAATTCCGGGGAAAACAGCAGGCCCTGGCCCTTCAGCTCGTGCAGCTCGGCCAGGATTTCGCGCAGTTCCCCTTCGTCATAGGCGTCCTTCAGGGCAGCCACGGTCTCGTCGTCATTCGCGCCATCAAAGACGCCCAGCACATCGTAGACCGGCCTGTCAATCAGATGCACGGCGCCGCTGTTGACGTCGAGGACGGCCATGGTGCCGTTCACTTCCATTCGGTGGATGAGTTTGTTTTCCATACTTGTTCTATCAGCCTTTCCAGTTTTCCGTTTCCGGCCGGACATCCCGCGACATCCTTACACGAAAACAGCTCCCCGCATAAACAGGGAGCTGTTTAACATGCCGGTTTGATTTCCTGATTATTTATGTTCGCAAACCTGGTTGCCAACGGTGCAGGAAGTTTTGCAGGCAGACTGGCAGGATGCCGGGCATTCGCCGCAACCGCCGGTCTTCAGAGTCTTATTCAGCATGGCTTTGTTTACGGTCTTGATGTGTTTCATGAGTTACCCCTCCTTTGGTTGATGACTTACTTCATTTTACCCTGTTTCCCCCTATTATGCAAGTAAATTTCGGCTTGGCGCCGCCGGGTGTCATTTTTTGTGGAACGGCAGTTTCGCTTCGAACCCGCTCCGTTTGTCCAGCAGGTTCTGGATGGTGTTGACCGGTACGCCGACACTCTCCAGGTAGCCCGCCGTGTAGCATTTGCGGATGGCGTGGACCATGTCGGCCGTTCCGTTCCCCAGGTCGTACACACCGATACGCCGCAGTTCGAAGGGCATCTGCTCAAAAGTCTCCTTCGTGTTGGCGCCGATGCGGCCTGAAAAGCCGTATTCGTATTTGGGGTACTTTTTCACTTCGGCCAGCACGGCGTCGTTGTACGAGCCGTTCGGGAAGGCGATGCCGTGGATGAACCAGTGCAGACCGCCGTTGCGGCGGGAGAACACGTTCAGCGGCTCGTAGATTTCCCAGGGCAGGTAGTGCGGCGCAATCTTGGCCAGAGGATCGTGGCTCATGGTGTGGGACCCGATTTCCATGCCGGCTTCGTGCATCTCCTTCAGCATGGGCTTGTCCATGTATTCCTTGAAGCCGTCCTGCGTGAAGGATTTGCCGATATCCTTGCCGATGACGTAGAAATTGCCTTTGAACCCATATTTCTTGAGGATTGGAAAAGCCACGGTGTAATTGTTCTTGTAGCCGTCGTCGAAAGTGAGCATGATCAGGTTGCTGACATCCTCACCGGCCATGAGGGCGGCACGGGCTTCCTGCACCGTGACGGCTTTGTAGCCATTGTCCTTCAGCCACTTCATCTGTTCCTCGAAGAGCTGCGGCGTGATGCACATTTCGGACGGCCAGCCGGGCGGGACTTCGCTGATGCTGTGGTACATGAGGGCAGGTACGGCATGGTGCCGGTAGACGGCCACGTTCTGTTTCACGATGACTGTGTAGTACACAGCGGTCGCGGCAAAGAGCACCAGAAGTACAGCGGCCAGCTTTTTCAAGAATTTAAGCATATTTGGTGATGTCCATTCCTTTACTTTCAGCAATCTGCTGGATTTTCTTCAACCGGTGGTTGAGGCCCGATTTGCCTATTTTTCCGTCCATATAGTCCGTCAGCTCGTTCAGCGAGGCATTGGGATGGGCCAGGCGCAAGTCCGCCGCTTCCTTCAGCAGGTCCGGCAGCAGGTCGTAATCCCCGTGCTCCTGCAGGTAGCGGATACAGGCTGTCTGCAGCACGGCGGCGCGGATGACCTTGTTCAGGTTCGCCGTTTCACAATTCACCTGGCGGTTGACGTTGTTGCGCATATCCTTTATAATACGCACATTTTCGAATTCCATCAAGGCCTGATGGGCCCCGATGACGGATAAAAAGTCGATGATGTGGTCCCCGTCTTTCAGGTAGACGATGAAATCGTTCTTGCGGTCCGTCATGCGGGCGTTCAGCTGGAACCCGTGCATGATTTTCAGGATAAGGCGGGCGAACTCCTGGTTTTCCGTCACGATTTCCAGGTGGTAGTCACTGGACGGGCGGCTGATGGATCCGCCGGCCATGAAGACACCTCGCAGGAAAGAGCGGCGGCAGCAGCTTTTGCGCAGCAGCACGTCCTTCGGCTCCCCTTCCGCCTCTTCCGACGGCAGGATGCGCAGTTCCTTCAATGCTTTGGCCACTTCCGGATCAGGCAGGACCTCCACCTGGTACCGGTTGTTCTTTTTTAAGCGCCGGGACCGCGTCACAACGATCTCCGTGCGCACCTTGTAGTTGCTTTTCAGCATCTGCAGGACGCGCCGTGCCAGGGCCGCATTCTCCGTCGAGAAATGGATGCCCATGTTCATGCCGCGCAGGACGATGGCGCCGCTCATGCGCAGCACGCCGAGCAGCTCCGCCTTCTGACAGCAGGGCTTGAGGCCCTCCAGGCGGGCCAGTTCATTTTTTACATCGGATGAGAAAGACATGCCTTCCCTCCTCCTTGCCAGTAAAAATCCTCCGGCGCCTGCCGGGGCAGGTCACGCCTTCTGGTTTTTCTTCATGCGCCGCATGCTGAGGCGCACGAACAGGTAATCGAAAAACACATAGCCGCGGCCAAAGAGGCGCAGACGGTAAATCAGGGAGATGATGACCATGGCCAGTTTCTGCGGATCGTGGCGGACCATGTCCTCCTTGCTGATAAGCCGCGTCGGAATCGGCTTGATACCCAGACTTTCAATCTTTTCGATATCGGGCGTCACATATGCCTGCCCCTTGGCGCGATACATCTTCTTCTGTTCTTCCGAAATCTCCTGGTCGTTGACGATGACATAGTCCAGGAACTGGCTGCCCACGTGGTCGATAAGGGCCTTGACGTGTTCGTAGGCGCCGTACCCGTCGGTCTCGCCAGGTTGCGTCATGACATTGCAGACGTAAATCTTGAAGGCCCTGCTTTCCTGCACGGCCTGGCGGATGCCCGGCACAAGCAGGTTCGGCAGGACGCTCGTGTAGAGGCTGCCGGGCCCGAAAATCAGGACATCGGCATCGCGGATGGCTTGCACGGCGCTTTTCGTCGCCGGCGCGTCGGGCGGCACCATATGCAGGCGGGCGATGTGTTTGCCGGCCTCGGAAATTTCCGATTCCCCCAGCACGGACGTGCCGTCGGTCATGTCGGCCTTGATCTGGATGCTTTCCAGGGTCGAGGGAATCACGTGGCCGCGGATCCGCAGAATCTGGGAGGCCGCGTTCAGGCCTTCCTCCATCCCGCCTTCCGTGGCGGCGATGGCGGCCAGGAACAGGTTGCCCAGGTTGTGCCCCGCCAGGGCGGAGTCCCCCTGGAAGCGGTACTGCAGGACGCGTTCCATCAGGGGTTCGCGGTCGGCCATGGCGACCAGGCAGTTGCGCAGGTCTCCGGGCGGGATGATGCCCAGTTCCTGGCGCAGGCGGCCCGAAGAACCGCCGTCATCAGCCACGGTCACGACGGCCGTGCAGTTGCCCGTGATGTATTTCATGCCGCGCAGCAGGGTGGACAGGCCCGTACCGCCGCCCACGACGGTGACGGCCGGCCCGTTGCTCAGCTTCCGCTGCGTGAAGATGGTCTCCATGAGGGACCCGTTGTTTTCGGGCATGACGGAATCAATGACGGAGTGCACGATGCGCCGCGTCGCGTAGAACATGATGATGAGTCCCGCCGCGATTCCGACGATGCCGGCCAGGATCATGAGGCCGTTGTTGTAGCGGCCCGTGGTCATGTAGCTCATGCGGAAGAGCATTTCTTCCACAAAGCCCATGGTCTGGTCGTTGAATAACAATGCCAGGGAGAAGGCGCAGCACAGCACGCCGCCGGAAAACAGCAGCAACCAGCGCTTCAGGTTCATGCCCGGGCAAAGCCAGCTAATCCAATTCATACAAACCTCGTAAAGCCGTCAGGCCTTCTTATTCAGATCGCGGTGGTTCAGTTCCACATGGTATGATTTCAACCGCAGGTAATCGTAAATCTTGTTGGCGATGAAGACGGACCGGTGCTGCCCGCCCGTGCAGCCGACGCTGATCACGAGCTGGCTCTTCCCTTCCGACTCGTATTGCGGAATGAGGAAGTCGAGCATCTCGCACTCCCGCTTCAGAAACTCGAACGTCTGGGGGAACTTGCTCAAATAGTCCGCCACAAGCGTGTCATTGCCCGTCAGGTGCTTCATGGAATCCTCGTAGAAGGGATTCGGCAGGAACCGCACGTCGAGCACGATGTCACTGTCCAGGGGCAGGCCGTGCTTGAAGCCGAAGGACTGGACCACGATGAGCAGATGCCCTGCCGCCTCTTCACCGCCATACATGCTGCGGATCTTCGTCTTCAGGTCCGCCACGGACATGGTCGATGTATCAAAGACCTGGTTCGCCAACTCCCGCACGGGCATCAGCGATCTGCGCTCCAGCGCCACACTGGCGGCCAGGCTGTTGTGGCCCTGTTCCAGCGGATGGCGCCGCCGGGTCTCCTTATAGCGGCGGATCAGCGTCGCGTCGCCGGCATCCATATAGACGACCTCGTACGGAAAGCCGTTGGCCTTCATCTCTTCCAGTATATCCACGAACTGGTCCGCTGAACCGCCGCGCACGTCGACCACCATGGCCGCGTCGCGGTTCGGCGTCTGCCGGCACAGTTCGGCAAATTTCGGCAGCAGCACGATGGGCAGGTTGTCCACGCAGAAATAATTCAGATCCTCGAGCGTGCGCAGTACCTGGGTCTTGCCGGCACCGCTCATGCCTGTCACAATTAAAAACCGTCCTTGTTCCATAGGCTCCTCCCCGGAATCTCCCCCGCCGGCAGTGCATCTCCCGCTCTGCAAGATGTACAGTCCGTCAGTCGCAAAGTTTTCTATAATTTAAAATTATACCATACCTGTCCGAAGAATGAAATACCCGGCTCCGTTGCAATGTGACAGGATTGTGACATCTGCCACGGGTTCCCTGCTTCCTGTTCCGGACAATGCATCATCCCCCCACAGGGAAGATGCCCGGATTGTTCCGCAGAAGGCATAAGGAACCCTCTTTTGGTTAACCTTTTTATATTTTTGGTTGACGTAACTGTTTGCACCCTCTATAATGGAATCATCCGGAGTCCCCAGCAACCCGATACCCCCTACAGAAAGGAGCCCTGTCCCATGCAAACGCGGTCCACTGCCAAAGCGTTATGCCAAATCGGCCTGCTGGCCGTCCTCATTACGGTCAGCGCCATGTTCAAGCTGCCGAGCATCCTGCCCGGCATGGAATTCCAGATTTCCGCGCCCATCGCCGTCGCCATCTGCGGCGTCTTCGGCATCAGGACCTATATCCTGGCGGGCCTTGTTTCCAGCGCCGTCGGCCTGCTGCTGGGCACGCAGAACATCCTGAACGTCGGTATCTCCCTGCTGTTCCGCATCGCGGTGGCAGCGGTCTTCTTCTTTTCCGGGCCGAACCGGTTCTTTTACCTCTTCTCCGGCCCGATCGGCACCTTCTTCGCCCGCATCGCTTTGAGCGCCGTCGTCGGAAAGGCAGCGTGGGGCCTTGTGGCTGCCGCTGTGCCGGGCATGGTCTTCACCCTGCTCACGGCCGGATTCTGCGGCAAGGTCCTGGGCCTGGCCCGCAAGGCGGTCCTCGAGCGGGAGAACGCCTCCGTGCGGCATCCCCTGCAGGAAAACAACGTGCGTTAAGAAAGGGTCCACAGACAGCAAAAAGGGAATCACCTCGCCGGGGTTCCCTTTTTCTATGCCTTGTGCAGATTCAACGGATCTCGTTCCAGGCTTCGGTCAGTTTCACTACGGCGTAGCGCAGTTGTTCCTCCGTGTGCCCTGCTGTCACGGTGAACCGCAGGCGGCTGGCGCCGGGCGCGACGGTAGGCGGCCGGATGGCGGACAACAGGATGCCCGCCCCGCGCAGCTTGAAATCGATGGCCGTCGCCCGACCGGCTTCGCCGGCGAGCACCGGCACAATCGGCGTATTCCCGGGAACCACAGGCAGCCCCGCCGCGGCCAGGCCGTCCCGCACAAGGCGTGTGTTGCGGGCCAGGCGCGCCATCAGCCGCGGGGCCTCCTGCTCCAGAATCCGCAGTGCCGCATGGGCCGCCGCTACATCGGCCGGGCTGAGGAAGGTGCTGAAGATGAAGGGGCGTGATTTATTCTTCAGGTATTCGATGACCTCCGCCCGGGCAACGACATATCCGCCGACAGAGGCGAGGCTTTTGCTCAGTGTGCCGGCCTGCAGGTCGATAGTGTCCGGCAGGTGGTAATAGGAGGCCGTACCGGCCCCGTCCGCGCCGATGACGCCTACGGCATGGGCATCGTCGACCATGAGGACGCAGCCGTACTGCTCTTTGAGCTGTACCAGCGCCGGCAGGTCGCAAATGTCTCCGTCCATGCTGAAGACGCCGTCCGTGACGATAAAGCGCACCCCGCCGGGGGACACCTGCACGGATTGCAGTTTGGTTTCCAGGTCCGCCGCGTCCTTGTGTTTGTAGACGACGACTTGCGCCTTGCTGATGCGGCAGCCGTCGATGATGCTGGCGTGGTTCAGTTCGTCGCTGAAGATGACGTCGCCAGGCCGGGCCAGGCCGTACAGGACGCCCAGGTTCGTCATGTAGCCTGTATTGAAGAGCAGGGCCGCTTCGCCGTGCTTGAAGCGCGCCAAATCCCGTTCCAGGGCCGACGCTTCCGTCACGCCGCCCGTCGTGAGGCGGGCGCCCGTGGAGCCGGATCCACAGCGCAGGGCTGCTTCGGACGCGGCGCGGCGCACGCGTTCATCAAAAGTCAGGCCCAGATAGTTGTTGCTCGAAAAGACGAGATACCGTTTTCCCGCGGCATCCTTCGCCGTCACGGCGTCCTCGTACTGCAGGTCCGTAATGCGCCGCGCAAGGCCCTTTTCATGCACGCCGGCCAGTTCCTGCTCAATCCTTTTCTGTAACATAGCCTTTTGCTCCTGCCGTAATGAAGACGACCTGTTCCTCGTAATAGTCCCGCAGCGCGTCCAGGTCCGTCTCCGGTTTCACGAAAAAGACGCGGCCGCCGATACCGCAGTTCCGCTGCTTGAGCACAGGGATGCGTCGGTACCCGTTCTTCACGGAGCCCACGTAGCCCGTCACGTACAGGGGATCGTCGGACCAGCACAGTTCGGCCACGACGCCTTCCCCGCTGGCCACTTTCGAAGCGAGGACCAGAGCCTCGCGCACGTGGTCGCCTTGCAGGCCTTTGGCGGCCAGGGCCCGGCGGAACGCATCCGGATCGGCGACGTCCATGTTGCTGACCCGGACGCCGCGGTTGCCCAGATGGTCCACCCGTCCGCCTGTCACGGCATCCAGGAGCATGGCACCGCGCATGCTGTCCGGCAGGGCCAGGATGGCTGCCACGCCGGCGCGGGCCGCCGTTTCCGTCACGCCGGCTGCGACCAGTTCGCGGACGGCCACGTCCCGCCCTTCTTCCGCCGTGCGGGACACGCACTCGGAAAAGTCGAGCATGGGCTTGTACACGACGCAATCCATGTCGACGAGCTGCAGTTTCAGATTCATGAAATCGGCCTTGCCGCGCTGGTGGGTCGTCGCCCGCTCCAGCATTTCGTGCAGGCAGGCCTCGATATCCCCTTCCCGGACGATGCGCTCTTCGCCCGAAATATGGCGTCCGCCCCGTTCATGAGGGCCGCCCTGGGCCGCGCGCATCTTGATGCTGATGAGGGATGCCTTTTCCGGTTCCCGCTCCTGTGCCATCGTACACTGCCTGCTGCTTTTCAGCAAAATCACCACTCCTTTGCCAGATACAGACAAAGGCGCCGGCACAAACGCACCGGCGTCCTCCGGTCCGCTCAAAACGTACAGGGGTCGGAAAAGGACTTGATGTCCTTGCTCCGCACTTCCGCAAAGATTTCTTCCATGGACTGCTCCAGGCGGCTCAGCATGGCATCGATTTCATCCACCGTGGAGCACAGGGGCGGCATGAAGACGATGACATCGCCGATGTTGCGGATGATGAGGCCGTATTTGCGGGCGTTCTGGCAGATGCCGCCGCCCATCTGGAGCGCCGCGTCGAAGGGCACCTTCCCCGCCTTGTCGGCCATGAGCTCAATCCCGCCGAGCATACCGCACTGGCGGGCGTCGCCGACGAATTCCATGGCGTTCAGCGTTGCGAAATGCTGGCGGATGACTTCCATCTTCGGCGGCAGGTTCTCAATGACATGGTCCTTCTGGAAGATGTCCAGGCTTGCCAGGCCGGCAGCACAGCACAGGTTGTTCCCTGTATAGGAATGACCGTGGTAAAAGGTCTTGTATTCCGTCGGTTCCCCCAGGAAGGCGTTGTAGATTTCGTCCGTCACCATGGTGGCGCCCAAGGGCAGGTAGCCGGCGCTGATGCCCTTGGACAGGCACATCATGTCCGGTTTCACGCCTTCGTGGTCGCAGGCCCACAGGAGGCCCGTACGGCCGAACCCGACGGCGACTTCATCCACGATGAGGAGGACGTTGTATTTCTTCGTCAGGTCGCGGATGCCGCGGATATAGCCTTTGGGCTGCATGAGCATGCCGGCGGCGCACTGGCACAGCGGTTCGATGATCATGGCCGCCGTAGTGTCCGCGTGTTCCTTCAGGTAATCTTCCAGTTCCTTCAGCAGTGTGTCCACGAATTCCTTTTCGTTCTTCACGGGCAGCGTAGTGTGATAGTAGGACGGGCAGCTGACGCGGTGCGTCTTGAACAGCAGCGGGCTGTAGGCCTTGTGGAACACTGCGACGTTGCCGACGGAAACGGCACCGATGGTGTCGCCGTGGTAGGAATCGCCCAGGTTGATGAAGGTCTGTTTTTCCGGTTTGCCTTTGTACTGCCAGTACTGGAACGCAATCTTCAGGGCCGCTTCCACAGCCGTGGCACCATCGTCGACATAGAACACCTTGTTGATGCCTTCGGGCGTCACCTGGACCAGCCGCTCCGCCAGTTCCGCCGACGGTTCGTTGATCAGGCCCAGCAGGGTGCTGTGTTCGATTTTGCCAAGCTGGGCGATGATGGCATCGTTGATTTCCTTGCGGTTATGACCGTGGATGTTGACCCACAGGCTGGAAATGGCATCCAGGTATTCCCTGCCGTCCGTGTCGTACAGCTTGACGCCTTCGCCGTGGTCGATGACGAGCTGCGGATTTTCCACCCAGCCCTTCATCTGCGTGAACGGATGCCAGATATATTTTTTATCCAATTCTTCCCATTTATTCATCGGTAATGTCCTCCCCTGTTTTCTCTCTCCGTATCGTGGCCGCCCATAGCGGATGCTGCCTCTTTATTCCGTTGCTTTGTCCGCCAGTTCCAGGATCCGGTCCAGCTGCACGTTCTGCTCGGCCAGCCTGGCGATCTCTTCCGGATTGCCGAGCTGCGCTTCCGTCATCTGCGGCAGTTTGCCCAGGATCGGCAGGCCCGTCAGTTTCCTGTAATAGTACAGGTTACCCTTTTCCAGGTCGCCGGCCTTGGCTTCGTCCCAGCCGTTGACCAGGAAGCCCAGCACGGGGATCCCCATCTGCTGGCAGTAGAACGCGGTCAGGACCGCATGGTTGACGTTGCCCAGGACCGGTTTGACGACGATGAGCACAGGTACGCCCAGGGCCTTGAAATAGTCCTTGACCAGGAAGTCATCCGTAATGGGCGCCGTGATGCCGCCGATACCTTCCAGCACGGTCACCTTGTGGCTGGCAATGCATTTCCCGGCCAGCCGGAGCATGTTGTCCGGATCCAGGTGCACGCCTGCAAGTTTGCTCGCTTCCGCCGGCGCCAGGGCCGCTTCCAGTACGACGGGGATGACTTCGGAGCGCTGTTCCTCCGGGTAGCCGGCGCACTTCATCTGGAATTCCGCATCCGTCGAAACCAGGGTCCCCCCTTCCTTGCGGATGCAGCCCGATGCAACGGGTTTGTAGATGCCCGGCACGATGCCCCGGTAACGCAGGGCCGCTGCCAGCGCGCCCGTTACGACTGTCTTGCCCATTTCCGTATCTGTTGCGGTAATACCAAAAGCAGTCACTTGAAAGCCTTCTTTCCTCTGCAGTCAGCCTGCGGCACAGGTTAACCACAAAATTTATTCAGTTAACAATTAGATTATACGACCGGCCCATCAAAGCGTCAACCACAAATTCCCTACAGGTTGACGGAAATTAAAAATTCCCTCAAAACAGGCCGAACGATGTCCTTGCCTGTTTCGAGGGAATCGGGCGGTTTTTCCGCCGCCAGTCTTGTTGCCGGGGTTCGGCCGGACGGTCAGTCCGGTACGGAAACCTGCTTTGTCAGGGCCAGTTCGATGGCCCGGGCCACGCCGTCGTCGTCATTCGAAGGGACGACGACCTTCGCTGCTTCCCGGGCGGCGTCGTTGGCATTATCCACGGCTACGCCCAGACCGGCGTTGCGGATCATGACGACGTCATTGCCGCTGTCGCCGATGCACATGATTTCTTCCGGACGGATCTTGTACATCTGCGCCACAGCCTTGACCGCGTTCCATTTGTTGACGCCCGGCGCAATCAGGTCAATGAAGTGGTCTTTGGAGCTGACCACGGTCAGGCGGCCGCGGAAGCGTTCCGTCAGGTCGTTGAAGATTTCCTTGAAGTCGTCGTCACCGGTCATCACCAGCATCTTCGTCGGTGCTTCCGTGATATGGTACAGCTTGTCGCCGACGGGGATTGGCGGCACGTTGGACAGACGGCGGTACTCTTCCGACAGGGAATCCGCTTCCTTCACATACAGTTTGTCATTGACGTATGCCTGGATATGGTACTTCCTGGCCTGGCAACAGGCCAGGGCTTCCAGGGCTGTCTCCAGGGGAATGGGATTGTGGTAATACACTTTATGGGACAGGCTGCCTTCCACCAGGGCCCCGTTATAGGTGACGAGGGGCACATCGAGTCCCAGCTGTTCGGCGTAAGGCTGGGCCGACACGTACATACGGCCCGTGGCGATGAGGAATACGATGCCGCTGTCCACCGCCTTGCGGATGGCATCCTTGTTCTTTTCAGAAATGGCGATGCCGCTGCTCAGCAGTGTACCGTCCATATCGCTTGCAATCAGTTTGATGGCCATGGTTTCAATCATCCTAACTTTTATTTCTTTTTGCGCGTCCCTGGCAGGAACGCTTCTTTATCTTACCTTATTTGGCGGATTTTGTCATGTCGTTGGCAGGCGTCCGGTACAGGACTTCCACCAGGACCGTCTGCACGAGGCACAGGACCAGCAGGAACACCATGGTGCCGATGCCGTGGGTGATGCGCCAGCCCGGCAGGTACCGGGCCGTATCGGTCACGACGAGGGTGATGCCCACGAGTTCGATGGCCGCCCGGGTCAGCCGCTGGTGCGGCTGCACGCGGCGGACCAGCAGACCGATGAGGGCTGCCGCCAGCCCGGTGACGGCCGCGCCCAGGACGGTGCCGCCCAAGGTTACGACCGGTACGAAGGGGGTGAAGTAGACCGCAAGGAACATCACGCTCCCTGTCGTGAGGAACACTGTAAGGAAATCAAACGCCATCCAGAAGGCCTCCTGTCTGATGCAGGGACCGCACGCCGCTGCAGTGCGGTGTTGCAGTCCGGGGTTCGTCTATCTGCTTACTTTGTCGCCAGCATGTCGGTCTTCTTCACCACGTCGCCATGGAGGAATTCGTAGAGTCGGCGGGCCAGGGGGGCCGTCATGCCGTCCACGGAGGCCAGCTCCTCTTCCGAGGCATTGCGCATGGCATCGAGGGAAGCAAAGGCTTTCCAAAGCGCCTGGCGCCGTTTGGGGCCGATGCCCCCGATCTGGTCCAGGATGGAGACCAGGTTGTGTTTGCGCAGGCGTTTGCGATGGTATGTAATGGCGAAGCGGTGCGCTTCGTCGCGGATATGCTGGATGACGTGCAGGGCCGGCGAGGTCTTTTCCAGCAGGATGCTGTCGCTCCGTCCTTCCAGGAAGATTTCTTCTTCCCGCTTGGCCAGGCCGATGACCTGGACGTCGATGCCCAGGCCGCGGATGACCTTCAGGGACGACGAAAGCTGCCCTTTGCCGCCGTCGATGATGATCAGGTCCGGCAGGTCCTCGTAGTCTTTATACCGGCGATACACGACTTCCTGCATGGACTTGAAGTCGTCCGGCTTGCCTTCCGTGGAGAGCAGCTTGTAGTGCCGGTAATCCTTCTTACTCGGCGCGCCATATCGGAACACGACCATGGAGGCCACGGTCTCGCTGCCCTGGTTGTGGGAGATGTCGAAGCAGTCCATGCGGGCCAGGGGCTTCTCCGCTCCGATGGCGTGCTGCAGGTCTTCGGCGGCCTCTTCGTCGCTCTCCATCTGCAGCTTGCCTTTGCGCACCTTCTCCTCAATCAGCTTGTGCGCATTGTCGCAGGCCAGCTGCAGGAGTTTCGCCTTGTCGCCGCGCCGGGGCGCCAGGAGGGAAACCTTGTGCTCCGCCCTCCGGGAGAGCCACTGCGTGAACAGTTCCTGGTCCGCCGCTTCGGGCAGTTCCGGCAGGAGGATCTCCTTCGGGACGAAGACATCGTCCTTGCTGTAATACTGTTTCAGGAAAGCGGACACTACATCGCGCTCGTCGTCACCTTCGTTGAGCATCATGAAGTCCTTGCGCCCGACGAGTTTGCCGCCGCGCACGAAAAAAATCTGCAGGCACACGGTATATGCGTCAGCCGCGTAGCCCACGACGTCCATTTCGCCGCCTTCGAGGACGGCCTTCTGGTTTTCGTCGAGACGCACCAGGTCCTTGAGCTGGTCCCGGTAGCGCGCCGCTTTTTCAAATTCGAGGTTTTCCGCCGCCTCCTGCATCTTTTCCTTCAGGAACCGGCGCAGCTCCTGCGTCTTGCCGTCCATGACCAGGCAGATGGCCTGTACCTGCCCGTCGTATTCTGCTTTGCTGACCTTGCCGGTGCAAGGCGCCAGGCAGCGCTTGATATGGTACTGCAGGCAGGGACGGTCCACATTCATATTGCGGCACTGCCGGACGGGGAACAGGGACCGCAGCAGGCGCATCGTCGAGCGCAGGGCGCCCACGTCCGGATACGGCCCGTAATACCGCGCCCCGTCCCGGGTCACGTGCCGCGTGATATACATGCGCGGGAATTCATCCTGCAGGGTGATCTTCAGGTACGGATACGTTTTGTCATCCCGTAGCATGATGTTGTACCGCGGCCGGTACTTTTTGATGAGGTTGCACTCCAGGATCAGGGCCTCGATCTCGCTGTCCGTCATGATGGTCTCGATGTCATCCACATGACTGGTCATGGCCGCGACTTTCGCCGAATGGCGGCCCGAGGCACGGAAATAGCTGTGTACCCTGTTATGCAGGTTTTTGGCCTTGCCCACGTAAATGATGCGCCCCGTAATGTCGTGCATCAGGTAGACGCCGGGCTTGTCCGGGAGCACGGCCAGTGCTTTTTCAATTTTCTCGTTGATAACCATGATGTTCTTTCCAGCGGCACGGATACCGGACTGCAAGGGACCGGCCCCGCGCCGTCATTCGTATTGCTTGTTCCGTTTGGCATCCGCCAGGAGCCGTTTCAGATACTGTCCCGTGTAGGATGCCTTGACTTTTGCCAGCTGCTCCGGCGTGCCCGTGCCCACGACGGTGCCGCCCCGGTCGCCCCCTTCAGGCCCCAGGTCGATCAGGTAGTCCGCCGTCTTGATGACGTCGAGATTGTGCTCGATGACGACGACCGTGTTGCCCGCGTCAACGAGACGCTGCAGCACGTTGAGCAGCTTGTGCACGTCCGCCGTATGGAGGCCCGTCGTCGGCTCGTCCAGGATATACATGGTGCGGCCCGTGCCGCGTTTCGACAGTTCCGCCGCCAGCCGGATCCGCTGGGCTTCGCCGCCGCTCAGGGTTGTGGCCGCCTGCCCCAGGCGGATGTAGCCCAGGCCGACGTCCTCCAAAACCTGCAGTTTGTCCGCAATGCGCTGCCGGTTCTGGAAAAACTCCAGGGCTTCCGTGACGGTCATGTCCAGGACCTGGGCGATGTTTTTTCCTTTATAGTGCACTTCCAGGGTGTCCCGGTTGTAACGGGCGCCGTGGCAGACTTCGCACGGCACGTACACGTCGGGCAGGAAGTTCATTTCGATTTTGTTGAGCCCTTCGCCCTGGCAGGCTTCGCAGCGCCCGCCTTTGATATTGAAACTGAAGCGCCCTTTTTTATAGCCCCGCAGCTTGGCCTCATTCGTGGCCGCAAAGACATCCCGGATAAAGTCGAAGACGCCCGTGTACGTAACCGGGTTGGACCGGGGCGTCCGGCCGATAGGCGACTGGTCGATGTTGATGATCTTGTCGATCTCCTCCAGGCCGCGGATGGCATCATGGGCCAGGGGCCGCAGGCGCGAGCCGTTCAGCTTCGCCGCCAGGGCCGCGTACAGGATGTCGTTGACCAGCGTGGATTTCCCGCTGCCCGACACACCTGTCACGACCGTGAAGAGGCCGACAGGGAACGCCACATCGATGTGTTTCAAGTTGTTGCCCCCTGCGCCGAGGATTTCAATCCAGCGGCCGTCCGGCTGGCGCCGTTGTTTCGGCACGGGGATGTAGCGGGCTCCGCTGAGGTACTGCCCCGTGATGGATTCCGGCACCTGCATGACCGTTTCCGCCGTGCCTTGCGCCACGACTTCGCCGCCGTGTTCGCCGGCCCCGGGCCCGATATCGATGATCTGGTCCGCCGCCCGCATGGTTTCTTCGTCGTGTTCGACCACGAGGACGCTGTTGCCCAGGTCGCGCAGGTGACGGAAGGTCTGCAGCAGGCGGCCGTTATCGCGCTGGTGCAGGCCGATGGACGGTTCGTCCAGAATGTACAGCACGCCGACGAGGCCGCTGCCGATCTGCGTGGCCAGGCGGATGCGCTGGGCTTCGCCGCCGCTCAGGGTGGCCGCCGCCCGCGCCAGGGTCAGGTAATCCAGGCCCACGTCATTTAAAAAGTTGAGGCGGGCGTTGATTTCCTTCAACACCTGCTTCGCAATGATCCGCTGTCGTTCCGTCAGTTGCACCGTGGCGAAAAAGTCGCGGCAGTCCCGCACGGTCATGCGGGTCACCTCGTCGATGTTCTTGCCGCCGACGAGGATGGACAGCACTTCGGGTTTCAGGCGGCTGCCATGGCAGGAAGGGCAGATGTTGCCGCTCATGAAGGTTTCCAGGTCTTCGCGCATGGCATCGCCCCAGGCTTCGCGGTATTTCTGCTTCAGGATGGGGATGACGCCGTCCCAGGTGCGTTCGTACGAGTGCGTCTCGCCGTTCAGATTCGTGTATTCGAAGCGGAAGGTCTGCGTGCCGGCACCGTACTGCAGCATTTCCTGGTCTTCGGGGGACAGGTCGTTCCAGCAGTTGTCCACCGTATAACCCCACTTCTGCAGCACTGCCGTCAGGTGGCGCATATTGAAGGAGGCCGGATTACTGGACAGGGCCTCGATGGCGCCGTCCCGGAAGCTCTTCTCCTTGTCCGGCATGATGCGGTCCCAGTCGTATTCCATGTTCACGCCCAGGCCGCCGCAAGTCGGGCAGGCGCCGTACGGTGCATTGAAGGAAAACAGGCGCGGCTCGATTTCGGGCAGGCTGATGCCGCAGTCCGGGCAGGCGAACCTTTCGCTGTAGACCCGGACTTCGTCGGGGCCGCCGTTTTTGCCCGTGCCCGGCAGCAGGATTTCCACCAGGCCATCGGACAGCTTGAGGGCCGTCTCAACGGAATCGGACAGGCGCTGGCGGATGCCGTCGCGGACCTTCATGCGGTCGATGACGACGGAAATCCTGTGTTTCTTCTTTTTGTCGAGGCGGATGTCCTCGTCCAGCGTGCGGATAGCGCCGTCCACCAGGACGCGCACGTAGCCGGCGCTGCGCATATTGTCAAGAATATCCTTGTGTTCGCCCTTGCGGCCGTACACGAGGGGCGCCATGATGATGAACTTCGTCTCTTCAGGCAGGGCCAGTACCTGGTCCACAATCTGCTGCGGCGTCTGGCGCTCGATGAGGCGTCCGCATTTCGGGCAGTGGGGTTCGCCTGCGCGGGCGAAGAGCAGACGCAGGTAATCGTAAATCTCCGTGACCGTGCCGACGGTGGAACGGGGATTGCGTCCCGCCGTCTTCTGGTCGATGGAGATGGCCGGGCTCAGGCCTTCGATATAGTCCACGTCAGGCTTGTCCATCTTCCCCAGGAACTGGCGCGCGTAAGCCGACAGGCTTTCCACGTAGCGCCGCTGGCCTTCGGCATAGATGGTGTCGAACGCCAGGGATGACTTGCCGCTGCCCGATACGCCCGTAATGACGACGAGCTTGTTGCGGGGAATCTCCAGGTTTATGTTTTTCAGGTTGTGCTGCCGTGCACCCTTGATGATCATATTGTCTTGCATCAGTTCTGACTCCTTGGGAACCCTGCATTAAAACAGGTTCCCTTTCTTTGCAGGCTGCAGCTTCTCGCCCAGACGGCCCTTCACGATGATGAGGCGGTCCCGCAGCTCAGCGGCCGTCTCGAAGTCCAGGTCCTTGGCGGCTTCGGCCATCTTCTTTTCCAGAGACTTGGCCAGCTTGCGCAGGGCCTGGGCCGAGCTCTTCTTCAGCTTTTTGCTGTCGTAGGCCGCCGCCGTGTCCGGATCCTCTTCCACCTTCGTCAGCTTGATCAGGTGGCGCTGTTCCTTGTAAATGGTCTTCGGCGTGATATGGTGTTCCGCATTGTACGCCTCCTGAATGTCGCGGCGCCGGTTCGTCTCGTCGATGGCCCGCTTCATGGAATCGGTCAGGCGGTCGGCGTACATGACGACGTGTCCGTTGGCGTTGCGGGCCGCGCGGCCGATGGTCTGCACCATGGCCGTGTCACTGCGCAGGAATCCTTCCTTGTCAGCGTCGAGGATGGCGACCAGGGACACTTCCGGCAGGTCCAGGCCTTCGCGCAGCAGGTTGATGCCGACGAGGACGTCGAATCCACCGGCCCGCAGTTCGTCGATGATCTGTGCCCGGTCTATGGTCGCAATGTCCGAATGCAGGTAGCGCACGCGGATGTCGTTCTGTTTCAGGTAATCGGTCAGGTCCTCGGCCATGCGCTTCGTCAGCGTCGTGACCAGGGTCCGTTCGCCGCGGGCAGTGGTTTGGCGGATTTCGCCCATGAGGTCGTCAATCTGCCCCTTGATGGGCCGCACCTCGATACGCGGATCCAGCAGCCCCGTCGGGCGGATGATCTGCTCCACCACCTGGTCTGCCTCGTGCAGCTCGTACTCCGCCGGCGTGGCGGAAATATAGATGACCTGGTTGATCTGGTTGTGGAATTCGTCAAACGTGAGGGGCCGGTTGTCGATGGCCGACGGCAGGCGGAACCCGTACTGGACGAGCATATCCTTGCGGGCCCGGTCCCCGTGCGCCATGGCACGGATCTGGGGAATCGTCACGTGCGATTCGTCAATGACCAGCAGGAAGTCCCTGGGGAAGTAGTTCATCAACGTAAACGGGGACTGGCCTGCCTTGCGGTTGTCGATGTGGCGGGAGTAGTTTTCGATGCCATTGCAGTACCCGATTTCCTCCATCATCTCCAGGTCGTACTTGGTGCGCTGCTCCAGGCGCTGCGCTTCCAGCAGCTTGCCTTCGGAGCGCAGCTGGGCCAGGCGTTCCTTCAGTTCCACGCGGATGTCCTTCATGGCCCGTTCCATGTTCTCCTTGCTCGTCACATAATGGGACGCCGGGAAAATGGCCACGTGGGTCCGCTTGTCCAGCACTTCGCCAGTCAGCACGTCCACTTCCATAATCCGGTCGACTTCGTCATCGAAAAGCTCGATGCGCACGGCCTTTTCGCCGTAGCTGGCGGGAATGACCTCGATGACGTCGCCACGGACGCGGAAGGTGCCGCGCTTGAAATCGACATCGTTACGCGTGTACTGGTTCTCCACCAGACGGCGCAGGATCCCGTTCCTGTCGACCTGCTGGCCGACGCGCAGGGACACGACGGAATCGTAGTAGTCCTGCGGCCCGCCCAGACCGTAAATACAGCTGACAGATGCAACGACGATGACATCTTTCCGTTCCATGAGCGCGCTCGTGGCGCTGTGGCGCAGTTTATCGATCTCGTCGTTGATGGACGAGTCTTTTTCGATATAGGTATCCGTCTGGGGGATATAGGCTTCCGGCTGGTAGTAGTCGTAATAAGAGACGAAATATTCCACAGCGTTGTCCGGGAAAAAGGCCTTCAATTCGCTGGCAAGCTGGGCCGCCAGCGTCTTGTTGTGGGCGATGACCAGGGTCGGCTTCTGCACGCGCTGGATGACTTCGGCCACGGTGAAGGTCTTGCCCGTTCCCGTCGCGCCCAGAAGGACTTGGGACTTCAGGCCCCTGCGGACGCCGCCGGCCAGCTTTTCAATAGCTTCGGGCTGGTCGCCGGACGGCTTGAACGGTTCTTTGATTTGAAATTCCATGGTCTTGCCTCTGTTCCTTAAAGTTTCATTTCAGGATCAACCCGACGGGACAATGGTCGCTGCCCAGGACATCCGTGTAGATGAGGCTGTCCGCAATGCGGTTCCGCCAGCGGTCGGACACGAGCCAGTAGTCGATGCGCCATCCGGCATTCGTACTGCGGGCGCGGAACCGGTATGACCACCAGGAATAGACACCTTCCCGGTCGGGGTACAGATAGCGGAAAGAATCCGTGAAGCCCGCCTTGAGCAGTTCGCGGACCTTGTCCCGTTCCTCGTCCGTAAAGCCTGCATTGCCGCGGTTCGTCTTCCAGTTCTTCAAATCGATGTTTTCCTTGGCCACGTTCAGGTCGCCGCAAAGGAGCACCGGCTTTTTCTTGTCCAGGCCGCACACGTACGCCCGGAACGCATCGTCCCAGGTCATGCGGTAATCCAGGCGTGCCAGTTTGTCCTGCGAGTTGGGCGTGTAGACGCAGACCAGGAAGAACTCCGGGTATTCGCACGTAATGACACGGCCTTCGTGATCGTGTTCCGCAATACCCAGCCCGTACGTCACGTGCAACGGTTCCTCTTTCGTGAAGACCGCTGTGCCGGAATAGCCCTTCTTTTCGGCGCTGTTCCAGTACTCATAGTAGCCCGGGAAGGCGAAATCGGCCTGTTCCCGCTGCATTTTCGTTTCCTGGATGCAGAAGATGTCCGCATCCGCCTCCTTCATAAAATCTGCGAACCCCTTGTTCATGCAGGCCCGCAACCCATTCACATTCCACGAAATCAGTTTCATAAATTCCTTTCTGCAGGGATCCTCCTCCCCGTCCTCAGCGGATGCCGTATCTGGCCGCCACGGTGGCGCGCACTTCGTCGAAAGATTTGACCGGCGGCTGGTTTTCCCTGTGTTCCCCGATCAGTTTCTCCATCCAGACCATGTGATACCAGCGGCCGAACTTGCAGCCGCTGTCGTGGAACAGGCCGGCCATGCGGAATCCCAGGTGGGCATGGAATTCGGCGCTGTTCTTCGTCAGGTATTCGTCTTCCTTTTCGGGATAGCCGATGCAGGCGTTCATGTTCAGGACGCCCTGCTCCTTCAAAATGGCTTCCATGGCGCCGTAGAGCTTGCCGCCCACGCCGGCTTTGCGCAGGTTCCGGTCCACGTAGATGGACAGCTCCACAGACCAGTCGTAGGCACGGCGCGGAATGAATGCGCCGGCATAGGCGTAGCCCACGATTCTACCGTCCTTTTCCGCCACCAGGTAGGGATATTTTTCCAGCACATGGCGGATGCGGCCTGTAAACTCTTCCAACGTCGGCACCTCGTATTCAAACGAAATGGCCGTCTTTTCCACATACGGCCGGTAGATTTCCAAAATAGCCGCCGCATCCTTTGCGGACGCCGTGCGGATCGTTACATCGTGTTCCATCAGAGGTACCTCCCGTAATCTTTATTGTACCAAGAAAGGCAAAGAGGCCGCAACCCCTCCCCGTCCCGGGGAAAGGCTGCGGCATCGTTTGATGCAGAAATCAGCTGTTATAGACGTCTTCATCCAGCCGGCCTTCGCTGCGGGCCACGCCGATGGCGGCCACGGAGTCACCCACACAGTTCAGGGCCGTGACGAGCATTTCAATCGGGCGGTTGATGGCCAGAATCAGGGAATAGGCAACCAGGGCTGCCTCGTTCGTGATGCCGACGCCCGACAGGATGGTGAACAGGATGATGGCACCCGCACCCGGGGCAGCCGGTGTGCCGGCGCTGGCAATAAGGGCCAGGACCATGATGACGATGATCTGGATGAAATTGATGTCGAACCCGGAGCTGCCGGCAATGAAGAACGTGGCAATGACCTGCATGATGGCCGTGCCGTCCATGTTGATCGTCATGCCCAGGGGCAGGACGAAAGACGCAATCTGCCGATCAACGCCGAGGCCGTTGACGTTGGTATCGATGTTCAGGGGCAGCGTCGCCGCGCTGGACGAGGTCGAGAAACCGAAGACGATGACACGGAAGACCTTGCGGATGAAGGTGATGGGATTCAGGTGCATCAGGGCGCCCACCATGGACGGATATCCGACCAGCAGGTACAGCAGCAGCAGTACGACGCAGATGACGACATAAGCCACAGCCGGGCGGAGATAGGCAATCCCGTAGGTGGCGAAGGTGCGGCTCAGCAGCATGAAGATGGCCACGGGGCCGAACTTCTTGACGACGTAGTTCAGGAAGACGACGATGATGTCGCTCGTTTCCTGGCACAGGCGGTAGACGGCACTCTGCTTGTCCATCTTCAGGAAATTCATGGACAGGCCGACGCCGATGGCCAGGAACACGATGGAGAGGACGGCGTTATTGACGCTCATGGCGGCGCCGATGTTCGCCGGAATGATGTTCAAGATGACGATGAGCGGGTTGGCGCCTGCCGAACCGGCATGGGCCTTGAGGCCGCTGATCTGCGAAGAGAAGGCGCCCGTGCTGTAGAAGAAGTAGCCGACAGCCCCGGCGATGATCAGGCCGAGGATGCTCGTAAAGAGGAACCAGCCGATGGTCTTGCCGGCCACACGGCCCAGGGTCGATGCTTCGCGGATCTCACACAGCGCCATGACGATGGATGTGAAGACCATGGGCACGATGATCAGCTGCAGCGAACGGATGAACAGCTGGCCGCCGAGATAGAAAATGCCGATGGCCTGGTTGGCGCCTTTCGCCGTAATGTCCTGGAACAGGATGTTGTTGATTGTCTGCCACGTGCCGCTCGTGGCGCCCAGGGACTCGCGGGCAGCCATACAGACCAGGCCGAACACGATGCCCAGCACCATGGCCGCGAGCATCCGGATGGCCAGCTTGTTGTTTTCATTCATTTTGGACATGATGAACCCCCTCCAAAGCACTTTCCATGTGCAAAGCAAAGGCTCCTGCGCAACCCAGGAGCCTGTAAAATTTGAATACATTATAGCATATTTTTACTTGTAATCCACACTTCTGGAACCAGGTTCTGCCGTGTATACAATATATTTTCCATCCTCATGGCTTCCTGCCGTGGACCCGCTGCCTTTGACAAAGGTATCCCCCGCCATGCCGCCAGGCCATAAAAAATCTCCCGGGCATTGTTTCCCGGGAGATGCAGGAGTCAGTTCAGTTTCAACGTTTTGACCCAGTCGGTGACTTCTTTTGCGGAAGCACCGCTCGAGAACCGTCCGCCTTCCTGCCAGTTGCCGCCTTTGGCTTCCTTCTTCAGCAGGTTGCCCGAATCGCCGAGGCCGGAGCTGACGGAGGTGCAGAACGGAATGACCGTTTTGCCCGTGAAGTCATTGGCTTTGACGAAGACATCCGTCGGCCAGGCTGCAATGCCCCACCAGATCGGATAGCCGATGAAGACGGTCTTGTAGTCCTTGAAGTTGTCCGGCACAGCCTTCTTCAGCTTCATGTCGCGCAGGGACGGATTGTCGTGTTCCTTGCTGACACGGCTGCCCTTGTCACGGTAATCCAGGTCCGCATCGGTATACGCCGGGTCAGGCTGGATTTCGAACAGGGTGCCGCCCGTCGCTTTGGCGATATCGCCGGCGACGCGTTTCGTGCTGCCCGAGGCGGAGTAATAGACGACGAGCACGTCGCCCTTGCCTGCCGCCGGTGCTGCGGCCTGTTCGGTCTTTTGTGCCGGAGCCGGAGCCGCGGCCTTTTTCGGTTCGGCGCTGCCGCAGGCAGCCGTCACCATCATCAGGCTCGTCAGCAATGAGAGGCCTGCGATTTTGCGTAATTTCTTGAAGTCCATAATTTCATACCTCCTCTGACTACATCTTAGCGTGAAAGGTGCCACGATGCCAATACTTATAGCGTATAGTTGCTGATACGCAGAGTGCATACCGGCTCAGTCGCCCAGTTCCCGCCGGGCTGCCGCCAGGAGGGCGCCGTAATCGGCAAAGGTGCAAGTCGCCAACCGGTTGATGGCCTCCCGTTCGCCGTCGGAATAGGGGTCGTACATGGCGACGGCCTCCATCCCCGCCCGGCGGGCCGCTTCCATGCCGATGAGGGAATCCTCGAAAACGAGGCACGCCCCGGGCTCCACGCCGAAATGGTGCATCACCTTCAGGTAGACCTCGGGGTTCGGCTTGATTTCGCGCACGTCCTCGCGGCTGTAAATGGGGTCGAAATAATCCGTGAACGGGGCTTTGGAACGGATGTTGGGATTCAGGTTGCAATAGACTGCAAGGTTTTTACGCCGCGTCGTCGTGGCAATGGCCATGCGGAACCCGTGTTCCTTGAACAGCCGCAGGGCCTCTTCGGCGCGGGGTTTGTAGTCCACCTTGTGGACGAGGAAATCCTGGGCAATGCCGTACCGCAGCGTGTGGATGTCTTCCGGCGCCATGGTGCTGCCGCACTGCTTCCCCAGGAAACGGCAATACGCAAGGTAAGCGTCCGCAGCGCCGGCAAATTCCCGCAGCCTGGCATCGCGCTGCAGCTGCACCGCGTGTTCCCCGGGCGCCGTACCGCCCAACCGGCGGATCAGTTCCTGGTCCACCTGGTTCCATACGCCGACGGACTCAATCAACGTGCCGTCCACATCAAACATCAGCACCTTCTTGTTTTTCAGCATCTGCCGCTCCTTTTCCGGATTCCGGCTGCACCGCTCAAATCTGCGGCTTGCCTTCCATGCGGTTCAGGGCATTGCCCAGACCGTACTTGATGGTTTCGTAAGGGTCTTCCTCCATGCCTTCCTCCCGGATCTCATTTTTACGGATATGGCGGGCGATGTACTTGTCGCCATCGGCGTTGTAGGCATAGATGTCGGCATAGGCATATGTATGGACAGCCGTGTCATCGTCCCACCACATGGGGGTGTAGTTGATGCGCCACATGTCCATGCGCTTCACAACCAGCACGACCAGGACGGGTGAGCCGGCTTCCTTGGCTGCGGCGGCCACCGTTTCCTTGTCGGGCCGGGCAGTTTTCCGGAACATGTCTTCCACGGCCGTCACACCTTTTTCACTGTTGATCTGCAGATTGTAGCGCGGGCGGTTGTAGTCCATCTTCACCATGTCCGTGAACCCGGCCACGTCGCTCCGTGTCACGCGGCCCGACTGGTCGAGGAGGACGAACTCGGCCGGCTTCTGTTCGAAGGCGAAGGCTTTCGCGGTGCCGGCCCCCCCGTCCGCCATACCGGCCGGCAGAATGCCGAGGAAGCCGAACAGGACGGCCGCCAGGCACAGGATTTTCATCAAGGGAAACTGTTTCATGGGAATCACCTCCAGATGTCCACAGCCTTGCCGTTCCCCAACGGAGCCAGCTTCAGACAGGAGGCCAGGGTCTGGCCGATGTCGGAGAACGTATGGAACGGTTCCAGCCGCTGGGCTTTAACGGTCCCGCCATAAAACAGGACGGGAACCTTTTCCCGCGTGTGGTCCGTACCTTTCCAGGTCGGATCGCAGCCATGGTCCGCCGTCACCAGCAGCACATCGTCGGGCCGCAGCAGGGCCAGCAGCTCCGGCAGGCGGCGGTCATACAGTTCCAGTCCCTCGCCGTAGCCCAAAGCGTCGCGGCGATGGCCGAAACTGGAATCGAAATCAACGAAATTGCTGAAGACCAGCGTGTTGTCCGGCGCGTCCTTGACGGCCTGCACCGTGGCGTCGAAGATAGGGTCCAGCCCCGCTGCCGGGTAATGTTTCGAAATGCCCCGGTGGGCGAAGATATCGGCGATTTTGCCGATGGCATAGACCTGCCCGCCGGCCTTCACCATGTTGTCCAGCAGGGTCGGTTCGTGGGCCGGTACGGCAAAATCGTGCCGGTGGGCCGCCACACGCTCGAAATTCCCGGCTTCCGTTCCCACGAAAGGACGGGCGATGACACGGGCGATCCTGTAGGGCTGCACCAGCTTGTAGGCCAGACGGCACAGGTCGTAGAGCCGCTCCAGGCCGAAGGTCTCTTCGTGGCAGGCAATCTGCAGGACGCTGTCTGCCGACGTGTAGACGATGGGTTTGCCTGTCTTCCTGTGTTCTTCACCCAGTTCCTGGATGATTACGGTGCCGCTGGCATGTTTTTCGCCGAGCACGCCGGGCAGGTTCCCTTCCTTCACGAGGGCATCCATGAGTTCCGGAGGAAAGCATTTCGGCTTGTCCGGAAAATAGCCCCAGTTGAACCGCACAGGCACGCCGGCGATTTCCCAGTGGCCGCTCAAGGTGTCCTTGCCCTTGCTGATTTCCTCGGCACACGTGTAAGCCGCCTTGACACGGCCGCCGTCCAGCGGGTCCGCCTGGACAGGTTCCCCGGACAAGGGATGCACCAGGATTTTCCCCGTACTCAGTTCATGGGCTTTTTCCAAGCCCAACGCAGCCAGATGAGGCAGGAACAGGTACTGCGGCGTACCGTCCGCCTGTTTGCGGTTGGCCGCCATCCAATCCGCGATATGCCCCAGCGTGTCGGCGCCTTTGTCGCCGAAAGCCTCTGCATCGTGGGCATAGCCGATGCCGAAGGAATCCAATATCGTGATGATGACTCTCGCCATGTGTTCTGTCACACCTTTCCCCAGTCTTTATCTTACTGTTACACTTTCATTGTACCGCAATCCGCCCCGCGGTTTGTGTCCTAAGTCTGAATTCAGCGCGCCGCGCCTTGCCAGGCCAGAAGCAGTTCCAGGGCCCGCCTGGCCACGACCTGGAAGCGCTTTTCCGCCGCACGGTAGACATCGGGCGGTGCCACGGACTCGCTGTCCGTACGCTTGGCCACGACACCGCAGATAGCCCCGGCGCGCAGGCCGAGCACACTGGTCAGGGTGAAGAGCGTAGCCGCCTCCATTTCGTAGTTGCTGCACCCCAGAGTCTGCCATTCCTTCAGGGAACCCTGCAACCGGCGCACCACGTAGCCGCCAAAGCTGTCGTACCGTTCCTGGCCGGGCCAGAAGCTGTCCGTCGTCACGGTCACGCCCAGCTTGAAGGGTACCTGCAGCTCTTCCGCCGCCTGGCGCAGGGCCAGAGTCACATCCAGGTCCGGCACAGCCGGATATGCAATGGGGGCATAGGCGCGGGAAGCGCCGTCCATCCGCACGGCGGCCTTGCTGATGACCACGTCGCCCAGGTTCAGGTCCTCCCGCAGGGATCCCGTCGTCCCCACGCGGATGAAGGTCCTGACCCCCAGCCGCGCCAATTCCTCCACTGCGAAGGTGATGCACGGTCCGCCCATGCCCGTCGACATGACCAGCACCGGCTGCCCGTTGAGGCGGGCCAGCCACGACGTAAACTCCCGGTGCGACGTCACAAACTCTGCTGCCGGATCCAAGGCTTTCGCCAGACCTTCCACGCGGCCCGGATCGCCAGGCACGAGGGCATATTCCGCCCCTTCGAGCATCTCTTTCGTCAACCCCGTGTGGTACATGACCTCGCCGGGTTTTGCGTAATGTTTTTGCATCATTCGGAGTCCCTCCGTTCCTTACATACCTGTCCTTATTATACCCCAACGGGCCGCCACTTTCCCAGGGGCCGGGAAAATTCCCAGACAGCAAAAAGCAGCCGGCCTGAAAGCCGGCTGCAGGGTACATCTTCACTCGTTCCGCAGGAATCAGAACCAGCGGACCATGGGCAGGTCGTTGTTCGTACCCTTCGTGAAGAGCAGCTGATGGACATCGATGTAGCCGATGTAGAAGGCCGCTGCGCAGCCGCACAGGTACAGATCCCACATGCGGACGAATTCTTCGCCGCGGTCGGCCGCCACCTGGGTATGCACCTTTTCGAAATTGTGATACCAGCACATAAGGGTGCGGGAATAATGCCGGCGCAGGCTCTCCACATCGAGGAGCTGGAAGCTGCCCATGTAGGCCAGTTTGATGATTTCCGCCAGGGACGGCAGTGTGCCGCCCGGGAAGATGTATTTGCGCATCCACGGATTGCTGTTGCGTTCATCGCGGCCATCGATGTAGTGCAGCAGGAACAGGCCCTGGTTTTTCAGTACCTTGTCCACGACGTCCATGTAGGTCTCGTACTGGGAGCGGCCCACGTGTTCCAGCATGCCCACGCTTACGACGCGGTCGAAACGCTGCCCCGTCGCCGGCAGGTCGCGATAGTCCATGAGGGCGATCTCCACCCGGCCTTCCAGACCCAGCTTCTTGATGCGCTCCTGGCCCATGGCGTACTGTTCCTTGCTCAGGGTGCAGCCGAAGCCCTTGACGCCGTACTGTTTGGCCGCCTCCATCAGCAGGAAGCCCCAGCCGCAGCCGATGTCGAGAAGCGTCATATCCTTGGCCAGATACAGTTTGTCCAGGATATGGCGGACCTTGTTCTTCTGGGCCTCTTCCAGCGTATCCGTGTCCTTTTTGAAGAACGCGCAGGAATAGCTCAGCGTCGGATCAAGCCACAGCTTGTAGAAGTCGTTGCCCAAGTCGTAATGGGAGCTGACCTCTTCCTTCTGCGTCTTCTTATCCTCCGACGGATAGAGCAGGTAATTGAACTTTTCGCGATCCAGGGCGAACCGGCTCATCTGCTCCAGCAGGCAGCGGATGACCGTGAACAGGTCTCCGTCGATCTCCAGGTCGCCACGCATGTACGCTTCCCCCAGGGACAGGGACGTCGAGGACAGCAGCTCGCTTTTCGGGATGTCCTTGTGGACGATGACGCGGAACGCCGGCTTGCCTTCGCCAATAGTGTACGTTTTCCCATGCAGATCCAGTTCGAACGGGTACTTGTCGAACCGCTGCAGATAATGAACCAGAAAATCATCCAAAATTTGCACTGCTAAAACCTCCATTCCAAGCACGGTGTGCGGGGCCGCCAGGCCGCAGCCCTACAGGTCCCAGGGGCGGTATACCCTGTCATCCCGTTTCTGCTGCGCCCTCTTCGAAATGTAGGAGCCGGCGCGGACGGTGTAACCCTGCCGTTTGACGAGGGCTGCGATCTGGTGGCGGAAAGGGCACGGGCCGTGATGGAAATTGTCCGACACGATGCACGAAGCCAGATGGACGACCACCTCATCCTTCGGCGTCCCCTCGCGCTCCAGCAGTTCTGACAGGCGGCCCAGCTTGGCGTTTACACTGTGGCCGCAGCAGCCGCCGCACGACATGGTCATATAGCGCGTGTCCGCCGGATAGCCCTCAAAACACCCCGTTTTGAGGTAAAAATCATGGGTACACCAAAACCCCGGGCAACGCTGCAGGGACTGGTCACATTGGATGATGACGACCAATTGGGACATGACATAACCTCCCCGTTTATTCGGAACGCCTTTCCGGCACGAAATACCGGCACGGCATTCCGCAAATTGAAAGTTTACGAAACAATCCGGACAAAGCGGACCGTTCCCTTCTATTGTAGCCAAAATCGGCGCCGTTGAAAAGCCCTGCAGGAAAATCCGCAACCAAAAAAAGCCCGGTCCGCGCACGGGCCGGGCAATCACGACATTCCAACATGGAGGTTGTTGATTAACATCTGCACCAAGAAATCAGGGAAATTGCTATGCATGGGAAAAATCCCGACAATCCGCCGGTGCCGCGCGGCACGCACCGAAACGCGGAATCGGCTGTGCGCCGGCAGGACGGCGGACTGCTTGAAACACAAAAAGAGATACTGTTAAAAACTTCCGAAAAAATTTGCGTAATACGGAAAGAGGCAGTTTCAGCACCGCCTGAAGAGGATGGTTGAAAAAGGGCGGACTACGTCCGTATCCTTCGTTATATTCACCGTATCGCCCTGTATGACGACACGGTTGGCAAAAACAGCGCCGTTCACGGACGCGCCGTTCCGGATATACAGTGTCCCCTCACAAAAGATGAGGGCTTTCGCAAAATGGACTTCCTCCCCGATGACGAGATCCTCACCGGCGATAATGACGACCCGGTCGGGGAACCCGCTATGGTCCTGGAAGATGCCCGTCCTTTGAAAGACCAGTATGCCTGTACCGGTCACGGTTCCGTTCCCTTTCACATTGTAACGGTCCCGGATAAAGTACATCCTGCGCATCGGGATTCCATCTTTTGCCATGTCACTACCAGACGTAAAGCCGCCCTCGACCCAGTTCCGGAATGAATCGACCTTGAATTCCGGAAAGGACGCGCCACATGAGCTTGCATACAGCACTCCATTCTTCGCGAGCGTCTCCGCGCCAGATACACTTCCCCGCACCGTCAGCGGTACGAGGGAAGCCTGCCGGCAGATAAGTTCCGGTAAACGCATCAACAGGTGATGTACCGTATACGCGTTCCCGTCGGCATCTGCAGCAGATGCATGCAAAAGACGAAGCCCCAGGGGCGTATACCGTTGTACCGCGGTATATGCTCTGACTTTCCTGCCACCCGGGTACAGTTCCCCCAAGGGCAGTCCCAAGTCCGTCAATGGTTCCGTCTTTTCCCGCTCCAGTTCCCGCAGCATCAGGGAATTGGCAATTACTTCCAATTGTTCCCGGTAGAGGTCCTCCTGCCAGGCCCGCCCTTCGTCCCGCAGCATGAGTGCCAGGGAGAGTGGTACCGCGCTGAGAATCAGGCACGCCACAAGCAGGGAGATCCCTATAAAACCGTCACAACCGGCCGGCCCGCTTCGAAAGAAACGGGAACCGGACTTTTCAGGAAACCTGTACAACCGTACCGTTCAGGGAAGCGAGGACTTCGCGGAAGGTACGCCGGCGTCCGCAGACCCGGTCTTCCAGAGTCAGTGCCACTTCCACTTCCTTGTCTGACAATTTGCGCAGTTTCCAATTTTTGACCAGGACATCCGTATCCGAATTCGGGACAATTCCGATATCTTTCCCGAACTTCCGGATGCCGCGATACAGGGTGCCCCGCCGTACATAGAAACTGACCATGGTGTGTTCGTCCGACCGGTGGCATTGCACCGTCATCGAAGCGTCAGCCCGTTCCGGATCACCATACAGGAAGACCTGCACGCTCTGGTCGGATAGTTCGCTTTTTACCAGACTGAGAGAGTATCGTGCAGCCCTGTACAGCCGCAGATCCGACAAAACGAGGGACCCGCTCCGCACCAGGGACTGGAAATGGTCCAGGACCACGCAGGGAAGCAGTAAAAGGAGAAACAGCACGAGCTGTACCTGAAGCAGGATGAAACCGGTTCTTTCTTTCCTCATTCTTCCTCCCTTTCTGCAGCAGGCCGTCCCCGCCCCGCATGGAATTCCATACGGTTGGCGACTACCTTGCCCCTTGCGTCCCGGACCAGGCGGACCTGCAGGAGATGCGGGCCCGCTTCCCGTTTTTCCCCGGTGACCGTGTACCCGGAGGGGAGCAGTGACCCCTTCCCTTCCTCCGGAATCTGCGGACTTTCACCGGCCGTGCCGGATAAGCTTGGCAGACTGCCGTCCGGATAGGATAAAACGGAAAAACACTGTGCCAGTTCATTGTGCCATATCATGGCCTGCGTCGTGCGGTACAGACAGGTCAGTACGGAAGCGGTCAGCAGCATCAGTGCCGCCGTGACCGGCAGCAGTGTCAGCAACACAAACCCGCTATTCCGTTTTTCCCTTTGTCCATGCATATGCATACCGCAGTGACTCCTTACCAGTCCGTTACCTTGATCCGTCCTGTAACGGGTTGGATTTCCACTTGTTTCTTCAGTCCCGGGAATCCCTTCATGGCCAGCGTAAAGATACCGCTTTTGCGAGGGGATCCCTGGGTCGTAAACTGGATTTCCCGGAACGGCACGGACACAAAATACACCGCCGTGCCGTAATCAGCCAGGAAGTCCCGCCGCCGCACCTCGTTCGTACCACGTAAAATTTGATAGCCGTTGCTTTGGTCTTTGTACAGGTAGATGCCGGCGGCTTCCCTGGCCGGACGGGACCGGAAAATACTGTCCGAGCGGATCTGCTGCAGGTCGAGCACGAATCCGTTCGTCACCATGTCGAGCTGCATCCGCGCCACGTGGCGCAACAGACCGCCATACCCCAGGGTCAGCAACCCTGCGAAAAGGGTAGCGACGGTCACGCCTGACAGCGTTTCCAAAAGGAGATAGCCGCCCCTCCCGTCTTGTTTTTCTGACATCATTTCACAATCATTTCAATGTCATTGTTTTGTGTAACCTGCCGTCAGGGATTGCCCGGCTCGTTCGTCCCATTCTTCGTTCCAGCAGGAATGGCGTTGGAATTGATTTCCTCACCAGCCGAATTCTTGCCGGTGATAGAATACTTTTCGCCGTCTTTATTCAGTACCAGCGGTTCATTTTTAGCATCCTTCAGGTCGCTGTTCTTCAGATAGTCCGGGAACAGGGCCTGCAAGTCAGGTGGCAAAGTGCCTTTATCCAGCTTGTACAGGGCGACGGCCTGGTCGGCGGTCATCAGGTCATTCTTCAATTTGGCATCCCGGGCTTTGGCCCCGGCGCCGTCTATGGACGGTATCAGCATGGTGGCCAGAACGCCCAGGATGACCGTTACGGCAATGACTTCAATCAGGGTGAAGCCGCCGTTCCTCTTTTTCGTCCTTGAAGAACGAAACAATCTGTTTTTACTGTTCTGCAACAAAAGATCCCTCCGGTCTCATTGATATGCCGGCATCTGCGTCATGACCGAAAACAACGGCGATATCATGACGGCGATGGCCGCGAAGACCACCGTTGCGATGATCATAACCAGGAGCGGCTCCAAAATGGTCTTGAGTTCCCGGATCCTCTGCATGAGTTCCTGCTCGCGGATCTCAGCCGCTTCCGACAGCATTTGGGACAAGTTGCCTGAGTTCTCGCCAATCCGGAGGAACTCCAGTGTCACATGGCTGAACAGATTGCCTGCCTGGGTTGCTGACGCGGCGATTCCGAGGCCGCGGAGGATGCCATCGGCAAACCGGTCCGCCTGCAGCCGCATCTCCCCGTCTTCCACCGTCCTCACCGCGAGGCGTATGGCTTCAGGGAGCGCGGTGCCGCTCCGGAGGAGCAGGGCCAGCATCTTTACGAACCGCACCTCCAGATAGGGGCGGTGCAGCCCGCGGATACCCGGCAATCTGCAAACCAGGGATACGAGTTCCTTCCGTTTTTGGTATAGGGCTTTTCCGGAAACGATCAGGACGGCCGCAAGAGCCAGAAAGTGCCGCCCTACCAATCGCTTCAGGAAAAGCAGATGCCGCAAAAGCTGTGTTTCCGGAACACCCAGGGATGCGTACAGGGTCGTGAACATCGGGAGCAGTTCCACGCTGAAAAAAATCACTGTCGCGCAGGAGACAACTATCAGAAAAGCAGGATACGCCAGGATACTGCGTACATATTTGCACAATTTGTCTTGCCGCCTGTAATAATCGGACAATGCCTTCAGCACTGCATTCAATTCGCCTCCCAGCTCACCAGCTTCGACAACGGCGATGCTTTGGGGGGGAAAGACGCGCGTCTGTTTCTGCATGGCGCCGGAAAGCGGAAGGCCCTTTTTCAGACCCGCACTCAGACGGCGGGAAACATCACAGAGCTTTACGTTCGGTCCGGAACTCATCACATCCAATGCCTGCGCAATGGAAATTCCTGCTTCCAGCAGCGTGTAGAGCTGCTGAAAGAATTTGGCCCTTTCTTTGTGGTTGATCGTCTTGCCGGCAAAAAAGGCGGAATCCCTCCAGGAGGACCGCTCCACCTTTTCAATTCCGATGACATAGCCATAGTTCGCACGGACGAAGTCAGCAACTTCCCGTTCCGAGTCCGCAAATATTTCTCCGGAACAGGTTTTGCCGGCGGTGCTGCGGGCCCGCCATCGGAACTGCCGCAATGTGTCTCACCTCCTTTTGCCTTTCCAAGTATCACGATACCAGAGAAGGCCGGGAAAAGATAGAGTAATTTTCGGAAAATTGCAAAAAGTTATCCACAGATTTGCCATTTTTTCCTTTTTTTTCGCAAAACGCAGGTACGACCCCCTTTTTTGGCCCTACTTATCCACAACCATGTGGATAAACAGGACCACCCCCTCCGTACTTCCAGCCCGTCTGCACGGCGCCCTCTCTATCGGCAGCGGCTTTGTGGGCTCCGGGTGAAATTTACAAGGGGAAGGCTGCCACAATTCCTTCATCATGTTCCATGAGCGGTTCCGTCCGGACTTCCTGCAGCAGGGCAAGTTCCGCCGCTGTAATCTTGCGCTCATCCATAGCCATCATCCTCCTCACATCTTGGAGCAAAAGACACGGCCACAGGTATATCCCCCATCGACGAACAGGTTCTGCCCGACAATAAACCGCGCTTTATCGCTTGCCAAAAACAATACGGCATCCGCAATTTCGGAAGGTCTTCCTGTACGGGCCGCCGGTATCATGGAAATCTTTTCTTTGTGTTCCGCTTTGGCAACCGGTGTATTCAAAGACTGCAGCAGGGCCTCTGTTTCAATCAGCCCCGGCCCTACCGCATTGACCCGTATGCCTTTGCGAATCCATTCCAAAGCAAGCCCTTTAGTCAACATCACCACTGCCGCCTTGGAAGCCGCGTATGTCACAGCTCCCGGCCTGGCATTGGCTGCCGCACCGGATGAAATATTGACAATGCTGCCTTGCTTTCCAAAAGTAACCCAATACCGGGCCACTGCTTGGGCCATAAAGAAATATCCTTTCACGTTCAGGTCAAATATGGCATCCCATTCACTTTCTTCCAGATCCAACATAAACCTGGACGGATAGATACCGGCATTGTTCACCAGTACATCAAGCGTTCCCATCGCGGCAGCCGCTTGTTTTACAATGGTAGCAGCGGCGACCGGTGCTTGCCGCAGGTCAGCTGTCACGCCGTACACTTTCGAAGGAAACTTCCGTTTCCAGTCAGTCATCGTCTGTTGCAGCAAGTCCGGATTGAAATCTACCAGAAATACAGCAGCGCCATTTTGCAAAAACTGTTCCGCAATGGCTTTACCGATACCTGCAGCCGCACCTGTAACCAGTACCCCTTTTCCAGCAAAGGAAATCTCCATCTCCACCGCCTCCTCAATTACAAAGCACACGCTTCACCCGCAATTTAAAATCCCGGGAAATGGCCGGGAACCAACAGTAATGGTTGCGCATTTGATGCCCAAGCTTAAACATTATAATATTATAACTTTAACTTTAATTTTAATGTACTATTGTCCTCGAAAATGTCAATAAAAAATAAAGTTACTCTGTCTTTTCACAGACGGAATAACTTTATTTGTTTCGGTTTTTACAACTTATATTATTTTATCTTGTATACTGTACACGATATTTCCAGTGTTGCGTTTCTGTATAATATGTCATGTATTCATACATCTTTCCCAGCGCATCGTATGCGCTCCGTCTAATATGAAGAAGCGGCGCTCCGACAGGCAGGTCCAGCTTGGCTGCCACAATCTTGCCGGCTTTGACAGCCCCGATCTCTTCCCGGACGGCATAAAGGTAAAATCCCTGCCGGGCCAGAAACATGGGCATGTCTTCTATGTCGCCGGCTTCTTTCACAGCTTCCACGGACAAATCCCGCACATAATGTACCAAGTATTGAAACGGATGGTTATTCATGATTCGGACCCGTTCTACAAGCACCACTTTTTCATCCGGTGCCGTTTCCAACAGGTTTGCCACCTTCGAGGGCGGCACGATTTCACGAATTCCGATCACTTTACAGACCACCTTGTCCGACTTCTTCATCAGCTCCATGCGAAACCCGCCCAGCACAGCCGACTGCCAGCTGTTACGGTTTGCCACGAAGGTGCCCTTGCCGGCTTTGCGGATAATGAGTCCGTCATTTTCAAGCCGCCCCAAGGCCTGGCGGACCGGGGCGCGGCTGACGCCATATTCTTTCTGCAGTTGCAGTTCCGTCGGCAGCAGGCCGTCTTCCTTGTATATGCCCGTTACAATCTTTGCTTTTAAATCCGTATAGATTCTGGCATTCAGCGAAACATCCATCGTTCTAATCTGACCCTTCTTATAATCTTCTTGTATTTGATTATAACAGATTTTACGGTTTAACATAACTGTTTTCGTGAATCCGTATCCTTTTCGCTATTTTTCCTTGTTATGGATGAAAGACTGGTGCGTGCGCATAAAAAACCTGCCATCATACGATGGCAGGTCCCTTGTCTCGTTATCGGGGATTCATCGGGACGTATTCCTCCTCACTGTCGGGGCGGACGCGGCACTTTTACCCGTTTCCCCGGCTTTCCCCTCTCCGGTGCCCCTGCCGCTGGCGGCAGACGTGGCAGCGGGGTCGCCCAACGCTTCCGGGTTCATCAGCCAGCGCCGTACGGAAATGTAGTAGGCGTGGTACGGTTTTCCGTCCGGACCCTTGACCAGGGCCGGGTTGCGGTATGATTCGTGAAGCTGGATATGCATGTCGCCCTGTTCCCAGTCGAAGCTGGTGAACCGGTACTGGAGCTGCTTGTCCTTCGTCTGGAAACTCTGCACGGACGGAGCACCGTTACGGGGCGGCCCGAAAAGACCTGTCAGGTTTGTGACGGCATCCTTCATGAATGACTGTGCGATTGCCTCGTCATCCGTCTGGAACAGATATTCCAGGCTCTGTATTTTGCCGTAGTGCAAGCCGGCGTAGATTTTTTCATCCACATGGTTCACGACAGGCTGCGATGTGATGTCCACGACTTCATCCAGCTCAATGCGCTGCGGTGTCTCCTTGACGGTCCGCCACTGCTTCCGTTTCCCGGACAGGCGTTTGCGGAACACCTCCACCGGGTCCGTGAGCTGCACTTTGTAGAAGCCTTCCGGCACGGTCGTGACCGCCGTCAGCGCCGCCTGGTAATCAGCGCCGCCTTTCGCCTGGGCCGGCTGCGACGCCAGAATCAGGAATGCAGTGAAGAAGGCTGTCAGGACGGTACCCAGACGGCCTGTGCTATGGTGTTTCATGATACAGGCTCCTTTGTATAATTGACTGGTTTTACAGTTTAATTATACCTGCCGCAGCCTGCCTGTTCTGCAAACTTTTTGTTACAAGCAGGAAGGATTTTCCGCCTGCCTGAGGCAGCGTTCAGACGACCTGGAAGATGAAGAACTTCAAATAAAACGTTTCGGGCACGTTCCATAACACAGGGTGATCCGGTGCCTGTTGGCGCACTTCCACCTGACGGAGGGAGACGCCCGCTTCCTGCGCCGCGTCGCGCAGCATTTCGATGAACAGTTCCTCCGTCATGAAGTGGGAACAGGAACAGGTGGCCAGGTAGCCGCCGCGGGGCAGCAGTTTCATGGCCTTCCGGTTGATGTCCTTGTAACCCCCCGTGGCATTGTGCACGGTCTTGCGCGATTTTGTGAAGGCCGGCGGGTCAAGGATGATGAAGTCGTAGTCCCTGCAATGGGACGCCTCCAATTCGTCCAGCAAAGCGAAGACATCGGCCTGCCGCACGTCCATGACATCAGCCACGCCGTTCTTTTCCGCGTTGGCCTTTGCCATTTTGCAGGCTTCGGCACTCACATCGACGGCGGTCACATGCGCCGCACCGCCTTTGGCCGCATTGAGGGCGAAGGACCCCGTATGGGTGAAACAGTCCAGGACGTGCTTGCCTCCGGCGATACGCGCCACAGACCGGCGGTTGTACTTCTGGTCCAGGAAGAAGCCCGTCTTCTGGCCGTTTTCCACGTCCACGTCGTACAAAATGCCGTTTTCGTCAATGGTCGTGATGCACGATGCCGGCACCGGCCCTCCCGCCAGGGGATACCACCCTTTCCCCTGTTCCAGCCCTTCCAGGACCCGGATTTTGACATCGTTGCGCTCGTAGATGCCGGACACGGTCTCGCCCATGTCCCGCAGGACTTTGACCATGAGCGGGAACAGGACATCTTTCCGCACCTCGATGCCCAGCGACAACGTCTGGGTCACGAGGATGTCGTTATAACGGTCCACCGTCAGTCCTGGGAACTGGTCCGCTTCGCCGAAGACGAGGCGGCAGCAGCGGAAATCTTTGCCAGGCATGACTGTGCGGCGGTAGGCGAAGGCGTACTGAAAGCGGCGTTCCCAAAAGGCGGAGTCAAACTTGTCGTTCGTGTTGCTGGACAGGATGCGGACGCGGATTTTGGAATGGTCGTTCACGAATCCCGTACCCAGGTATTTGCCTTTCTGGTTCACTACATCGACCAGGTCGCCGTTTTCATAGGTCCCTTCGACCTTCGTCACTTCTTCGCCATACACCCAGGGGTGGCCGGGACGGACGGTCCGTTCGGCCTTCTTCGTGATGTAGAATTTCGGATAGGTGCGCATGGTTGCTCCTTAATGCTTCGCCGTATCGGCATCGGGCGGTTTCCCGCTGCCGTCGTTCATGAGGAACAGCAATCCGTCGTGGTACTGCTTCCAGAACGGAGCGAAGACTTCCTTCAGGATCTTGTCCGATATATCGCTGTTGACGGGCTCGGCAATCCCTTGGAAAATCAGGTTGAACCGATCCAGGAAGGCCTGCATGGCCAGGGTGTTGAAAATCCTGCCCATGGTGATTTCATCCAGGTGCAGGGGGATGAACCCGTCGTCCCGCAGGGCCTCGTAAGCCTTGGCGGCATCCACGCGCTTTTCCACCTGGTCCGCCACATTGCGGCGGATCAGGCTGTCTGCCAGTTCCTGCTGCCGCTCATTGACGATGCGGAAGCGCTGTTCCATATTTTCGCGTTGCAAATCCGTCAGATCGGCCCAGGCGGCGTTCTTTTCGTCGAAGGCTTGCTTCAGCAGGGCCAGCTCCTCGCGCATATAGTGATACAGGGCCAGTGAGCCTAAAGGCACCGAGTAACCCCGCAGGTGGAGGCGCTGGGGGACCAGCAGGTTCCCCTCCATCCGTTTGAGGCTCGCCGCAATATCCTTGACAGCCTCCTGGTCCTTCTTTTTCTGCATGAACTCGTTCAGGTAGCCCTTATGGCTCAATGCCCGGACGATCTCCTGCGCATATTTTTCTGCCTGATGCATGTCTCTAAAACCTTGCTTCCTTTTTAAATTTGTGCGCCACAGGCCTTATTTCAGCTTGTCATACTTGGCCTGCTCAATCTTGTAGACATCGTTCCCCTCGATGTCGATGCCCACGATGGCCGGGAAATCGACCACTTCGTAGCGGCGGATGGCTTCCGGTCCCAGATCTTCGTAGGCAATCATGGTCTCACTGCGGATGGACTGGGAGATGACCGCCGCCGTGCCGCCGATGGCGATGAAATAAACGGCATGGTGCTTTTTGCAGGCTTCCACAACGGCGTCATTGCGCAAGCCTTTGCCGATCATGCCTTTCATGCCCTGCTCAATCATGGTGGGCGTGTACTTGTCCATGCGGCCGCTCGTCGTCGGACCGGCACTGCCCACGATTTCACCAGGTTTGGCCGGCGTGGGGCCTACATAGTAGATGACCTGGTCCTGAACGTCGAAGGGCAGCTTTTCGCCGCGCTGCAGGGCTTCGTACATACGCTTGTGCGCAGCGTCGCGGGCCGTGTAGACAGGTCCCGTGATGCGCACGAAATCTCCGGCATGCAGGTCCTTCACGACCTCTTCCGTCAAAGGCGTCGTAATGTTCTTGATTTCAGCCATAATCCTTTCCCCCTTCTCAAAGTACCGCTTCCGCACGGCGCGCCGCATGGCAGTTGAAGATGACCGCGCAAGGCAGTCCGCCGATATGGGTCGGGGCGTATTCGATGTTCACGGCCAGGGCCGTCGTCGTGCCGCCCAGGCCGGCCGGGCCGACACCGGTCCTATTGACCAGTTCCAGCAGTTTGTCTTCCAGTTCGGCATATTGCGGATTGGCGTTGTGTTCGCCAATGTTGCGGGCCAGAGCATATTTAGCCAGCTCCGTGGCCTTTTCCGCATTGCCGCCGACACCCACACCGACCGTAACGGGCGGGCAGGGGTTCGGGCCGGCCGTCTTGACGGCTTCCAGCACGAAGTTGATGACGCCGTTCAGTCCATCGGCCGGTTTCAGCATGCGCAGCTGGGACATGTTCTCGCTGCCACAGCCTTTCGGGAGGACGACGAGGCGCACCTTGTCGCCAGGCACGATGCGGCAGTGGATGATGGCCGGCGTGTTGTCCTTCGTGTTCTTGCGTTCGAAAACCGGGTCGTCCACGGACGATTTGCGCAGGTAGCCGTCGGTGTAGCCTTGGGCCACGCCCCTGTTGATGGCGTCCCACAGGTCGCCGCCCGTAAAGTGCACGTCCTGGCCGATATCGATGTAGACCACCGTCAGGCCGGTATCCTGGCACATGGGGACGGCTTTCTTCGTCGCCAGCCGGGCGTTTTCGATGATGGTGTCCAGAACTTGCCGTCCCAGCGGGGACTCTTCCTTCGTTTCCGCCTGTTCCAATTTGGACAGCACACTCGCCGGCAGGTAGTAGCACGAGTCAATGCAGCATTTGGCAACGGCATCGGTCACTTTTTTTACGTCGATTTCACGCATGATCTGTTCCTCCTGTTCCGTCTCTTTTCTGAATCAAGGGAGCCTGGCTCCCGGATGGTCATTATTTATATTTTAATCTATTTGCCGCAAATATGCAAAAACCCGCCGGAACCGGATCCGGCGGGTCGGTCTGCTGAAAAATCCGGGCAGCCGTCACCCGGTCATTCTTCCATGGGGACGCCGTTGACACGCAGGTACGTGCTGCGACGGATTTCTTCGGGATCTCTCTGCTCGCGGGCCACCCCTGTGCCCATCGCCGCTTTGGCGACGGCAGCCGCGACCGCGGGAGCCACGCGCTTGTCAAAGGCGTTGGGGACGACGTAATCCTCCCGCAGCTCGTTTTCCGGAATCAGTTCGGCAATGGCATGGACGGCGGCCACCTTCATGGCTTCATTAATTTCGCGGGCCCGGACGTCGATGGCGCCACGGAACACGCCAGGGAACACGTTGACGTTGTTGACCTGGTTCGGCGTATCACTGCGGCCGGTGCCGGCCACTCTGGCTCCGGCGGCTTTCGCTTCGGCATAGCTGATTTCCGGTACCGGGTTGGCCATGGCAAAGACGACGGGGTCCTTGGCCATGGAACGGATCATGTCCTGCGTAAAGGAACCGGGTGCGGACACACCGAGCAGGACATCGGCCCCCTTCACGATATCGGCCAGCCGGCCTTTGCGTCTTTCCTTGTTCGTCACTTTGGACAGGGCTTCCTGCACGCGGTCCAGGGGACGGCCGTTGTTGTCGCAGCCTTCGTAGAGGGCGCCGTGGTGCAGCATGACGATGAGGTTTTCCGCCCCGGCGTCCACCAGCAGGCGGCCGATGGCCGTACCGGCGGCACCGGCACCGTTCAGAACGATCTTCGCCGTGCGGATGTCCTTCTTGACCAGACGCAGGGCGCCCATGACGGCGGATACGCAGGCAATGGCCGTACCGTGCTGGTCGTCGTGGAACACGGGGATTTCCAGTTCCTTCTTCAGTTCGTCTTCAATGTCGTAGCACTTCGGCGACTGGATGTCTTCCAGATTGATGCCGGCATAGTTGCCCTGCAGCGCCTTGACGATGACGACGAACTTGTCCTTGTCCGTCTCGTCGATGCAGACGGGCACGGCGTCCACGGCACCGAAGCGTTTGAACAGGGCGGCCTTGCCTTCCATGACGGGCATGGCGGCACGGGCGCCGATCTTGCCGAGGCCCAGGACACGGGTGCCATCCGTGCAGATGGCGACCATGTTGCCGCGGCAGGTCAGGTCGAAGGAGCGGTCCGCCTCTTCCTTGATGGCGAGGCACGGAGCCGCTACGCCCGGCGTGTAAGCGACGGCCAGGTCATGGTCGTTCTCCAGGGGCACCTTGCCGTGTGTTTCAATCTTACCGTTGTATTTGAGGTGCAGCTGCATCGATTCTTCGCGCAAATCCATTTCTGTTTCCTCCTTCGGATAAAAAAAATAGTAGCATAGAAGGGAATTAGTGTATGCTACTATTTTATACAATATATAGTTTAAATGCAAGACCCAGAATGTAAATATTTTGTGGAATCCCTTCGGGGCAAAATCGCGGGTCCGGAAATAGTGTATGCTGTTTCCCTTCCCTGTCACACCGTATAAAAGTCCACCCGGGGCTTCCGTCCTTTGCTGAGGGTCAGCACGGCGAATCCGGCCCGGCTGCCGTCCCGCGGGCGGGACGGACTGCCGGGATTGACGATCCACACGCCGTCCTGTTCCTCAAAAACAGGGCGGTGGATATGGCCAAAAATCACGATGTCCTGTTCCAACTTGCGGGCCCACCAGAAGAGCTGGTTGATGTCGCGCGCATCGCCCACGTACAGATTGCCGTGGGTGACCCAGACCTTGCAGCCTTCCCACTCCAGGAAGGCATCCGGCTTAGCTGTCACCGGTCCGTGCAGGGCGTCGCAGTTGCCGCAGACGCGGCAGACCGGGAGGCCTGTAGCCTGCTCCAGCAGGTTCGCGTCATCGGCGAAATCGCCGCAATGAATCCACCGTTCCACCGGGGGGGTCACAGCCAGCACTTTGCGGATGGAGGCTGCGTCGCCGTGGGTATCACTGATGATTCCTATTTTCATGGTCCCGTTCTATCCTCACTTGATCTTCTTCCAATTGGCGATGAGTTTTTTCAGCGCCTTACCGCGGTGGCTGATGCGGTTCTTCTCTTCCTGCGTGGCTTCGCCCATGCCCTTGTGCAGTTCTGTGGACCAGACCAGGGGATCGTAGCCGAATCCGTTCTCCCCCAGGGGTTCATGGAGCAGCAGCCCGTCGCAGCAGCCGTCCGACTCGGCGACAATCCTGCCATCGGGATTCGCCACGGCCAGGGCACAACGGAAGCGGCAGGTCCGTTTGACCTGGAACTTCATCTGCTGCAGGAGTTTGTTGTTGTTCTCCTCGTCCGTCGCCTTTTCCCCTGCATAGCGGGCGCTCCGCACGCCGGGGGCGCCGTCCAGGGCCTTCACTTCGAGGCCCGAATCGTCGGCGAGGCAGTATTCGTGCAGGTTTTTCGCATAATAAGATGCCTTGAGCTTCGCGTTGGCCGCGAAGGTATGGCCCGTTTCATTGGGCTCTACGAGCTGGGGATAGTCGGCCAGGCATTTGACCGTGACAGGCAGGTCCTTCAGCATTTCCTTGAACTCTGCCGTCTTCCCCAGATTATGTGTGGCAATGACCAGTGTATCCATGGGAACCTCCTTTTGGCTGGCGGTCCGGCGGGCCGGTCCCATCGTGCCGTCCCGGGCCGCGTCACATTCACCGGCGCTTACTGGAGGAGCGCCTGCATTTCTTCACGCGGAATCAGGATGTTTTCCTTGTTGTGGAACAGGGCCATACGGCCGCGGCGTTCCACATACAGGGCAATTTCCACGTCGGGCAGTCCCTGAACAGCTTCCGCGGCGGTCTTGCGGCCGTTACGGGGCGTCACTTCGAGGGTGACCGTCAGATGGGACGCTTCGCCGCCCGGTACCAGGCGGGCTTCGAAATAATCATCCGTACGGGGTGCGGCGGGATGGTTGACACGGCCGCGCATCAGGGCGCCGTCGTACTGTTCGTCGGGCAGGTAGACGCGCACGAAGGCATCCAGGAAGATGGCTTCGTTGCTGCCGGTGTTCTTGTAGGGCACATCGAAGGAGAAAACGACCTTGTCGTCCGTCCGGGAAACCAGGGCGGCCTTGGTCCGCCTGCCCTTATAGAAGACGAGCCGCTTGTCGTCCGCGGCGTGGGAGCGGATCAGATGCAGGGTGAACAGTGCGACCAGGACGATCAGCACCACGATAACTGCTGACACTATCATCTATATGCCTCCCTCAATCCTTATTATAGTTCTTGATGATGCAGATCGGCGTCTTCTGGCTGGCGTTGCCGAAGGGGTTGTCAATCAGGATCTGTGACACTTTGGCGGGATCCACGCCTTCGGTCCAGCCGATGATGGCGGCGCGCTTCAAATCATTGACGTCGGCAATGACGGCACCGTAAACACCGCATTCCTTCTTGATGGCACTGACCACTTCGAAGGGCTTCACCGGCCCGTAGACGATGTGCTTGTCATAAGGCGGCATGGTGCCCGTCACGTCGTCAATCAGGCGGGCCTGATAGCCGGCGAGCTGATAGAACACGCCGCGTCTGCCCAGCACCTTGGTGATGGCGCCAACCAGGAAAGCACCTAGCACGCGGGCGCTGCTCTCCGTGTCGATGAGGGCCTGCATGCAGTACCAGCCGCTGATGCTGCCGTAAGACGGGAAGAAATGGCACAGGATCTTGGCCAGCCAGCCCGGCTTGAATTCCTCGCACCGTTTGGCCATGCCCTGCGTGATGGCGACCACGCTTTCTGCGGAACAGATTACGTCGTTGGGGCCGAATTTGCCCTTGCCGTACTCCTTGATTGCGTCCACAATGTTGTCCCGCGACGTCAGGATACGCGTCGGAATGGGAACGATTTCATAACTCATAAGCTCATCCACCTCTGAAAATTACGCTTCTGTCCGCCCGCATCACACCCGGTCTGCGTCCCGGTCCTGCTCGTACAAGGCCTGTATGCGGCTGAACCAGGGTTCGCCGATGCGGGTGATTTTGCCATTCTTGTCCGTAAATACGTTGACCGTGTCGGCCTCGACCAGCACCTTCCCTGTCGCCACGTGCACGACTGCATAGGAAAAGTGCAGCTTCGCGCGGTTGAACCCGGCGAGCGTCGTCCGCACCTCGTATTCATCGTCAAATCGGGCGGAACGGATGTACCGCACATGGATTTCCCGGATGGGGAACAGCATCCCTGCGGCCATCATCTCGTTCAGGTCGACGCCGCAGGCCCGCAGATAGGCCACACGGCCCATCTCCAGCCAAGGCAGGTAACGCGAATGGTAGACCACGGCCATGAGGTCCGTCTCTTCGAAGCGGACCCGGTCACGAATTGCAATCATAGATACCTCCGTTCCCCTTTGCCGGGGTTATAGATTAACTATAATATTATATCAAAAAGATGTCTAAAAGTACACTGCCGGAAAGGGAAACCCGGCCGGTTCCACGGCCACCACCGTGAGACGGCCGCTGGCGACACGGAATTTCACCTCAAGACCGGCGAACCTGAAGCCGTACACCCGGTCCGGGTCATCCTGGTAATGGGGCCGCGGGTCCTCCCGCAGCACACCCAGCAGGGCATCCCGTTCCGCTTCCGGTACCTGCGCCAGCAGAGCGGGCGGGAACACCACTTCCAATTCCCGGAAGGGCGTCGTGTCCGTAAATCCGCCCGTTGCCTCGCTGTGGCTGTCCACGGCCGGCAGGTAGGGCTTGATGTCCAGAATCGGCGTGCCGTCCATCAGGTCGATGCCGGACACATGGAGCACCGGTCCTTCGGCCGTATCCAGTTCGACCCGTTCCAGGCGCACGGACGAAAGGCCGATGCCGTTCGGCCGGAATGGCGAACGCGTCGCAAAGACGCCCATGCGCACGTTGCCGCCCAGCCGGGGCGGACGCACCGTGGCCGCCCAGCGGGAGCGCCGTGCTTCCGAAAAGTACCAGATGAGCCACAGGTGGCTGTATCCCCCGATACCGCGCAGCGCTTCCGCCTGTGCGTATTCCTTCGTGAAGACAATGCGCCCCGTCAGCGCTGGCACGACTCCGCTCTGCCGGGGAATACCGAACTTCGTCGGAAACGCTGTCCGGATATGGGCGATGGGATGCATGACGATGGCCTCCCCGTCCTGTCGTTTGAAATCCATACGGTCTTCCCGCCTTTCCTTTGTATCTCCTGGTTTATTATAGCCTGTCCGCTGATTCTGCAAAAGGGTATTAATTGTATGGAAATTGCGAAAAAGTCGTCATAAATAGTTACATTTCATAAAAACTTCACAAACATTACCGTTTTTGAACACAATTAAAATCGCGGATAAGGTATAATAAAGCTGTCAAACGAAGTTATATCCCCAATAACCGTTTGACGTATCCCCAGGTAATTTTGTGGCAGCGATGTTCCCCTACGTCGTTGCCGGAAAAACAGAATTACCGATTGTTCTTCAATCATCTCCCTTATCCTTATGCTTCCCCAGCATAAGGACCCCTAAACCGAGATCCCTGAAAAGGGCAAAAAACTCCGTGCTTCTCCGCACGGAGTTTTTTGCGTTTCAGGACATTTTTATACACAAAAATACATCTACTAACCAAAAACAGGTATTTTTTGTACTTACAATTTAAAATCCATTCCAAGGCGCCCGCCGGCGCCTTGTTTTTTTGCGCCGCCGCACGGCTCAGCGCGTTCCCAGATAGATGTTGCTGCGGGCCACGCTCAGGTGCAGCTGGCGTTCCGCGAGGTCCGTAATGCGTTCCGGCGTGCGCAGTTTTTCAACCTGCAGTTTGAGACGCGCGTTGTCGTTCATCAATCGGCTTTCCTGCATCTGCAGCGTCACGAGCTGGTTGCCGGTCCGGACCAGTGCGGCGCTGCGGACGATGGCACCGACATACAGGAGGCCGAGGATGGCCGCCAGGACGATCAGGTGGCGGCGCAGCAGCTTATAGCTGCGTCCCGGGTTGCGGTACGGGACGAAGACGCCCGCTTCCTTGTCCCACATGACCATCTGCCCGCTCCGCAGGTTCTGCCTGCGCACTTTCAGGGCCGTATTGCCGTCTGTTCCCGGAAATTCCCGATACGGTGCCGCATTTCGTATGCCCGCCATTTTCACACCTCTTTCCTATGATTCCGATGCAGGCTCTGCACATACAGCTCCAGCCATTTCTGCACGAAGGCCAGCTCTGCCGGCTGCAGTTCCTTCAGGTCCGCGACCACGCGGAGCATGTCCGGGTTATCCCCCAGCATATCCCGGGCCGCCTCGCCACGGGTCCGCCCGCACACCAGCCACTCCAGGTCATACCCCATGTTGCCGATGGCTTCAATCACATCGACAGGGACGCCGCTGTCGCCGTGTTCGATGGAGGAAATCTGCGACTGGGTCCGCGCTTCCGCACGGGGTCTGCCCAGGGCCTTGGCCAGCGCCAGCGCAAATTCGCCCTGGTTCAAGCCTTCGCTGAGCCGGACCTGCCGGATGCGGTCATGGATGGTTTTCCCCCGCGCGGGACCGGCCTTCCGCTTCCGTGCGGCGGAAGGGGCCTGTCTTTTCCTCGTAACCATAGCGGCAGCCCTCCTCGTTTACATTCCTTATTATAATACATTATATTGTAAATTTCAATACTTTTTATATATTTTACATGAAAATATCCTTATCTTTATTTGAATTCAATATATTTATATCAATTTTAAATTCATTTATATCTTATTTTTATATATCAGATTCTGACCGCAGGACAAAAAAACGGCTGACGGACAACCTATCCGTCAGCCGTACAGATTTCGGCGGGGCGTAAAAAAGCAGGACCGCCTGTCCGGCGGTCCCGCGTATTTTTTCTGGTGCGCCTGAGAGGAATCGGACCTCCGCACCCGGTTCCGGAGACCGGTGCTCTATCCACTGAGCTACAGGCGCATGTGGGATTACCATGCTATTATAGCACAGAACCGGCAGTGTCGCAAATATTTTACACACAGGCCGCCGGCATTTGTTATAATGAGAAAGATATCGAAAGGAGATTGCCATGGAATACAGCGAAACGGAAGCCCATTTTCTGGTCTGTCCCCATTGCGGACATCGCTTTTTACAGAAACTGAAGGTGAATTTCAACACAGCGGATCACCCGGAAGACAAAGCCGCCGTGCGGAACGGCTCCGCCTTCGTCGTCCGCTGCCCCCGGTGCGGCCATGAGTGGCACCTGCACTACTCCTTCTTCTACGACCAGCCCGAAGACCTGCTGGCCGTCTACTGTCTCACGGAAGACAAGGATGCCGCGTCCGTCGCCGACGCCATCCGCCGCAACACACTGCCACCGCAGGCCCGGCCTTCCGTTGTGCCCCGGTGGCAGCAATACACGTGGCGCGTCGTCCGCACGGAAGAGGAATGCCGGGAAAAGCTCGCCATTTTTGATGCCGGCCTGGACGACCGCTGCATCGAACTCTTCAAAGTCTTCATTCTGAACCAGCTGCAGGCCCAGGCGCCAGACTTCCATGCCGACGAGGTCTGGTTCGCACGCAATCCGGACAAGCCCGCCGGGGACCCCGCCCCGTACGTGTTCACCATCGTGGACCTGAAGACCAACCAGGTGGCGCAGACGCCCTTCGACGATGCCATCCGCCCGCTCTATGACCAGATAGCCGTCAATTTCGGCGACGACATGGAGCGCCTCTTCTCCCGGGAACCGGTCATCGACCTGACCTGGGCGCGGAACTGCCTGGACGCCATCCAGACCAAGAACTGAACAAAAAAGCCAAGAAATAAGACAGGCGTCTGCCGAAGGAACCATTTCCCGGCAGACGCCTGTCCTGTCTTTGTCTTGTTGTTTGCAGCTGCCGTGCTTCAGGCCTTGTCGGCGGCAAAAAAGTCACGGAGTTCGGCCAGGGAATTAACGATCTGCAAGGGGCGGGCCGCTTCCAGCTCCGCCGGCGTGCCATACCCGTAGGTGACGCCGATGGCCGGCAGTCCCTGCTGGCGGGCACCGACGATGTCGTGGGATTTGTCCCCCACCATGATGGTGCCTGCGCGGTGGTCCGTCAGGCCCAGGCGGCGCAGGGCTTCGCCGATGACCTCATCCTTGTGCGAGCCCGTTTCGTCCATGTGGGCGCCGACCATCTCGGCAAAATAGCTGTCCAGGCCGAAATGCTGCAGAATGATGCGCACAAACCGTTCCGGCTTGGACGAAGCGACGCAAAGGGTGCGCCCCGAGTCCCGCAACCCCTGCAGGAGCCGGCCCACACCGGGAAACGGTTTGTTCTCAAAAAGGCCGACCGTTTCATAGCGTTCCTGGAAATAGCCGGTGGCCTGCTTCGCCGTCGCATAATCATAGCCGGCGTATTGCATGAACTGTTCCGTCAGCGGCGGGCCGATGAAGAGCTCCAGCTTCTTCAGGTCCGGTTCGGGCCGGCCCATTCTGGCCAGGGCGTACTGGACGGATTTGGTGATTCCCTCGCCCGACGCGGTCAGCGTGCCGTCGAGGTCAAATAAGATCGTATGGTACATAGGGAAATTTCCATTCCTTGTATCGGGATTGCCGCTCCTGCAGATCACTCTCCCTGTACGACGGGCTTCCTGAAAGGTTCCTTGTCGACCAGGCGTACCACGAAGAGCGTGATGAGGCAGATGAGCCATTCAAAGTAGATGACGTGCGGGAAGATACGGATGGACGGAATGAAGGTCCAAGCCACAAGGCCAAGGATACCCACCAGGGTCGTCCAGAAGGCCGTGTTCTTGCGGCACAGGCCGGGTGCGTAAATAGTGCACAGGAAGACCAGTGTGAAGGCCGTCGTCAGGGACAGGCCGACCATCATCATTTTCACGATACCGACCATGTTGAAGGCCATCCACAGCGTGACGATCCCAATCAACAGGACGATGACGCGGTTCGCCCGCAGGTATTTTTCCCGGGAGATGTCCGGATTGATGAACCGCTTGTAGATATCCTGCGAAACGAGCGTGCTGGCATTCATGAGGATGGTGCACGCCGTCGACACGTCGGCCGCCCACAGGGCTGCCAGCGTCAAGCCCGAAGAGAAGGGGTCCAGGCTCATGACGATCTGGGGCAGGGCCTTCGTCGGATTGATGTCAGGGAATTCCGCAATGGCCGCCATGCCCAGCATCGCAGACAGGAAGCCGATTGGGAAGATGAGCAGGCCCGCCAGGAAGAAGCCTTTGCGGGCGGAAGAGACGTCTTTCGCGCTGCAGGCGATCTGTACGGGTCCGGCAGAAATGGCCTGCGTCGTCATGACCAGGATCCAGCCGAAGAGCATGATGCCTGTCAGCCCGCCTACGGGGCTCATCCAGTCCAGTCCGGACACGGCGGGCAGTTTCGCCTCGATGCCGGCCAGGCCGCCGTCACGGGCCAGGATGCGGAACAGGGAGTACAGGATGCCGAGGTAGATGATGGCTACGCTCAGCAGGTTCGAAAGGCCCGACGACCAGAGGCCGCCGATGGCCGTGATGCCGATGAAGACGATGGCGCTCGTAATCATGCCGGCGCGCATGGAGAACACATCCGGCATCAGGGACGACAGAATGGCGCCGCCCGCGACGTACTGCAGCGACGTGATGCAGATTAGGATGACGGACAGGCCGATGACACTGATGATGCGCGCCTTTTTGTCGTAGCAGCGCTCGAACAGCTCCGGAATCGTCGTGCAGTTGAGGGCGCGATACTTGCCGGCTGCCACGAGGCCCATGATGATGGCGCCGATGGCCCAGGCGCCGTTATACCAGCCGGCGGACAGGCCGAGCTTGGTGGCGCTTTCGGCCACGCCTACCGTAGAGGCGGCACCGACGGCCATGCCCGTGGTGCTGACAGCGACCAGCCAGGGGCCGAATTTGCGTCCGGCGAACAGATATTCCATAGGGTTCTTTTCCGCCCGGCGTTTGACATAGAACGAAACGCCGAACAGCAGGACGATGTACAAGAGGACGATGGCAAACTGTATGGACATGATGTCTCCTTACTCCTTTACCCGGTTCGCGGCAGTCCCGCGCCGGAAAATATTGTTTGCATCTATTATATGGGCTGCAGTATAATTAGTAAAATAGATAATTTGATTTTTAGTTATTTAATTTTTCGATAGAGGTGACCTCCATGGAGATACGCAACCTGAAGACCTTCATCCTCGTGGCGGAACTGCGGAGTTTTTCCCAAGCCGCCCAGCGGCTCGGCTACTCCCAGTCCACCGTGTCTTTCCAGATCAAGCAGTTGGAAAAGGAGCTCGGTGTCCACCTGTTTGAGCGCATCCATCACGATGTCCTGCTCACGGAGGAAGGCCGCAAGGTGCTCCATTACGCCCATCGCGTCGACCTGCTCCGGCAGGATCTGGACGCCGCCCTGTCCGAAAAGGAACGGATCACGGGCCGCATCACCCTGACCATGGCCTCTTCCCTGGAGCCGCTCTTCTTCGGACCCCTTTTTCCCCGTTTCCGCCGGGACTTCCCGGGAATCTCCCTCAAGGTGAACACGGCGGACGTGCAGGGCATGCTGCAGCAGCTCAACCGGAACACGACGGACCTCATCTTCGCCTTGGAACAGCCCATTTATAATACATCATACGTGCACCTGCAGGAAGTCCGGGTTCCCGTGTGCTTTATCGCCGGCGCCGGGCATCCCCTGGCCGGCCGTAAGGAACTGGTCATGGAGGACCTGGTCCGCTACCCCTTCCTGCTGACAGAAAAAGGCATGAGCTACCGCCGTTACATGGAGGAACAGATGGCGGCCCGCTCGCTGGAAATCGAGCCGGTCCTGGAAACAGGCGAAACACGGCACATCGTGCGCCTCGTCGCCCAGGGTCTGGGCCTGTCCTGCCTCCCGGACTACGCGTTCAGGGAACACGAAAAAACGGGAGAAATCGTCCGTCTGCCCGTGACGGATTTCCACCTGGATGTATGGCTCCAGCTGCTCCGTCACCGGGACAAATGGCTTTCTCCCGCTTTGGAATGTGTCATCGCATTCTGCAAGGAAGTGACCGGTCTGGTCTGACCGTCAGTGGTGCAGGACCGGTTTCTGCGTGTAGTTCGGATTCGTGAAGGGTACGTTCACGGCTTTGGCCACGGCCTCCTTCAAGCCATAGCTGCTGTAGGTGGCACCGGACACCACGGCGGCGCCGGCCACGTCCTGGGACGCGATGATGGCCGGAATCAGGCCGGCCGCGACCTGGTCGAAATAGCGTTTCGAATCCTGGTGGGAAACGACGGTGATGTCCGTGATGTTCCCGCCCCGGACGGTGACCTGTACCTGCGTCGTGCCGCTGAACCCTTTGCCGCTGCCCGTGTAGGTGCCGTCCCGGTAATGCCCCTGCTGCTGCACCGCGACGGACCGCCCGGCCTGAGGCAGGGCCTGTTCCACCGCGACGTTGCCGGCGAAATACAGCCCCGCGATGCCGAGGGCCGCCGTCGTTCCTGCCACAGCCGGGGCCGGGGCGGTCTTCATGTTATCTTTGGGGCAGTGGGACACACACTGGAAGCAGTCGATGCAGTTGCCGGAACGGATGGCATCGGTCTGCGCCAGGTCGAGTCCCATGCTGCATTCCCACGTGCACAGGCGGCAGGAACCGCAGTTCTTGCGCGGCTTGCGGATGGTGAAGAGCCGTTTCCGTGAAACCAGGCTGAACAGGGCGCCCAGAGGACAGAACCAGCGGCAGAAACACCGTTCAAAAACAAGGGAGCCGATCAGGATCATGACGAGGTACGCGCCGCCGACGGTAGCGAACAGGGACAGGTCCTGCCAGCCCCGGGGCGTCGTGTAGACACCGAAGACATACCAGGGGCTCCAGTTATCCGGCAAGGGCATCTGCAGGGACCAGAAGCAGACGAAGATGGCTGCAAGGAAAATGTATTTCACTTTCTGCAGGAACGCCTCCGTCCGGGGCTGCAGGATGACCTTCTTTTTCGTGAAGCGCCGGGAAAAGGCCCAGAGCAGGTCCCCCATGGCCCCGAAAGAGCACAGGAACCCGCAGAAGAAGCGCCCCCACAGGACCGTAACGGGGAACACGGCCGCGAGAAGGGCCACGTCGTACGCCATGCGGTTCCAGTCCCACGTGCCTGCCGCCAGGGCCCGGTACACGCTGCCCACGGCAGAAAAGGCCAGGGAGAAGAGTCCCGGCATGACCAGAAAGGCCGCCAGCTGGATCACGTGGCGGAGAAATTGTATTTTACGTTGCATGAAAATCGTCCTTTCCCAACAGCTGCAGGTTGTCCTTCAGGCCCGGCGTCGCCAGGACATCGTACCCGTCCGTGACGAAGACCCCTTCCCAGCCCTGGCGCTGCAGCACCGGCAGGGCTGCCGCAGCCCCCGTCACAAGAAACGCCGTGGCCAGGGCGTCCAGACGGACCGCCGGCGCACCAGCCAGGGTGACGCTGCACAGGCCGGATTGGGCCGGATTCCCTGTGCGGCAGTCGATGACATGGTGATAGAGCCGGTCCCCGCGCCGCACGTACCGTTCATACGTTCCGGAAGTCACGACGGCCCCGTCGTGTACCGTGAACCGCCCCATAATGCGGTCCGTACCGGGCTGGGGATGGCGGATGCCGACAGGGGCGGATCCGCCCAGGATCCACACGGTGCCGCCCAGATCAATCAGGGCTTCCGTGACTCCCCCTTCCAGCAGGATGTCCCGCACCCGGTCCGCCGCAAATCCCTTGGCGATGCCGCCCAGGTCGATCTGCTGGCCCGGCCGCCGCAGCATGACCTCCCCCGTTTCCGGCCGGAGCAGGACGTCCGCGTCGTCCACCAAATCCAGTGCCGCCCGGACGGCTGCCTCCGCAGGAGGGATTCCCGACGCCAGGGCCTGGCGCCAGAGCGCCGTCAGGGGACCGGATGTGACGGCAAAGGCGCCGCCCGTCATGGCAGCGCAATCCTTTGCCTCGCGGAGCAGGGCCATCGTGTCCGGCTTCAGGGGTGTCCAGGTCCGGCCGGCGGCGCGGTTCAGGCGGGAAACCTCACTGTCCTCCTTGAAGACGGACCAGTCATCGTCCCGCTCCCGGACCCATTGCCGGACCGTGCGGAGCAGGACATCGTCCCAGACAGGCGCGGCGAAACGGCACACGGTGCCCAGGGCATTGAAGGTGATGCTGTGCCAGCCTTCCATTCCGTTCCCTCCCTGTGCCGGGCATACCTGGTTGTCCCGCATTGTGTATCACTTATATTTATACCGCATTTTGCGTCCTTCTTCCATAGGGTACACATTGATTTTTCAAATATCCATTTGTAAAATAATAGTACGGACGGTCCATTGACCTGTTCCGATTCGAAATAGGGCGGGAAACATCATGAATCATCATCCACAGCAAATCATACGCGATTTTACACAGGGGGACGTGCGCAGGCAGCTGATTGCCTTCTCGCTGCCCCTGTTCCTGTCCCATCTGCTCCAGATTGCCTACAACATGGCTGATATGGTCATCATCGGACAGGTCATGGGCAAAGTGGGCCTGTCGGCCATTTCCGTCGGCGGCGACATTTACAGCTGCATCACCTTCGTAGCTATGGGCTTCGCCAACGCCGGCCAGATTCTGCTGTCCCAATTCATCGGAGCCGGAAAGCGGGACCAGCTCGGCCGCTTCATGGCGACCATCTTCACCTTTTTCCTGGGCTTCGCCCTCACAGTCAGCATCGCCGGCCTCTTCTTCCTGGAAGAGATCCTGCAGCTCATGAACACCCCGCCGGAGGCATACGCCGAAGCGCTGGCCTACGCGCGGGTCAGCCTGGCCGGTATCGTCTTCATCGACATGTATAACGCCGTCAGCGCCGTTTTACGCGGTATGGGCGACGCCAAGCACCCCTTTTACTTCATTGGCTTTGCGGCTCTCCTGAACATCGTCCTGGACTTGGTCTTCGTACCTCTTCTGGGCATGGGTGCCGGCGGCGCGGCACTCGCCACGGTGCTCAGCCAGGGATTGAGCTGCGGCCTCGGCTTCGCCTTCCTGCTGCGCCACCGCGGAGAATACCATCTCACCTTGTCGCCCCGCCTCTTCTTCACGTGGGACCGGCAGCTCATGGGGCTGCTCGTGTCCCTGGGCTTCCCCATGGCCCTCAAGAACGCATCCGTCCAGCTGACCAAGATGTTCGTCAATGCCTGGATCAACGCCTTCGGTGTCGCCGTTTCCGCCTTCGCCGGCATCGGGCATAAACTGAACAGCGCCCTCAACATGCTGTCCAACTCCGTCAACACGGCCGGCGCCTCCATGATTGGTCAGAACATCGGTGCCGGCAAATACGGCCGGGTGCGGCGCATCATGGCGGAGACCTTCAAATTCATGAGCGTCCTCGCCTGCCTCTTCGCCGCCGCGGTGTACTTTTTCCCGGATCAGATTTTCGGCCTCTTCACGGCTGACCCTGAAGTTCTGCGCATCGGCCGGGAATACGTGCCCATCGCCATCCTGCTCGCCCTTGGCTGTGATACCCGCTCGGGCAGCAACGCCCTCCTGAACGGTTCGGGCAATCCGCACATCAACCTGGCCGTCGCCCTTCTCGACGGCATTGTGCTGCGGCTGGGCTTCAGCATCTTCTTCGGCTTCTACTGCCACATGGGATATTTCGGCCTGTGGCTCGGCGACGCCGTGGCCGGGTTCACCCCTTTCGTCATCTGCCTCTTCTTCTACCGCTCGGGCGCGTGGAAGAAGGCCGCCGTGCACCGCTGATTGCGGGCCGGCGGGGTCCGGCCGCCCGCCGCAGCGGAATTGCGGGAATTTTACAAAAAGTTTTACTCCGCGCGGCCGGATTATAGTATAATTTAAACAGGATGCAACGTGTCACGGCGTCAGGCAAGGGACCCGGACACGTCCGGATCAGAAAGGAGAGGATCAGCTTGACCGAGAAGAGAGTCTATACGGAAGAAGAAATCGAAACATTGGCGGAAAAGGCGTCCCAAAACGCCATGGAACACTTCAAGCATGGCCTGAACTGTGGGGAATGCGTGCTGCAGGGCTTCCTGGACCTGGGCATTTCCGATTATCCGAAGGACATCGTCGCCCTCGTCTCCGGCATGGGCGGCGGCATGGGCTTCACACACCATACGTGCGGCGCCGTCAATGCAGGTCTCGTCGTCATCGGCAGTGAAAAGGGCCGCAGGAATCCCTATGCCAAACCGACCTTTGACGAACGTGTCGACGAGCTCCACCATCCCGGCACAGGCATTTACCCCCGCCACGGCGCGTATGTAAGGGACTGCATCCGGGAATACGGCACCATCGAATGCCGCGACCTGTGCTTCCCCTTTGACGAATCGACCCCCGAAGGCAAAAAGGAACGGGCCCGCAACTGCAGGAAGATCATCGGATTCTGCACCAAGGCTGCCGTCCGGGCTGCCCTGAAACCCTGATCCCTATGGAACCGGAAAGCAGGTGACCCCATGGCCAGCAAATACGTCATCATCGGCGGCGTCGCGGGCGGAGCGTCCGCGGCCGCCCGCCTGCGCCGTCTGGACGAGGCGGCGCATATCGTCCTGTTCGAAAAAGGGCCCTATGTGTCCTTTTCCAACTGCAGCCTGCCCTACTACCTGAACCGGCTCGTGCCCGAAAGCGGCAGCCTGGTACTCATGAATCCCGAACGGTTCCGGAAGCAGTACAACATCGACGCCCGCACGGAGCAGGAAGTGACCGCCATCAACCGGCAACGCCGGACCGTTTCGGTACGGAACCTCCGCACGGGGGAAACCTACGAGGAACCGTATGAAAAACTGGTTCTGGCACCGGGCGGTACGCCTGTCCTGCCCCGCTCCATCGGCGGGTTGGACGGTCCCAACGTGTTCACCCTCCACACCGTACCCGATGTGGTGAAACTGGACGCCTGGCTGCGCGGCCGGAAAGTCCGGCGCGTCGTCATCGCCGGCGGCGGTTTCATCGGCTGCGAAGCAGCGGAGTGCCTGCGGGAAGCCGGGTTCGATGTGACCATCATCGAAGCGGCGGACCAGATTCTGGCGCCTTATGATTTCGATCTGGTCCAGATGCTCCACAAGGAACTGCTGGATCATGGCGTGCAGCTGATCCTGCAGGACGGCGTCCAGGCAATCACGGAAACGGAAGTCCTGCTGCAGAGCGGCCGCAAAGTACCCGCCGAAGCAGTCATCATGGCCATCGGCGTCAAACCGGACACCCGCCTGGCCCAGGCTGCCGGCCTCATCATCGGCACGACCGGCGGCATCAAGGTCGACGGGAATTTCCGCACGAACGACCCGGACATCTATGCCGCCGGCGATGCCATCGAGGTCCTGAACCGCCTGAACCACCGGCCCATGCGCCTCGCCCTCGCCTGGCCGGCCCAGATGGAGGCCCGCGCCGCAGCGGACGCCATCTGCGGCATCAGCCATGAACGGAAAGGGTTCCTGGGATCTTCCGTCGTGAAGGTCTTCGGCCTCTATGCGGCCCGCACGGGTCTGAACGAGAAAGAGGCTGCGGCCGCCGGGTTCGACTGGGACTACGCCTATGTGATCCCCCTGGACAAAGTCGGTGTATTGCCGGGAGCGCGTCCCATCCACCTGAAAGTCCTCTTTGAAAAAGGGACGGGGCGCCTGCTGGGAGCCCAGTCCGTCGGGGCGGAAGGCGCTGTGCGCCGCATCCACGTGCTGGCTGCCCTGCTCGGCATGAACGGCACCCTGTCGGATCTGCGCGACGCCGAACTGTGCTACGCCCCCGTTACGGCGACCGCGAAGGACGCCGTCAATATGGCGGGCCTCGTGGGCCTGAACCTGCTCTACGGGCGCTTCCGTCAGGTCCACTTGACCGAAGTGCGGCGCCTTGTGGAAGAAAAAGCCTGCCTCCTCGACGTGCGCGAAGAAGGGGAATACGCCGCCGGCCACCTGCTCGGCGCCGTCAACCTGCCCCTGAGCCAGCTGCGGCAGCGCATGGGCGAAGTCCCCAAAGACCGTCCGGTCTATCTCCACTGCCGTTCCAGCCAGCGCAGCTACAACGCCGTCATGGCCCTGCAGAACAGCGGCTGGACCAACGTGTACAATATCGCCGGTTCCTACCTGGCCATCTCCCTCTACGAAGCCATGCAGGAAAAACTCTACGGCAAGCCGAAGATTGTGACGGCCTATAACTTCAAATGACCTTCCCTCTGCCAGGGTACGATGCACCCTGACCGGAAGGACCGTAAAAACACCCCGGTTGTGGCGGCGGATGATGATTCCGCTGCGGCAGCCGGGGTGCACTTTTGGCGTGTTCTTTATTTCTGGGCCCCGAAGTCCGGCGAAAAACGCAGGTACCCTTCAAGGATTTCGGCGCTGGGAACATAATACGGCCTGCCCTGTTCTGCCAGGCGCGCGATGCGGGCCATATCGCCCCTGGTCAGGCTGAAATCGAAAATGTCGAGATTGGCCCGGATGTGGTCCGGGTTCTTCGAACCCGGAATGACGACGTGGCCGCTCTGCACATGCCAGCGCAGGATGATCTGGGCATTGGATTTCCCGTATTTGGCAGCCAGTTCCGTGAAAACCGGTTCCTGTACCAGCTTTGCATCGCCGTGCCCCAGGGGATACCAGGCCATCAGCACGGCGCCGTACCGTGCCATATGCTTCTTCAGCGCCTGTTCAGGATAGTAGGGATGCGCTTCAGCCTGCAGGACTGCCGGTGGCAGCTCTGCCTGCATCAGGATGTCGTCAATCTTTTCGACCGGGAAGTTCGACAACCCCAGGGAACGCACTTTGCCGGCCTTAACGGCGCGCTCCATCGCCTGGTAGGCGCCCGCGTAGTCGCCTGCAGGCTGGTGCAGGAACAAGAGGTCGATGTAGTCCGTACCCAGCCGCTGCAGCGTCGCGTCGATGGCTTTGTCCGCCTCGGCGTACACACTGGGCCACAGCTTGGTGGACAAAAAGATGTCCCCTCTGTCTTTGCCGGATGCCCGGATGGCACGGCCCACCGCCTTTTCGTTCAGGTAGGCGTTGGCCGTGTCGACGAGTCTGTATCCGTTCTGCAGTGCCGTCCGGACAGCCGCTTCCGCCTCGTCCGGCTGCATCAGGAACGTGCCGATGCCGACAGCCGGCATCATCGTGCCATTATTCAACGTAAAATCCATGATTTCCTGTGTCTGTCCACCCTGTTTCATGTGCAAATCCTCCTTGGGTATCACTATGCTTTCAACAGATGTTCCCGTATCTCATCCAGATACATCTTACCTTGTAATAGACGGATTCATCATATTACTATTGCATATTGCCATACGTTTCAAGTATACTAAAAGGAAATAATCGTCTGAAGGCAAGGAGGACTCATCATGCTCGAATTATACCTGTTGGAACAGCTGGACGCCTTCCACCGCTGCGGCACCTTGTCGGCCGCCGCGGAGGAGCTGCACCTTTCCCAGCCTTCCCTGTCGCGCTCTATGCAGAAGCTGGAAGACACGCTGGGCGTACCCCTTTTCGACCGGCAGAAGAACCGTCTCGTCCTGAATTCCACCGGCATCGTGGCAGCGGAAGACGCCGGCCGCATCCTTGCTTCTGTGGCCGCCATGGAGGAACGGATCCGCCTCCACGACAAGAGTCTGCACACTCTGACCGTGGGCAGCTGCGCCCCCGGCCCCCTGATGCGGCTGCTACCCCTCGTTACCGGCGCGTTTTCCGGTCTGTCCGTCTCTGCCGGCCAGGACACGGCGGAACACCTGCTGCAGGCGCTGCGCGACGGCGCCTGCCAGCTCGCCGTCCTCCCCCGCCCCGTGGAAGAAGAAGGACTCGTCTGCCGGCCCTATCTCACGGAGCACCTTTACATGTCCATCACGCCGTTCCATCCCGCGGCACCGTATAAGACCATCTCCTTCGCCCAGGCAGACGGCCAGAACTTCATCATGTACGCCAAGGTCGGCATCTGGGAAGACATTGTGCGGGAAAAGATGCCCCATGCGCACTTCCTCAAACAAGAGGACCAGGCCGCCGTGGAGCAGCTCGGCCAGCAGTCCGACCTGCCCCTGTTTTCCACGAACATCACCGTCGAGACGATTCCGGCCCGGCGCAAAAACCGCATCAACATCCCCTTCAGCGATCCCGAAGCCCAGATCACATTCCACCTGGTATACCGCAAGGCGGACGAAAAACGGTTCCGCCGCTTCCTCTCCCTCCTGTGACCGGATAAACGGAAGCCCCCGGCAGGCAATCCTGCCGGGGGCTTTTTGCGCCATGATGCTGCCGCACACCGTGCCCTGCTGTCATTTTACGAAGTCGCCGTTCATGTCGACCAGTTTGCCGGGGTTCATGATGTTGTTCGGGTCCAAGGCCTTCTTGATGGCCTTGATGACCTTCAGTTCCGCGGCCGGTGTGTTCCTGGCGAACTCTTCCAGTTTCTTGAAGCCGATGCCGTGTTCGCCGCTCATTTTGCCGCCCAGGGCATACACACGCGGGAACAGGTCCGCATGGAAGGCCTTGATCTTATCAAACCATTCGTCCGGCGTCAGACCTTCCCGGTTCAGGGGCAGAACATGGATGTTACCATCGCCGATGTGGGCGCAGGTGACGCAGTATAGGCCGTATTTCTTCGTCAGGCCCGGAATCTGGGCCGTCATTTCAGGAATCTTGTCCAGGGGCACGACGAAGTCCTCCGTCTGGAACATCTTGTCGATGGCCCGGGCTGCTTCGGCGAACTGCTTGCGCAATTTCCAGATGCGGGCGTCGGCCTCGAACTCATCCACAGAACCGTTGGCTTCGGCCAGTTCGACGAGTTTCTCCATCTTTCGGTCGATATCGTCTTCGTAGAACGATTCCACTGTCACGATGACGTAGCAGCCGCCGTCTTCCACATGGGGGAAGGTCATGTCCAGGAACTTGCTGGTCATGGCGATGGCTTCGTTGTCCATGTATTCCAGGCTCGTCGGGTCGATGCCGGCCTTGAGGATCTTGTTCGGCAGAGCCAGGGCCTTGGCATCGTCCTTGAAGACGCAGACCATGTTGAAGCTGTACGGCGGCAGGGGACGCAGCTTCACCGTCACTTCGGTGATGATGCCCAAGGCGCCTTCGGAGCCGGCGAAGAGCTGTTCCAGCGCCAAGCCCGTGGAACATTTCTGCAGGCGCGCGCCGGCCGTCAGGATATCCCCCGTCGGGGTGACGACTTTGACGGAATAGATCTGGTTGCGCGTGGTGCCGTATTTGACCGCCTTGTTGCCGCCGGCATTATTGGCTACGTTGCCGCCGATGGCGCAGTTCTCGGAACTGGACGGATCGCCGGCGTACAGCAGGCCCCTGGCGCGGGCCGCCGCCTGCAGGTCATTCGTCGAAACACCGCACTGGGCCGTGCAGTACAGAGCCTCTTCATTCAGGTCCAGAATCTTGTTCATCTTTTCCACCTCCAGCACGATGCCGTGGTAGATGGGAATGGCGCCGCAGGCCACGTTGGTACCCGCCGCGCGCGGAGTGATGGGAACCAGGAATTCGTTGGCCAGTTTCACGATGGCCGCCACCTGTTCCGTCGTCTCCGGGAACACGACCACTTCCGGCTTGCGGAAGTAATGGGGGTTGCCTTCTTCGTCCGTCTGGTACTGGGTCAGGGTCTCTTCGTCGCAACGGACGTTCTTGTCCCCTGCGACGGCCTTCAGTTTCGCGATCAGCTCCGGCGTAACCGGATTATAATGGGATGCCATGGCGCTTCCTCCTTGTTCATAACAAAAAATCGTCCCGCCATTTTGGCGGGACTCATTATGTCCTACATCATATCACATTTTTCATGTATTGAAAAGATGTCATGGCCGCTCTTTCCGGAACATCGCCTGACAGCTGCACCAATGATCAAGATCGGCCGGTACTTTTTCACTTTCCGTTTGCGGCCGGATCGGCATAGACCTCTTTCGCCATATTGAAGACTGCCCAGCCTTTCGGCCAGCCCGTATAGAAGGACAGCTGCGTAATCATCTGGACCATCTCTTCTTTGGTCACGCCGTTCTTTTTGGCGTTCTGGATATGGTACTTGAGGGAGCTGTCAATGACGCCCATGCCCATAAGGGCGGCCACGGTGATCATGCTGCGGTCGCGCAGGGACAGCTTGTCGTTGGCGGACCACACTTCGCCGAACAGGATGTCATCGTTGTAGCGCGCAAAATCCGGCGCGAAGCGGCCCAGGTTGTCCCGGCCGGCGGTCTGCACCACCTTTACGGCTTTCGCCGGTTTCGGTGCCTCGACCGCATACGCCACAGCGCACAGGCTGAATCCGGAAACACTCGTCATCAGGCTGGAAACCACTGCTGCCAGCATCATCCATACTTTCTTCATGATTTTTCCTCCTTGTCGATTCCCTAAAAAAGTCCATCATTGGGGGTTCAGACCGGGCCCCTGCATTTCGGCCATCCCATCCGCTTCACTGCTTCTGTACCTGGCAGCGCAGGCTGTCCAGCCGCTCAATCCGGTCCTGGACGCGATGCAGGCTGCGCAGGTGGCGGGTACGGAGCTGTTCCAGCTGCTCCAGGCAGCCTGCCCAATCCTGATCAGCCTCCATAGACAGGTACCGTGCAACTTCTTCCTTGCTGAACCCGATGCCGTACAGCGTCAGCATCAGGCTCAGGAAGGGTACATCGCTTTCCGAAACACCTTCCGTTAAGCCCTGCCCGCGCTTCCATTCCGCATATTCCTGCAGTATCCGGTCCGACACACGGTACCGGGCCCGCAACTCTTTCCCGTCCATTGGACACCTCCGTCTGTTCCCGAAAATAAAAATATAAGTGTTCCGGGATTCTGATTCCCGGGACACTTACATTGTAATGGATACAGACAAAAATAGAAAATGCCTATATATTTCATTTTGATATGCCTGAAGTGTATTCCTTAGCCCGTTCCTGTAAAAATTCCGCAAACAGGCTGACAGGACGCGGCTGCTGCTGATTCTTCTTCCAGGCAATGACGCTGCCGACGGCCAGTACCGGCTCCAACGGGATGGCCTGCAGATCCGGCGGGAAGTCGGCATCGAGAGGTGTAATCCCCTTCCCAACGCCGGCCCGCACCATGGCGATTGTGTTGTACAGGGACAAGTTGATGGTGGCAGGCAGTTTGAGCGTCCCATATATCGGCCCGAACCAGTTTTCAAACACGTTGCGCACAGACAGGCGCCTGGGCATAATGATATCCATTCCTTCCAGGTCTTCCGGCGTCACGGCCTCTTTATCCGCCATGGGTCGTCCTTGCGCACAAGGAGCCTGTACCGTTCCTTATGGGGCATGTGGACGAAATTGTATTTGCTGATATCGACCGGTTCCATGAGGAGCCCGAAATCAAGCAGCCCCCGGTCCATGCGGGCCGAAACGTCGTCCGCAATGGCCGAGTAGATTTCAAAAGACACGCGGGGATATTTTTTCCGGAAAGCCGCCATCGTGTCAGCCAGGCATCTGATACTCCTCGCTTCGCCGCAGCCGATGGCGATGGTCCCCGTCACGACCTGGTCCATGTGGGTCAGTTCTTCTTCCGCCTTGTCCGTCAGTTCCAGGATTTCACGGGCCCGGCGGCGCAGCAGCTGTCCTTCCTCGGTCAGCGTGATGCGATGGTTGCCCCGGCGGAACAGCGTCACGCCCAGTTCTTCTTCCAGCTGCGCCAGCTGGCGGGACAGCGTAGGCTGTGTGACATGCAGGATTTCCGCGGCATGGGTGATGTTCTCTTCCATGGCGACGGTCAGAAAATAACGCAATACCCTTAATTCCATGATATGACCGGTCCTTTCCGAAAGCCGCGTCCGGCCCTTCTTCCCACACCTTTGTGCCGGTAAGGAGGATTGCGCGGATATTGCCGGGAAAAATACGCTTTTCCGTTACGTTAATCATAACAGAAAATCAGTTATGCCGCCAGAGCATTATAAATTTTTCCTACAAGTCGGCAACCTTGTGGATGCGCTTCGTGTGTTCCGTTCCACACGATTCGCCGCGGCCTCGTTCCGGGCAGAGCTGACAAGGGATTGCAGGTCCGCGACCATGATTCCCCCGTTCTTCACCTTGCCGAGTGCCGCCAAAATCTGTTCCAGTATGTATGCCATGTTTGTTCCTCCTGCCCGCCTGGGGCAAAGGCAACTATGCAACGGGTGGGGGGCACAACGAGCCACGGACGACCATGGCGGTCTACATGCATGTAACGGCTGCTATGCAGCAGAAGGTCATCGACGCTCTCGACCACATTTCAATTTGAGCATAAAAAAGAAGGACATACTGAGCTGACCCCCAATTGTTAGACCAAAAATCTAACAATTGGGGGTCAGTTTTTT